>Ga0126381_100003327_pt1 | contig 17485 bp, 17 predicted proteins | sample PanSoiMetPlot_28_FD_96465 | JGI IMG/M metagenome (GOLD analysis project Ga0126381, IMG submission 96465) | Tropical forest soil microbial communities from Panama - MetaG Plot_28 | ecosystem: Environmental > Terrestrial > Soil > Tropical forest > Bulk soil | place: Panama | collected 2016-02-17 | reverse complement strand
CGAGTTTTCTTGAGCCGTTATCGCGGGTATTCCACCTGTTCTGAGTGCTCGGGATCACGACTGCGTTTAGAAGCGCGGCAAGTCAGAATTCAAGGAAAAAACATCTGCGATGTGTGCTCGATGACGGTCGAAGACGCCCAGCGCTTTTTCGCTCAGCTTGAGCTCACCCGGCAAGAGGCGGAGATTGCCGAACGATTGCTGGACGAAATTGCTTCGCGTTTGCGCTTCCTGAACGAAGTCGGCTTGGAATACTTGATGTTAGACCGGCTGACGTCCACACTGTCGGGTGGCGAGGCACAACGCATTCAGCTGGCCACTTCGCTTGGCTCGCAGCTGGTGGGAACGCTCTACGTTCTCGATGAACCCTCGATCGGCCTGCACAGCCGCGACACCCACCGGCTGATTCATATCCTTCATGGCTTGCGCGATCTGGGCAACACCGTGCTGGTGGTGGAGCACGATCCTGACGTCATGCGGGCGAGCGACCGCATTCTGGATCTAGGTCCGGGTGCCGGCGAGCACGGGGGCAAGGTAATTGCCGCCGGCAATTACCAAGAGATCCAGCAAACTCCCGGTTCGCTGACTGGCCGCTATTTAGCCAATGAACTGCGCATCCAGATTCCCCGCACTCGACGCCGGCCGGGACGGTATCAGATCACCGTCCGCGGTGCCCGGGCCCACAACCTGAAAGACATTGACGTGCGCATACCTTTAGGCATGCTGGTGGCGATAACCGGCGTTTCGGGATCGGGCAAGTCGACGCTGCTCCACGATGTTTTGTTTCAGGCGCTCACCGAGGCCAAGAAACAAACCAGCCCCGCGCCCCTCAACTTGCCATACCTGCGCGAACTTGAGGGAGAGGAGTTCGTTGAAGAAGTGATCTTGGTCGACCAGTCTCCCATTGGCCGGACCCCGCGCTCGAATCCCGTGACCTACATCAAGGCTTTCGACGGCATCCGGGAGTTGTTCGCGTCTACCTCCGAAGCCCAGAAGCGAGGCTTTTCCGCTGGACATTTTTCCTTCAATGTGCCCGGCGGACGATGCGAAGTCTGCCAAGGCGATGGCACGGTGGTGGTCGAGATGCAGTTCCTCGCCGACGTCGAACTGGTTTGCGAGGAGTGCAAAGGCACGCGTTTCAAACCCGAGGTGCTGGAGGTCAAGTATCGCGGCAAGAATGTTCATGAAGTGCTGAATATGACCGTGCGTGAGGCCATCGATCACTTTGCCGGGACGGACAAAGTGGTCGATCGGCTGCGCGTACTGAACGACGTCGGATTGGGTTATTTGCGTCTCGGCCAGTCGGCCACTACTTTGTCCGGGGGCGAGGCGCAGCGGGTGAAACTTGCGGCTCATTTGCAGCCCGCCACCACGCGCATGGCAAATGGCGGACGACTCCCGCGATCGCGCCGTCTTTATATCTTCGATGAACCCACCACTGGGCTCCACTTTGAGGACGTTAGTAAACTACTCTCCGCCTTTCGCCGTCTAATCGAAACAGGGGGGTCGATCCTGCTCATCGAGCACAACCTCGAGGTGATCAAGACAGCCGATTGGGTCATTGACCTGGGCCCGGAGGGCGGGGAGAAAGGCGGGTATATCGTAGGAGAAGGCCCTCCGGAAGAAATTGCCAGGATACCGGAGTCTTATACGGGGCAATTCTTGGCGCGTGTACTCGATGAAAATGGGGCTAGCCGTTCGAACGGGCATAACTCATAAGCAGGTGCGGCCGCGGCTTCCGGGTACCGGGGCCATGATCGCGCTCACGGTCCTGATACTGATGGGCGGAGTCGCGGCATGGGCTCAGTCGAGCCACACTACCGTACGCCGACATCGGGTCGAAGATCCTAGCGCCGATGCTTTGACGAAAGCGGAAGCCGCCATCGAGAACCAAGATTATGCCAGCGCAGAACCGCTGCTACGCCAGGTGGTCGAAGCTCATCCCGAGAGCTACGCCGCCTGGTACGACTTGGGATTTGTCTGCCATCAACGCGGAGAGCGCGCCGCATCCATTGCCGCTTATCGCAAGTCGGTGGCCGCCAACCCCAACGTATTCGAATCCAACCTGAACCTGGGCATTGCCCTGGCGGACGCCGGAGAACCCGACGCCGAGACGTTTCTCAGAGCCGCTACCCGGCTCAAGCCTGCCTCCCAGCCCGAGAACGGCTGGAAGCGGGCTTGGCTGGCATTAGGACAGTTGCTCACCAGCCGCGACCCGAACGCTGCCGTCCAGGCTTACGAACAGGCGGCCTCGGCCGACCCCAAGGACGCCGAGCCTCGATTGCTGGCCGGCACCTTGCTCGAACGTCAGAATCGGCCAGCAGACGCGGAAAAACAATACCAGCAGGCGCTCACTGCCAATCCTAATTCTTCCGACGCCATGGCCGCGCTGACCAACCTTTACATGCAGCAACGTCGCTTCCCCGATGCCGAATCGCTATTGCGCAAACTCGTCATCCTGCGTCCCGAGGATGCGAGCGTGCACCTCCAGTTGGGACGCATACTGGCCATCTCGGGTAAGAACGACGAGGCGGTCGCAGAAATGGAGACGGGGATCAAATTGGACCCCTCCGACAGGAAAGCCCGACACGACCTGGCGGACTTCTACGCCGACGCGGGCAAGTACGCCCAGGCCGAGCAGCTCTACGCGACGCTCCTGACTGCCTCCCCCAGGGACGCGGGCCTGCATTCTGACCTTGGCAGATGTCTCCTGAAACAGAAGAAATTCGCGGCCGCCGAGCAGGAATTAAAGCAAGCCGTCGCCCTCCAACCGGATTTGGGCGGGGCTTATGGCGAGCTTGCGGTTGCCGCCGCGGAAAACCAGGATTATGTCCTGGCTATCCAGGCAGCCGACTTGCGCGCCAAGTATTTGCCCGAAACCCCGATGAGCTATTTTCTTCGGGCTACCGCCTACGACCACTTGCGCGACACCAAGCAGGCGGCGAAGTATTATCATCAATTTCTCGATGTGGCCGAAGGCAAATATCCCGAGCAGCAGTGGCAGGCCCAGCACCGTCTGATCGCAATTGAGCCGAAGAAATAAGGCGAGAGAATGAGAATCTACGCGGCGGGGATTGTGATTTTTGGGTTGCTGGGAGGGGTGATTTCCTTCGCCGCAAAGGAAGAGAGCTTGGAGCAGCTGATCGCCCGCGCCCAGGCGGCCAAGCCCGATCAGCAGCCGGATCTGTACATGCAGGTAGCCGACCGGCTGCTCAAGTCGGCCACCGAATCGTATAAGAACAACCGCCGGGAAGAATTCCATACTCAGCTCGATGACGTCGTCAAGTATTCTGACAGCGCTCATTCCTCGGCCATGCACGCCAACAAGCATGTCAAGCGCACGGAGATAAAAATTCGCCAGATCGCTACCCGCCTGCGCGATATCAAGCTAAACGTTGATGCCGAAGACCAGAAGCACATTCAGGCCGCGATCGATCGCCTGGAAACGTTTCGCACCGAGTTGCTGCACAGCATGTTTGGGTCGAAAAACAATGACTAGGGCCATCATCGTGCTTGTATCTCTGCTCGGGCTGGCCACCGCCGTTCATGCCGAGCAGCGCCACCGCGATCCTTTGAACGACCTTGAAGTGGACAAGCTGCGCGACGCCGCCCAGGATCCGGAGGTGCGTTTGAAGCTGTATGTGGAATTCGCCCGCGCTCGACTGGATAAACTGCAGCAGGTGCACGCCGATCAAAAGTCTGCCAATCGCGCCGAACAGACGCGCGCCGCCTTACAGGATTTCCTGGATGTCTACGACGAGCTGAACACGAACGTGGATACCTATGCCGACCGCGGGGAGGATCTGCGCAAAGCTTTAAAGCCGGTCATCGAGGCCGACACCGAGTTTGGCTCCAAGCTGCGCGCCTTCAAATCCAGTCTGACCGGCTCTCGCCAAGAGGTCGAGAACTACGATTTCCTGATTAGCAGCGCGCTCGAAGCGGTCGATGAGGGGGCCAAAGACCATCGAGATCTCCTGGCCGAGCAGGAAGAAACCTTCAAACACAAAAAGCCTAAGGACCACAAAGACAAAGAAGGATCCCGCTCCTCGGAGTAGCGGGTCTCTCCCCTCGAAAACCGGAACAAGCCTGTGCAGCGGAAATCCGCCAGCACCATGCTACTCTCGAGCCAGACCTGGATGCGAGCCAGACTGCAGCAAATTTTTCGAGATAGCTTTCGCGAACTGCGGCCACTATCGCCAGTGCCAGAGCTGCGAATTGAGTTTTTCGGTTTTGCCAATATCAACCATACTATCCGGCTGCGTCACGGTAGGTTGCTGGTGCGGCTATCGGACTTGATTGAGGGCGCGCCCGACACCGTGTTCCGTTCCCTGGCACACATTCTCCTGGCAAAAATGTACCGCGCCCCGGTTGATTCCCGTCACGCACGGCGCTATCGGCGCTACCTCTCGACCGAGACCATGGCACGGAAGGCTCTGTGGGTTCGTCAACTCCGGGGCTCGAAGCGGATGGCCTCCCCGCAAGGAACTACCTATGATTTGGAAGCCGTGTTTGATGATTTAAACCAAAGGTTTTTTGACGGGCTTCTTGGCCGCCCCCAACTTGCCTGGAGCAGCGAACGCGCTCGGAATCGGCTGGGGCATTACGATCCTGCTCACAATGCCATTGTGGTGAGTCGCTTGTTCGATCACCCCAAGGTACCCCGATACGTGGTGGAATATATCGTCTACCATGAAATGCTTCACTTGAAGCATCTCGTGAAACGGCGCGGGAACCGGCGCTCAGTGCATTCGCCGGAGTTCCGAGCGGAGGAGAAGCGATTTGACCGGCTCGGCGCCGCCAAAGACTTCTTAAACCAGCTGTGACGCGGAGGGCGAGAGATCGAGGCTTCGGCGAGGGCTCTCTTGTGGTATACAATGCGCCGGTGAGCCGCGCCTTGGTTCGGTCCCTGGTTGTTCCCGTTCTCCTCCTTCCGGCTCTCGCTTTCGCCCAAAGCTCGGGCAAAACGCAGGTCAGCTACCGCATTGCCGCCATTGAAGTGAAGGGCTTAAGCCATCTCCGGCCGGACGAAATCATTGCCGCCTCCGGCTTACAAATAGGCCAGTTTGCCAAGCAGGCGGATTTTGAGCAGGCGATCGACAAGTTGGGAAAAACCGGGCTGTTCACGCATCTTTCCTACAGCTATCGATGCTCGGCCACGGGTTGCAATCTCGAATTCGAAACCTCGGAAAATGAGCAGCTGGTGCCCATCGTATTCGACAATTTTGTCTGGTTCACCGAGGACGAACTGCTGCACCTGCTCGCGTCTCGGCTGCCCTTGTTCCACGGCCGACTCCCGGTTGCCGGTGACCTCCCGGAGGAAGCAGCAAGCGCACTGCGCGCCATTGTTGAGCAACGAAACATCTCTGGCCATGTTACCTATGTGCACGCTTCGCTCGGCGACGGCCAGGTGGACTCCTACGTTTACAGCATCGTGGACCATCCCGTGCTCATTCGCGATTTCGCATTTCCCGGCGCCTCGCCCGGCGAGCTCGAGGCACTCGAAAACGCCGCCAAGCCGCTCGCCGGGCAACCATACCGAGGCAGCAAGATTACTACCCAGGCGGCCTCCCGGCTGCTTCCGGTTTACCTGGCATGGGGCTATCTGAAGGCAAAATTCTCCGCTCCTGCCGCCACGGTCGTCGAGGACGGCCCGCAAACTTGGGTTAAGATCCAGCTGTCGGTGACTCCGGGCGCCGAGTACAAGCTAAGCGACCTACACTGGACCGGTAATACGGTCTTCCCCGTAAGCAAGCTGGAAGAACTCATTCAGCTGAAAATCGGCCAACCGGTCGATGCCGTCGAACTTGGGCGGGAGCTCGAGGACATCGAGAAGCTTTACGGTACCAAAGGTTATCTCTTCGCTCGCGTCTACCCCACCTCCACCATCGAGGATGCGCAGCGCTCGGTCAGTTACGAACTTAATGTAAGCGAGGGCGACCTCTATCGCATGGGCGATCTCCTCCTGGACGGGCTAGATGGGGACGCCTCGAAGAAAATGGCCGCGCAATGGCAAATGAAAAAAGGGGCGCCCTTCGACAACAGTTACCTGGGGAAGTTCTTCGAGCTCATTTACCGTGACGTAGGTCTCCAGGTACCGTACCAAGTGATTCCGAAGCAATCGGTGAACCCTCAGGACAAAACTGTTTCCATCGCCCTCCAGTTTGTGCCCAAAAGCTAAACCCGAGCACGCACCGGGAGGAGCGTATCGGGTTCCGAAGCCCACCCTACGTACCTGGTTTTGACAAAGGAACCTTGCGGGTCGGTGAACCTGCGGGAAAATTGTGGACGCCTGACAGATCGGGCGCACCCGCGCATCCGCTCTTCTTTTTTTCGCAGTTTTCATATGCACTGCGCGTTCGCTATGTTAGATTGGACGATTCATTGAGTGAAAAGCGCGGAGGAGCTCTGCATTGTCCAAAGACATGGTCCCCAAGCGAATCTTTTTCACCAAGGGGGTCGGAAAACACAAAGAGCGCCTAACGTCGTTTGAGTTGGCGCTTCGCGACGCCGGAATCGCGGCTCAGAATTTGGTCCGAGTGTCCTCCATCTTCCCGCCCAACTGTAAGTTGATCCCCCGCTCTCAAGGACTCACGTATTTGGATCCCGGCGAGGTGGTATTTGCCGTGGTGGCGGAAAATTCCACCCATGAACCGCATCGTTTGCTGGCCGCAAGCATCGGAGTGGCCATTCCGGCGGATCGCAATACGTATGGCTATCTGAGTGAGCACCACTCGTTCGGGGAAACCGAAGATGCCGCCGGCGACTATGCCGAAGAACTGGCCGCGGAGATGCTGGCCACCACTTTGAACGTCGAGTTCGACTCGGATCGTTCCTGGGACGAGAAGAAGGAGATCTACCGCATCTCCAATAAGATTGTGCGTACCGCCAACGTCACCCAGTCCGCAGTCGGCGACAAGCGTGGGTTGTGGACCACAGTGATTGCGGCAGCCATTTTTATCTTCCACTAATTCGCGACTCCGTTTAGTCGGTGCCACCCGATCGAGACAGGGGACCTTTGCCCGCCCCAAGCGAACCGCCAGAGGCGCCAGCCGCCGCAGCCGCCGCGGCGGAATTTCCTTTTTGCGCAAGCGCCGCCTTGGCCTCGCGTATACCTGCGCTGATGCTTTGCTCCCAGTCAAGATGGGGTACCGGGGAACGCTCGGCAGCCTCGAAAAGTTCGAGCGCGCGCCGGGGCTGATCGAAGCGCCTCAGACACAGACGGGCAGCGCCCAGCTGGGCCAGGATAGCTTGCCTTTCGCCGGGACGGGTGCTTGCCAATTTTTCGTACTCGGCCAGCGCGCGATCGAAATGCTCCAGTTTCTCAGCCGCCCGGCACAGATCCAGCCAAATTGAGCTGGGCAGCGATTCTCCGCCAACAGCGAGGAACTCTTCGTAGCTTTTCCAAGCCAGTTCCGTCTCCGCCGCCTTCAGGTGAACCCCGCAAAGACTGGCCAGCGCCGCCGCCTGGTCGGCCGTCTCATTCTTCGTGCGATAGATATGCGTCAGCAAGTTTAAGGCGTCCACAGAATCTGGATTCTGGGCAAGATGACTGCTGAGAACAGTCTTCGCCGCCTCCAGTTCGCCGGCGTCGATCAATTGATTTGCCTGTTGAATCTCGGGATCGCTCTCGAGCGTGAGATCGGCTTCGATCTTGCGGTTTACCTGGTGCTCGAGACCGGAATAGCGCAAGCCCAGTGCAGCCACAGCGCCAAAAAGGAAACCTCCGACGTGCGCCCAGTGGGCAACGCCGGTGGACTGCCCAAGCACCGAGCCATAGAAAATTTCCATGACCAGCCATGCCGGAAGCAGCCAATAGGCGGGCGCTTTGAAACGACGGGCCCGCAGGAACACACGCAAGAACGGCAACGGCAGGCCCCAAAGCATCTCGATGCGCATTTTTGGAAAGCGCACCAGAAATGCACCCATCAGGGCGGCGATCGCGCCTGATGCTCCCAGAGTTGGCACCATGCTTCCGACGTTGAGCAAAGCATGAAACTCGAGGGCGGCGGCGCCCGCAATCAGATAGAAAGCAAGATACAGAGGTCGGCCCCAGAAATCCTCGAGCACAAAGCCGGCTAACCACAAGAACCAGAGATTACCGATCAAGTGCAGCCAACTACCGTGCAGAAAATTCGCCGTCAGATAGGATTTGGCGCTGGTGTGTGCCGGCACGAACGCGTACTTCTCGGCGATCGAAGCCGCGCGCGCCTGCTCGAGCTGGGTACTTATCGAACTCATTTGCGATTCGAGCTCCGCTGGATCCTCGCTCGCAAGCATCTGGGCATCCCAGTCGTCGAGCGCACGGCGATGCGTGGTTTGGAGCTGCGCCCATTCCTTGGGATAGTGATCTTTGACGGCGTGAACCACGTCGGTCACATCGGCGGGGACCGTGAGCTCAGGATGGGTGGCTGCGAGTAAAACCAAGTGCAGCTTCAGACGGCCTACTTCAGATTGTTGCTCATCCAGACTTTGATGAGTTCCCAAAAAGACGACGATATTGATGACGATGAGGGCGAAGGTAATGACCGGCCATCGCCGGGCGGACATGTTTTCGTGCCCAATTGGAATTAACACGAGCCCTCGCCTCAACTGCCGCGGTCTTCGGGGAGGATTCGCCTAGTCTAGCCCGGGAAGTCGAGGACGAATCAGATGGAGGAAGTGTTAGGACGAAAGTAACCATCCTCAGGACACGGTTCGGTTTGAGAAGCGGCCCGCCTCGGCTAGCGCTTGGCGACGGGTTTTTCTTTCTTATTCCTGTGCCCAGTTTTTTCTTTTCCCAATCTCTCGAGCACCGCTCCCACAATCAACGGCAGCCCGACGGTCGCATCCACGAAGACTTCGCCAAAACGTCCGCCCTCGGCGGGAGGAACGAACTTCCCCCAGGAAATGGCCTCACTGTAAGGGCTGCCGGACAAGCCACCCCAGTGGACCGGTTCGGGGCAAATCCTCACTCCATAGTGGTAGCGTTTTAAGGGCACGTTCTCTCCCATGCGCCGGCGGCGTAGTTCGAGAAACGGCCCAAACTGCTGCGACCAATTGCGGGGCACGCCGCCGCCGATGGTAAAAATTCCTAAACGAGTTTGCCTGAGCAGGGTTGAAGCAAAATGCTCCAGATCCAAGAACGGATCGAAGCGAATCTTGTGTCGGCCAGAACTCTCGCGCAGGCGATTATGTAAGGTCACATCCAGGCCAAGCTCGGAGTCGGTGAAAGCGGGAACGAAAACCGGTACCCCCTTTTCGTACGCCGACTTTAGAATTCCCCGCTGCTCTTTCGCCGATTTGGCCAGATGCTCGCCGATCGAATGGTTCAATTTATAAGAGCACATCACCTCGGAATGATCCCAGTTCCCCAGCACCGCCGCCATTACCCGTTCCACATCGTCCAGATTTTGCTCGGGCTCGAGCGTGTCGTATACCCGGTTATAACCTTGTTCATAGAGTTCCGCGTCAGAAACCTCCGGGTTGTAGCGGAAGTGCGAACGGCCGGTGGCTTCGACCAGACCGTGGGCCATCAGGGCACCGGTCGAGACGAGGGCATTGACGATGCCGCGATCGATCAGCTCGGCAATGATCAACCCTTGCTTGGCGACGGTCATGGCGCCGCTTAAGGTCATCACCACAAAACAATCTTTGTCGCGCGCCATGGCTTCAAGCACGTCGGCCGCCTCGCCTAGTTGCCGGCCAGTGAAGGCCGTCTTGGCCATCGCCCGCACCAAATCGTCGACCGAATGGACGCGCGAGAGATCCAGAGGCTCAAGCGCTACTAAGCGATCTTGAATGGGATTGTGCAGGGTTCGATCGCTCCCGCTGCCGTCATGATTATTGTGCTTCATTGCGCCCTCATAGAATTCGGCTGTGCGAACCATTACTTTACTAAAGCACCCGCCTAAGGTGCCAGTTGGCCGAAGCTCGATGACGGCCATCGTGGCCGGCCGTAACGCCGTTTTCATCGTTTGTTAACCTCAGTAGCTTCGCAATCGCCGGTGTTGTTATGCTAGTTCCTCGCGAGGTATGACTTTGCCTGACAAGTTTCGCGTTGGCTTGGTGCAGATGTCGGCCACGCCTGAACCGAGGGAAAACCTGGAGCGCGCCATCGAGCGCCTGCTCCAGATTTCGGCCGAGGGAGCTAAGATCGTGTGTCTGCCGGAACTTTTTCAAACCCAGTATTTTTGCCAACGGGAAGACCCGGCGTTGTTCGATCTGGCGGAGCCCATCCCCGGACCCACTACGGCTCGCCTGGCCGAAGCCGCCAAGCGGCTGGGCGTGGTGGTGATTGCATCCTTATTTGAGAAACGTGCTCCCGGCATCTATCACAATACTGCGGTGCTGATCGATGGCGACGGCAGCTTGCGTGGCATTTACCGCAAGATGCACATCCCCGATGATCCTCTGTATTACGAGAAGTTCTATTTCACGCCCGGAGACCTAGGATTCAAAGCCTTTGACACCGAAGTGGGGCGTGTAGGCACCCTGGTGTGCTGGGACCAGTGGTATCCGGAGGGAGCACGGCTCACCGCCCTGCAAGGCGCGCAAGTGCTGTTTTATCCGACTGCCATCGGCTGGCATCCTGACGAAAAGGCGCAGTTCGGAGCCGCCCAATTCGAGGCCTGGCAGACCATCCAGCGCGCGCACGGCATCGCCAATGGCGTCTATGTGGCCGTGGTGAACCGGGTAGGCTTCGAAGTGGGAGACATTCGCGGAAACAAGGTGCAAGGGAAAGGTCTTGAGTTCTGGGGAGGGTCGTTTCTCGCCGATCCCTTCGGACGCGTAGTCGCCCAGGCCTCAAGCGACCGAGAGGAAAATTTAGTGGCCGAAGTGGACTTGCGTCTGCTTGAGGATACGCGCCGCAATTGGCCTTTCCTGCGCGATCGACGAATCGACAGCTACGCCCCGATTACCAGCCGGTTCATCGACTGAGCGCCCAATGCCGAGTCCGAAGCCCCAGTTGCTTTCCCCAACAGCTTCCGAGCACCTCCGATTCCGCATGCCCGCCGAATGGGAGCCCCATGCCGCAACCTGGCTGGCCTGGCCGCATTACAAAGATGACTGGCCGGGAAAATTTGAGCCCATTCCCTGGGTCTACAGCGAGATCGTCCGCTACTTGAGCCGTCACGAGCGAGTAGAGATCCTGGTGAAAAATGCCGCGCTCGAGCGCCGCGCCTCAAGTCTGCTCGAGCGTGCGCACGCACACAACCAGAATGTCAGATTTCATCGCTGGCCAACCAATCGAGTCTGGACCCGCGATTCCGGTTGCATATTTGTTTTCGGCTCGGCCGAGCGGGAGAAATCCTCGGCGGGACCGGTCATGCCCTCGTCCCACCCTGTGCCGCCACTCTATGCCATCAAGTGGCGCTTTAACGCCTGGGCGAAGTATGCCAATTGGCAGCAGGACGAAACCGTCGGCAGCCTGATGGCCCAGGCGACGGGCAGCGAGGAGATCCAGCCCCGCTTCGGCACCCGGCGCATAGTGCTCGAGGGTGGCTCGATCGACGTCAATGGGTGCGGCACTTTGCTTACTACCGAGGAGTGCCTGCTCAGCCCGGTGCAAGCCAGAAACCGGCAGATGAAACGGCGGGATTACGAAAAAGTCTTCGCCCGCTACTTAGGAGCGCGCAAGGTTATCTGGCTGGGATCCGGGATCGCCGGCGACGATACCCACGGGCATGTGGACGATATCACGCGTTTCGTCTCCCCCGACACCGTGGTTAGCTGTGTGGAGGCTGATCCCACAAGCCCTAACTATGACGCGCTGCGAAATAACATCCGGCGATTGCGCGACGCAACTACCGAGGACGGGCGGCCACTGGCTACCATCGATCTTCCCATGCCGGCTCCTGTATATTTTGAGAAGAGACGACTGCCTGCCAGTTACGCCAATTTCTATATCGCCAATCGAACCGTGCTCGTCCCCGTGTTCAACGATCCTAACGACCGCATTGCTTTAGACATATTGGCCGACATCTTTCCCGATCGCGAAGTGGTCGGCATTTACTGCGGCGATTTGATCTGGGGATTTGGCGCTATCCACTGCCTCACTCAGCAGCAACCTGCCCTCGATTCTGCAGCCTGAACTGACCCGCAGAGCAACTAGAACGGCACGCACCTTGCGCAGGGTTCGGCGGATTGCAAATACAGGTCACGCGGTGTTCTTGGGACGACGCCGGTGAAAACTAGAAAGGTGGAGGGCAAAACGGCAGAGCGGCAGAGCTGCGATAAAGACTTGACTTCCCACTCCCATTTGAGCCGGCGACAACGTTGAGCTTCTTCAGCGGAACGACCAAATTCTGAGTGACTGGTAGTTCGAGATCGCGACGGTGGTTAGCATTGGTTAGGATCACTGCACGGTCGCCGAGGATACTTCCGCAGCGCCAGGTAGTTTGGCATTCAACGACCCGCCAGCGAAGCAGCATCTCCTCCAGAGCAGCATTTAAATCCCCGAGTTCGAGTCGACCATTACTGCCGTTTGGGATATAGAACTGAGCCGCCCGCCGCATTAGCCCTTTGATGAATGCAGCGCTAGCCTTATCCGTTTGCCGAACAATTGTTTCCACGACGTTTTCATCTAATGGAAGCCCGCAGGCGTAGAGAGGTACAAGCAACCGCTTGATGGGCAGTCCCAACTTCCTCAGGCGCTCGCGCTGTCGCACAAAGCCCAAAATGATTCTGCCCGATAAGACGCTGCAGGCTTTGGATCGCAACATTGTTGGCGTTTCAAAGCAGTTTCGGCTAATGCAGCGGTCGCTTTCTTACTCTTCTTCATTCGGGAGCCGTCTCGTCCAGAAGCTCGCTGGTCAATTTCTACGCGTAAGCTCTATGCCAGGGAAAACCAGCTTCAGACGGTCATAGCGTGATCAACTGGTGATCGACGCAGTCGGAATGAATCAGTCCAAGCAGCTGGGGAAGCAGCTCTAAGCCGTATTTCGCAAGAAAGTAGATGCCGGCAATTTCACGCTCTTGCAGGGTTTTGTTGGGGTAGAGAGAGTTGATTAACCCGCGCGTGTGACGTTCGGCGACCTCGCTTTGCCGCAACTCGGCCCGGGCAGCCCGGGAGTGCAGGCTGGTAAGTTGGTACAGCATCTTCGATTCCGCATGCTTGGCGGATTCAACTAAAGTCCTATCCAGATGCCCTAACTCGTCGCTTAGTTCAGCCATGGCCGCAGCTAGCGCTGACTGCGCCCGGTCAAAGGCGTCCTGCAGGTTGTGCCCAATCAAGCGCCCACCGATCCGCTCCCGTAGTGCTTCTGAACCGGTGAATAAATCGCGGAACATGAGCTGGTATTTTTCGAGCAGTGCTTTGGGTTTGGCTTCGATCAAGGTGGCTGAAAGGCGTGGCACGATGGGAGTAGTTCTGCCCCGCAGTCGCTGATAGAGGACCGCAGCTTGAGCGAAATATGCGACTTCGGCCGCGCCGCCTACATAGGCCAGCGTGGGCAAGAGATAATCCTGCAGGACGGGGCGAAGCAGCACGTTGGGGCTGAAGGAGGCCGGCGAGTCCGCGGCCATTTGAAGCAATTCCTTTTCGAGTAGCCGCTCTTTGTCAAATAAGAATTCGTTGCCTGCTGGATCGAGATGAACTGGAACGCGAGCACCGTCACGTATGAGGAAGAGCGGTGTGGAGGACGGCGTAACGTGAACCTGCTGATGATAGTTTACGGAAGCCAGCTCGCGATCGCGCTCGAGTAAGGAGCGGTTGAGCTCAGAAGCGCGAGCTACGACCTCCTGGTATAACGGCGAGGCAATCTCGTCTAGCTCGGGATCGGAACCGTCAATCAGGATCACCCCAAAATCGGCAAACACCTTCGCATAGAAATTGCGGAAGGCGGTACCGAAGGTCTCCACCGGTCGATAACAGTCGGCAAGCAATCGCGTAACCGGCCCCTCGCCCAATAACTTCTGTGCCTGAAGCACAATGTCAGAGATATCCGCGCCCAAACCGACGGTTCCGACCGGGGCATCGCTGACGCTCGGCGCGCTTGTTCGCAAGCGCTCCGGTACCATCTCCGGCCCGGGAATGCTGGCCTGATTCACCTCTTCGAGATCATGATCTTCGGTGGCTAACCAGAACATAGGGACACAGTTCAGTCCCACACGGTTTGCCTCTTCGGCCAGCTTAATGGCGCTGAGTGCTTTGTAAATCGCAAAGACAGGACCGCCCAGCAGTCCAACTTGCTGGCCGGTAACGATTGCCGCGGAGCCTGCGCTCAGCTTACCGATGTTCTCGAACGCCTTGGGTGAGGCTTGAAAGCTCTTATTCTGCCGCTCCAGGATTTCCGCAACTCGACGTCTACGGTCTGGCGGGTACTCAATGCGCGAACTCTCCTCGGCGGCCCAATCCCGAAAGCGCGGCGAACGAGGGTAGAAAGGTTGTACCGAGGGAATGTAGTCCAGATAATCAAGAAATAAAGGGGTGCTGTGCGGCGTCTGCCGGAATGGAAAACATTGGGAGTTCAACGCCGGCCTCTCAAGACAAATTGGGGGCGACAATGCATGATGTCAGCAAGCATGCGCTTTGCGGCCAATTGGTGCCTGAACCCTTAGCGGTGATGGCGATAGCCAGAACCCAGTTTTGTCACTTCCTCCGATCAGATGACGAAACGGGAGCAAGGATGCAAAGATAATATGGCCAGACACCTAGATTGCCGTCAGGAGTCCTAGTTGCAGGAAAACCTCCCCCACCAGCCGTTCACTCTCGAAGGGCGGCACGTGCGCCTGGAGCCGCTCGCTCGAGAGCATGTTGGGCCCCTCTGGGAGCTCGCCAAAGACCATCTCGATGAACTATTTCAATGGATTCCCTACCGCTTTCAATCTCTCGCGGATTTTCAGGATTTTAATCGTATGGTGCTCGAGGAGTACCGGCGTGGAATCTCAGTGCCCTTCGCCACCGTGGTGCGCCGCGAGGAGCGAGTGGTCGGGACCACCCGCTTCATGAACATGGATTTGGTCAATCGCAAGCTAGAAATCGGATCAACCTGGGTTGCGCCCCGCTGGCAGCACACCTCCGTCAATACGGAAGCGAAGTATCTCATGCTACGCCATGCCTTTGAAGCCTGGAAATGTTTGCGCGTAGAACTGAAGACCGACGCCCTGAATGAGCGTTCGCGACGGGCTATTCTGCGATTGGGAGCCAAAGAAGAAGGCACGTTGCGCAAGCACATGGTGAGCTGGAACGGCCGCCAGCGGGACTCGGTCTATTTCAGCATTTTGGATTCGGAATGGCCGCAGGTAAAGGCCCGCCTAGAATCGAAGCTTGGGGCCTCTGACCTAGAAACCTTGCCGCCTTCGAGCTAGCCGACCGTCGGTTTGAGGGAAAACATAAGTTCGGTTCGGTCGCCTCAAGTTGCTAAAATTGTGAGATATGGCACCCGAGCCTTTTGTCGATGTCCCCACGGCGATCGAGGAGGTTCGCGCCGGACGCATGATCGTCATCGTCGATGACGAAGACCGCGAGAACGAGGGTGACGTCATGCTGGCGGCCGAGAAGGTCACGCCGGACGCCATTAATTTCATGACCAAGTTTGCCCGCGGCCTCGTCTGCATTACCTTGACCGAGGAGCGGATGGACCATCTCAGGATCGGTCCCATGAGCGCGGAAAACACCTCGACCTACGGAACCGCGTTCTGTGAAGCTATCGACGCTCGCGAAGGGGTAAGCACCGGCATCTCCGCTTACGACCGCGCCCGCACCATTCTGGTTGCCATCGATCCTCGGAGTCGTCCTACGGATCTGGCGCGTCCCGGCCACGTGTTTCCGCTTCGGGCGCGAAAGGGAGGAGTGCTGGTCCGCGCCGGCCAGACTGAGGCTTCGGTGGATCTGGCGCGCATGGCAGGTCTGGTGCCGGCCGGCATCATTTGCGAGATTATGCGGGATGACGGCACCATGGCCCGGGTCCCGGATTTGATCGAGTTCTGTAATTTGCACGTCATGAAAATGCTGACCGTGGCCGATCTGATCCGCTATCGGATGCAGCATGAGCGCTATGTGCACCGGGTGGGCGAAGCCCTGGTAGATACTCGCTACGGCGAATTTCGGGTGATCGTTTATGAAAGCGAAGTGGACGGCGGAGATTCGCACCTGGCTTTCATACACGGAGAAATGGAACGTCCGGACGAGCCGGTATTGGTGCGGATGCACTCTCATTGTCTCATTGGGGATGTGTTCACCGCCGTCAGTTGCGATTGCCGCGCCACGCTCGAAGGCGCCATGAAGGCCATCGTCGCGGAAGGGCGCGGGGCCTTGATTTACTTACATCAGTCGGCGAAGGGATTTTCGGTCGAAAAACTGGGAGCCAAGAATGCCGTTTCCTTCCATAAGGACCGCGTCGGGCCGGTGCCACCAGAAAGCCAGCGCAAAACCCAGCGTGAGATCGGGCTGGGAGCACAGATTCTCTCCGACCTAAACCTGCGCCGGATTCGACTGCTGACCAACCACCCCCGCCGCCTGGCGGCGCTCGAGGGATTTGATATTGAAGTGGTGGCACAGGTGCCGGTGCCGCTCGGAAAGCAGAGTGTTTCTGAGCTGTAACGTTCTCGAAGCACTACCCGGCCGGGGAGAGCCGAGCTAGAAAGGCTTGCGAATCACGATTTCGCTGTCGTGGATAAAAAATTGCGCCGAGCACTGGGCTGAACCGCAAATTACGGCAATTAGGCCGGCAATCTGCTTGCGCGTGATGAGTCCCAAAGTGCCGCACTTGGGACAGGAAAGAACCGCCCAGTAAGGATCGTCTGTTTCCCCAATCTTGCCTGCATTTTCCAGCACAAAAATGGTGCCGGGTTGCATCTGCTCCGGGATCCATTCGCTCAGGATTTCGAGTTCAGCAACCATGTCACCCCTCCTGGTGGGCTTAGTTCCCTGCTAAGAACTCAATTTCAGTTTGCGCGGCGAACGAACTTTTTCGGGAGCGCAGCGGCCGGGCCGTTTGCGTCCGCTGACCACGGCTTTGACCTGACGAACGGTGTCGCTCAAGCAAATGGCGAACATCGGCTGCCGGGAGTTGGTGAGTATGTCGAGAATTTGCTGGGGAGAAGTCTCGAGATAGAGCGTACGCCCGTCGGTCAAAAGGTGAAGGTTTGAAGAACCGCCCACGGTTTCCGCCAAACGCTTGCCGAATTCCTTCTCCAGAAAGCGAATCACCTTGCGCACCCGTTGCAGGGAAAAACCCTTGCGCCGGAGCTCGCAAATCACCGCCACTTCCGTCAAATCTTCGAAGGTGTAGACTCGTCGGTGCCCGGTTCGCGAGGGAACCACGATGCCGCGCTCGTCCCACCACTGCAGTTGACGGGCGCTGATGCCGGTTAAGCGAGCGACGTCGAGGGACGTGAACAAGCCTTGCATTCCTCTCCTGACCCAAAAAACATAAACCAGCACAAATGTTTAAAACATTCTAGGGCCGATTTGTCCGAATGCAAGCCAGGAAACGGGAGAGGAGTAACTGAAGAGCTAACAGCAACTGGGATTAAGGACAACCACTTACGGCCGCAGGCCGGCCTG
>Ga0126381_100003326_pt1 | contig 17488 bp, 11 predicted proteins | sample PanSoiMetPlot_28_FD_96465 | JGI IMG/M metagenome (GOLD analysis project Ga0126381, IMG submission 96465) | Tropical forest soil microbial communities from Panama - MetaG Plot_28 | ecosystem: Environmental > Terrestrial > Soil > Tropical forest > Bulk soil | place: Panama | collected 2016-02-17 | reverse complement strand
GCTGGGCGACATCGCGGCGAAAGAATCAGACCGGCTCATTTGGGTGCTCGGTGTGGACATGGCGCACATGGGCGGACGCTATGGCGATGAATTCGAAGCTCGCGCGGAGCAAGGCGAAATGCTCGCCGTAGAACAGCGCGACCGCGCCCGGATTGCTTCCATGGAGAAAGGCGATGCACAAGGCTTCTGGAACCTGGTGCAGGAGAATCACGACGACCTCAAGTGGTGCGGATCAGCTCCTATTTATACCTTCATGAAAGCCGTCCCCGATGCGAAAGGCCTGCTGCGGCATTACCAGCAGTGGAACATCGATGAAGAGAGCGTCGTGAGCTTCGCGGGCATGGAATTCTTCTAGAGCTAAGGGACGCGGCCTTAAGCAGCCTTCTTGTGGACTGGCTCAAGGTTCGGCAGGAAGGCAGTCAACAAGCCGATTGCCGGAAGGAATGAGCACACGTGATACACGGTGTCGATTCCCTTCGAGTCGGCGAGCTGCCCTAGAAGCGCCGCGCCCAGCCCAGCCACTCCGAACGCGAGGCCGAAGAACAATCCTGAGATAGCTCCAATGCGGCCGGGCACAAGTTCCTGCGCGAACACCACGATGGCCGAGAACGCCGACGCGAGAATCATACCGATAATGACCGTGAGAACGCCCGTCCACATCAGGTTCGCGTAGGGCATCATCAGCGTGAACGGCAGCACGCCGAGGATCGAAACCCAGATCACATACTTCCTTCCGATCTTGTCGCCTAACGGACCCCCGACAAACGTTCCCGCAGCCACGGCGCCGAGCAGCACAAATAAATGTATCTGCGCGTTCTGCACAGACACGCCAAATTTGTGGATCAAGTAAAAAGTGTAGAAGCTGGTAAGACTCGCCAAATACACATGCTTCGAAAACACCAGCGCCACCAGAATCCCGAGCGACATCCGCACGCGCCCCGGAGTTAAGTTCGCATGGACATGCACGACCTTCGCCTTCTTCGGTCCGGAGAGATGATTCTTGTACCATCCGCTCACTCGCGAGAGGATCACAATCGCGATCAACGCGGCGCCCCCAAAAAGAGCAATGCTCTTCTGACCTGAGGGCAGCACGATGAACGCAGCTAACAGCGGCCCCATCGCCGCGCCGGCATTGCCGCCGACCTGAAACAGAGACTGAGCGAACCCATGCCTGCCTCCCGAGGCCAGCCGGGCCACGCGCGATGACTCGGGGTGAAAGACGGAGGAGCCCATTCCAACCAGCGCGACAGCGATCAATACAACTCCATATACCGGCGCGACCGAAAGCAACAGCAGTCCAGCAAGCGTAAATGTCATTCCGATCGGCAGAGAATACGGCTTCGGCCGCGCATCGGTAAACAATCCAATGACGGGCTGCAGTAACGACGCCGTGGCTTGATTCGCGAAACTGATCAAGCCGATCTGCGCGAAGGTCAATGCATAGGCGGTCTTAAGAATCGGATACACCGCCGGAATGACGGACTGCATCATGTCATTCAAGAAATGACAGACGCTGATGGACCAAAGAATTCCGAGCGCCGTCTGTGTATGCGACGACATTGCGGACTTTTGCTGCTCGAGGGAAACAGGGGTAGTTGACACCTTTCTTCAGGGTACATCCCTGCGGATTCCATCCGCGTTTCGGAGTCACTTGAACCGGATGCTATTGTGAAGTTGCGGCATGGCCATTGGTTCGCGCTCATACGCTAGGGCGTACATTTCGGGGAGTGGGATGCCCCCGGGTACAAAAGCTCTTCTCATCGCGAACTGCGCGGTATTCCTTGTTCAGTTTCTTTCTTTCGGACGTCTGAACGGGTTGTTCGCGTACTTCGCGCTGGTCCCCTCCGAAGTCATACACAAGTTCTTCGTGTGGCAGCTTGTGACGTACATGTTCCTCCACGGAGGAATTCTCCACATCGTCTTTAATATGTTGGCGCTGTGGTGGTTCGGGAGCGAACTCGAAGGCGCTTGGGGAACCGACAGGTTCGTACGTTTTTATTTTTGGGTCGGCGGCCTGGCGGGATTGTGCGTGATTCTCGCGGACGAATTGTTCGGCAATCCGAACTCCGCCACGATAGGCGCTTCGGGAGCAATTTATGGAATCCTCGCGGCGTCCGCCGTGCTCTGGCCTGACCGTATTCTGCTCTTCAATTTCCTGTTTCCACTAAAGATGAAGTACTACGTGCTGATCATCGGTGCGATCTCTTTTTACAACTCCTTTAACGTGAATAGTCCCGTCAGCGACATCGCCCACCTCTCGGGCCTGCTTTGGGGATTCTTGTTCGTGAAGATGCCTCAGAGAGGCAGAACGTCGATGCTGGCGTCCGTGCAGCAGTCGTATAAAGAGTGGAAACTGCAGAGGGCAAAGAAAAAGTTCCAGGTCTACATGCGCAAGCAGGGCAAGGGACCGTGGGTGAACTAACGAACTGCCTGTTAACACAACCTGCAGGTGGTACGTCTCATTAATGAAAGCCGTGATATAGTGCGGCTTAAGAAGGTGTCTCGATGAAACCTCTCCGGATCTTCTTCAGTGTCAGCGTGATCGCCCTCGTCGCCGCTCCATTTTTCTTTGCGCAGGATGGGCCCAAATCCACCGGAACAGACACCGTCGCACGGCCGCGCAAGAAGGGTGACAGCAACAGCACTACTCCGGCGCCGGACGCTGAGCAGCCGAAGATCCCTTCAAAGTTCAATAAAAAGGACGCCCTTCCGGAGAACGCTCCCACCTTCTCGACGGACGCAACCACGGTAACGGTGGATGTCGCGGTTCTCGACAGCAAAGGGCACTTCATCCCCAAGATTCCTCGCGGCAATTTTCGGATCCTGGAAGATAACGTCCCGCAGCAGATTTCGAGCTTCAACATGGGCGAAGCTCCAATGACCATCGCTCTGGTTGTGGAATTCTCGGCCCGCTTCCAGCAGTTCTACTCGGAGATTTGGTATCAAACCCTCACCGCCGCATACGGTTTCGTGCAGACGCTTAAACCGGAAGATTACATTGCAGTCATCGCATACGATCTGCGTCCGGAAATTCTCTCCGACTTTTCAACAGACCGTCATGACGTGCAGGATGCTCTTTCCCGTCTTCGCATTCCTGCGTTTTCCGAAGCCAATCTTTTTGATGCGCTGGTGTATACGTCTGAGCGCATGCAGGATATCGAAGGCCGCAAAGCCATTCTCGTATTGAGCACGGGAATCGACACGTTCTCTAAGCTCACGTTCGATAAGACGCGGCGCGCGCTTCAGGAATCCGGCGTGCCGATTTACGCGATCAGCCTCGCGCAGGCGTTGAGAATTGTCGCAGAGGGCCAGATGTCCGATTCGGCACGCATGGACTGGCTCCAGGCGGACAATCAGCTGCGCACCTTTACCAAGGAGACAGGCGGCCTTGCGTTCTTCCCGCGCTTCTACGGCGAGTTTCCAAGCATCTTCCAATCCATCAACGAGTCTCTGCGCAATCAGTACGTGTTGACGTACACGCCGCAGAATCAGGCGCGCGATGGCAAGTTCCGAAAGATCAAAGTCGACCTCATAGACCCTGCTACCGGCGAGCCTCTTCGCGTGGTGGACGAAAAGCAGAAGCCGATCAAGTATCAAGTGATGGCGAAGCCGGGCTACAAAGCGCCTCGCACAGTCGAGTAGCTCAAAGCTTTTCCACAATCGCAGAAGCAGAGTCAGCTTCAACGCGCGAAGTCAAGCACTCAATCTCTTCACGATTGAATTCTTTACAAGCGCATTGACGTGAATGACACCCAACTGATACTTTCACTCTGTTTCTTCGACATGATTCGATCAAATTCCACGCCCACGCAAGAGCGTGATCTGATTCTGATAGTCAACTCAAATGCTGGAGGACGCACTGCCCGTAAAGCAGTTCTGGAGGAGCAGGGATACCGCGTCATTACTTCAGCAAGCGCCGCCGATGCGCTGGAGCAATGCTCTCGCGAGACGTTCGATCTCGTGGTTACTGACGATAGACTGCAACGCATTGATGGCCTGGATCTCATTACCCGGCTTCATTCGCAGTGGCCGGCGCTTCCGGTCATTCTTATTTCCGAATTCATTGAGCCGCTAGGGCTGAACGAAGAGAATACAGGAGCGGACGCGGTGATTCAGAAGAGCGCCAATGAGGTTTCGCATCTGATTCGTGCGACGGCCCGGCTGCTGCGCCGGAAGTCTCCGCGCAAACCGCAGGGCAGCGAACGTCCGCATCCAAGATCTAAAGCCAAGGGCGTGTAAGCTGCCGCTGGATCTGCGCGATTCAAGAAGCGGAAAAAAATTGGATCGAATGGAGGCAGCAGGCATCCGCTTCTGCGGAGCTTCTATGCTCCATTGTTTGCAATTCGCGTGCGGCAGCGGGATTTGAAAGTCCCGCGCAGGCGTGGACGTTTGCCCACTCTAATCTTATTGGTCGATCCAATTCTTTCTTGGCGGGGCCCGCAGTATAGTAACGTAAGGGAAACCGCGTCACCTATCAAGAAAGGATCAGATGATCTTTCGACAGCGACTTTTCCTCCCTGCCTCTTTACTTATCTTCACAATCTCGACAGTAGCGCTCGCGCAGACGCCTCTTCAGTGCAGCGCGAATGCGGAACGAATCACGAATATCCGCGGCAACGGCGAGGCGGAGCTAACGGGCGATGTGATTGTGACCTGTACTGGGGGAACACCGACGCTGATCGGACAAGCGGTTCCCGGCGCAAATTTTACCATCAGCGCCTCAGTTCCCATCACCAGCCGTCTTCTCGCTGCGGGTTGGTCCGAAGCCCTGCTCCTTATAGATGAACCAGCAGCCAACACGCAGCTTGCCTGTCTCACGTCGAACGGCGTTTGTGTCGTCCAGGGGACGAACAATAACGGGACGTACAACGGAACTCAAGGCCATCCCAATGTCTTTCAGGCGCAGCAGAACAGTCCCAATCAGCTCCTATACAGCAGCATTCCGCTCGATCCTCCCGGCGTGAACAAGACGCGTATCCTGCGCTTCACCAACATGCGCGTCAACGCGGGCGGCGGAGTTCAAAGCGCCACATTGTCTGTTTCTGCGAGCGCGGGCGTGCAGATTGGAAACGCGACGGTCACCGCGGCGGCTGTTTCGCCGGGAGTGAACGTAACTACGAAAGGCGTTCAAACCGGATTGAACGGCCTTGCGCAATTCACGATTTCCGTGAATGAAGCTCTGAGCAATGCATTCAAGACACGCACCAGCGCGACCGACCCTAACACTTCACCTCAGCCAGTCAACCAAAACTCGCCTGGACAATCCACTCCGGGCACAGAGACAGGCTTCTACAACGGATCGTTCCTGTCGATCTCAGGACGCGGAAATCTCGGTTCGGCGGGCCTTGCTGATGACGGAACACGCCTGCTGGTTCAATTCACGGGCGTGCCGCAAGGAGCTCGTTTGGTGACAGCCACAAGCGTTCCACTTTCGCCAGGCTCCGGCGTCGCTAGCTTAATCTCCACCGACTCGAACGGCGTGGGCCCATATCGTCCCGCGGACACCGCCACGCTTCTCCCCGATTCTTCAGGAAACGTAGTGGCCGTTTACGAAATACTGACTGCAGATCCGGCGACGATGGAGCACGCCGATCTTCCTTTCTCCATCTCTTACAGCAACGGGTCGAGGCTCGATGTGCTCAGCGCGAGCGCCGGGATAGCGCCGCAGAACACAGTGGGAACACCAGATACGTCGGCGCCGCTGCCGCGATTCAACGGCCTTACCACTCTCCAAGTTTCATCGCTTTCCATCACACCTACATCCATTCCGCAAGGCGCGGTGGGAAGCCAATACTCCGTCGCGTTCACGGCTGTGGGTGGAACCGGACCTTATACGTGGACGGCCACCGGACTCCCGCCGGGCCTCACGCTCAGCTCGACTGGAATTCTGAGCGGAGTGCCCACCACAACAGGAGCGTACTCGGCACAAGTCACGGTTACGGATTCGACAAAATCGGCCGCAACTGCTTCGTATACGCTCTCTATCAGCACCGGTTTTTTGATTACCACCGCCAGTCTCCCGAATGGAACGGTGACGGTTCCTTATTCGGCGCAAATTCAATATACGGGCGCATCAGGCTCCGTATTGTTTTCCATTCCTACCAATCTGCTTATCCCGCAAAATGTACCGCCAGGGTTGAAGCTTTCACCGGCCGGCGTGTTCGCGGGCACCCCAACCGCAACTGGGTCTTACACATTTACCGTGGAGGCGGATGATTCAGCGGGCCATCAAGCGACGGCGCGCTACACAGTGTCGATTTCTCCCCCGCTGACGATATCAAGCGTCTCGCCTCTGCCTTCATTCGCTGCCGGAGGCGGACAGCAGACGTTCCAATTCGTGGCGCAAGGCGGGACTCCACCGTATACTTTCTCGATCGATGGCAGCGCGCCTCCTGGACTTTCGCTCACTCCGGGCGGTCTTCTGGTGGGAAACCCGACAGCGGCGGGAAAGTTCCAGTTCACACTGCGGGTGACCGACGCACAGCAGGTTTCGATCACCAAGCAATTCCAAATCACGATCACGCCGGCCCCGGCTCTTCTGCAGGTGTCTTCGAATCAACTCAATTTCACTTCGCTGTTTGGAGGGGATCCTCCTCCTCCGCAAACCCTGGTAGTTACTTCATCGAGTCTGACTCCAGTAAACTTCACTGCGACGCTCGACAGCGGCACGACAGGCTCGGCCGCGCCGCGCTGGCTCACCGTTCAGCCTACGCAAGGAGTGACTCCAGCCGGATTGCTTGTGATCGTCGATCAATCGAGCCTGGTGGTGGGCATTGCCGATGCGCGCATCCATATCAGCATTCCGAATGATGCAACACGCCCAGCCATCGATGTCGGCGTGCATCTGGACGTCAACGCTGCCGCGCCAATGCTTGAGGCATTGCCTGCATTCGTTCGCCTGCGAGCTCGCGCCGCGTCTGCTCAGACGCTCAAGCAAATGATCCTCCTGCATGATGTCGGCGGCTCCGGACCAATTTCTTACGAAGCAACCGTTGTCCGTAAGAGCCCCTGGATCACGAACCTCTCTGTAACTGGTGGCCGGACCGCATTCGGCCGCGCGACACCGCTCATTGTCACGGTCAATACGGCCGGGCTCAAAACCGGAATTTATCGTGATGTGATTCACTTCGCATGGTCCGCCAACTCCGCGAACGGAGCCGTGGATGTTCCCATCGATTTGTTCGTTGCCGATCCCGGTCCCATCATGGCAGTGGACGAGCGCGGCTTGCGATTCATCGCGCGGCAGGGCGCGGGATCTTTCTATACTCAGACGGTCAAGGTCCTCAACCTTGGCGATCCGGCATCCACCGTCAGTTGGACAGCCGATCTCCTCAACGGCAGCGACTGGCTTGCTCTAAACACGAATCGAGGCACGTCGACTCCTGGCGCTCCGGGCACTGTGGTTCTTAGCGTCACGCAAAATGCCGTCAATCTCAGCGCGGGAGCCCATTGGGCAGTGATTCGGTTTACCGATTTGTTCTCGCAAGGTTCGCCTGTGTACGTTGTCGCGATTCTGGATATCGCTCCCGCTTCGGCGCCGCCGCAACCCGAACTGTCCACGGGAATGCTTTACTTCTCCACGAGCCAGGGCAGCACGAGCGCGCAAAGCGGCACGATCCGCGTTTTCACCAGCAGCACGAACCCGGTCAACTTCCAGGCTTCCGCCACAACAAACGATGGCGGAGCGTGGCTGCAAGTAAACCCAACGTCAACTTCCGCTTCCACGGCAACGCCGGGGTCTTTGAGCGTTGCGATTAATCCCACGGGGCTCGCCGGGGGAATCTATAAAGGCCAGATCAACGTCGCGATGGGCGGCATTTTCCGAACCAAAGACGTAACGCTGGTCGTCGTGTCGAACACCGCCGCGGCGGCGTTCGCGGATGGACCCAGAGATGCGGGATGCACACCATCGAAGCTCGTGCTGACGCTTGGGAATTTGTCGACCAGCTTTCAGTCGCCGGTTCAATATCCGGCAGTCATTTCGGCGCAGGTCAACGACAATTGCAATAATCCGGTTGCGGGCGCATCGGTGAGCGCGAGCTTTTCGAATGGCGACCCTCCGCTGCAGCTACTCAATGACGGCATCAGCAACACGTACACCGAAACCTGGCAGCCGGGCAACGCGCAAGCCGGTATGTCCGTCACCGTGCGCGCCGATCTCGATCCTTATCAGGAAGCGGTCGCCGTACTGAGTGGAACGGCGGACATGAATGCCGCACCTGTGCTGAATCGCGGAGGCACGACGAACAATTTGAACCCGAGACTCGACGCGCCGATCGCGCCGGGGACCGTGGCGGCGATTTATGGGTCGAACCTCGCGCCCGCGGCAAATTCGCCTGGAGTGCTTCCGTTGCTCACGAGCGTGAACGGCACGTTTGTACTTGTCGGCGGCACGCAACTGCCTCTCTATTACGTGAGTCCCGGGCAGATTAATGCGCAGATTCCGGTTGATGTTCCAGTCAACAAGCCGCAATCGGTGTTGGTCGGAAGTGGCGGCGGCTACACGCTGCCTGACACGATTTACATCACCCCGGTCGATCCAGGCGTTGCAGCATCGCCAAACGGACAACTTGCGCCACTGCTGATCGCCCAACACGCGGACTTCACGCTTGTGGACGCGAACCATCCTGCGCATGCGAGCGAGACGCTTATCATGTACCTGGTCGGCATGGGGGCTACTAATCCCGCGGTTGGCACGGGCCAGCAGGCCCCCAGCACATTGGCTTCGGTAACTACGGCGGCGACTGTTACCGTTAGCGGACAACAGGCGCAGGTTGTGTTTGCGGGTCTGACGCCGGGCGGCATTGGGCTTTATCAGATTAACTTCGTAGTGCCGAGTGGTACGCCGGCAGCGAATGTGGATGTTGTCGTAACGCAGGGGGACAGCGGCATCTCTAACACGAGTCAACTCATCGTGAGATAGCAGTAGGACAGGCTTTCAGCCTGTCATACGCGAGGCTGTACAGATCCTGTGTGACGGGCTTTAGGATGTCATGCAAGATGACAGGCTAAAGACGGTGCTGAATAAGACCTGGGAAAGTGACCGGCGGACATTTTAAGTCGTCTTTAGTTTTATGTGCGGTTCAGACTTCAACCAATCAGAGGAAAGACGAGCCGCGGCAGTCCGGCAGCGGATCGCGAGGCGAGATACTGTTGCGGGATACGCATGAGAGCCGGACAGACGCGGATGCGTGCTTGTACAAGACGAACCGCAGGAGCGAAGCGAAATTGAGCCACCTGGGACACGTGCTGATAAAGAATCGCCAAACGACCGGAATTTAGGTCGTTTGGGCATGTTTGAAGAAGAAGCGGAGCTAAGAGGGTCACCGAAAGATGATGATTCAGGGAAGTTGCCGTAGGGCCCGAAGGCTTTTTCAGCACCGTCTTCAGCCTGTGGACCCAAACCAGTGGAAATAACCGACACGTCCGGCTACCCTGGCCACGCAACCGACCTCTTCTCACCGCGCGATGAGGAAGAACTAGTGGCGATTCTCGTTAGCGCAACGAAAGAAAACATCCCAGTCACGATAGTCGGAGCACTAACCGGCATGGCAGGCGGAGCTGCTCCTCAAGGCGGCTGGGCCATCTCCATGCGGAACTTCCGCAAGCTCGAAATTCACCAAGGCAAGGCCCGAGCCGGCTGCGGAACCCTGCTCAAAGACGTCCAAACCTCCGCTACGCAATCCGGACAGTTCTACGCTCCCGACCCCACCGAAAACACATCCTCGATAGGAGGAAACATCGCCGCCAACGCCAGCGGATCCCGAAGCTTCAAATACGGCGCAACCCGGCGCCACATCCAGGCCGTACGTGTTGTGTGGATGGACGGCCGCATTTCAGAACACCGCCGCGGTGAAGCAATCGACTTCGAAGTTCCTGCTATTCCCCTACCGCATACCACCAAGCATTCCGCCGGATACGAGCTCGCGCCTGGAATGGATTGGGTCGACTTGCTCGTCGGAAGCGAAGGAACGCTCGGAGTTGTCACCGAAGCCGAACTTCAACTTCTCCCCGACCCCGGCGAGATTCTAGGCGGCGTAGTTTTCTTTCCCAGCGAAGAAGGCGCCCTTGACGCAGTGGATCGGTGGAGACCGCTCGAAGGCCTACGGATGATCGAATATCTGGACCGGGGCTCGCTCGAAATCATGAACGTTTCCCATGCCGCCGCGCTAATGATCGAGATCGAAGGAGACGCGGCGCCGGACATGACCGGCGCTTTAGAATCAGACTCCTGGTTTGCCGCCTCCGCCGCCGACCGCGAAAAGTTCCGCCGCTTCCGGCATTCCCTCGCCGAGCAAACCAACAACCGCATCCGGCGCAGCGGCTACACAAAGGTCGGTACCGACTACGCCGTCCCAATTCACCGCGGCCGCGACATTCTCTCCGTCTATCGCAAAACGCTCGAACGCGATCTGCGGATGCCCTATGTCTGTTATGGCCATATCGGCGATGCCCACGTCCACCTGAACGCCTTTCCCGCAAGCTGGGAGGAACAGGACCGCGCAAAGAAGGTAATGAACGATCTCGCCTATCCCGTGGTAGAGATGGGCGGCACGGTCGGCGCCGAACACGGCCTCGGCAAGCGCAAAGCCCACCTGCTGTCGATCCAATACGGACCGGATGTAATCGAAGCAATGCGAGCCGTAAAGCAGCGCTTCGACCCGCAAGGACTGTTAGGGCTCGGAACCCTGCTCCCTGCGGAGCCCTAGCCTCCATAAGACGGCCTGCGTCAAGTAAAAAGGACCCGGTCTTTTATACAAATAACTAGTGCAAACACAGTATGTTAGCGCCGAAAGATAAAACCGTTGGCCGCTGGAATGCGTAGAATGAAATAGAGGAAATCATGCTGATCCGCAAAGCCCCAGATCTTCGCTACTCCGACGTCACACCCCGCGAGGTGTTCATGAATCGCCGCCGGTTCATGGGAGCCGCGGCGGGCATCGCTGGAGCAGGAGCCGCGCTTCTCGGAAGCGAATCCGCTGAAGCCGCTACCACCAAGCTTGCGAACGTTGTAAAAAGCCCCCTAAGCACGAAGGATGAAAAGGCATCCTCCATCGAAGCAGTTACGACTTACAACAACTACTACGAGTTCGGCACTGGCAAGGACGAACCAGCCCATTACGCTCAGGAATTCAAGACCAACCCTTGGACGTTGATGGTGGATGGAGAAGTCACCAACAAGAAGCTCTTCAGCTACGACGATCTGTTCAAAATCGCGCCGCTGGAAGAACGGCTTTACCGTCATCGCTGCGTTGAAGCATGGTCGGTGGTGGTGCCGTGGATTGGTTTCCCTCTGAACGCGTTGCTTAAACAGGTGGAACCCACGAGCAAGGCGAAATACGTCGCATTCGAGACGTTCTACAACACCAAACAAATGCCGCAGGGAAGGCTCGCAGGTATTCCGCTGCCATATAAGGAAGGCTTACGCCTCGACGAAGCGATGCACCCTTTGACGATTCTCTCCGTCGGACTCTATGGGGAAACGCTGCCGCCGCAGAACGGCGCGCCGATCCGTCTTGTTGTGCCGTGGAAGTACGGATTCAAGGGTGCGAAATCGCTGGTAAGAATCTCCCTGACAAGTTCACAGCCGCCTTCGACCTGGAACATCAGCGCTCCGCAGGAATACGGCTTTTACTCGAACGTCAATCCCGCGGTCGACCATCCCCGCTGGAGCCAGGCGACCGAGCGGCGTCTCGGCGATTTGTTCCGCCGCAAAACTCTGCCGTTCAATGGCTACGGTGACCAGGTAGCCAGCCTTTACTCGGGGATGGATCTTAAGAAATACTATTAGTCGCTGCTAGCCGGCAAAGGCCGGGCGGCTCCATGTAAACTCAAAGAACGGTTGCCGCCACTGTCCGTTTTGCCAGCGTTCGCTTGGGATGAATGAACAAAATCCTCACCAGTAAATGGACCAAGGTAGTAGTGTTTCTGCTCTGCCTGATTCCGTTCGGCAATTTGCTGTGGGGAGCCTACCAGGCATTCGCCGGCTCAAACCCGAACGCTCTCGGCCCAAATCCAATCGAATTCATCACGCACAAGACAGGCGATTGGATTCTGCGCTTTCTGCTCATCACTCTGAGCGTCACGCCCCTCCGTACCCTCCTCAAGCAGCCGTTGCTTACGCGCTTCAGGAGGATGTTCGGACTGTACGCGTTCTTCTACGCCACGGTCCACTTCTGTGTCTGGTTCATCTTGGACAAGATGTTCAACTTCTCAGACATGTGGCAGGACGTGCTGAAGCGCCGCTTCATCACGGTGGGAATGCTCGGGCTGGCGGTTATGATTCCGTTGGCGATTACTTCAACCGCAGGCTGGGTGCGGCGATTGAAATACAAGCGCTGGCAAAGATTACATCGCTTGGTGTATGTAGCTGCCATCGCGGGAGTGATTCACTATTACTGGCTAGTAAAATCCGACGTTCGCCTGCCCCTGGCGTACGGTGCGGTTCTAGCCGTATTGCTAGGCTTCCGAATAGTCCACGCGAGAATGACTACTCCTGCGGCGAAACGCCCATTGGCAAAGGTGCAAGCGTAGCGCACGCACTCATGCGTGCCGCGTCGACACTCGAGTCGACGCAAGGTGGGCCGTCTGAAAAACAGGTGTCGGCAGGAGTGCCGACACGGCACGCACGAGTGCGCGCGCCACGTCATTTCTCCAGCAGGAAATTTCCCACAAGCATCGCATCGATACCCGAGGAATAGAAACTCCGCACCGCATCCCGAGGAGTTGACACTAGCGGATCGCCGAACAGATTGAAGCTGGTGTTGTAAAGGACAGGCAGCCCGGTCGCCTTACCGGCCTCATGCAAGAGCCGATGGTAAAGAGGATTGTCACTCTCCGCGACAGTCTGCACTCGTACGAATTCGCCACCCAAAAGCGCTGGCTCGAAAGTCTTCAAATAATCCGGCCGAACCCGCCCCACAGTAGCCAGATTACGGGCATTCGGCCCCGCATCGAAATACTTCGAAGCCAATTCCGCTGGAACCGATGCCGCGAACTTCCGGAACGGCTCGCGATGCTTGATATAGACATTCAGGTTTTCCGTCGAATAAGGATCGAGCGGCGAAGCCAAAATGCTCCGATTCCCCAGCGCTCTGGGGCCAAATTCCATGCGACCCTGCATCCAAGCGACGATCTTATGCTCGCCGAGCAACTTTACCGCCCGCGAGAGCATTTCATCGCTCGAGCGTAAATACTGAAAGCGCAGCTTGCAGTTTTCGAGCACCCGCTTAATCTCATCCGGCCCGTAGCTCGGCCCCAGCAACAAAGTATCCGGAGCCGCGCGGCGCATATGACGGCGAAGCTGATACCAGACGTGATAGACGCATCCGAGCGCCGTCCCCGCATTGCCCGCGGCGGGCTGCACGAAGACGTTCTTCCACTTGCCCGATCGTTCGATCGATTGGACAAGCATCACATTAAAGAACAATCCGCCTGCCAGGCAAAGATTCTCGCCTTCGCCCGCGAGTTTGAGCACCGTCTCTTCGACAACTCTTTGCACGCCGCGTGCAACGGAAGGAGCCGCATCGGCTGGGACCTTGGCGTTCTGTGAAAGCCCCGCGCGAGTGAAGAACTTGGAACTGAACCCGCCCGCCATCCTGCGCCCATCGAAGAATGACTCGTCAAGTCTTGCCGAGTCCGAAACGATTTCGCGAAACAATTCGACGTAGCGATCGTCGCCCGAAGCTGAAAGCCACTGGACCTTATGCTCGTCCGAGCCGGAATGGAATCCGAGCAGTTCCGTCACGGCCCCGTAAAGGCGGCCGAGTGAGTCTGGAAAATACCACTCGCGGTCGACCGTAACTTGATTGCCCGAAGCTCGCCATCGGGCTCCGCAGCGGAAGTCGCCGGAATGGTCCAGCGTCAAGACGGTGGCTTCCTCAAACGGAGACGCAAAAAACGCAGATGCGGCGTGCGCCTGGTGATGTTCGACAACAACGATCTCGGCCCTCGGAAACTGATCGCGCAGAGCCAAATGGAACTCGGGTTCGGGCCCGAGAGCAAAAGGCCGGACAAGTGCGATCGCGTCCACGTCCTGCTGTGACGAGCCCGCAATGCGCAGGCACTCCGCTACCGAAGTCGTGGGCAAAGAGCCCGCACGAAACCCGCGGCTGAGTTTGGCTTCTTCAATTGCGGCTTTTAGTTCACCATCTTTCAGGACGGCGCACGCCGCGTCGTCGAGCAAACCACCCAAGCCGAGGATCGTCATTTGGATTTCTTTTCGACCTTGGCCCAGGTATCCTTCAAACCCACGGTACGATTCAAAACCAGCTTGCTGCGGTCGGAATCCTGATCCACGCAGAAATAGCCAAGCCGCTCGAATTGAAAGCGATCCATGGGAGACGCTTCTTTCAGGCTCGGCTCGACTTTCGCTTGGACCACTTCCAGCGAATTTGGATTGAGATTGGCGGTGAAGTCCTTGCCTTCTTCCACATCATTGGGATCCTCTTTGAGGAACAGATTTTCGTAGAGCCGCACCTCGGCGTCAACCGCGTGCTGCGCTGAAACCCAGTGAATGGTCGACTTCACCTTACGCCCATCTGGAGCGTTGCCCCCGCGTGTTGCGGGATCATACGTGCAATGCAGTTCCGTGATGTTGCCCGCCGCGTCCTTCACTACTGTCTGGCAAGTGATGAAGTAGCCGTAGCGGAGACGAACTTCCTTGCCCGGTGAGAGCCGATAGTAGCCCTTCGGAGGCACTTCCCGAAAATCGTCCTGCTCAATATAGAGTTCGCGCGAGAAGGGCACCTGCCGAGTACCTGCGTTCGCGTCTTCCGGATTGTTTATGGCCTCCATCTGTTCCACTTGGCCTTCCGGATAGTTATCAATCACTACCTTGAATGGTTTTAGGACGCCCATCACACGCCTCGCCCGGCGATTCAGGTCGTCACGCACGAAATATTCAAGTAGGCCGAACTCGGTGATGCCGTTCGTTTTTGACACGCCAATGCGGTTGCAGAAGTTCCGTAGCGCTTCCGGAGTATATCCCCGGCGGCGCATTCCGGAAATGGTTGGCATTCGCGGGTCGTTCCATCCGGAAACAAGCTGCTGCTGCACCAATTGCAAGAGCTTGCGCTTGCTTAACAAGGTATACGTGAGGTTCAGCCGGTCAAATTCGATCTGCTGCGGACGAAAGATTCCGAGGTTCTCGACGAACCAATCGTAAAGCGGCCGGTGATCTTCAAACTCCAGCGTGCAGATCGAGTGCGTGATTTGTTCGATCGAATCCGATTCGCCATGTGCGTAGTCGTACATCGGATAGATGCACCATTTGTTGCTGGTGCGGTGATGTTCGGCGCGAAGGATCCGATACATCACCGGATCGCGCATATTGAGGTTGGGCGACGCCATGTTGATCTTGGCTCGAAGTGTCTTGGAGCCATCCGGGAACTCGCCCTTCCGCATTCGCTCGAACAGGTCGAGATTCTCCTCGACAGACCGGTCGCGATATGGGCTGTTCTGTCCAGGCTCTGTTAACGTTCCGCGAGTCTGTCGCACTTGTTCGGCCGTCAGATCGCATACATAAGCCCTGCCGTCGCGGATAAGCTTCAGCGCCCACTCGAATAGCTGATCGAAATAATCGGACGCGTAGAAGATCCGATCCTCGAAATCACCGCCCAGCCACTTGACGTCTTCGATGATCGACTCGACGTACTCGATCTCTTCCTTCGAAGGATTCGTGTCGTCGAAGCGCAAGTTACACTTGCCGCCGAAATCGCGCGCGAGGCCGAAGTTCAGGTTGATGGACTTCGCGTGACCGACGTGCAGATAGCCGTTGGGCTCCGGGGGAAACCGCGTGTGCACGCGGCCGCCGTGCTTGCCGGTCTTATTGTCCTCGAGGATAATGTCCCGGATAAAATTCGACGGCGCCGGATCGCCTGCAGTCGGGGTCATAGGGCAATTTGAGAGAGGGCCTTCGCGATGCGCTTCAGAGAAATCTCGCGGCCCAATACTACTAGTGTTTCAAACAATGGAGGAGCGTTCTTACGCCCGCAGACAGCCACGCGGATCGGCTGGAACATTTGGCCCGCCTTGATCTTAAGTTCGTCCGCCCCAGCGCGCAGGGCTTTATCCAGGCCGTCATGCGAAAACTCGGCCGTGGCGAGTATCTCCTGAGCCTTCGCCAGCGCCGTCCGAGCCATCGCGAGACCGCCCTTTTGCGGAATGAGTTCGGCGGAATCGTACGGCGCGAGTTCATCCAAGAAGAAGAAATCCGCAACCGTCTCGACTTCCTTGAGCGTGCGGATCCGCTCGCGAATCAACGGCGCGACCTCCGTCATCTTCGTCAGATCGGCTTTAAACCCCACCCTCTCGGCGAACGGCAGTAACTGCCTCGCGAGCTCTTCGTTCGGTAACGCACGAAGATGTTCGGCGTTTAACCAAGTGGATTTCGGATCGAACGGGTCTTCGTCTGTGAAATTGATCGTCGCGTTCGAGTGGTTGATGCCTTCAAGTGAGAAGGCGTCGATCATCTCCTGCCGGCTCATCACCTCGCGATCATTTTTTGGCGACCAGCCAAGCAGGGACACGAAGTTGATGAACCCTTGCGGGAGAAAACCTTGGTCTCGATAAGTCGTAACACTCACCACAGGCCCATGTTTGCGTTTCGAGAGTTTCGATCCGTCCGGCGCCATGAGCAGCGGCAAGTGCGCGAACTTGGGCAGCGGCGCGTCCAGAGCCTCGAAGATCAGCACGTGCTTGAACGTGTTCGCTAGGTGCTCCTGCCCGCGAAGGATGTGCGTGATTCGCAGGTCTGCATCGTCGGCGCAGGACGCCATGTGATACGTCGGCACGCCACTCGATCGCAGCAGCGCAAAGTCTTCGATGTCTTCTGTGGCTTTCGTGACATCGCCATAGACAAGGTCGTTCACAACGACGTCTTTCCGCGTCTCGCGCGGGACCCGATATCGGAGTACAAAAGACTCCCCAGCTGCGGCACGCCGATCGCTCTCATCACGTGAAAGCTCGCGCATGCCCGGGTTGAACAGCCATCCGCCCGCGTCCCGGCTTTTCTCCTCAGCATTCGGATCGGCGACTGTGAAATCGCGATACGCCCACCCTCTCTCCAGAATCCGATTCGCGGCTTTGGTGTGGAGTTCGTGCCGGTCCGACTGACGATACAGCTCATCCCAGCCGAGATCGAGCCAGTTCAATCCTTCGAAAATCGAATCCAAAGAAACTTGCGTATTGCGCTCCACGTCGGTATCGTCGATGCGCAGGACCATCGTCCCGTTGTTTCGACGCGCGAAGAGCCAATTGAATATAAATGTCCTCGCGCCGCCGATGTGGAGATAGCCGGTTGGCGAGGGTGCGAATCGTACCCTCAGCATTGAATTCTTAGGATAACAGTCTGCCCCGTATCAGGCTGCGGGAAGTAGCGTTAAGCAAGATGATTGTTCAATCACAACTGCTTTGACTCCAAGCGTTTCAAGCAGCGTGCGGATACTTGCGTCGGCGCTATGTTTGGCTTGATCCAGAATGCCGGCGT
>Ga0126381_100003325_pt1 | contig 17490 bp, 16 predicted proteins | sample PanSoiMetPlot_28_FD_96465 | JGI IMG/M metagenome (GOLD analysis project Ga0126381, IMG submission 96465) | Tropical forest soil microbial communities from Panama - MetaG Plot_28 | ecosystem: Environmental > Terrestrial > Soil > Tropical forest > Bulk soil | place: Panama | collected 2016-02-17 | reverse complement strand
AGATTGTTCGAGAGCGGCGCCAGGTAATCGACGCGGTCGGTGAGGGTGACCGCCTGTTGGTACGTCTTGACCTCGAACTCTTTCTCGATGCCGGTGTGCAGGTAGCCGATGTCGGGGGCGAGAGAGACAACGGTCTCGCCGTCGATCTCGAGCACGAGGCGAAGTACGCCGTGCGTGGATGGGTGTTGCGGCCCCATGTTGATGACCATTGTTTGGTCAGCAATGGGATCGGTGCCATGTTTGTGGAGATTCGCGTCGGCGATGACTTCTTCTATGCCGGGATTGATCTGGTCTGGAGCGGCGACGGGTGGCATTAGCGGTAGCCCTCCACGGGGTAGTCTTTGCGCAGGGGATGGCCGTTCCAGTCTTCGGGCATCATGATGCGTCGAAGGTTGGGATGACCGCCGAAGTGAATGCCGAACAGATCGAAGACTTCGCGTTCGTAGAAGTTCGCGGCGGGCCAAACGCCAGTGATGCTGTCGATCGAAGCATCGTCGCCGGCAAGACGAACGACGACGCGGATGCGTCGTTTCAGGGAGTGCGAAAGGATGGAATAGCTGAGTTGGAAGCGAGGTTCGGATGGGTACCAGTCAATGGCAGTGACGTCTTCGAAGAAGTTATAGCCGGCCAGCTGGATTGATTCACATGCCGCCATGATGTTTTCTCGCGCGACAGCGATCGTTAGTTCGCCGCGGTCAAATTTGGCGTCGGTGGCAAGATTTGCTAGGGCTTTAACTGCAGGCTCATCGGGCAACTTCTCAAAGACGGCCTGTGTGCCGGTGATTGCCGCGCTCATTAGAGATCTCCCTTATCGGTGGACCAGTCGAGGATGCGTTTCTTCCATACGTAGAAGAGGCCGACGGCTATGAACCCGATGTAGACGAGCATCTCGTAGAAGCCGAACATGCGCGAGCCGGTGATTGCCGGCAAGCGTCGGAAGATGACTGCCCAAGGAAGCATGAAGACGGCTTCGACGTCGAAGAGGATGAAGAGCATCGCGACCATGTAGAAGCGGACGGTGAAGCGTCCACGGGCGTCGCCGATGGGATCCATGCCGCATTCATAGGCGCCCGCCTTGGTGCGGGAGTTCTTATGCTTTCCGATGAAGAAGGAGGCCGCGACCATTCCCAACGCAAGGCCAAGTGCGGCGAGGATCTGCAGGACCAGCGGAAGATAATTCCAGATGTATGGATACTGTTGCATGGCCATCTTCGACTCTAAGAGTGTGGCTGGCAAGTGTCAAGCAAACGAATATGTATGCGCGGCTATCGCATCAATATGCTATAGCCTTCGATGATCCTGTCGCCGAACTGCGCGGCGAAGAGTCCTCCTGCGGATAGAAAGCTTCCGAAAGCGAGTTTTGAGGTCAGGTTTTCCTTACGAAGGAGAATCAGAAACACGCCGTAGACGCTTGCAGCAAGCACGCCAACGAAGAGCGAGAGAATCGCAGGCCAGAAGCCGAGGAAGGCCGCGATCATGGCGAGCAATTTCACATCGCCGAGACCCATGCCTTCACGGTGTCGGAGAGCCATGTAGATCCAGCGGACCATGAGGAGAAGCAGCGCCACGCTGCACACGGCGAGGATGCGTCCACCGATTAGGGCCTCTGGACCTGTGAGGAAGACGTTGCCCTTATCAGAGACTCCGCCGGGACTTGAGAGCCTGATGCTCTCCCGCGTGAGGAGAACCTGTCTCTGTGCAGGGCCGAGAAAGATGGCCTGGACAGAGACCAGGAACAGGCCGATCGCGATCCCGGTGAGAGTAAAGACGTCAGGTAACAGGTGCGTCTGCCAGTCCATGACGACGAGGCCGATCAGGAGGAAGCCAAGGATAGTGATAGCGAGATTCATGATCAGGCTTGAACTGGCATCGAAGGTCGTGCCGACTTTGTTGGGGGTCCAGAAGTAGAAGTTCAGGAGCGTATAAAGCCGCGAAGCCTGCACTGCGAACCAAACGCCGACGGCGAGTTCCACCGACGGATAACGCCAGGAGATTGGCTGCCCGCAGGTTCGGCAACGGCGGTGGAGCAGAAGCCAGCTTAGGACCGGAACGTTGTCTTGCCAGCGAATGGTCGTGCCGCACTTTGGGCAGTGCGAGCGTGGATGGACGATCGATTTGTGTTCCGGCAGACGCGAGATGCAGACGTTCAGAAAGCTTCCGAAGAGCAGGCCGACTATGAAACCAACGATCTCGAAGAGGATTCGGGAGGTCACGCCTGAAGTATACGGCGGTGGCTAGAAGTCGACGTGCATGCGGACGGCTCCAACGAGCACGGGGCCGCGGTCGCGGTTGTAGCCCTGGTTGGTGATGTACTGCAGGTCGAGTGCATAGAACACTCCGCGCCAGGCGTGGAGGGTGTAGTAGCCCTCGAGAATGTTTTCGCGGCCGTAGCTCAGCCTTCCGTCACCAAGCAGAAAACCGAGGCCACCGTAGGCGAGATAGTTTTGGTGGTCACGCTTAATTGCGTTTGAGACAAACGCGACGCCGAGTTTGTCATTCGGCCTTAACCAGCGGCGGCCGGCGTAGTCTGCGCCGAATACGACGGTCTGGGCGACTTCGGTGTAGGCGAAGGACTCGTGCTGCCCTTCGTTCCAGCCGATGCGAAGGAAGGCGCGGAGATCCTGGGTGAGTTCCTGTTCTGCGTTTAGTCCGAAGCCGTACTTTACGGCCCCGAGCTTTGCTACGGAACTTATATCTGGACGATCTCCAATGCCTGAGAGATACGCCTTTACTGCATCGCGATAGAGGCCCATGTGGGCGTGATTGACGAAACTCAATATGCGGATGGTTCCCTTGCGTTCTGGGCTGACGAGGTGGCCTAGCAACGAACGGCGCAGTTCAAACTCCATGTTCTGTCCGCTGGCGCGCCGCAAGTTCCAGTCGAGGTCGATGCCGTTTGCGACCGTGGGCATGAGGGCGACTCCGTAGCGTGCCGACCAGCTTTTGTCGACGTACTCAGCTACTATGCCGTAGGTGTAGCCGCGCGTGTCGGCCGCGTAGTCCCAGGCGCCGTTGTTGTCGATGGTCCAGTTGAGGAATTGGAGGTGGCTGTCCGTTCCGACGCTGTTGATGTCGAAGAAGTCCGGCATGCTCATTTTGCCGACGCGCAACTCCAGTCTGCGCTCCGGCGCTTCGGTGGCAAGAGAGAAAGGCGTGCGCTCGACCTCTACCAGATTAGAGGTAAAGCCAATGGTCTGATGCAGTTGCACACGGCTGATATAGGGCGCCGAACCGAGGTTCGGATTGCGCACGACATCGAGGTTGGTGAATCCAGCCAGGCCCAGCGCCTCACTGATGCCGCGGCCGCCGGTTGACTCGACGTTGAGAATTCCGTCCGTGTTGTAGCGAAGGTTGTGGTGGAGTTGAAGTCCGAGAAAGAGTGTTCCGACTAGCGATGTCTTATATTCGCCCCGGCTGAGCAGACTGTTTTCGCCTTCATAAGGAGAGTGGAAGGGGCCATGACCCTGGAAGATGATATTGGCTTGTCCAGCGAGGAGATAAGGGGCCTTCTCGGGGTGAGGGAAGACAGTCAATGATGGATCGGCAGAAGGAGAGTCGGGAAGTTCTGCCGTGTATGTTTGGTCCGCAGGAACTTCCTGCTCCTGTGCATGTGCAGGAATAAAGACCAACAAGAGAATAATTGCTAGTGCCGGCTTCATTTAGCCCTTTATCTACTTATTGGGTTAAGGGTGCCCAAAGAAGATGAATGCAGTGCAAAAGGCCTGCCTTCCAGGAGGAAAGATAGAAGGCAGGCCAAATATCCCAGATTCATCGTCCTGGTTGTCCAGCGGTTCGCGGAGGGCGAACCACACGCACGCGAGCGGGCAACTCTCATCTGCTGTTTCAACCCAGCGACGAGTGATCGTCTGGCATAGAGCCACTTTGGGCTTTTTAGAACGCTCAAAACGTAGTACCGGTTTGGCCATCTAGTGATTCCTCCTTTCTGATCGCCCGAAAGGCATTGTTGACTTCTGCCCGAACGATTTCTGATAGTATACCCCACTAGGGTATAGGGGGGGCTAAAAATGTCACATCTAGACCGAGGAAAAGCCAAACTGTTGAACCGGATGAAAAGGATTCGCGGACAGATGGAATCGGTGGAGCGCAAACTTGGAGCCGAGGACCACGATTGTGCTGAGGTGCTGATGTTGCTGGCGGCAGTCCGCGGCGGCATCAATGGACTGATGGCTGAGGTGTTGGAAGACCATATCCGCTTGCATCTCTTGCAGGATGATCACATGCCCCTTACTTCTGATCTTGGCGAGGACTTGATTGATCTTGTTCGTGCCTACTTGAAGTAGGGGCCGCATCCTAGTTCAGTGACCTCTGAAGGTTTGAAGCAGCAACCATCCGTTCAGTCCTGCGATCAGCAGGGCGACAGACCAGCCCGTCATTCGCATCCAAGGCTTATTCACGAACGGACCCATTTTTTCTGAATCGCTGGTGAACTGGACGAGCGGAAACACGGCGAAACTTAGCTGCATGCTGAGGATAACCTGGCTCAAGACGAGAAGTTTGGCGGTCCCTGAGCTGCCATAGATGGCGGTGACGATGATGGTGGGGCAGATGGCAAAGAGCCGCGTGATGAGCCTCCGCAACCAATTGGGCAGGTGGAGGTCAAGGAAGCCCTCCATGACCACCTGTCCGGCCAGTGTGCCGGTGATGGTGGAGTTCTGGCCGGATGCAAGCAGGGCGAGCGCAAACATCATGCTTGCTCCGGTAAAGCCCAGGAGTGGGGTCAGCAGTTCATATGCGTCACTAATCTCGGCTACCTCGGTGTGTCCGCTGCGATGGAACACGGCTGCGGCAACGATCAGGATGGCAGCGTTGACGAAGAGGGCTACACTGAGGGCTACGGCAGAATCAATGTTGGCGAGGCGGATGGCCTCCCGTTTGCCAGGGATGGTCCTTGGATAGTTCCTGGTTTGCACGATAGACGAGTGCAGGTAGAGATTGTGCGGCATGACCGTCGCTCCGAGAATGCCGATAGCGATATACAGCATGTTCGGATCACTCAGGATGGAGCGAGACGGAACGAAGAGATGCCAGAGAATGGGCATGAACTCGGGGCGGGAGAGCGCGGTTTCAATGCAGAACAGGACCGCGATGGTCCCGATGAGAACCATGACGAGAGCTTCGATGTAGCGGAAACCGTGGTGCTCCAGGAGAAGGATCAGAAGCACATCGAGGCTTGTGATTATGACGCCAATAATAAGTGGCAGTCCAAACAGAAGTTGCAGAGCGATGGCGGAGCCGATGACTTCGGCCAGATCGCACGCGGCGATGGCGATTTCGGCAAAGATCCATAGGCCGATTGTGACCGGCCGGCTGTATTGTTCGCGGCAGGCCTGGGCTAGATCGCACTCAGAGGCAACCCCGAGTTTGAGGGCGAGGCTCTGCAGCAGGATCGCCATCAGGTTTGAGGCCATGATGACGAAGAGCAGCGTGTAGCCGTACCGCGAGCCGGCCGCGAGGTCTGTGGCCCAGTTTCCGGGGTCCATGTAGCCAACTGCGATCAGAAAGCCAGGGCCAGCGAAGGCGAGTGCACGCCGCCAGAATTTTCGGGAGTCCGAGACTTGGACGCTCGAAAAGATGTCGGGCATCGACCGATGCGTTCTTGCGACCTCAACCTGTGTTTTTGCGACGGTGGTCGTTTCCATCTGACGCCAGCCTCTTTCTTAGCACCAGTATGCCACAGGTAATTAACTATGATTAACAATTGTTTTGTAAAAAGACTAAGAAGATCGCGATGCCTTGCGCCTGACCCAGACCCGTTCTGCGGCGGGCCGGCCTAGTGTTGATACACCGGTTGTGGTTTCGATGCTGATGGTTTGATCGTAATTTCTGGCAAGGACGCGAACGTTGGTTTGCGGCCCGATTCCAGCTTTGTGAAGGAACAGGAGCAATTTGGGGTCGCGTTCGTAGAGGCTGGCGACGGCATACTCTCCCTCGGGAGCATCGGAGAGTTGGAGGAGACCGCGCTTGCGGCGTTGGGCGGGATTTTCAGGTAACACGGCGTTTCCATGCGGGCACCAGCCCTTTTCGCCGAGTTTTTCGATCAATCGGGCCTCAAATGCTGGGGATACGGCGTGTTCGAGACGTTCGGCTTCGTCGTGAATCTCGTACCACTCCATGCCGAAGATTTCGCAGAGCATGCGTTCGATCAGGTGATGGCGCAGCGCGGTTTTATAGGCGGTCTCCTTGCCTTTGGCGGAGAGCCGGACTGTGCCGTCGGGTTTTACCTCGACGTACCCATCCCGTTTGAGGCGCTTCAACGCCATCGTGACTGCCGGGGGGGAGACAGAGAGCCAATGGGCGAGCGTGGCCGAGATGACATGCTGCCCCTCTGACTCGGCTTCGAGAATGGCTTTGAGGTAGTCCTCTTTCGAGACGGTGATGGATTGCTTCATTGTGGCTGCGGTCCCTGTTAGGTTAATCGTCCGATGTTAACCGTAGATAATGCAGGGATGCAAAGAATCAGCGGTTTTGTGAGAGGTCTTTGGTGACCCAACAAGAGCTTGCGCCGATGCTTGGCGGGGCGTAGGCTTGCGGTACACGGGAAAGGAGGGTGATCCAGCCTATGAAATCTGATAGTAAGAGTTGCATCAACATACGTGAGGTGGCTGAGGCTTAGAGCATCCGGCTCTAGACCAGGCGATCGATAGAAGCACGCCGAGGCCCATCCGAGCATGGATGCCTCAGGTCAATCTCAACAGTTCACCGGCATACGGCCCGCAGCTCTTCCATGGAGCGCGGGCCGTTTGCATCTGCTTGTGTCTGGGATTTCCAATCGCGCTTTAGAATGTCGGTATGACACCTCTGGTTATTGCGGGAAGGGCGTTTCAGTCACGATTGATTGTCGGCACGGGGAAGTACAAGAATGGGCCGGAGACTCAGGCTGCCATTGAGGCATCAGGCGCCGAGATGGTCACGGTGGCTGTCCGGCGAGTGAATCTCGATCGTTCAAGTGAGTCGCTGTTGGATTTCATTGATCCGCTGCGTTATTTTCTGCTGCCGAATACGGCCGGTTGCTATACCGCGGAAGAGGCCATTCGAGCGGCCAGGCTAGGGCGCGAAGTGGGGTTGTCGGATTGGGTGAAGATTGAGGTTATCGGCGACCATAAGACCCTGTATCCCGATATTCAAGCGACACTTGAAGCCACGCGAGTTCTGGTTAAGGAAGGCTTTACTGTTCTCCCCTATACCTCAGATGACATTGTATTTGCGAAAAGGCTCATCGATGTAGGTGCCGCCGCGGTAATGCCACTGGGAGCTCCTATTGGCAGCGGATTGGGGCTGCAGAATGTGGCTAACCTTCGGATCCTGCGCGAGATGATAAACGAGGTTCCGTTGATTGTTGATGCCGGGGTGGGGACGGCTTCCGATGCGTCAGTCGCGATGGAACTCGGGTTCGACGCGGTGCTGATGAATACGGCGATTGCCCAGGCGCAAGATCCGCTGCTGATGGCCGAAGCCATGCAACATGCGGTGCTGGCTGGGCGACAGGCGTATTTGGCTGGGCGGATGCCTAAGAAGCTCTATGCGACGGCCAGTTCTCCGGTTGAGGGGATATCGAGGTAGGAGAAGCGAGCTTGGCAGCTTGGCCTGATCCGACCTTGAACTGGTTGCTCCAACGATATGACGTTGGAAGACGGAAGCTTCTGAAGTAAACTTCGCCCATGCGAGTCTTCGGGATCGACTGCGGCACAGAGTTCACGGGTTATGGTGTCGTTGAGCTTGATAATTCTGCCCGGGCACCGCGCCTGGTGCACCGAACTGCGGGAACGATTCGGCTTAGCAAGAAGGAGAAAACTCCTCAGCGACTGGCAAAGGTCTACAACGAATTGATTGCCTTAATCGCCTTGCATCGGCCTGAAGTTGTGGCAATCGAGGAGGTTTTCTTTTCGGCCAATGCGAAGTCGGCTCTGAAGCTGGGTCAGGTGCGAGGCGTTGCGATGCTGGCTGCGGCAACTTGTGGGCTACCGGTTGCCGAGTACGCTCCGCTCTTTATCAAGAACTCTGTTGTCGGCTATGGTCTTGCGGCCAAAGAGCAGGTGCAATTTATGGTGACGCGGCTGCTGGAACTCGATAGGGTCCCCGAGTCACCCGACGCAGCGGATGCTCTGGCGATCGCGATCTGCCACATTCATACCGCTCAAACGCTTGAGCTACAGGGTACTCACCGATGAAAAGAACGGTTCGATTCGCACTCAGCTGCGCGGTTTTGTTTGCCTGCAGCGGTTTTTGTGTGGCGCAGACGAATGCCTCTTCCTCTGCTTCTTCGGTCCCGGCGCGACCTGAGGTGAGCTTTCAGTTTGACCGGCCTGGGTTGGCTGTTCCGCGCTTCACTCTTACTGTCCATGAAGATGGCAGTGGGACATACAAAGCCGAGGAGGCTCCTGTTTCCGGCGGAGCGGGGATGCAGTCGATGCCGGGCAAGCAGATTGACCGCTCCATCACTTTGAGCCAACCAACGGTGGCGACGATCTTCAAGACGGCACGGTCGCTTGATCATTTCAACATCGAGTGCGCTTCGAAGGCGAAGAACATCGCTGACACGGGTAAGAAGACGCTGAGCTATTCCGGAGCGGATGGTCACGGCTCGTGCACGTATAACTACTCGGACAATAAGAACGTTATGTCGCTGACCGAGACGTTCCAGGCGATCGCCTTCACGATGGACGAGGGCAGGCGGCTTGAGTTTCTACACCGGTATGACCGGCTGGGTCTGGATGCCGAGATGGAGAACTTGACGCATGAGTTTGAGCAGAAGCGCGCGATGGAACTTGAGACGATCTCGTCGACGCTCGCTTCACTCGCCGGGGACGATGCTGTTATGCAGAGGGTTCGCACGCAAGCTGCAAAACTTCTCGGGCAGATAGGCGATCAGAAGTAGTTGCATCCGCGCGCAGATGGTTCGTGACTTCACCGCAGGGATAAGCGTCTAATTATCGGGCTGGCTTGATTGGAGTTCGCCATGGCATGCCTTCCTTCGTTCCCTCAGGCTGCAGGTCGAAGTCTTCGACTGGTTCTAAGTAGTTTCGTGCTTTTGTGTGCGGTTGTAGCGGCGCGAGGGTACGACACCTCTCCAAATAGAGCAACACGACTTAGCTACATTCAGGGCAGTGTAACGGTTGATCGCGCCAACGATGCAGGCAGCGAGCCAGGCCAGTTGAATATGCCGCTGGTTCAAGGGCAGCTCATCAACACTGGCGAAGACGGGCAGGCAGAGGTGGAATTTGAGGATGGCAGCTTGGTGAGGCTGACGCCCTACAGTTCCTTGAGCCTTGATTCTTTGACCGCTGACAGCGATGGCAACTTGCACACGCAAATAAGTGTCGTCAGTGGCCTTGTGTATGCTGAGTTGAGGGCGACTCCGAAATCCTCTTACCGGCTGCTAGCGAGCGGATCTGCCATCTCTCCAGTCGAGAATGCTACCTTCCGAGTGAATATGGATCAGCCGCCCGCGGTGATCTCCGTCTTCAGTGGTGCGGTGTATGTTGAAATGGGGGACTCGCAGAAGGGCTATCGGAGGGAAGTGCGACCCGGAGAGAGCCTGAGAGAAGATGCGTCGTCAGCGAGTGGCTATTTTCTGACCCAACTCATCCCGGAGAACTCGTGGGATGCGTGGAATGAGGAGCGTGATCAACGCGCGGCCGAACAAGCGACTACCAAGACGAGCGCTCGTGATAGCTACGCGGGCGAGGAAGGGTATGGCTGGTCAGATCTTGACGCGAATGGAACCTGGTATGAAGTTTCCGGGATGGGACCGGTATGGCAGCCGTCTGCTGCGCTTGAGGCAACGTTCGATCCCTATGGTTATGGAAGCTGGGTGTGGTATCCGGCAACAGGCTACATTTGGGCATCGGGGTACGCGTGGGGGTGGACGCCATTTCGCTGTGGAAAATGGTCTTATTGGCACGGATTTGGTTGGGGCTGGATGCCTTCGGCGGGCTGCGGCCACTGCGGATGGGGTGCTGGCAACGTCTTTGCGGTCAACATCGGGCATCCTCCGTTGGGTTACCATTTTCATCCGCTGCCCGGACATGATCCAAGTGGCTTGCATCCAATTGTTGCCGTTGGGACCGGGCGCGCACCTGCAAACCAGCCTCAGCAGTTCGAAGGTTCCCGCACTATCGCGGGACGGACGGCGACTCCCCTGCCACAGGTCATCACGTCGTATGCCTCACATAGCGGGAGCACCGTGGGAGCGCCCCTCCTGAGAGATTTTCCTATCGATGCAGCGAGCCATAGACCCATTACCGGGGTCGTCAGCACCTACCAAGGTAGTGGAAGAGCGTATCCGGGATCGATATCTCGTAATCCACCCGCATATGGGCAGGGCAGCAGCATGGTTGCTCGGCCGCCAGTGATGCAGCCGACGTACCGGCCCGTTCCGGTGACGTCCTATCCAGTACATCCGGTGCCGCCAGCCGTTCACTTGTCTGCGCCACCGGCGCCGCACATGGCGTCGCCGCCGCCCTCCCACGCAGCGCCGTCCGCCGGTTCGCGCACTCGCTAGTTGATATCTTTCAGGCCTCGATAGATTTCGGCCATGGTTTCCAATGGTGTGGATTCGGCACGAACGTCTTTGGGAAGGCTTGCAGGCCATGCTGTTGTCAGCTCGTGAACGTTATGTCCGGCTGTCCGCAAGTTGTTCTGAAGCGTCTTGCGCTTTTGTGCGAAGCTTTGTTTAAGGAAGCGGTCGAATCCAGCCGGGTCTACTTGAAGCTCCTCAAATCGTGGAGAGAAGTCGAGACGCAGGACCGTGGAGTAGACCTCGGGTGGTGGAGAGAAAGCAGCCGGCGGCAGCGTGAATAGGTTCTCCACGCGTGCATGCATCTGGGCTGTGGCCGAGAGGAGCCCGTAGTTGCGCGATCCTGGGGAGGCGGCGACTCTGTCGGCGACCTCGCGCTGCATCATTACGACCGCGCGTGTTAACGCACCATCTGAGGCTGCCACAAAGAGGTGGAGCAAAATGTCTGAAGTTATGTAGTAGGGAAGATTGCCAACGACATCCGCGGTGTGTCCGTGCGGAGCGAGAGTGGCGAAGTCCGCTTTGAGGACGTCAATTTCTATGATCTCGACATTTGGCTGGTCTCGAAGCCGGTCTGCGAGTGCCGGTGCCAACTCGCGGTCGAGTTCGAGGGCGATGAGGTGCTGGCAGCGGGAGGCAAGGATCTCGGTGAGTGCGCCCCGCCCGGGGCCGATCTCGATGACGGTGCGATGGCTCACATCTCCTAGCGCGTCCACAATGGCACGACGCGCGCCCTCATCTACAAGAAAGTTTTGCCCTAGTTTCGGCTTATGTTTCATTCCCTGTAGCAGTTCACCCCTTTCCCGCATCTCTTTGTATAGACTAACGTTTCGGTCTGAAACGGGAGAGGCGAAGGATGAATATCGTTTTTGCTGCATCAGAGTGTACTCCGTGGGCTAACACGGGCGGCGTGGCAGATGTTGTGAGCGATCTTTCAAAGGTGCTTTCCGCATTGGGACACAAGGTCACGGTCTACATCCCTTACTACCGCCAGGTGGCCAAGGCTGTTCCCAAACCTCCGGTTGTGCTTGAGAGCGTGACCATTCCGTTCTCCTACTACAACCGCTTTGCGCGAATCGTTGATGGAGGAAAGGCGAATGGCGTTCAGGTCTACTTCGTCGATTGCCCGGAGCTATTTGACCGGGAGAGCTTTTATGCCACACCGTCGGGGGAGTATCCGGACAATGACGAGCGCTTCGGAGCGTTCAGCCGCGCTGTTATCGAAACGACCAAGCTGCTTGGTGTGCCCGACATCTTCCACGTACATGACTGGCAGGCGGCGATGGTGTCGGTCTTTCTGCGCTCTCTCTATTATTTCGATCCTGTCTTCCGCCATGTGCCATCGGTGCTGACGATTCATAATGCTGGATATCAGGGCTGGTTCCCGCCGCGCTCAATCGAGAAGCTTCTGCTGCCTTGGGACATGTTCACCTACGACAAGCTCGAAAACTATGACAAGCTGAACTTCCTGAAGGGCGGCATCGTTTACTCGGATGCCATTACAACAGTCAGCCGAAAGTACGCTGAAGAAATACAAACCTCTGAATACGGTAACGGTCTTCAAGAGGTTCTGCGGAAGCGGAAGGCAGATCTATTTGGCATTCTGAACGGCGCTGACTACTCGGAATGGAATCCAGCGACCGACCCGTATATCGCGGCACACTATACTGCGGAAAAACTGGAGGGCAAGAAGGAATGCAGGCGCGATTTGCTACATGCGTTTGGCTTCGACGGGGTCAAAGATGAGACTGCGGTGATCGGTGTGGTCTCGCGCTTTGCGACCCAGAAAGGCTTCGATTTCATCGTCGATATCATGGACCGGCTGGTTCAGCAAGATATGGTGCTAGTGATGCTTGGCAATGGCGAGGAGTACTACGAGAAGCTGCTCTGCGAGATAGCCTTGCGCTACCCATCGAAGGTTAAGGTCCAGGTTAAGTTTGACAACGTGATCTCGCACAAGGTCGAGGCTGGCTCGGACATTTTCCTGATGCCGTCCCGCTATGAGCCTGGTGGATTGAATCAGATCTACAGCCTGAAGTACGGCACGGTGCCGATCGTGCGGGCTACCGGCGGATTGGACGACACAGTTCATGAAGAGCCGGAGGGCGGTGGCGATGGGTTCAAGTTCCAGGGGTACGACTCGGGAGCGCTGATGGCTGCGATAGAGCGGGCTCTGAAGGTTTTTCAAGACAAGAAGCAGTGGAGTGCGATGATGGAGCGCGGCATGGCACAGGACTTCTCCTGGGAGAAGCCGGCGCAGGAATATACGCGTATCTACGAGCGGGTCATCCAGAATCGAAGTTAGGTTTTACAATTGTCCGTTCGAGGCGAAGGTGTTGCAGGCTGAGATCGTGCCTTGATCGAGGCCGCGCTTGAACCAGCCGGTACGCTGGGCAGAGCTTCCATGGGTGAAGGTCTCGGGGCTGACGGCGCCGCGGGACATCTTCTGAAGGTGGTCATCGCCGACGGCGGCGGCGGCCCTCAGGCCGGCGTCGACGTCCCCTTGATCGATGATCTTGCGCTCGGCTGTGCTGTGAGCCCAGACTCCGGCAAGACAGTCGGCCTGGAGTTCCAGATCGACAGAGAGCGGGTTCGCTTGCGACGGGTCTTGGCTGGAGAGCTGCCGGACCTTTCGTTCGAGGCCCAGGATGTTCTGCACATGGTGGCCGAGCTCGTGGGCGACTACGTAGGCCTGAGCGAAATCCGCGGTGCTGCCGCCGATGCGGCGTAACTCATCCCAGAAGCCGAGGTCGATGTAAACCTTCTCGTCCGCAGGGCAGTAGAAGGGGCCGGTTTGCGACTGGGCGACGCCGCACCCTGACTGCGTGTAGTCGCGGAAGAGCACCAACTTGGCATGACGGTAGTCATGGCCGGTCTGCGCAGGCAGAAGCTCTGTCCAAGTCTTCTGCACATCATCGAGGACGAAGGAGACTAGCTGTGCCGAGCGATCTTCTTCAGCCGAGATGGGACGGTTTGCTGAGGCGGAGGAGACATTACCTCCGCCGGCAAGATAGGCGCCGATGTAGTTTCTTCCAGTGATGAGGCTGATCACGAGGAGAATGATGAAACCGAGGATTCCGATTCCACCACCTCGGAACCCGCCTGAGGAGCCGCGCCTATCCTCTACGTCGCCGCTGAGACCACCAGGTGTCCAATCCATAATTCCCCCCCGCATGTCTGCGCCGGTTGAAGGGAAACAAACGGCAGCGAAACGTGCGTATGTGCATAAGGTTAGGAAAATGCCGGTGAACAAGTCAAAGTCCTATTGGGTCTAAACGCGTTAGCGAGGCATATGTGCGATTCTGGAAGACCTCAGGAGGAGATCCATGGCGATGGCGACGACGACCGTGGTGCGCCCTGTTGATCGATCTTTTGCGGATGCACTTCGTCTTGCATCTGTTTTTGCGACGATCAAGTTTGTATTCCATGTGGTGATGACGGTTTGGGAGCAGCACGTTGGCTACGGCTACTTTCGTGACGAGTTTTACTACCTGATGTGTGGTCGGCATCTTGCCTGGGGTTATGTGGATCACGGGCCGATTGTGGCTCTTCAGGCGAGGCTGGGAGAGCTAATCTTCGGCAGGTCGCTGCTTGGCATACGTATGTTGTCGGCAATGGGGGGCGCGGGCCGCGTTCTGGTGACGGGACTGTTGGCCTGGGCACTCGGTGGGCGCAGGCCAGCGCAAGCCCTGGCGATGCTCTGCGTACTGGTTGCGCCCCAGTACTTGGGGACCGATAGCTATCTCTCGATGAACTCCTTTGAGTCGCTCTTTTGGATGGGTTGCGTGCTGGCCTTGATCCAGGTTGAGCGCGGCGCGAGTGAGCGGTTGTGGTGGATTGTCTTCGGTGTGGCGGGAGGAGTTGGAGTTCTGAACAAGCCCTCGATGACGTTCTTTCTGGTGTCGTTGCTGGTTGGTTTGTTGCTGACGAAACAGCGACGATTATTGTGGAGCCGCTGGATGATCGTCGGGGTCGCTTTGCTGATTCTTATGGCTCTGCCAAACTTGCTGTGGCAGATGCACAATCACTGGCCGACACTCGAGTTTCTGCACAATGGCCAAGTTGAGAATAAGAACATCAAGCTTGCTCCGATGCCGTTCCTCGGTAAGCAGATTTTGAATCTACAGCCGGTGACTTTCCTGGTGTGGGGAGCGGGGCTGGTCTGGCTGCTTCGCAATCCGGCGGCGAAGAGTTGGCGTTGGCTTGGACTGACGTATCTGGTCTTCCTTACGGTGATGATGGCGCTGCATGCCAAGGACTACTACGTTGTTCCGATCTATCCGATCCTGTTTGCTGCGGGCGGCATTGCATGGGAGATGCGGTTTGCGAGCCGTTGGCCCGTTCGCGAGGACCGCGTCTTCGCGTTTCCCGTGATGGAGACGGTATTGCTCGTGGTTGGAGTGCTGGTGCTTCCGATGTCGATTCCTACGATGCCGCCTTTGCAGTGGGTTGCCTACACGAAGGCTCTGCATTTGTATGGGTCCAGTGGCAACACGGAGAACGAGTCGAGCGGTCTGTTGCCGCAGTTCTATGCTGACCGATTCGGCTGGCAGGAAGAGGTCAACGAGGTGATTCGGATCTATCAGTCTCTCTCGCCAGACGAGCAGAAGAAGGCAGGCATCTTCTGCTCGAATTATGGAGAGGCGAGCGCGATTAATTTTCTCGGTCACGGACTTCCGTTCGCGATCAGTGGGCACAACAGCTACTGGCTTTGGGGGTCGCATGGGTACACGGGCGAGGTGATGATTGTGGTCACGGGCGCGAGTCCCGAGGAAATGCGGAAGGTGTATGACTCGGTGGTGGTTGCCGGCCGCATGGACAATCCTTACTCGATGCCTTACGAACGGCGGAATATCTACCTTCTACGCGGGCGGCACAAGAACCTGACTGACTTCTGGTCGGAGGTGAAGCATTACATCTAGCTGAGATTGCGCGCGGTGTGTGTTACTCTCCGTCCATCCCCTCATGCAGGAAACCAGAACTGAGCTCCCACGCGTTCTCAACGCATCGCACGCAACCTCAATCGTCGTTGGCATCATCATTGGCAGCGGAATCTTCCTTGTTCCGCGGGAGATGATGGCGGCCGTTGGTTCCTCGGCGATGGTCTATGTCGCCTGGATCACAGCCGGATTGCTGTCGCTGTTTGGCGCGATGACGTATGCGGAGGTCGCGGCGATGCGGCCGAAGTATGGCGGCGAGTATGCGTTTCTGCGCGAGGCGTACGGCGATACTGTTGCGTTTCTGTACATGTGGACGTGGATCACGATTGCCAAGCCGGCGTCGATTGCTACGATTGCTGCGGGCCTAGCTAGGGTTCTGGGAACGTTTTCCATCTTCAGTTTCTTTTCGCAGCCGGCGATCGGGCTGCTGTTGTGGAGCCAGGTCTTCGCGATTGCAATGACCTGGCTTATTACGGGGTTAAATATTCTGGGCACCCGGAAGTCGGGCAACGTGCAGCTTGCGCTGACTTGGTTAAAGGTTGTGTTGATCGTGGTCATTGCGGGGTTCTGCTTTGGGGCGGCGGGGGACCGTGGTTCCTGGCACAACTTTGCCACGACCTTTACTGGCGCACGCGGAGGCTTCTCCGGGTTCATGATTGCGCTGATCGCGGCGCTGTGGGCCTATGACGGCTGGAGCGACGTGACGCAGCTTGCGGGCGAGATTCAGCGTCCACAGCGCAGTATGCCGCTGGCACTGGTGGGTGGGGTGGGGATTGTGGGCGCGCTGTACATGCTGACCAATGCGGCGATCCAGTATGTGATGCCGGCGGCAGCGATTGCGGCGGCGGACCGTCCGGCAGCCGATGCGATGCGGTTGATCGCAGGGAACTGGGGAGCGGGGCTGGTTTCCGTCGGGATGGCGGTAAGCATCTGTACTGCGTTTGTGGGTTCCTCGCTTTCAGGGGCCCGGGTACCGTTTGCGGCTGCGCACGATGGCCTGTTCTTCAGGCAACTGGCGTATGTGCACCCCAAGTTCGAGACGCCTTCAACGGCGCTGATCCTGCAGGCGGTGCTGAGTTCGCTGCTGCTGCTGACGATTGGCCGGTTCCAGGCACTGTTTTCGCTCGCCATCTTCTCGGAGTGGTTTTTCTATGCTCTGACGGCGAGCACCGTGTTTATCTTCCGGAGGCGCGAACCTGACGTGAAGCGTCCCTACAGCGTTTGGGGTTACCCGGTGCTTCCGGCGTTGTTCATCGTGGCGGCGGTGGTGTTGCTGGTCTTCTCGTTTGCCGACCAGCCTCGAAACTCGTTTATCGGAGCCGGGGTGATCCTTCTAGGGGTTCCGCTGCATCGTTGGTTTCAACGGCGGCAGGGAGTCTAGTCCCCCTATCTTATCGTGTAAATATTTCACTCTATTATGTTTAGGTTTGGTCTTATCGCGGAGTTGTTATCTAAACGGTTTCAAGCTCGAGGACATGATTCGGGACATTTCGAAGGTCGGGTCATCTGTCGGTCCATCGGTTCTATTTAGGTGATTGCCTTAAACTGCTCTGCCAATCTGATTGCTATTATTTTTGAATCACTTGCCTGTTTCGGCGATGGTGAAGCTTGGCAGGCGTGCTAGATTTTTACCCATCCCCTTTGAATTGGAGAGGATTTATGGGGCTTCGCCGTTCAGCAAGCGTTGTGGCTATGGGTGTCCTTGGGCTGGGCTGTGTTGCTGTTCGCGCTGGAGCTGCGCGAGACGATGCATCGGGTGACGAGGCGAGAGGTAAGGCGTGGTGGGCTCACGTGCAGTACCTGGCGGACGACTCGATGAAGGGCCGCCTGACGGGGAGTGATGATTATCTGAAGGCAGCAGCCTATGTTGTGGAGAAGTTCAAGTCGTATGGCCTGTCGCCGGCAGGAGTGAATGGCGGCTTCTATCAGCCGGTAAAGTTCGACGTGCAGCGTGTGCTGGCGGACAGGTCTTCGATGGGGCTTGTGGTAGACGGGAAGGCGCAGCCGTTGGTT
>Ga0126381_100003324_pt1 | contig 17490 bp, 13 predicted proteins | sample PanSoiMetPlot_28_FD_96465 | JGI IMG/M metagenome (GOLD analysis project Ga0126381, IMG submission 96465) | Tropical forest soil microbial communities from Panama - MetaG Plot_28 | ecosystem: Environmental > Terrestrial > Soil > Tropical forest > Bulk soil | place: Panama | collected 2016-02-17 | reverse complement strand
ATCGAAATTGTCCGCCTGGTCCACCTTTACCTTGCGGCGAATACGCAGCACTTCACGGATTTCTTCCTCGACGAGCGACTTATTGCGCTGGTCGTCGTATTTCACGCTGAGGTACATATCCGTAACTTCGGGATGGAGATTGTGGAATGTGCCGAGCGGGAAATAGACACCGTTGTCGGCAGGATTCTTTCCCGTCCCGAAGGGCTGCTTGCGCTTGTCGACAACGCCGATGACGGTATAGAGACTCGGGCCCACGTTAACATCTTTCCCGATGGGGTCGTCCTGACCAAAGAGCTCTTCAGCGGTGTCGTGGCCGATTGCGCAGACATGGGCATGCCGCTTATCCTCGTCGTCGGTCCAGAGGCGTCCTGCCTGCATAGCAAGCTGCGAGACTGATTGCACTTCCGCGGTCGCACCCATCAGGAACGCGCCTGAAGCTTTCTTTCCCTGGTACTTTACGCTGACCTTGCCGACGTGAAAGGTCTCATCCAGGTAGCGGTAAGAACCGTCGGCTCCCTGGACGTGAGGCAGTGTACGGAGTGCGAGCGCGTCCTCCAGGTTCAGTTTCTTCCGCGTGAGCATCTCGGTCGTGGGTTGCACGCCGATCATCGGCATATGGAACACCCAGAAGACGTTCGTCCCCACCGAGGTAATCCATTCGTTCACTCGGTTGTTCAGCCCGGTAATGACCGAGGAGATGGTGATAACGGTGGCGACGCCGATTACGATGCCGAGGATGGTGAGTCCTGATCGAAGCTTGTTGGTCTTCAGGATGTCGAACGCCATCCTGACAGATTCCCGGACGTGTCCCCGCGCCATGTCGTGCCTGGCTTTCTAGCTGCAGTTCACAGTTGGTAGTTCTTAGTTCGCAGTTCCGGGGGGGTCGCTACAAGCAACTTTGAACTACGAACTATTGATCTGCGAACTCGTATCACTCGTATCTTAACGCTTCGATCGGATCCAGATTCGCGGCCTTCCACGCCGGATAGATACCGAAGATCAGCCCGATGGCGCACGAAACGCTGAAGCCCGTGGCCACCCATAAGGTAGACATGGTCGCCGGCAGCCCAATGGGCAGGAAGTAGATAATCCACGTAATCACCGCGCCCACCACAATGCCGATCACTCCGCCTACCGCGCATAGAGTTACAGCCTCGGTGGTGAATTGGACGAGCAGGGTCCGCTTGGTGGCTCCGATGGCCTTGCGCACGCCGATCTCGCGGGTTCGCTCGGTGACACTGACCAGCATGATGTTCATCACGCCGACGCCGCCGACCATCAGACCCACGCTCGAGACTGCGATCATGAACAGAACGAGCCCGCCCGTGAGCTGACTCCAAAGCTTGGATAGCGAGTCGGGGCCGAAGATCTCGAAGTCATCCGGCTTGTCGACCTTCACCTTGCGGTAGATGCGCAGCGTCTCGCGAATTTCCTCTTCAACCAGCGACTTATTCTTCGGATCGTCGTACTTCACGCTGACCCACATGTCCTTGTCTTCGGGATGAAGATTGTGGAAGGTGCCGAGCGGAAAATACGCCATGTTGTCGGCCTGGTTCTTTCCGCCGCCGAAGGGTTGCTTCTGCTTGTCGAGGACGCCGATGACCGTGTAGAGTCCCGTCTCGATGTTAACTTCTTTGCCGATCGCGTTCTCTTCGCCAAAGAGCTGTTCCCAGGTATCGTGTCCCAGGACAACGACGTGTTCAGCGCGCTGATCTTCTTCATCTGTCCAGAGCCGCCCCTGGAGGAAGGTGAGATCAGTTACGAGACCAACCTGCGACGTAGATCCTTGGAGCATCGTGCCCCCGATCTTCTTGCCGTTGTACTTCACGTCCACATCGCCGACACGGAATTGAGATTTGACGTGCTGGAATCCACCGTCGGCCGCCACCACGTGAGGCAGCTTGCGGAGCGCATACACTTCCTCGATGTTCAGCTTTCTGCGGGCGAGCATCTCGCTCGTGGGGCGCACACCGATGACGGGCATGTGAAATACCCAGAAGACGTTGTTCCCGAGCGAAGTGACCCAGGCCTGCACGCGGTTGTTGAGGCCGCTGATAACAGACGAGATCGTAATCACGGTGGCAACACCGATAACGATGCCCAGGATGGTGAGTCCCGAACGCAGCTTGTTGGTCCGGATGGTGTCGAGGGCCATCTTGACGGATTCGCCGGCCTGTTGTCCTCGCATCGAGAAGCTCCTAGCTACTGGCTTCTAGCTTCCAGCTAAAAGCCCTGGCGGGTTGCGTGCCTCTGTTGTGCGATGGTGCAGTGGCACGTTCCTTAGTGACTAAACACAACTCCAAATTGCCCGCAGCTAGAAGCTAGTAGCTCGAAGCTGCCTTACTACATTTCCGCCCTGAGCGCCACCACGGGGTCCAGCCTGGCTGCTTTGCTGGCCGGGTAGACGCCGAAGAAGATGCCTACCGCGGTGGCGAGGAAGAATCCCAGAAAAATCGCCCAGATGGGTACGGCGGTCGGAAATCCGACAACAAGCGTAATCAACTTTCCGACCAGAACCCCCAGAAGAATTCCAAAGATGCCGCCCACTGAGGCGAGCGAAGCGCTTTCAATCAGAAACTGCATCAGCACATCGCGCTGTTTGGCGCCGAGAGCCTTGCGGACGCCGATCTCTCGCGTCCTCTCGGTTACGCTGACCAGCATGATGTTCATGATGACCACGCCGCCGACGACCAGCGCGATGGAGCCCAGTCCGAGGACCACCCAGGCAAAGACGCCGAGCAGCTGGTTGGCGATATCGAGGAAGGTGTCGTTTGTCTCCACTTCGAAATCGTCGGTCACGCCCGGAGCGTTGTGTCGGCGCGTACGCATGATGACGCGGGCTTCGTCTTCCGCTTGAGCCATGGCCTGCGGACCGCCGGTGGCGCGGGCATAGACGTCGACCGAGTCGTTGTAGCCGTAGATCTGCTGGTAAGTGGTGATGGGGATCGCAACCCAGTTGTCCTGCGACTGGCCGAGGGTTTTGCCCTGACGATCGCTCACGCCGACGATGGTGAACGGTACGCCATCGACGCGAATCTCCTTGCCGAGCGGATCCGAATCGCCAATCAGGTTGTCGACAATGTCGTACCCCACAATCGCGTTATGAAATGCGTGCTCTTCGTCGGCGGGGGTGAAGCCGCGCCCGAGAGCAATATCAATGTTGTTCAGGGACATCATCGAGGCGGTATAGCCACGCACGCCAGTGTTGTTGCTGGAGTGGCCATTGAAGACCACGTGGGTGGACTTGAACAACATGGCGCCCACCTCGCTGCACGTGGTGCAGCCCTCTTTGATCGCCTCGTAGTCTTCAATGCGGATGATCTTCCGCTTCTGGTAGCTGAAGTACTGGTCGGCGGTCAGTATGACGCTCGACATGCGATTCACGGTAAAAACGTCGGAACCGTAACCGGAGAGCTTGGTGGAGATATAGCGCTTGGCGCCCTGCACAAGAGTGAGCACCATGATGACCGAGGCAACGCCCATGACCACGCCGATGAGCGTAAGAATGGAGCGCATCTTGTTTCCCCATAGGGATTGAAGCGCGAGCTTGAAGGCTTCGAGGATGCTCATGAGTGAGTCTTTCTGTTTTGGCCCGCCTCGTCCAGGGCGGTGTATCCAGTCTACGAAAAAGCTCCGACCGGAGCCGCCGCAAAGGTGCGGAATGGCTGCATCGGCATCAGGAATTGCTCTGGTGTTATGTGAGACGGCTCAGGTCTATGCCTGGCCTCAGCTTTTGTCTCCCAACGACGACCCTTCCTTCACGATACGCATCGGATAGGGTCACGGTTCCGGTACCCTCATCTCGAGCAAGCAGAGCCAGTCTGCCACCCACCGAAGGTTCTCAGATGGGCCGGGGACTCGTGTTGCGGGCGTCCGTGACATTGTCGGGCTCATCGGTAAACCTCTTGCCTGAGCGGTAGGCGAATTTTTTGTCCTGGCCGTCGATGCGGCGGATGCAGTCCTGGGCCCCATCGCTCCAGGTAACCCGTGCTTCTCCATTCACATAGGCCCACTTGCCGTGGACACTGTGCAGCGAGCGCCAGGCGGAGCCGTCCTCATTGAGCGTGATGTAAAACGTATTGCCGGCGCCGTCACCCACCTCCCATTTGCCGAGAAAATGACCGCGCGGCGGGGCTCCGGGGGGTGTCAGTCCGATATCTGCAACGGCCGCACCTCCAGGAAACTCGATGCGCGCAACATCGTTAAGGCTTAAGGTCTGGCGGTGACCGTCCTTGAAGACGATAACGATCTGGCCGGAGCTGTTCCGGCTTGAACGGCTTTGAGCTGACAGCCCGACTGCGAGAATTGCGGCGAGAGCAAAAAAACCGACCAGCCTGCGCATGACTTTCTCCTTTTGCAATGAGCGGATGAGGCCAATGCTGTCCCAGCCGCGACCCATTATCTATTTACGGGTAGCGCGGGCGGGGAGTTCCTTGATTTCGAGGAGAATCCTGACCAACGGGCCAGAATGGGTTAGCCGGCAACGGAGACTGGTTGGCCATCGCCGCATCCAAGTGCTTATGAAAGCAAGCGGAAAGCGTGTCCTGGTGATCGGGGCAGGAATGGCCGGTCTGGCCTCGGCACGGCTGCTGGCCGAGTCCGGGCGGCCTGTCCTGATGCTGGAAGCGCAAAACCGCGTCGGTGGACGCATCCGCACCTTGCGCCAGCAGGGCGAGACGCTTGAGCTCGGCGCGGAGTTCGTTCACGGGCGGCCTCCGGAGCTGTGGAAGCTGATCCGCGAAGCAGGTCTGGACACTTATGCCCTCGACGGTGAAATGGTCTGTCATCGACGCGGCAAGCTCGGTACGTGCGACGAGCATGGCGATGTGTTCAAGTTCCTGAACGGGCTGCAGAAGTGGAAGGGGGCTGACCTTGCTTTCGCCGATTATCCGCCGCTCGCCAGGCTGCCGAAGGAACAGCGCCACCAAGTCATCCAGTATGTGCAGAGCTTCAACGCGGCTGACTATCGCCGGATCGGTGTGCACGCGCTCGCGGTGCAGCAGCAGGCCGAGCAGGAGACCGGCGGCGATCAGATATTTCGTATCCGCAATGGATACGACAGGGTGCCGGAGTTCCTTGCCCAGAAGGTGCGCGAGGCAGGTGGACGCATCGAGCTCTCCCGCCCGGTGCAGAGGATCGAGTGGGAGCGCGGGCGCGTGCAGGTGTTTGCGCTTGACGGCGACGACCCGGTTTACTACTCGGCGGCGCAGGCGGTCGTCGCATTGCCCCTTGGTGTGCTGCAACAAGCCGGAGTGCAGTTTCAGCCGTCGCCGGATGCGTTGCGCGCAGCTCATCAACTGGCCATGGGACCGGCGCGACGATTCACGCTGCTGTTTCGCGACCGCTGGTGGGCGGCAGATGACAGAATTTGGTTGCGGAAGCTCAGTTTCCTGTTTGCGGAGGATGCAATGCCACCGGTGTGGTGGAGCGCGCATCCCGCGGAGACGCGCACGTTGACCGGATGGATAGGCGGTCCGCGATCGGCCGTCTTCGATCAGTGCACAAGAGAGCAGATTGGCGATGCAGCCTGCCAGGAACTCGCGCTGATCTTCTCACGGCCTGTGGCCTTTGTGCGCGGGCAACTGATCAGTTGCGCAACACACGACTGGCACACTGATCCGTATACCTGTGGCGCCTACAGCTATGTGCCTGCCGGCGCACTCGACGCCGTCTTGAGGATGGCCACGCCGGTCTACGAAACACTCTACTTTGCCGGAGAACATACAGACACGACCGGCCACTGGGGAACGGTGCATGCAGCCATGCGATCAGGGCTTCGCGCTGCGAAGCAGGTGCTGGCCTCGGAGTGGGCTCAAGCTCCTGCACTGCGCATCAGCTCTCGGCGAGCCTGAGAATCAGCCGGTCTTGCGATACGAATCTGCGGTTACGCGGATTCCTTCGGCGTAAGGAGTCCCGGCGAAGCCGAAGGTCCGGGCATACTTCGACGTGTCGAAGATGTACGGCGAGTCGTTCTGGTAGAGCATCTCGTAGACTTCGCCAACGACTGGATTCACGAAGCCGAACAGCTTGACCATCGTTCTTGAAAGCACACGATACTTTGGCGGGCGGCCCATCGCGTCGGCCGCGGCGTAGATGAACTCTCGCCCGGTTGGAGGATTTGGCGCGGTGGGCAGATGCCAGGTCTGGTTCCAGGCGGCGGGCGCCTGGGCGAGCGTGAGGAGCGCTTGCGCGGCATCGGGGACGTACGTGTAGGAGTGAGGCAGGGCGTCGCTGGCGAGGCACATCGCCTTCTGGCCTTTGCTCATCGGTTCGAAGACCATTGTGGTGGGTAGACCGTTCCTTGCGTCCGGACCGTAGAAGTCGGCGGCGCGGGCGATCATGGCAGTCAGCTCTCCGGACTTCCACTCGTTCACGATGCTTTTTGCGATCTGCGCGCGAACCTCGCCTTTCTTGCTGGCCGGGTTATAGGGCGTCTCTTCGGTCATGGCGCCGCGCACCTTGCCGTACATGTAGACATTGTCGAAGAAGATGAGCCGGGAGCCGGCGCGCTTGCATGCATCGACCACGTTGTCGATGATGCGGGGCCACATGTTGGCCCAGAGCTTGTGATCGTACTTGAGACCGACGAGCAGGAAAACAACTTCGGAACCCGCGACGGCTTCGAGGGTTTGCTCGTGATTGGTGAGATCGGCGGACTTGTTTTCGACGGCTCCGGGAGCAGGGGCCGCATGCCGGCTTACGGAGCGGAACGGCAGATTGCGGGCGGCGAGCAGCTTGACCAACTCGTTGCTGACGCTGCCGCCTGCTCCGAGGATCGCGTACATGGAGATATTCCTTTCGGCTGCAAGGATATATCTTCCAAAGCGGGTGGGTGATCGGGAATTCTGAAAGAGTGTAGGCAGGCGATCGCTGGAGACACCGCGAGCCTTGCTGCCGAGTCGAACTTCTTTAACTCCGGCCCGGGCTAGGGCTTGGCGTGCTTAACGATTCGAGTCTCCAACTCATTGCCGTTATGGTCTTTAATGAAACATACGGCTGCCTTGAGTTCTGATCTCCACCTGTGTCTTCCAATTCCTCGGTGCGTCCTGTAGCTTTCCGGGATAGACGTACTCAGAGAAATAGACCTCGTCGCCGCGCGAACCTCGAAGACATACACGAGCCCGGTCTTGGTGATGATTGTCGAGTCCAGCACCGTGTTGTGCAGAATGTTGTTGGTCTCCCTACGGGGTTCCTGGTGAACACTTACGATGGTGGCCGGTCGGTAGGTGGACGCCCATAGGCTGGTGGTCAGACAACCCAGCAGCTATTGTGGAAATTGTTAATTACCATGGTGAGTTCCTAAGACGGTTAGTAGCTCGTTCGCCTTACCCAGAGACTTATCCAACTGCCCAGCAAGGAGAGATCGTGTCACGAAGCGAAAGAAATGCAAAAGGACCAAGTGTAACCCTGCACATGGTTTCCAGCCTGGATGGTTTCATCGCGAAGGGGGACAACAGTGTCTCCTGGCTGGATAGCTCGGGAAGTATCTACGAGGCCGGGGTTTCCATTTCTGAGGAAGAAGCTGCTGCCTTCGTCAAATCGATCGATTGTTATGTGATGGGATCCCGCACGTACGAGCACGCTCTTGAACTGGGCTGGCCGTATGGCGATACGCCGACCGTCGTGGTGACCGGCAGGAAATTGTCCTCGTCAAGAAAGAGCGTTGAATTCTATTCGGGCGATCTCAAGACGCTGATTGACGAGAAACTCGGGCCCCAATATCGAAATATCTGGCTCGTGGGCGGCGCGATGCTATGCCAGCGTTTTCTCTCGCTCGGCCTGGTGGACGAAATCAGGTTGACGATAGCGCCCGTTCTGTTGAGCGACGGACTCCGGCTGTTCGATGGTCCCCTGACGGAGTCGAAATGGGACTTGAAGGACGTGGTCGCCTACAGGAACGGCTTTGTTGAGTTGACGTACTCAGCCCCTTCAGCGTGAAGACTTACGAAGGGATCAGGCAGCAGCTTATGGCCTTTGAAGGCCCGCTCATCGCGGAAAGGCGCGATGAACGGGCACACCATCTTCAAGCCACAGGGTAGGTATTCGGGATCGATGGGTGGAGTCTGCTGCGATACTTAGACGGGGTTTTTCGATCCGAGCACGTCGACCGGCTCGATCGAAGGTGCCGATGAAAACAATTCCGGCGCCTTGGCCATCAGCGCCTGTCCAATGGGGCCGTTGAGGTGCTTCTGGCGTCCATTTTCATCGTTGAAGGTGTCAAACACGCCAAAGACGCTGTGCGAGAGCCGGAAGGCGTACCAATGAATTGTCGTGAGTTCCTTGCTGGCCATGTCGCGCGCAAATTCGAGAAACTTGGCCACCTCCTCTTCTTTGCCGGGCTTCGCTTCAAAGCGGGCCAAAAACGCGAGCTTGGTCATGAATTCCTCCATGAGGGAATTTGGGCTTCGCAGGAAAAGCGAAGCACGTGCCCAATGTAGCTGCGCCGTAACGACGGGTCTATGGTCAGCAATGACAACTTTGATATCGATCTGGCCAGGTAGTTTGATTTTGCTGTCGATATAACCAAACGTTTGCTATCGATATAGCCATGAAGATCGATGTGCTTACTGTGAACGGTGTCTTCGATACTGGCCTGGCCGCAGTGCTTGACGCGTTTGCCATGGCCAACGAACTCACTGCCGCGCAGGGGCTCGCATCCGTGACATTTGACGTCACCCTCGTCGGGCTGTGCCGCCAGGTGCGCACCAGTCAGGGTTTCGCCGTTTCCCTTTTGCCAGCCAAAGGCCGCGCGCCGGGAGATTGGGTGATAGTCCCGGCAATCGGCGAGAGGACGCCGGAGCCTTTGGCCGCGGCTCTTGCGACGGCCGAAAAGCAAGAAGCCGCCCTCCTTTTGCGGCAGTGGGCCGACGATGGTGCGTGCGTCGCAGCGGCGTGCATCGGCACTTTCATCGCTGCCGAATCCGGGGTACTCGACGGTGAGACGGTGACGACAACATGGTGGCTCGCGCCTTTTTTTCGCCAGCGCTATCCGCGTGTTCACCTTGACGACGGGCGAATGCTTGTTCGTTCAGGCCGGGTGCTCACCGCCGGTGCGGCGCTCAGTCACATGGACATGGCGCTGTGGCTGATTCGCCAGGCGAGCCCGTTGCTTGCCGAGATGACCGCTCGTTACCTGATCGTCGATTCGCGCCCGAGCCAATCGGCGTACGCGATGAGCGATCATCTTCTGCATGCGGATCCGCTCGTGCACAAGTTTGAGCGCTGGACGCGCGAGCACCTTGCCGAGGGTTTCTCGCTTGATGGGGCCACGCGCGCAATCGGGGCGAGCAAGAGGACGCTGACCCGCCGCATTCACGACGTGCTCGGGAAAAGCCCGCTCTCGTACTTCCAGGACGTGCGCGTCGAGCGCGCCGTGCATCTGCTGCGGACTTCCAAGGACAGCGTGGAAACCATCGCTGCAGCCGTCGGTTATGCGGATGGCGTTGCGCTTCGCAATTTACTTAGGCGCAGGCTCGGCCTCGGCGTGCGGGAGATTCGGTCGGAGAGCGCGGCAGCTTTTGAGCCGACGTCGAAGATTGAGTAGACGGACGCCAGCCTGCCGCTCTGCAACCGACTCGAAAAGGTTTTCGCTTTTGGAGTTTGCAGGTTACGCTTAGCGCAGCTAAATTGGCCAGAATCGGAGCTGCACATGAAAAGACCCGCCCCGTCGGAATCTGCCTCTGAGTACATCGACGCCAGAATCAATGAGCTTGGGGACTGGCGCGGGAAGACGCTTGCGAAGATGCGCGCCATCATCCACAAGGCAGACCCTGAGATCGTCGAAGAGTGGAAGTGGGGGATTCCTGTCTGGTCTCACGGAGGCATCGTCTGCACGGGAGAGACCTACAAGAACCACGTCAAGTTGACATTTGCGAAGGGGGCCGCGCTCCCGGACCCTTCCGGCCTGTTCAACTCCAGCCTGGACGGGAATGTCAGGCGCGCCATCGACATCCACGAAGGCGACAAGGTCGATGAAGCAGCCCTGAAGAATCTGATCCGCGCCGCAGTGGACCTCAATCTCAAATCGAAGCCGAAGACCAAAGCCAAAGACAGGGAATAGAAATTAGGGAGCAACAAACGAGGACGTGGGAGTCCTTGCCTTACTGCCCCCTGATCCCTGCTTTCGTGGAGCCGAGTGTCTCACCTGTCACTCCTGACAGTTACATCGCAAGCAAAACCGGCGCAGTTTTATTCGATGTAAGTACTTGTGTCTTTTGCGCAAATGCACAAGAACGCGTGCCTGACATGCGCGCAATGCCGGGCGACTCTGAGCACGCGCCGATCCGATTGTCCTTATTCCCTGCTGCACCTGACGGAGGGAAGATCCCATGGTCACAACGAGCCAAGCACCATCGGCGCAGGAGCGTTCCGCTGAGACCTCCGCAACTGCGGCTGCGGTGAAAGAAACCGAGGAAGGCCGTCGACTGCTTGAGACTCATGGCAAGCTTCTGTGGCGGCGGTGGGGGCCCTACGTGAGTGAACGCGCCTGGGGAACAGTCCGGGAAGACTACAGCCCGAACGGAACAGCCTGGGATTTTCTTTCTCACGACGCAGCGCGAAGCAAGGCTTACCGTTGGGGCGAAGACGGTCTTGCTGCAATCTGCGACCGCTACCAGCTCCTTGTCTTTGCGCTCGCCCTATGGAACGGCAAAGACCCGATTCTGAAAGAGCGCGTGTTTGGATTGACGCCTGGCGAAGGCAACCATGGCGAGGACGCGAAGGACTATTACTTCTATCTCGATAGCACGCCTACCCATTCCTACATGAAGTACCTGTATAAGTATCCGCAGTCGGCCTACCCCTACGAGCAGCTGATTGAGGAAAACAGGAAACGAGGTGGAAGAGGATTCGAGTTTGAACTTCTGGACACAGGCATATTCGATCAGGACCGCTATTTTGACGTGTTCGTCGAATACGGCAAGGCCTCCGCAGAGGATGTTTGCGTCCGCATCACGGCTGTAAACCGCGGGCCGGAGATGGCTCCGTTGCACCTGATTCCGCATCTGTGGTTCCGCAACACATGGGGATGGACACAACCTCGCGGCGTTCCTCCAGTGATTGCCGTGGCTCCGCTCAAGAACGGAAGTGCAGGCATCGTAGCCGACGACTACATGGCGGACCGGTTGCCTAATCTGCCGTTTGAATATCAGCTCGGACGCCGGTACCTATACGCGGAGGCGGGTGCACGGCCTCTGTTCACGAATAATGAATCGAACACACAGCGGCTCTATGGCGTTCCCAACGCGAGCAGGTATGTCAAAGACGCTTTCCATCGCGCAATCGTAAACGGCGAACTCGACGTTGTGAATCCCGATCTAATCGGGACGAAGGCTTGTCTCCACTATGAACTCAGCGTCCCCCCGGGGGGCTCAGTTGCATTACGGTTTCGCCTGACCCCCGAAGACCTCGAAAGCCCTCTGGACGACGTGGACAAGATCATTGCGCAGCGGCACGACGAGGCCAACGCCTTCTATGCCGCCATTCACCCGCCGAACGCGACAGAGGACGAACGGTTGATTCAGCGGCAAGCGTTCGCGGGGCTTCTCTGGTCGAAAGAGACGTATCTTTTCGACGTCAATGATTGGTTTGACGGCGACAACCCAAATGCTCCTCCGCCGAGTTCGAGACTCGCGATCCGAAACCGCCACTGGCGGCACCTGAACTCAATGCGCGTGCTTTCCATGCCCGACAAGTGGGAGTATCCATGGTTCGCCGCGTGGGACCTCGCATTCCACACCGTGCCGTTTGCGCTTATCGATCCGGAGTTTGCGAAGGAACAGCTTTTTCTCATGCTGTTCGAGCAGTTCCAGCATCCAAGCGGCCAAATCCCCGCCTACGAGTGGGAGTTTTCCGACCTGAATCCCCCGGTGCACGGCTGGGCAGTCTGGCGTGTCTACAACATGGATAAGGCACGCACCGGTACCGGAGACCGCGAGTTCCTTGAGAAATGCTTTCACAAGCTGCTGATCAACTTCGCATGGTGGGTGAACAAAGTAGACAATTCCGGGAACAATGTCTTCGAGGGCGGTTTTCTCGGCCTCGACAACATTACTGTCATCGACCGCAGCGAAAAGCTGCCTGGCGGAGCGGTGCTCGAACAGTCCGATGCCACCGGGTGGATGGGGATGTTCTGTCTCAACCTGATGCGCATCGCGCTGGAGTTGGCTATCAAGGACAAAGCATACGAGAGCCTTGCCCTCAAGTTCTTCGAACATTACATCTACATCGGCGCTGCCATGAAGAACATGGGTGGTCAGAAATACTCTCTATGGGACGAAGAGGACGGATTCTTTTACGATGTGCTCCGATTTCCCGACGGCAGCTTCAACAAGTTCCGGGTGCGCTCGCTGGTTGGGATCATCCCGCTTTACGCTGCCGAGAAGCTGAAGCTCGACGATATTCAGGACTACCAGGAGTTCAACACCAATTTCCTGTGGTTTGTGAAGAATCGGCGGCAACTCACCGAAAGCTGCTGCCACTACATTGAGCGCGAGAAGCAATACGTGCTCACGATCGTAAATGAGCGCCAGCTGAGGCGCATGCTCGAGCGCATTCTCAACCCGGAGGAATTCCTGTCCGATTTCGGCATCCGCAGCCTATCGAAGTATCACCAGCAACATCCCTTTGTCTTCGGGCACAGTGAGGTGCGCTACGATCCCGCCGAGTCTGACAACAAGATCAAGGGTGGCAACTCAAACTGGCGCGGCCCAATCTGGTTTCCAACTACATTCCTGATCATCGAGGCGCTGCGCATGCTCGGCCAGGGATTTGGCGACGATTTCAAGCTGGATATCCCGGGCGATTCAGGCAGGACCAGAAACCTGTCGGAGATAGCGGGCGAAATCGCTCATCGCATGATCCGCATCTTCACTCGCAACGAGCATGGCGAGAGGCCCGTTTACGGTGGAACAACGAAATTCCAACAGGATCCGCATTGGAAAGACCTGATTCTTTTCTACGAGTTCTACCACGGCGACAACGGCGCCGGTGTTGGGGCATCGCACCAGACCGGCTGGAGCGCGTTGGTAGCCGCTCTGATCGACGAGTGGAGGCGCTGAAAGCGTCGGGTGCATATGCAGGGCTACGCAAACTGGAGCATTCGGTATAAGTTGCTGTCGCTTCTCCTTCTGCTGGGAGTCGCAACGTTTGCAGTGACTGGGACGATCGCGTATCTGAAGTACCTGGGCACCTTGAAACAGGACGTGATGAATCAGCTAACCGGCGTCACGCGCACCAAGCGGTTTCAGATCGAATCCTACTATCGAACCATCCGTCGGCACGCCGAGACGCTGAGCGAAGACCGGATGCTCATTGAAGCGACAAAGGAATTCCGCACGGCATTCACAAAAATAGATGCGGCCCCGGTTCCGGCCGAGGAGATCGATGCAGTACGCGAAAACTACATCTCCCAGTTTTTCCCCGTGGTAGAGAAACTCAAAATAGCTCGACCTCGCGTCTCGGAGTATTTGCCGTATTCGCCCGCAGCCATTCAGCTTCAGTACCGCTATATCGTGAAGAACCCGAACCCCCAGGGCCATCGTGCCGAATTGGCAGACGCCGGAGACGGAAGCGATTACAGCAGGGTCCACAGGAAGTATCACGAAGCGTTGAGAGCAATCGTAAAGAAGTTTGGTTATTACGATCTCATTCTGATCGATTACCCAACCGGGAGAATCGTTTATGACGTCGACAAGGACCGTGACTTTGCGACCAATCTGATAGGCGGTGCCTACTCCAATAGCAATCTGGCGCAGGTCGTGAAGAAGTGCATGGCGACGAACAATCCCGATGATGTGTTCTTCTCCGATTTCGAGCCTTACGAGGCAGCACTGGGAGAGCCAACCCAATACGTGGCAAGTCCCATCTGGGATGGAGACGAACGGATCGGTGTCTTTGCACTTCAACTCTCAACCGCGGCCATCGACGATGTCATGACCGGCAAACGGGGTTGGGTGAGGGACGGGCTCGGTCAGACCGGCGAAGCGGCCATCATCGGGCCGGATCACCTGCTTCGCACCAACGCACGGAAATATCTGGAGGATCCCGATAAGTTTCTTGCTCATCAGAAAGCCAATGGCACGTCGAACACTGTTCTTGATCGGATTCGCACTTACAGGTCGACAATCCTGCAGTTTCCGGTCAACTATCCTTCCGTAAATGCGGCCCTCGAAGGTAAGGAAGGAACCACCATCGAGATCCATTCGAGAGGTTCAGGCAGTTCCCTGGTTTCATACATGCCGCTGCAGATTGAAGGTCTCCATTGGGCAATTGTTGCCCGGATGACCTTGGAAGAAGCGCTCCGGCCGGTGAGCGAAATGAAGAGACTGTTCGGCTGGTGGGGCGCCGTGCTTTTTTTGCTCACGGTGCTTGCCGCCTGGCTCATGACACCTCAGATCCTGCGCCCTATCAATGCGCTCGTGAGTGCCGCAGAGAAAGTGGCAGCGGGGGACCTTACGGCGCAGGTCGATTGGAAATCGAAGGACGAACTGGGAGTACTTGCCAATACGTTCAATGAGATGACCAGGAGCATTCGCGAAAAGACTGCATTGATCGAGCAGAAAAACCGCGAGAATGAAAGGCTCCTGCTCAACATTCTTCCCGGAGAGATCGCGACCCGCCTCAAAGGAGGCGCGCATGAGATTGCCGACAGCTTTGCCGATGTCACCGTGTTATTCGGCGATATCGTTGGATTCACCGCGCTCTCCAGCAAAACCCCAGCGTCGGAAATTGTGGAGATGCTCAACGGCTTGTTCAGCCAATTCGATGAAATTGCTCAGGAACTGGGTATCGAAAAGATTAAAACGATCGGCGATTGTTACATGGCGGTCTGTGGCCTACCGAGACCATGCCCTGATCACACAGATCGAATGGCGCGCATGGCGATGCGCATGATTGAGGTAACCAGACAATACGGGCGGAAGCTGGGCAAAGACCTCGATTTGCGCATCGGCTTGAACACCGGTCCGGTCGTAGCCGGCGTCATTGGTACAACCAAGTTTATTTACGATCTCTGGGGAGATACAGTGAACCTCGCCAGCCGTATGGAATCGACTGGGGTGCCGGGGCAGATCCAGGTTACGCGAACCGTGTATGAGCGTTTGACTGAGAGTTTTGAATTCGAGAGCCGCGGTGCTGTGCAGGTCAAGGGCAAAGGAGAGATCGAAGCGTGGCTGCTGCGCGGTGAGCTGAAAACTGTTGAGGTGGCTGGATGAAGATCAAAGCCCTCGGATCTTCGGTGGCGGACCCCGCTCGGCGTCAATATGTGAGTAGTTATCTAATCAACGGCACTGTGGCAATCGACGCAGGCTGCATCGGATTCTGGGGAACTCCTCGTGAGCAGGAAGCAATCAACCACCTGTTTCTCACTCATTCTCACCTCGATCACATCGCCAGCCTGCCCATCTTTGCGGAGAATGCCTGGACGCCTTCTGACGGGTGTCCACTCGTGTACGGAAGCCGTCAGACTCTCGATGCCGTACAAAGGCACATGTTCAACAACGTCATCTGGCCCGACTTTGTATCGCTCTCACGGCACATGCCTCCGTTCCTGCGTGTGCAGCCGATCGAGAACGAGGTACCGCTTGAGGCGGATGGTCTCCGCGTGACTCCGGTTCTCGTCAATCACCTGGTTCCAACTTTCGGATACGTCGTCAGTGACGAGAAGGGCGCCGTGATTTTTGGCGGTGATTCGGGGCCGACAGACAGAATATGGGAAGTTGCGCATCGGACCCCCAACCTTCGCGCAGTGTTCCTTGAAGCCTGTTTTCCGAACTCGCTGACGGCCCTGGCCGAGGCGTCACTGCACCTGACGCCGGAGATGTTCAGGCGCGAAAGCTCGAAGATGCCGAACGACGTCACGGTTGTAGCGGTTCACATCAAGGTTCGCTATCGCGATGAGGTTATTCGCGAATTGCACAGCCTCGGACTCCCGAATCTGGAGATCGGTGAATGCGAGAAAGAGTATGGCTTTTGAAGCCCGACACAACTCGCAGCCGCGACCCCATCACGCAATCGGGATGGCGCTGGAACGCCATCCCGGATTTGCTCAGTGATCTAAAAGTTCAGAGTCAGCTTCGCTGTCATTGAGCGTGGAGTCACGTAGTGGGTGCCGCTGAACGTCGAGAGGAAGTTATAGAGCGCGTACTTGTTGGTGACGTTGATCGCGGTCAGGTCGAGATCCAGCTTGTAGCGCTCCTTGTGGAAGATATTGTTCTTGCCGACAGATACATCGAATAGGCTGCGCGGAGCGATGCGCGCCGGATTTCTGTCGTTATCTTCGGTGTTGGGGCGAGGTATCTGCACCAGGCTTGAGGTGTATCCCGCGTTGTCGCAGCTGGTGAACCCGGAGGTCGGCGTGGCCCGGACTCCATCGCAGATAATGCCCGCCTGGAACTGCTGACCGGGGGTTAGGACGCTGAGATCCACACCGGGCTGGCCGTTAGGTAGCGTTATGGATGTAGATGTGCAATGGGTGTTCACTCCAATCACGTTGTAGCAGGGTAGTTGCCCCGCCACGACCCCTGAGTCATACCGCCAGTTAAACCCGCTCCAAACGCCACGCAGCAAACCATCGCTCGGAACCGCGTATTGGAGGTGCGTCGTCTGGTTGAACTTCTCGTCGTGATCGATACGGAAAGGAAGCCCGCTCTGGCCAACCGTAGCGCCTGCCCCAGCCACCTGGGGCGGGAAGAAGCGAGCCGCCACAGACGAAGCCACAAGATAGGCGCTGAATCCGTGATAGTTGGGGATATCGGCATGAAGCGCCAGTCCAGGAATTTTTGAGTTGTGCCAGTTAATCGGGAAGAAGATGGGGGTGTTTCCCAGGACGGAGAAATCGAAGGCATTGTGCGTGTACTTCCAGATATATTCGCCGCTGACAACCGCGAACTTGCCGAAGGCCTGTTGCACGCTGGCGTGAAACTCGTTGCGGAAACCGGGTGAAAGAATTCCTTGAACGCCAGGAGTGCAGGAAAGGAGGGGCGAGAGCACCGGGTCGGCGCAGCCGAGGCTTGACAGTACCAGGTTCTCATTGAATGGCGTTTCCATCGTGCGTGCATAGGAAACACTCAAAACGGTGCCGGACGGCTTGATGTTGTAGGAAACCCCGACGCGCGGCTCGGCCTGGCGCTGAATCGCCAGACCGTTGTACAGGTCGCCGCGAATGCCAAGGTTGAAGTTCCAGTTTCCCGCCTTGATCTGGTCCTCGACGTACATCGCCAGCTCTTTCACATCCGTGCGGCCATGGAACAGGTAATAGGTTCCGCCGCGCGTCAAATCATACGGCGCAAGCACGGCCTGATAATTTGGGTTCTGTCCGGCCGGCCCGCCAGGGCACTGCGAGGGATCGGAATATCCGGCCAGCGGATTCCCGTTCGCGTCAACACATGGAGCACTCAGCGAATAGGTGGAGTCCACAACCCCCAGGCGATTGTTTTCGCGCAAGAACGTCTGTCCGTACTGAATGCCGATTTTGATGTTGTTGGGTCCTCT
>Ga0126381_100003322_pt1 | contig 17494 bp, 17 predicted proteins | sample PanSoiMetPlot_28_FD_96465 | JGI IMG/M metagenome (GOLD analysis project Ga0126381, IMG submission 96465) | Tropical forest soil microbial communities from Panama - MetaG Plot_28 | ecosystem: Environmental > Terrestrial > Soil > Tropical forest > Bulk soil | place: Panama | collected 2016-02-17 | reverse complement strand
GGTGAGCCCGGACTGGAAGTCGAAGGTCGGCTCCAACACGGCGGTCGAGTGGCCGGTCGGCATCGGCGCCAAAGGCAACGAAGGCGTCTCCGCCAACGTCGGCCAGACCAAGGGCTCGATCGGCTATGTCGAGTACGCTTACGCCAAGCAGAACAAGCTGGTGTTCACCAAGATGCTGAACAAGGACGGCAAGACCGTGAGCCCGGTCCTGGCAGCGTTCCAGGCTGCGGCGGCCAATGCCGATTGGAACTCGGTCCCGGGCTATGGCGTCATCCTCGACAATCAGCCGGGTGTTGAGTCCTGGCCGATGACGGCTGCGACCTTCATCCTGATCCACAAGCGGCCGCAGGATCCGGCGGCCGCCACCGAGGCGCTCAAGTTCTTCGCCTGGGCCTATGCCAAGGGCACCAAGCTGGCCGAGGAGCTCGACTATGTCCCCATGCCCGAGTCGGTCACGGCCTCGGTGCAGAAGGTCTGGACTGCGCAGATCAAGGATGCGTCGGGCAAGCCGCTGTTTGCCGCCAAGTGAGCGCGGCTTCGGAGAAGGCGCCGATGGGCGCCTTCTCCCCTGTCTACCCCGCCCAGAGGGGGCCTTGTGCGGCAAGGGCTGCTCGGTTTGACTTGGACCCGCCAAGGCCACACCCCAGAGGGCCCGCGCCCAGGAAGGCCGGAATTTCAGCGAGCGGCAATCACACAAGCCGCAAGTTAATCCGCCGGGAGGCGAACTTTGGTCGATCTTGCTCTGAACGGCGACGCAGCCTCGGCCGCCTCGGCTTCTTTGCGGGCGAGGACGCTCGATCGGCTGCGTTCCGGTGATGCGATATTTCGCAATCTCACGCGCATATCGGCACTCGGGGTTCTGATCCTCCTCGGCGGCGTGATCGTCTCCCTGATCCATGGCTCGATTCCGGCGCTGTCGGCGTTCGGGATCGACTTTCTACTCACCGACCGCTGGAATCCGGTAACCGAGAAATTCGGCGCGCTGGCCCCTGTTTACGGCACGCTCACCACCTCGATCCTGGCGATGTTGATCGCGGTCCCGATTGGGCTCCTGGTCGCGGTCTTCCTGACCGAGCTCTGCCCGATGTGGCTGCGCCGCCCGATCGGCGTCGCGATCGAGCTCCTCGCCGGAATTCCGAGCATCATCTACGGCATCTGGGGCCTGTTCGTGTTCGCCCCCTTCCTGCAACAGCATGTGCAGCCGTTCCTCATCGACCTGTTCGGCCCGGTGCCGGTGCTCTCCGACATTTTCGCTGGTCCACCCTACGGTATCGGCGTTCTCACCGCCTCCTTGATCCTGTCCATCATGGTGCTCCCGTTCATCACCTCGATCTCGCGCGAGGTGTTCGAATCGGTACCGCCGGTGCTGAAAGAGGCGGCTTACGGGATCGGTTGCAGCACCTGGGAGGTCGTACGCTACGTGGTGTTGCCGTTCACCCGCGTCGGCGTCATCGGCGGCATCATGCTGGGGCTCGGGCGCGCCCTCGGTGAGACCATGGCGGTGACCTTCGTGATCGGTAATGCGCACAGGGTATCGACTTCTATCCTTGCCCCAGGCACCACCATTTCGGCGACCATCGCCAACGAATTTACCGAGGCGGTCGGCGATCTCTACACGTCCTCGCTGATCGCGCTCGGCCTCATTCTCTTCTTCATCACCTTCTGCGTGCTGGCCGCGGCGCGCTACTTGCTGCTGCGCATCGAGCGGCGGATCGGTTAGCACCATGTCGACCACGGCGAATAGCAAGCTCTACCGCGCCCGCCGCCGCCGCAACGGCATAGCGATGGGCTTGTCGTTCGCGGCCACCGTGCTTGGGCTCGGCTGGCTGGTGTTGATCCTCGGCGATCTTTTGTGGGAGGGGTTCGGCGGGCTATCGCTCGACGTGTTCACCCAGACGACGCCGCCGCCCGGCTCCAGTGGCGGGTTGCTCAATCCCATCGTAGGCAGCTTGATGCTGACGGTCCTGGCGGTCATCATCGGGACGCCGATCGGCATCCTGGCCGGCACCTACATGGCCGAGTACGGCCGCTACTCGCCGCTGACCACGGTGGTGCGCTTCATCAACGACATCCTTCTGAGCGCGCCCTCGATCGTGGTCGGGCTGTTCATTTACGAGATCCTGGTCGCCCCGATGGGGCATTTCTCCGGTCTCGCCGGCGCGGTCGCACTCGCCGTCATCGTCATTCCGGTGGTAGTGCGTACCACCGAGGACATGCTGCTGCTCGTCCCCAATCCGCTGCGCGAGGCGGCCGCCGCGCTCGGCCTGCCGCGCGTCGTGGTGATCGGCAAGGTCTGCTACCGCGCCGCCAAGGCCGGCATGATCACCGGTGTGCTGCTCGCGATCGCCCGCATAAGCGGCGAGACCGCCCCGCTGCTCTTCACCGCGCTCAACAATCAGTTCCAGAGCTTCAACCTTAACGCCCCGATGGCGAGCCTGCCGGTCGTCATCTTCCAGTTCGCGTTGAGCCCGTACAAAGACTGGCAGCGCCTCGCCTGGACCGGCGCGCTGATCATCACCTTCACCGTGCTGGCCCTCAGCATCATCGCGCGTTCGCTTGCCGCATCGAGAAAACAGTCATGAATGTTGCATCGGTTGCCACGCCTTCCGTCACCCACGCCCCGATCGATACCGCGGATCTCGCGACCAAAATATCGGTCCGGAACCTCAACTTCTTCTACGGGGAGCAGAAGGCACTCAAGGACATCAGCCTGCAGCTCTACCAGGGCAAGGTCACGGCCTTCATTGGTCCGTCGGGCTGCGGCAAGTCGACCCTGCTGCGCATCCTCAACCGCATGTACGACCTCTATCCGAACCAGCGCGCCGAGGGCGAGGTGCTGTTCGACGGTGAGGATATTCTTTCACCCCGGCAGGACCTCAATCTCCTGCGCGCCCGCATCGGCATGGTGTTCCAAAAGCCGACGCCGTTCCCGATGTCGATCTACGAGAACATCGCATTCGGGCTGCGCCTCTATGAGCGCCTGTCCAAATCCGAGCTGGACGGCCGGGTCGAGACCTCGCTGCGCCGCGCGGCGCTGTGGGACGAGGTGAAAGCCAAGCTCAGTGCCAACGGTCTGAGCCTCTCGGGCGGCCAGCAGCAGCGGCTGTGCATCGCGCGCACCATCGCGATCAAGCCGGAGGTGATCCTGTTCGACGAGCCATGCTCGGCGCTCGATCCGATCTCGACCGCCAAGATCGAAGAGCTGATCGACGAGCTCAAGGAAGACTACACGATCGCCATCGTCACCCACAACATGCAGCAGGCGGCGCGCGTCTCCGACATGACGGCCTTCATGTATCTCGGCGAGCTGGTCGAATTCGACACCACCAGCAAAATGTTCACGGCGCCGCGCGACCGGCGGACGCAGGACTACATCACCGGCCGCTTCGGCTGAGGCAACTGGCTTCTGCGACGGTGAGGACAACAACAATGTCAATGATGAATGAACACACAGCCAAGGCGTTCGACGTAGATCTCCAGGAGATCACGCGGATGGTGGCGGAGATGGGCGGTCTTGCCGAGAAGCAGATCGCCGATTCCGTCGATGCACTCGTCAAGCGCGACGTCGAGCGCGCCCGTCGTGTGGTTGCCTTCGACGACGGCCTCGACACATTGCAGCGCGAGATTGAGGAGAAGGCGGTGCTCACCATCGCGCGCCGCCAGCCGGTGGCGAGCGACCTGCGTGAGATCGTCGCCGCGCTGCGCCTGGTCAACGATCTGGAGCGCATCGGGGACCTCGCCAAAAACATCGCCAAGCGGGTCGCCGCGATCGACGGCGATTTCCACCCGCAGAAGCTGCTGCGCGGCGTGCAGCACATGGCGGCACTGGTGCTCGGCCAGCTCAAGCAGGTGCTCGATGCCTATGCCAGCCGCGACCTCGCCAAGGCGATGGCGGTGTGGAAGGGTGACGAGGAGGTCGATGCGCTGTGCACCTCGCTGTTCCGCGAGCTGCTCACCTACATGATCGAGGATCCGCGCAATATCACCTTCTGCATCCACCTCATGTTCTGTGCCAAGAACATCGAGCGCATGGGCGATCACGCCACCAATATCGCCGAGACCGTGCACTACATGATCGAAGGCAAGCCCATCGCCGACGAGCGGCCGAAGGGCGACACCACGTCCGTCTTCGCGGCGGCCGAGAAGTAGGAGGAAAGGCGCACGCATGAATGCCAGCATTCTTATCGTCGAGGACGAGGAAGCACTGACGCTCCTGCTGCGCTATAACCTTGAGACGCAAGGCTACGAGGTCGAGACGATCGCGCGCGGCGACGAAGCCGATACCAGGCTGAAGGAAGGCACGCCGGATCTCATCATTCTCGACTGGATGCTGCCCGGCCTGTCGGGGATCGAGCTGTGCCGGCGGCTGCGGGCGCGGCCCGAGACCAGGCAGCTGCCGATCATCATGCTCACCGCGCGCGGAGAGGAAAGCGAGCGCGTGCGTGGCCTCTCGACCGGCGCCGACGATTATATCGTCAAGCCGTTCTCGGTTCCCGAACTGCTCGCCCGCGTCAACGCGCTGCTCCGCCGCGCCTCGCCCGAGCGGGTGGCGGATGTGCTCAGCTTCGGCGACATCGCCATCGACCGCGAGAAGAAGCGCGTGTCACGCGCCGGCCATGCGATCGATCTCGGGCCGACCGAGTATCGCCTGCTCGAGTTCCTGATGGAGCGGCCGGGCCGCGTCTTCTCGCGCGAGCAACTGCTCGACGGCGTCTGGGGCAGCGACATCTATATCGATGAGCGCACTGTCGACGTCCATGTCGGCCGGCTACGCAAGGCGCTCAACCGCGGCCACAACAACGACCCGATCCGCACCGTGCGCGGCGCCGGCTACGCGCTCGACGACCGCTTCGGCAAGATCGCGTAGCGCTCACCTGATTTGATGAGCCGTGCTGGCGGTAGCGCGCCCTCCAGTCATTCCCGCCCCCGCCTTCGCGGGGGTAAACTCCCGCGGGGAATCCAGTCCTCTTCGCAAAATGCCTGACTTAGCCGCCCTTCAAGTGCATTTTGCGAAGAGGTTGGGTCCCCGCTGTCGCGACGCTTTTGCGGCAACGACCGGTGATTTTTTCCGCGCCATGACGAACAAACGCGATCACCCCCGAAACGCGCGGCGGTCGCGGCGGCGGTCCACCGGCTGATAGGCGACGCGGGAGTGGTAGGTGCAATAGGGCGCGCCCGTCACGGCCTGCCCGCCGCAGAAGAAGAACTCGGCGCTGCCCGGATCGCCGATCGGCCAGCGGCAGGTCTCCTCCGTGAGCTCGAGGATGGTCCGGCGCTGCCCGAGCGGGATCACATTGTCGATCAGCTCCGGCTCGGGCTCCGGCTCGTACTCATAGGCGTGGGCGAGCGCGGTGTTGCCACGGATCGCGGGACGCGCAACGCGCATCATATGGGTATGGGCGCGGGCCTTGCGGGGACGCGGCGCCGACGAGGTCGGGCTCTTGGCGCGACCCGAGAGGCCGAGCCGGTGCACCTTGCCGATCACCGCATTGCGGGTGATGCCGCCGAGCTCGGCGGCGATCTGGCTCGCTGACAGGCCCTCCCCCCACAGTTTCTTCAGACTCTCGACGCGCTCATCGGTCCAAGTCATGCCTCTTTCCTCAGCGTGAGGCGGCGAATATGGCTCGACAGAATCCATCCCCTTGCCGGGACGACCCATGGTCACCCGACGCCTACTCCCGCTACCGATGGAACTCGGAACCCGTCCGCCGCACGAAATGTCGTACCTGACGATGAAGAAGCTACAATATGGCGGGAGTCGGGCGCAAGAGTCCGCAGCCGCCGCGTCCACACTTTCCAACTCGGATCGCCCGCACATCCACACCTATCTGTGCGCGCGGCTGATGTTGACAGGCAGGCGGACCGCAATAGAATATAGTGATAGTGCCGCCCGAGAGGCGGCACATTTCATTTTCGTTCGAGATCGTCGGCACATACGTCGGCACATCAGATTGTCGGCACGCCTGCGAGCGGGCACATCAGCGGGGCGCACATGAGTGGGGCGCAGACATCGCATTTGTTGCCGACCTATGCGCGCGTCGACCTCGCCTTCGAGCGCGGCGAAGGCGTGTGGCTCTACGCCACCGATGGTGAGCGGTATCTCGACTTCACCTCCGGCGTTGCCGTCAATGCGCTCGGCCACGCGCACCCGCAGCTCATCGCGGCGATAACCGCGCAGGCCGCCAAGGTGTGGCACGTCTCCAATCTCTACCGCGTCCCCGAGGCCGAGCGGCTCGCCGAGCGGCTGTGCGCGGCAAGCTTCGCCGACAAAGTCTTCTTCGCCAATTCCGGCGCCGAGGCGATGGAATGCGCGATCAAGGTGGCGCGCAAATATCACGCGGTCAGCGGCAAGCCCGAGCGCCATCGCATCATCACCTTCGAGGGTGCCTTCCACGGACGCACGCTCGCGACCCTGGCGGCGGGCGGCCAGAAGAAATATCTCGACGGCTTCGGCCCGGTGGTCGAAGGCTTCGACCAGGTGCCATTCGGCGATCTCGATGCGGCCAGGCAGGCAATCGGCGAGGCGACGGCTGCGATCCTGATCGAGCCGATCATGGGCGAGGGTGGCGTGCGCGTGGTGCCGCCCGAATTCCTCAAGGCGATGCGGCGCCTCTGCGACGACAACGGCCTACTCCTGATGTTCGACGAGGTGCAGACCGGCATGGGGCGCTCCGGCGAGCTGTTCGCCCACCAGCGCTATGGGGTTTCCCCCGACATCATGGGGCTTGCCAAGGCTTTGGGCGGCGGCTTTCCGCTCGGCGCCTGTCTCGTCACCGCCGAGGCCGCCAAGGGCATGACCGCCGGCACCCACGGCTCGACCTTCGGCGGCAATCCGCTCGCCATGGCGGCCGGCAATGCGGTGCTCGACGTGATGCTGGCGGACGGCTTCCTCGAGCGCGTGCGGCACGTCTCGTTGGTGTTCAAGCAGAAGCTCGCCGAGATCAAGGATCGCTTCCCGTCCGTGATCACGGAGGTGCGCGGCGAGGGCCTCCTCGTTGGGCTGCGTCTCGGCGTGCCCAATGGCGAACTCGTCGATGAGCTGCGCGCCGAGAAGATGATCACCGCGGCGGCCGGCGATAATGTGGTGCGGCTCTTGCCGCCGCTCGTCATCGGCGACGACGAGATCGCGGAAGGGGTTGCCCGCATCGCCCGCGCCTGCGAGCGCTTGGCCACGGCGCATGTGGGAGCCCGCGAGGAGCCGGTCGGATGAGCGGTGTTCGCCACTTCCTCGACCTCACGGACATTTCCAAGGCGACGCTGCGCGCCATGATCGACACCGGCCGCGCCATGAAGGGCAAGCGCCGCGGCAAGAGCGCCGAGCGCCCGCTCGCCGGCAAGACGCTCGCCATGATTTTCGACAAGCCCTCGACCCGCACGCGCGTCTCCTTCGAGGTGGCGATGCGCCAGCTCGGCGGTGATGCCATCACGCTCACCGGGCAGGAGATGCAGTTCGGGCGCGGCGAGACGCTCGGCGACACCGCGCGCGTGCTCTCGCGCTATGTCGATGCCATCATGATCCGCATCCTCGACCATGAAGCACTCGCCGAGCTCGCCCGGCATGCCACGGTGCCGGTCATCAACGGACTGACCCGCCGCTCGCATCCCTGCCAGGTGCTGGCCGATGTCATGACCTTCGAGGAGCATCGCGGCCTGATCCGCGGCAAGACCGTGGCTTGGTCGGGCGATGCCAACAACGTGCTGGCGTCCTGGATGCACGCGGCCGAGCGTTTCGATTTCCGCCTGCGCGTCGCTTCACCGCCCGAGCTCGCGCCCAAGAAATGGCTGACCGACTGGGTCAAGGCCTCGGGCGCCGATATCGTTATCGGTAGTGATCCTGAGGAGGCGGTCAAGGGTGCCGACTGCGTCGTCACCGACACCTGGGTGTCGATGGGCGACAAGAACGGCCAGCGCCGGCACAATCTGCTCAAGCGTTACCAGGTTAATGCGCGGCTCATGGCGCGGGCCAAGCAGAACGCCTTGTTCATGCACTGCCTGCCCGCCCATCGCGGCGAGGAGGTCACCGACGAGGTGATCGACGGGCCGCAATCGGTCGTGTTCGACGAGGCCGAGAACCGCCTGCATGCCCAGAAGGGCATATTGGCCTGGTGCCTGGACGCGCCCGCGCCATAGCGGCCCGTCCGCCGTCGGCGGCGGCGGGGTCCAGCAAAATCGTCGTCGTCAATAGTCACCGAGCGGGGGTCGCATTTCGGCCCAGCAATGCGATATAGGGCAGATGACCGATCCCGATATTCCCACGCGCGCGCCGGCGGCCGCCTCGGCTGATGACACGGTCCTGCCGTTCGAGGTCGCGGCCCTCGACCTGCGCGGCCGCGTCGTTCGGCTCGGTCCCCTGGTCGACGATATTCTCAGCGCCCACGATTATCCGCCGCCGGTCGCCAAGCTCCTGGGTGAGGCCATCGTGCTCACGGTGTTGCTCGGCTCGGCCCTCAAGATCGAGGGCCGCTTCATCCTGCAGACCCAGAGCGACGGCCCGGTCCGCATGCTCGTGGTCGATTTCACCAGCCCCGGGAAGGTGCGGGCCTGCGCGCGCTTCGATGCCGGGCGCGTTGCGGCCGCAAGCGCCGCCGGCAACGATGCCGCGGGCGGGCTGCTTGGCCGCGGGCACCTCGCGATGACTATCGATCAGGGGGCTGATAAGAGCCGCTATCAGGGGCTGGTCGCGCTCGAAGGCGGCGACCTGGAGGATGCGGCACACGAATATTTCATGCGCTCCGAGCAGATCCCGACCCGCATCCGTATGGCGGTCGGCGAGGAGCTTTCCGCCGGGCGCGACGGCGCTCGCCATCGCTGGCGCGCTGGCGGCATCCTGCTGCAATTCCTGCCCAAGGCGCCGGAGCGCGCCCGCCAGGCCGATCTCGACCCCGGCGATGCGCCGGCTGGCACGCTGCCGCATCAGGTGGCGGAGGATGACGCGTGGGTCGAGGGCCGCTCGCTGTTCGCCACCGTCGAGGATGTCGAGCTGCTCGACCCAGCGGTCTCCTCCGAGCGGCTGGTCTATCGGCTCTTTCACGAGCGCGGCGTGCGCGTCTTCCGCAGCGCCATGGTCGCGGCGCATTGCTCCTGCTCGCGCGCGGGCGTCGCCGACATGCTCAGGAGCTTCTCGCAGGAGGACCGCGACCACATGGTCCAGAACGGGGTCATCACCGTGACCTGCGAGTTCTGCAGCTCGAGCTACGTGTTTCAGGGGGCAGAGGTCAGTAATCAGTAATCAGTAATCCGACGAGAGAAGGAGCCCTATCTGATCACTGAATACTGTCCCCTGGTCTCAGTTGATCGTGCGGCCGCCCTGTGGGATGTCGAGCGAGAACGCTGGGATGTCGATGTCGAAGGGCTCGCCGGCCTCGGTCACCATGCCGTAGGTTCCGTTCATGAAGCCCGAGGAAGTCGGCAGCGGCACGCCGCTCGTATACTCGAAATCCTCGCCCGGCCGCAGCACCGGCTCCTTGCCGATGACGCCGGCGCCGCGCACCTCTTGTAGCCGCCCGAGCGCATCGGTAATGCGCCAATGTCGCGTCTTGAGCTGGACCGTCTCGCGGCCGAGATTGGTCAAGGTGATGGTGTAGGCCCAGAAGTAGTAGCCGTTGTCCGGCGAGGAGCGGTCGGGCAGGAAGCGCGGCGTCACCCGGACCTCTATTTCCCGGGAGACGGTCCGGTACATGATCGAGTCTTCAGGCTGGTCGTGGCCACCTTGAGCCATGAAAATCACCCGGTTAGCCGTCTTGCACTGCGCTTGAACTTGTCGTGATAGCCTCAATTCCGGGCTGCCGTGGGCCGCAACCGCACTCTATTCTGCTCCGTGGTCGCAAGAAAGATCGTCAGGAATGCACGCCCCTGTAGTGACGACCGGCCGCGATCTGCGGCTCGACCTTTTCCGCGGGCTCGCCCTGTGGCTCATTTATCTCGACCATATTCCCTCCAATGTCGTGAGCTGGATCACCATCCGCAATTTCGGCTTCAGCGACGCGACCGAGATTTTCATCTTCATCTCCGGCTACACCGCCGCCTTCGTCTATGGCCGCGCCATGCGCGAGCGCGGGTTCGTGGTCGCGGGCGCTCGTATCCTGCGCCGGGCCTGGCAGATCTACGTGGCCCACGTCTTCCTGTTCGCCATCTATATGGCGGAAATCTCCTACGTTGCCACCAGCTTCGACAATCCGCTCTACGCCGAGGAGATGAATATCCTCGATTTTCTGAAGCAGCCCGACATGACCATCGTCCAGGCGCTGCTGCTCAAGTTCAAGCCCGTGAACATGGACATTCTGCCGCTCTATATCATTCTTCTGCTGCTGTTCCCGCCCGCCCTGTGGCTCCTACAGCGCGCTCCTACCTCGGCGCTCGGCGCTTCGCTCGCCCTCTATGTGCTGACCTGGCAGTTCGGCTGGAATCTCCCCGCTTATCCGGACGGCAGCTGGTTCTTCAATCCGTTCGCCTGGCAGCTCCTGTTCGTGTTCGGCGCCTGGTGCGCGCTCGGCGGGGCGCGGCGGCTCGCCCCGATCCTGCAATCGAACGTCACGATCGCCATCGCGATCGTCTATCTCGCCTTCGCCTTCGTGATCGCGTTGTCCTGGTACCTGCCCGACCAGGCCATCGTTCCGCATTGGCTGGAGGACCTGATCTATCCGATCGACAAGACCAATCTGGACGTTCTGCGCTTTGCCCATTTCCTCGCGCTCGCCGCCATCACGGTGCGGCTCGTGCCGCGCGACTCTCCGATGCTGAACGCGTGGGCGCTCTATCCGGCCGTTCTGTGCGGGCAGCATTCACTCGAAATCTTCTGTCTCGGCGTGTTCCTGAGCTTCGCCGGGCATTTTGCGCTGGTGGAGATATCCGGCGCCTTCTGGATGCAGGTCGTGATCAGCCTATTAGGGATTGCTGCAATGATCGGGACGGCGGCACTGGTAACGTGGTACAAAGACTTAGAAGGGCGAAATCCCGGGTCACGCAAGAAACCGCCGGACGCAGACCTCGCGGGAGGCGAGGCATGAGGACGCATATAGCGATCGTGCTGGCCGCCGCCCTGCTCGCTGGGCGGGCCTTTGCCGTCGACCCGCCATCCTGCGCGGTGCCGGACAATTTACTTTTCGTCGACAGTAGCTTGAACCGGGTCACGGCGGCGGTGAGCAAGCAGCGGCGCCTCGCCATCGCGGTGCTCGGCACCGGCTCCTCCACCCTGACCGGTGCCGAAGGCCCGAGCCAAGCCTATCCGGCGCGGCTTGGTGACGCGCTCACCCAGAGGCTTTCGAACGTTACAGTTCGGGTCGCGAGCCAAACCAAGGCTGGACAAACCGCCGATATGATGCGGCGCAACATGAGGGATTTGTTAAATAGCGAGAAACCTGATCTAGTAATATGGCAGACCGGTACCGTGGATGCCATTCGCCGGGTCGAGGTCGATGAGTTCCGTGCAGCGCTCGAAGCCGGCGTCGAGAGTCTGCAGGCGGGAGGCGCCGACGTCATCCTCATGAACATGCAATACAGCCCGCGAACCGAGTCGATGATCGCGGTCGGTCCCTATGTCGACGAGATGCACGCGGTCGCGTTGCAGCGGGACGTTCCGCTGTTCGATCGCTTTGCGATCATGCGCTATTGGTCCGACGAGGGTACCTTCGACTTAAACGCCGCCGGCCGCGATATCGGCTTGGCGCAGCGGGTCCATGATTGCCTGGGCCGCGCGCTTGGCGAGCTGGTGGTCGAGTCCGGTCATCTCCAGGCGTTTGTCAACAAAGCAAATCGATAAGATCCAGGGCAGGGAGCGAGCCAGGTTGCGGGCGCAAGTCAAATGATGTCATCGCAAATCACGGGCCGGCGTTCGTTGCGACGGACGGCCGTCTCGATCTCCGCGGCGTTGGCGATCGCCCTTGCCGTGACGGTGGTGCGCCCGCACGGGCTGTCGGCGGCGGTGGTGCTCGCCGCGAGCAGTTCGGCGCTGCCGGCCGCGGCGGAGCCGCACGCCGACGCTCACTTCGCCTGCAAGGTCAATCCCGGCCTCGATCGCCTGGACTATCCGCTCCCCCGCGTTGCCCGCCATCTCGAGAGCGATCTCGCCATCAAGATCGTGGCGATAGGCTCTTCCTCGACCGCCGGTGCCGGGGCGAGCTCGCCCGCCAGCTCCTATCCGAGCCAGCTCGAAGCCGAGCTCACAAGACATTTCCTGTGGACCGACATCTCGGTCTTGAACCGCGGCGTCAACGGCGAGGAGGCGCCCGACATGCTGGCTCGTTTCGACACCAGCGTGATCGGTGAGCATCCCGACCTCGTCATCTGGCAGACCGGAACCAACTCGGTGCTGCGCGACCGCCCGATCGATCCCAAGGCGATGGTGCTGCACGAGGGCTTGACGCGCCTCAAGGCCATCCACGCCGACGTGATCCTGCTCGATCCCCAATACGCGCCGCGCGTCCTCGCCATGCCCGAGACCGACGCGATGGTCTCGCAGATCGCGGCGACCGCCAAGGAGCAGAGCGTCGACCTGTTTCGTCGCTTCGCCTTGATGCGGCGCTGGTACCAGAACGACCACATGCCGTTCGGTGCCTTCCTGTCCCCGGATGGGCTGCACATGAACGACTGGAGCTATGGCTGCCTGGCAAAATGGCTCGCCGCCGCCATCCAGGAAGCCGCCACGCGCCCGACCGCGACTGCAGCTGCGCACCACGCGCACTAAAGCGAAATTCGATGATCTAGTCATAGCCGGGCTTGGCCCGGCCATCCACGCCTTGGCCCGAAGCGAAGACGTGGAAGCCTGACACAATGGGCGTCTGCGCCCATCTTCGAGGGGCTATGGCCCGGGCATGACTCGAATAATTCGCGGGGCGTGCTTTTTTTCCGGAAATGCTCTACCCCAAGCGCGCGTGAGAGGGAGCAGGCGATGAAGCTTTGTCGATTTGACGAGGACCGGCTCGGCGTGGTGATCGGTGATGCGGTCCATGACGTCACCGAGGCGCAGACGGCGATCAGGGCCGCCGCCCGCTACGACATGAAGGGTGATGCCGTGATCGCGGCGCTGCCGAATTGGCGCAAGCGCATCGAAGACATGGCCGCCAAGGCCGCGGCCATCCCGCTCGCGCGGGTCAGGCTGATCTCACCGGTAGCGCGGCCCTCCAAGACGCTCGCGGCGCCGACCAACTACGGCAAGCACATCGAGGAGATGCGAGCGCGCACCGACATCGGAGAGGCGATCAAGCGAATCTCGCCCAAGATCGGTACCGCCGGCATCTTTCTCAAGTCGAACTCGGCCGTGGTCGGCCCCTCGGAGGGCATTCCGCTGCGCTTTCTCGACCGCCTCAACGAGCACGAGGTCGAGCTGGTCGTGATCATCGGCAAGGAGGGCAGCGATATTCCGCGTGACAAAGCCAAGGACTATATCGCCGGCTACACGCTCGGCCTCGACATGACGGTGCGCGGCCCCGAGGACCGTAGCTTCCGCAAATCCGTCGACGGCTACGCGGTGCTCGGTCCCTGGATGGCGACCGCCGAGGAAATCCCTGATCCGGACGACCTGACGGTGACGCTGCATCTCAACAACGAGCTCAGGCAGACCGCCGAGACCAAGGATCTGATCTACGACATCGGGCGCCTGATCGAGTTCGCCTCCTCGTTCTACACGCTCTATCCGGGCGACGTGTACTACACCGGCACGCCGCACGGCGTGAGCCCGGTCAAGCCCGGCGACGTGATCAAGGTGCATTCGGCGCCGATCGGCGCGTTCGAGATCAAGGTCCGGGCCCACCAGATCGGCGGCTAGCGCTGGATGAACACCGACATCGTCGTCGTAGGCGCGGGCCAGGCCGCAGCGCAGTTCTGCCTGAGTTTGCGCGCCGGCGGATTCCGCGACCGCCTCCTGATGATCGGCGCCGAGCGCTACGCTCCCTATCAGCGTCCACCGCTGTCGAAGAAATTCCTCACCGAGCGCCGCCCGCCCGAAACCCTGCTGCTGCGGGCGCAATCGCTCTGGCACGACCAGGGCATCGAGCTCCGCATCGACACGACAGTGACGACGCTCGATCTCAAGCGGCACACCCTCACGACCACCGGCGGGCAGGAGGTCGCCTACGGCACCTTGGTGCTCGCGACCGGCACGCGGGCGCGCGCCTTGAAGGCGCCAGGCGCCGACCTCGGCGGGCTGTTCTCGCTGCGCGCCATCGATGATGTGCGTCGCCTGCGTCCGGCGCTCGACGCGGCGAGACATATCGTCATCGTCGGCGGCGGTTATATCGGCCTCGAGGTCGCCGCCATCATGCGCGGCGAAGAACGCGCCGTGACGGTACTCGAGGCCGAGGATCGCCTGCTCAAGCGCGTGACTGGCGCCGATATATCGGCCTTCTTCGAGACGCTGCACCGCGAGCGCGGCGTCGACATCCGGCTCGGCGCGCGGCTCGCGGCGCTCACCGGGGAGGGCACGGTCACCGGCGTCGCTCTTGCGGATGGCACCGTACTTCCCGCCGACTGCGTGCTGCTCGCGATCGGAGCGCAGGCCAACGACGATCTCGCCCGCGCCGCAGGGCTTGCCTGCCGCGACGGCATTCAGGTCGACACGCTCGCGCGAGCGTCCGTTCCGGACGTCTACGCGATCGGGGACTGCACGCGCTTCCCGAGCGGGCGCTACGGCCGGGAGCTGCGCCTCGAAAGCGTGCAGAACGCCATCGATCAGGCCAAGGCGGCGGCGGGTAGCATCTTGGGCAAGCCGCAACCTTACGATCCGGTGCCTTGGTTCTGGTCGGATCAATACGAGATCAAGCTGCAGATGGCTGGCCTCTCCGACGGCTACGACGGCGCCGAGCTGGTCGGCGATCGCGTGGCCCCGAAATTTTCCGTCGAGTATCGCAGCGGCGGCAAGCTGATCGCTGTCGACGCCGTGAACGATGCCCGCGCCCATATGATGTCGCGCCGGCGCATCGCCGAGGAGTGCGTAACGCCCACGTAACCGCTGCGCTGCAGCGCGGCATTCGCCGATATGGCCGCGTCCGGGGAGTTGTGCAAAGATCGCCGCCGGCAGCTCACTCACGATGGGGACGCGTCATGCTTTGGCGAGGTTCAATAGGTTCAATCGCGTTGGCGGCGGCAATGCTCGCCACGACCTGCGGTGCACAGGCGCTGGAGGAGAAATATCCCGACTGGCGCGGGCAGTGGCGGCGGATCAACCTCGTCAGCGGCCCGGCTTCGTTCGACCCGACCAAGACCGTCGGCCCCGGGCAAAAAGCCCCGCTGATCCCCGAATATCAGGCGATCCACAAGGCCGCGCTGGCCGACATGGAGGCGGGCGGGTTCGGCATCGACCGCACCAATTCCTGCTTCTCACCCGGCATGCCGCGCATCATGAACGTGTATACCGTCATGGAGATCCTGATCACGCCCGAGGCGACCCACATCCTGATCAACAATATTCGCGACAACCGCCGCATCTACACGGACGGCCGCGGCTGGCCGGACAAGGAGATCGATCCGTCCTTCGCCGGATACTCGATCGGCCGCTGGCTTGATGCCGCCGGAGAGGGCCGCTACGACGTGCTCGAGGTCGAAACCCGCGGCTTCAAGGGCCCGCGCTTCTACGACGACACCGGCCTGCCGCTGCACCAGGATAACCAGACCATCGTCCGGGAGCGCCTCTACGAGGATACGGCCGATCACAACGTCCTGCATGATGCGATCACCGTCATCGACCACGCTCTGACGCGGCCCTGGAGCGCGATCAAGAACTACCGGCGCACCCTCGAGGCGCATCCTTACTGGCCGGAGAACAGTTGCGTCGAGGAGAACCAGCACGTCCGCATCGGGCCGGAGAGCTATATGCTCAGCGCCGACGGCTTGCTGATGCCGGTCAAGAAGGGCCAGCCGCCGCCCGATTTGCGCTATTTCAAGTCCGCGCAGTGAGCATGATCCAGAAAAGTGGGCAGCGGTTTACGGAAAGGACCATGCTCCACCAATGATGTGGCGCTGCCAGCCGGGGCGCCCCGCTGAAATTTGTAGTGGCCGCCGGTCTCCGGGGCCCGGTCCGTCATGTGTCGGTCATGTGACAGGACTACCGGTAGAGCGTCGATTGATCGACCTTCCCCAGGAGACCCTCCATGCACACGAGATGCGTCTTTGCGGCGAGCCTTGCGCTTGCGACGCTGTTCGCTGACCCCTCTTTGGCCCAGGAAGTCGTGACCGTCTACAGCGCCGACGGCCTGCATGACGGCACGCCCAACTGGTACCAGACCCAGTTCGATGCCTTCACCAAGGCGACCGGAATCAAGGTGCAGTACATCGAGGCAGGCTCGGGCGGCGTCGTGGAGCGCGTCGCCAAGGAGGCCACCAACCCGCAGGCCGACGTGCTGGTCACCCTGCCGCCCTTCGTCATGAAGGCGGTCGCGGACGGCCTCATCCAGGCCTACACGCCCGCCGGCGCCGATCAGATTTCCGATTCGCTCAAGGACAAGGGCGGCATGTATGTTGCGCTGTCCAACAACTACATGAACTTCATCTACAACGCTTCCGTAATCAAGGAGCCGCCGAAGACCTTTGGCGATCTCCTCGATCCGAAGTTCAAGGGTAAGATCCAATACTCGACGCCCGGCCAGGCCGGCGACGGCACTGCCGTGATGATCGAGGTGTTCCATGCCTTCGGCGGTAAGGATAAGGGCTTTGACTTCCTGAAGGCCTTGCAGGCCAACAATGTCGGCCCCTCCGCCTCGACCGGCAAGCTCACCGCACTGGTCAATAAAGGCGAGCTCTATGTCGCCAACGGCGACCTGCAGATGAACGTCGACCAGATGCGTTCCAACCCCAATATCAAGGTGTTCTGGCCGGCCTCCCCTGACGGTATCCGCTCCACCTTCGCGCTGCCCTACTACGTCAGCCTGGTGAAGGGCGCCCCGCATGGCGATGCTGGTAAGAAGCTCATCGACTTCCTGCTCTCCTCACCGGCGCAGTCGACCTTGAGCTCAATGGCCTTTGGCATGCCGGTGCGCAAGGACGTCAAGCCGACCGACGCCAACTTCGCGACCGTCATCAAGATGATGGAGGGCCTCACCGTTTGGGCGCCGGATTGGGCGCAGGTCCTGAAGGACCTCCCCGCCGACGTCGCCAAATGGCATGACGTGACCGGAAGCTGAATGTTGTCCGGCACCGCCCCCAATGGCGGCGCCGCGCCGCCCACGACCGCCCTGGCCTCGGCCGCCGGGGCGGGCATCTCGTTTGATGGCGTGACCGTCGCCTATCGGGGCGCGGTCGTGCTCGAAAGCTTTTCGCTCGAGGTCCGGCAGGGCGAGATCATGGCGCTGATCGGCCCGTCCGGATCGGGCAAGACCACGGCTTTACGGGCGGTCGCCGGCTTCGTGCGGCCGCTGCGCGGCCGCGTGCGCATCGGCGGTGTCGACTGCACGCAGCTACCCTCCTATGCGCGCGGCATCGGCATGGTGGTGCAGAACTATGCACTGTTCCCGCACATGCGCGTCGCCCGCAACGTCGCTTTCGGGTTGTTGGCCCGCAAGATGCC
>Ga0126381_100003320_pt1 | contig 17498 bp, 11 predicted proteins | sample PanSoiMetPlot_28_FD_96465 | JGI IMG/M metagenome (GOLD analysis project Ga0126381, IMG submission 96465) | Tropical forest soil microbial communities from Panama - MetaG Plot_28 | ecosystem: Environmental > Terrestrial > Soil > Tropical forest > Bulk soil | place: Panama | collected 2016-02-17 | reverse complement strand
TTCGTGATGCCGAGGCGCGCGATTGGTCGACGTGGCAAACCTCGCATTTCCTCTACCACCCCGGCCGCCGGGAGCGACGCAGAACCGCTCGCTCTCTTTGGTGAAATCGTGCAGGATCTCGCCAGTTTCCGCATCGGTGACGATCGTCCCGATTGGCACCTTGATGTCTAGGTCTTTACCGTCTTTGCCGTGGCGATTGCTTCCTTCGCCGTGAGAGCCGTGCTCGGCCCTGAACTCAGGGTTGTATCTGAACTGCAGGAGGGTGTTCAACTGGGCGGTAGATTCCATGAAGACCGAGCCGCCCGTGCCGCCGTCACCTCCGGACGGCCCGCCGCGCGGTACAAACTTTTCCCGCCGAAACGCTGTGACGCCATTTCCTCCATTCCCGCTCTTTACGACAATCCTCGCTCGGTCCAGAAACTTCATCTTGCGTCTGCCCGGATGCCAACGGCATCGGAACCAGCTTGCTACGCTGGATAAACGCTAATGAACTTGCCCTTTCGCCCCTTCTCTTCGAACTTTACTATGCCTGCCACCATCGCGAACAGCGTATCGTCAGAACCCCGCCCGACGTTCGTCCCTGGTTTGAACTTGGTGCCGCGCTGGCGAACCAAAATCTCTCCGCCCAGTACCGCCTGGCCCCCGAATCTCTTAACTCCTAGCCGCTGTGAATTCGAGTCCCTGCCGTTGCGCGAACTGCCTACCCCTTTCTTATGAGCCATGCTTCCCTCCAGTCCTGTCCAGTCGCTCTATTCAGCAGCCGGGGCGCTCGTCTCGGCCGAGTGATCGCCAGTTCCACCGATAGATTCGATGCGAACGGCAGTGAAATTCTGCCGGTGACCGTGCGTCCTCTTGTACTGCTTCTTGCGCTTCTTCTTAAATACAATGACCTTGCGTTCTCTGCCATGCTCGACCACGGTGCCCGTCACCGCCGCCCCATCAACCAGCGGCGCCCCAATCTCGATGCCATCCCCGTGGCTTCGCGCCATCACGTCAAAATGAACTGTTGAACCGGGGTCCGCTGTGAAGCTCGGAACGCGGACAACATCGCCTTCGGACACCCGGAATTGCTTTCCGTGAACAAGAATTATTGCGTAACTCACGGTGGACCTCCCTGGACCAGACCGCCTGCTTTAATCAAAGTTTTTAATTATATATGAGTCGCAAAACCCATGTCAACGTGAACCAACCATATGCCTGGTAGAATCCAAAGTCCTATCCCCTCTGTCGTCGAAGATCACGCCCTGCCCTGGTATAATTCGGAAATCGATGTGGCGGAGTTGGCAGGCTATTTCGAGGAGCTACCTGATCTCCGAATGAGAGGAAAACATGGTTGCTTCCCAACTTGATTTCGAGCGCCCCCTCATCTTGCTGATACCCGACGTCCTCACTTCCCAGGAGTGCAAGGATTGGATCGAATTGATCAAGGCGAAGGGAACCGAACCGGCCCCGATCAATACCTCGCGTGGCACCCAGATCGTGAGTCACGTCAGAAACAACCGCCGCGCGATGTTCGATGACCCTGAACGCGCAAACGAGCTCTTCGAGCGCGTCAAGGAAACCGTCCCTCGAGATATACATGGAATGGAACTTGTAGGAGTCAATGAAAGACTGCGCTGCTATGAATACCATGCTGGCCAGTATTTTGCACCGCACCTGGATGGAGCCTTTTTCAGGAGCGACGATGAACGAAGCTGGTATACCTTTATGATCTACTTGAACGAGGGCTTCGAAGGCGGCGAGACGGTCTTTCTTGTCGAGCCCGAAAAGGTGATAGCACCGAGGCCGGGTCTTGCTTTGTTATTCCAACATCCGATAATTCACGAGGGCGCCCGGGTAACCGCGGGTACCAAATACGTCGTCCGTACGGATCTCATGTACCGCCAAAAGCCCCTTTGACCGGACCCGTTCTGCTCGCGCCCCCAAACCTCGGAGGGGTGACTTATCGATAGCTTCTTAAACCGTTCTGCTCTCCCTGGACCGTGGAGGGGTCGCCTATCGATAGTTTCCGGAACCCGTTTTGCTCACTGTGGACCTCGGGTGAGACTCCTATCGTCGTCCCAAGCGCCACATTAAAATTTGTCCACTACTAATTCGACGCATCGCTGGAAATTCTTTGCGAAACTAACCATAATGTTCTTGATTGTTTGTGAGTCCTCGTGTTAGATTTGCCTGTTCTCTAAAGTTTGGGTTTTACCGAGCGGGAGAAGAGGGGCGAAGGGATGTTCGGGCTTCTGGGAGGGGAGCAGTAAAAGGACTCAGAGGCTAGATTTTATCTGGGTACTGATAGCGACTTCCAAGGTCGACTGAAGAAAGAACGCTCACCACGTTCGGCCGCTTCAATGTAATCGACGGTATCTTTTCGGCTCAGCCGAAACTGCTGCTAAACCCGATTACACGGTGGCGCTTGTTACCCAGAGTTCCACACCGCAGCGCACCAGAGCAGGACCGTTTGAAACCCGACAGAAAACACCGGCAGTAGTCTTGTTTACTGTTGATAATTCAGAACTTACAGAAACTTGCTAAAACGGGGCAATCGGATTTCCGGTTGGTCAAATAGCGCTATCCGGATGTATAGGAGTACGTGAATTAAACCTGATGAGGATGAGAAATCTATTTAATCCATTTTCCAGCGACCTGGCGATTGACCTCGGAACGGCCAATACGCTCGTCTATGCCAAAGGACGCGGCATTGTCGTCAGCGAACCGTCGATTGTCGCAATTAACAAACACACCAACAAGGTCGAGGCCGTAGGAAAAGAAGCGAAGGAAATGCTTGGCCGAACCCCGGGCAATATCGTCGCTATCCGGCCCATGAAGGATGGAGTCATCGCCGATTTCGAAGTCACCGAAAAGATGCTCCAGCACTTTATCCGAAAAGCCCACAACGGCCGGTCATGGGTGTCGCCAAGAGTAGTCATAGGGGTGCCCGGCGAGATAACCCAGGTCGAACGCCGGGCAGTCGAAGATGCCGCCTACAGGGCCAAGGCCTCTAAGGTCTACCTTGTAGCCGAAGCGATGGCCGCCGCCATAGGCGCAGGCCTCCCGATTACTGAACCCTACGGCAACATGATTGTCGACATCGGCGGAGGCACCACCGATATAGCGGTAATTTCACTTTCAGGTATCGTCTATTCGCGAGCTGTGCGGGTTGCCGGTAACGAGCTCGACGAGGCCATTATCCAGTACATAAAGCGCAAATATAACCTGCTGATAGGTGAACGGACCGCCGAATCCATAAAGATAGAATTAGGCTCGGCTTACCCCCTCGAAGAGCCTCTCCAGATGGAAATCAAAGGTCGAAACCTGATCGAGGGCGTGCCTCGGACAATCACGATTACCGACGAAGAGGTGCGGGAAGCGCTGGCCGACCCGATCGCCACTATAGTCAATGCCGTCCGTGTCGCACTGGAGCGAACGCCACCCGAGCTCTCGGCCGACATCGCTGAGCGCGGAATCGTCCTTACCGGCGGCGGCGCCCTTCTCAAAGGTATCGACAAACGCCTGATGCACGAGACCGGCGTCCCTGTCTCGCTGGCTGAGAATCCACTCTCATCTGTCGCCCTCGGGGCGGGGAAAATGCTCGCTGACTTCGACCTGCTAAGTCGCGTCGGCTGGGAGAATACGATAGTTCATCACGGACTATGAGTGCCAGTTACGCACAACAAAAGGCTCCCTGGGTCCTGGGGTTTTTGCTGCTGAGCCAGGTGCTGCTGATGACCTTCAGCGCCCGCAACCCCGATAGCGACCAGTCAGTATTGCGAACCTGGCTTATTGCCATCTACACTCCCTTCCTGCAAGGCGGAAACTGGGTTGTTTCCAAGGCAGGTGCCGTTGTCAGTGAATATACGGCCCTAAAGGGCGCGCGCGACGAGAATAAGGCGCTGAAGGAACAGGTAGAGAGATTAACCGAAGAGCGGGATAAGGCCCGCGAACTAGCGGCCCAGGACGCCCAATTACGAGCCGCATACGGAGTGCCCGGCCAGATCGGCTATCATACAATTGCCGCTAATGTCATTGCCCGGGACGCCAGCATCTGGTTCAGGAGGATTACGATAGACCGCGGCACCAACGACGGTGTCAAGATGAGCATGCCGGTGACTACCGCCATCGGGATAGTGGGGAGGGTCGTAGCGTTGGGTCCTAATTTCGCCGAGGTGCAGTTGATCACCGATCGCCATGCCGGCGCCGGCGCAATGCTCCAGAAAGCCAGAGATATGGGCGTCGTCAGGGGTCTTGATAATGCGAGATGCGAGCTAAGGGACATTCCATCCGGGAGGGAAGTTCAGATCGGCGACGTCGTCGAAAGCACCGGACTGGACGGAATATACCCCAAGGGCCTGGTGATCGGAACAATCGAGAGTGTTGAGGATGACCCCAATGCCCCCTCCCACCGGATTATCCTCAAGCCCGAGGCCCCTCTGGACCGCGTCGAAACGGTCATGGTCCTCCTGGTCGAACCCAGGGACCTCAAGGTCCAAGAAACTGTCAAATAGAAGATGCCGGGTAGAAGCTATCAAATACGGTCCGTTAAGTAGGAACTTGTGAGCAGGAAGAGTTAATTCAGAAACCAGGTGTAGCACGCTACGCGAATGCAGGACAAGCCCCACTATGCCGGTACGAGGACGCCAGAAGAGTGCAGACCTTCAAGATCCTTTTGACAATTGCAGTCGCGCTCTTTCTCCAACTGCTGTTATCGAAGTTCTTGGAGTTCTTCAAGTACATTGATCTGGCGCTTCTGGTAACGGTTTACTTCAGCCTCCAGCGAGAACCATTGCTTGGCATGATTGTAGGCCTTGCTGCGGGGCTCGGAGGGGACATTATCGCTGGCGGAATCCTTGGAGTCGGCGGTTTCTCCAAAACCCTTATCGGCTATATAATATCTATGGCTAGTGTCAAGCTGTCCATCGAGAACCCGTTTGCTCGGTTGGCAGCCGTAGCCCTGGCCTCCATCGCTAATACTGCGTTGTTCGTCGGTTTGTATCAGATGCTTGAGCAGAACCAGATTCCAGGCCAGCTAACTGCTTTCGCGGGAAGCTGGACCCAACTCCTCAAGACCGCCGGCTGGAAAGCGCTCGCCGATACGCTGGCCGCCGTCGTCATCTTCGTAATCCTCGATCGCGTCTTTTATGAACAAGCCACAGCCAGGCGCATGGCGATAAAGCGAAGGTTCTATGAGTAAGCGGGATCCAAAAGAAGATTCCCACAGTTTTGAGCAGAGGCTCTACATCCTTCAGTACCTGATACTTGCCATCTTTGTGGCGCTCGGCATCCGATTCTATATCTTGCAGGTCGCTCACCACCAGATCTACCGGCAGCAGGCTGAAAATAACAGAATTCGCGAAACCCCGATACTAGCTCCCCGAGGCGCAATATACGACCGCGAGGGCCGCTTCCTCGTCGATAACAGGGCAGCCACAAACATCGTTGTATATCCGGAGTGGATAAGCAACAAGGATGATACGATCCGCTTCCTCGTCAATTGGCTCGGCGTCGAACGCAGCACCCTGGTCGCCGACCTGAATGACCCGAAGCGCCCAAAGTCCCAACCCATACTCGTCAAGCAGAATGCTTCCGAAGCGGATAGCTCTCTAATCGCCGCCCACGAATATGAGCACCCTGAAGTCAAGACTGAGCCCCAGCCGCAACGGCTATACACCTACGGTTCCCTCGCTGCGCATGTGCTCGGCTATATCGGAGAAATCAGTCCGAAAGAACTCGAAGACCCTAAATATGCGGAAGCCGGTTACAAGCCCGGCGACATAATCGGCAAGGGCGGAATCGAAAAGTCTTACGATAAGATACTAAGGGGCAAGGACGGCAAGAAACGCGTCGTCGTTGACAGCCGCGGCCGCCCCATTCGAGACCTCGACGAGATACCCCCGATTAAGGGACAGGATATCGTGCTCACTATCGACCTGGACATGCAAAAAGCGGCCGAGGACCAGTTCGATAACGCGCACCAGACCGGAGTCGCCGTGGCGGAGGACCCTCAAAACGGCGAGATCCTGGCTATGGTCTCCAAGCCCAGCTTTGACCCCAACGTTTTTGCCGCCAACGTCATATCGGCCGAGCACCGCGACGAAGTCATCGATGTGATCACCGATCCCGATCATCCCCTCCTCAACAAGGCCATTCAGGGGAAATACCCGACAGGGTCGACATGGAAGCTGATGATGGCCACGGCAGGCATGGAAGAGGGTGCAATCACTCCCAAAAACTCCAAGCTCGCATGCGGAGGCGGCATCCAGGTCGGGAACCGCTTCGTACACTGCATGGGTAATCACGGTTCGCCCGATGTGCACGCCGCCATCGTGCACTCGTGCGATGGGTACTTCTACCGGTTGGGACTCAAACTGGGAGTAGACAAAATTCACGAGTGGGTCAGCAAGTTCGGCATGGGCGACAAAACCGGAATAGACCTCCCCGGAGAGTCCAGGGGCACCATCCCCGACCGTGAATGGAAGAAGAAGGTAAATCCGAAAGATCCCGTCTGGAAGGACTTCGATACCGTGATCGCTTCCGTCGGCCAGGGCTCCGTTGCAGTCACTCCGGTTGAGTTGCTTCGCGCTGAAGCCGGGATAATGATGGATGGTCAGTTTCATACGCCCCATCTATTGAAAGAGGCGCGAGCCACCCAGCTCTCTCAAGCATTGTACTACACCGCCGATCAAGCTTCCGAGATCATGCTGGCCAAGACTACCTACGAAGCCGTCAGCTACGGCGCCTGGGGCGTTGTCAACGAGGGAGGCACTGCGGGCAGCGTCGGGTTCCCGCGCGATCTGAACGTAGGAGGCAAGACCGGTACCGCCCAGGTTATCGCCAGGGAAAAAGTGCACGGCTCGGAAACCAAGGATCACGCGTGGTTCATAAGCTTCGCGCCATTGCATACCGAGCAGAAGCCTCAACTTGCAGTCGTTGTACTGACCGAGCACGGCGGGTTCGGAGCCGCGGCATCGGCTCCAAAGTCCAAGATAATCAACGCTGTCTACTTTTCCAAGAAGCTAGGACACCCGATACTTCCGGAGCTGATCGCCAAGAACGAGCAGCCGGTTTCAAGACCCGCTCCAGCGCCAGCCCCGGTGGCCCTTGCCAAACCCGCACCGAGGTCCAAAGCGAAAAAAGCGGCAGTAAGTCCAATTACGTTTCGTTGAGTCCGTTGAGTACATCACTAAGAACATGGTCGGACTGAGTAGAAAATCACTGAGGGACGTTGACATTACCGTCTTGCTGGCGCCTATCGCGCTGACCCTCCTGGGCTGCATTGGCATCTATAGCACTGCTCCAAATCTCTGGAAGAAACAAATACTCTTCCTCCTCGTCGGTATCGTAGTCGCCCTTGCACTAACCTTCACCGATTATCGAAAGATCCTGGTCAACGTTGCGCCTGTCTTCTACGTACTCACTATTTTTCTGCTGGTTCTCGTGTTGACACCTCTCGGCAAAACAGTCAACGGTAACAAATCATGGCTTTCGATCGGCGGCTTTGGGTTCCAGCCTAGTGAGTTCGCCAAGCTCGCTGCCATCCTCATGCTGGCCCGATACATCGGGCAGTCCCGCGGCCAGAAGACCGACAGGGATAGGCCCCTCTCGCTCAGGGACATGGCCATTATGGGAGGCATTGTGCTGGCGCCCCTTATCCTGGTTCGAATGGAGAACGATACCGGGACCATGCTCACTTTTTGCGCCATCCTGGCTACCTTTTACTTCATGGCCGGAATTCGAAAGTGGATGCTGGCGGTCGGAATCATTGCACTGCCACTAGTGCTGATAGCGGCCTTCCCGCACCTGAAGGTTTATCAACAGCAGCGAATAAAGGCGGTTTTACAACCCAGCCAGGTCGATCCGAGGGGCTTTGGCTGGCAAACGATCCAGTCTGTAATCGCCGTCGGCTCGGGCGGACCCACAGGCAAAGGCATCACCAACGGCACGCAGGGCCGTCTTGGCTTTCTGCCCAACGCATGGTCGGACTTCATAGGCGCTACTCTGGCCGAGGAAATCGGACTCGTCGGGATGCTGTTCATGATGGCGCTCTACCTGGCGTTGTTGTGGCGATTATTCTCAATTGCCTTGAGCGCCCGCGAGCGGACGGGCGCCCTGATGGTCATGGGCTTGATTGGACTAATGGCATTCCACATAGTCTGTAATCTGGGCATGGTTGTTGGCCTTATGCCCATAATGGGAATCCCGTTGCCGCTTGTGAGCCAGGGTGGCACGTCGGTGATAGCAATATTTGCCGGGTTGGGTTTGGCCATGAGCGTGCGCCTCCAGCGCTTTGTAAATTAGTATCAGGCAGGTCGCAAAACGCGAGCGGCGCCCTTTGCAAGATAGACGAGGGTGAATTGGTAGCTAGATTGATTGTTATAGTGGCCAGGAGTGGCCAGGATGACTTAGAGTGGCTAGGATGACTTAGAGCGGCTAGGATGAGTTAGAGAAGATGGATAACAACAAGAATTACAAAGACATTCTGGACTCGATTCTGCCGACAGTTGAAAAGCCTGCGCGCTACGTGGGCGGCGAATGGAACCAGATCAAGAAAGACCGCGATCAGATCGATTGCACCATAGCGCTTTGCTTCCCGGATACTTACGAAATCGGAATGAGCCACCTGGGGCTGAAAATCCTTTATGGCTTGCTGAACGGCAGGCAAAGTTGGGCCGCGGAAAGAGTCTACGCGCCTTGGCCGGATATGGAAGCCCGCCTCCGCGAGCGCCGCGTTCCCCTTGTTTCCCTCGAGTCGTATACCCCACTGGCCCAGTTCGACATCGTCGGGTTCTCTCTGCAATACGAGATGACCTACACCAACGTTCTCACGATGCTCGATCTCGGCGGTATTCCTCTCCATACGAGTGAGAGAACCCTCGAGTCCCCGCTCATCATCGCCGGCGGGCCTACCGTTTATTCTTGTGAGCCGATTGCAGATTTCATCGACGTCTTTGTGATCGGCGACGGCGAGGAGGCTTTCCCCGACCTAATCGAGGCATACCTGGACGCCAGGACACAGCCTGGTGCTTCCAGAAAACAGGTCCTGGAACGCATCGCTCAGGTCCCGGGCATGTATGTGCCATCGCTATATACAACCTCGACAAGCCCGCATCATGGGCTGCTGGTTGTCGACCGGCCCGCCGACCCTGCAATCCCATTTCCGGTGCGGCGCCGCGTAGTCGCCGACCTCGGCAAATACCCATTCCCTTCTAATTCTCCCGTCCCCTCGATCGAAGCGGTCCACGACCGCGTGTCGATCGAGATAGCCAGGGGCTGCGTCGACGGGTGCCGTTTCTGTCAGGCTGGCACCATCTACCGGCCAGTCCGCGAGCGCGACCCTAAGGAGATCGTCAGTACCATCCTCGACGGAATTGAAAAGGGCGGTTATGACGAAACCAGCCTGACTTCTTTGTCGACCGCCGACTATACTTGTCTCGAGCCGCTCGTAAAACAGCTTGGAGAAGAGCTCGAGAAGAGAAACGTCAGTTTTTCCGTCTCGTCGCTCAGAGCCTCCGGGGTGTCTGAGACCCTGGCTCGCGAGATTGCGCGTGTCCGCAAGACCGGATTCACTATCGCTCCCGAAGCCGGCACTCAGCGGATGCGCGACGTCATCAACAAGAACGTTACCGAAGACGACATCATGCGCTCGTGCTCGGTCGCTTTCTCGGAGGGCTGGGCCGCGATCAAGATGTACTTCATGATCGGCCTTCCCACCGAAACGGACGAGGACGTCACCGGCATCGCCGAGCTGGGCAGAAAGGTCCGTGAACTCGGCAGGAACAAATTCAATAAATCAATAAAAGTGACATGCTCAGCATCCTATTTTGTCCCAAAGCCCCACACTCCGTTCCAGTGGTGCCCGCAGGAAAGGGTTGAATCGATCAAGCGGAAGCAGCAAATCCTCAGAGACCTGGGTCGCCGCTACAGAATCGAAGTCAAAGTTCATCACGCCGAAACCTCGCTGCTCGAGGGAATCATCTCGCGCGGCGATCGCCGGCTCGGGCCGGTGATAGAACGGGCATGGAAGATGGGCTGCCGGTTCGATGGCTGGACCGAGCAATTCGACTTCAAGAAATGGATGGAGGCGTTTCGCGCCGAAGGCGTCTCGATCGAACCCTACGTCCAGGAATTTCCGGTAAAGGAAGCAAGGCGAGCAACGGAAGCCGGAGCCTCAGGGGGCGCGCTCGTACAGCTTCCCTGGGACCACATTGACACCATAGTCAAGAGGGAGTTCCTGGCCCGGGAATACATCAAGGGGATCAGGGCGAGGATCTCACCGCCGTGCGAATTGCCGGTAAAGGTTATTGACGGACGCCCGACCGCGATAGCTCCGTCGCATGAAGAATTTGAGCGGGTGATCGGACAGCCGCTCCTCTGCTATAACTGCGGCCTGGAATGCGACCTCACCGTATCACGCCAGCACCTGGATAAGGCTCTGACATTACACAAAGAAGTCAGGTCCTACAACGATCGAATCGCCGTTCTCGACACCCTTCCCGGCACAGCCCTTCCTGGGATCGCACGCATCCCTGCGTGCTCTGACTCCGAAGCCCAAGTGATTGCGGGAACCAGCGACTCAAACCCCCAGCCTCCTGTTTTGGGTACTTCCGCCAAACCAGGGCCCCTTCCCTCAGAAAAGCTCTTTCGCTACAGATCCAGCTATTCCAAGATGAGTCAGGTCAAGTACATTTCGCATCTGGACATGACCAGGGCTTTACCAAGGGCATTCCGTCGGGCGCGAATAAAGCTGGGCTACAGTCAGGGCTTTCACCCTATGCCATTGATCCACTACGGCCCGGCGCTCGGCGTTGGATGCGAAGGTGAAAACGAGTTGTTGGAGTTCCATTCCCCGGATCGACTGACCGAAGATGATTTCTTGATACGGCTCAATCCGCTATTACCGGCAGGATTGACGTTCAGGTCGCTTGATTTGTTATCAGCAGAAGATCCGTCTCTGACGAAATTGATCAACAGGGCGGAATATATTGTCGGTCTCGACGCCGTCGAGATAGCCGGTGCCCTGTCGCGGCTATCCACGGGCGCCCAGGAGTTTTCTCGCACTGATACCCTCGAATTGCACAACAGTCTTGTGGATCGTTTTTTGGCCCGAGACTCTTACGTGATCGTGAGGGCGCACAAGGCTAAGCGGCAGAACATCGACGTGCGCCGGTTTACGATCGGTCTTGAAGTGGATGTAGATTCGCATTTATTGCGCCTGGTAACCCTCATATCGCCCAACGGCGGTGTGAAACCCGTTGAGGTAGTTGCGGCAGTATATGACCTTACTGATGACGAGAAGCTTTCGCTGAACTCGCGCATCAGACGGACCCGCCTTTATTCCGATGATTCCTCCGCGTCAGCGGGTGAATGGATCGCGGGACGGCGGTTGCAACAAGGTGCACAGGCTTGACAGGAGTTTTTGAACGAGATTCGTGCTGGCGGACAGCACGGTGAGTTCTGGCAAGATGCCTTTCACCGGTCTCGAGATCACACTTCAGTAATCTCGACCGATCGAGGCACCAAAGGCAAGCGCAGCGCTGGCCCCGATGACGCCAGGGTTCCAACCCCGGCACATTGCTTTCAACATGCGCGCGCAGGACGAGGCCTTCAGACTGGCCCGGTGACCCGAGAGAACCATTGCCCGCTTGGGCATGGCAGTTCCCCGGCAACCTGATTCCGGTCCTTGCCGCACAACGAAATGAACCCACCGCAGCGCTGTCCCGCCCGCTGAAAGCGCAATGCAATAGGAGAGTTCATGACTAAAGAGATGATCATAAGTGCCAACGTGCACGAAAAGAAGGTTGCTATCATTGAGGACGGTGTCGTTACCGAGTTCTACGTCGAACGCAGCGATGAGAATCAAGGAGTCGTTGGCAACCTCTATAAAGGCCGTGTAATGAAAGTCTTGCCCGGCATGCAGTCCGCATTTGTCGACATCGCCCTCGAACGCGATGCATTCCTCTACGTCTCCGATTTCGCCGAACTGCTCGAAGATGAAGAGATTATTGAGTACCGCGATCAACCGGACTTCAGAGGCGATCAGAGATCCCACCAGGGTCAGAGAGGCCGGCGCGATGACAGGCGCGACCAGGAAGGCGGCCATAGGTATGGAGGAAGAATCGAACAGCGGTACCAACCGCCGCCCCGTGTAGAAGCAGTTGGCAGCCAACCTCCCCAGGAGTCGGTTGAGGCTGTTCCCGATACCGAGGGACTGAGGATCCAGGACGTCGTTGAACAACTGGCCGAGATCGTCGACGAAAGTGTGATCCAGCCGTCGCCGCCCGAGGAAGAGGACATTTTGCAGACAGTGGAAACTGTCGAGTCGGTCGGTGCCCCGGCGGTGCTCGATATCGCCGGCGCCGAGATCGGTCAGGCGGTCGAGCTCGAGTTAGAATCTGCCATCAAGGCCGACGAAACCCCCGAACCAGAAGCCGACGTTGATGCCGAAGCCGAAACCGAAGCGGCCAGGCCCGGACGCGGCCGCACCCGCAGAAAAGGAAAGGCAGCCGAGCCGGCACGGGGCCAAAAGAAATCGAGGAAAGGCGAGAAGGTCGAAACGATAGGGCAGCAATCGAGCGACGAGGATGAAGCAGCTATGGGCCGCCAGTCGGGCCGCAGAGGCACCAAACGAAGATCCGCTGGGCCGGATGAAACCTTAGGTCAGTACTCAGGGCCCGCAACCGGATTTGACGCCGGCGAACCATCCCCGTTTCAGCGGGTCACCGATGAGGACGTGACGGCAGAGGCTGGAGACCTGCTCAAGGATGCGATCGTTCAGGAAAAGATAATCGACCAGGTAAAATCCGACGAATATGCAACTCGCCAGGTATCACATACCAGGCAGCGCGCCGAGGACGTTCCTGAGACTCGTGTGGGAAGCCTCAGGGCCCAGATGGCTCGGGATCCGCATTTTCAGCGCGTGGTCGACGAGGAAGAGCGCCTGGCCGCGCGGCGCGAACCCGATACTGAATCCGCATACCGCGAGGACAGCGAATACCGCATCGTGACTCCAAAGTCAGGTCCAGAGATCGATCAAGATCGCGAACAATCGCCATGGACGACTCATCCATCAGAATCTCGCCACGAGCAAGATCAGAACAGTGAAACAGATGATACCGACCGGGAAGCAGGGATCAGGGACCGCGGCGGTATCGCCGAGTTTGCCGTACGCCGCGGAGGTCGCGGCCGAAGACGGGGCGGACGTCGCGAGGCTCCTGCCGCAAAAGCAGCCGTTGAGGAAGAAAAGCCCCCGGCCAATGATGAAGCCCCCTCTGCTGCACTTGAACGCGAGGAGAGCGCCGCCGAGGCATCAGTGGCGACGCCGGCTGTCATTCCTGAAGAGCAGCCTCAGCCGGTCCAGCCTCTGCCTGAGCGCCCAATGCATCGGCAGCCCATGCCGCCTCGGCCGCCAGGCCGGCGCCCGGACCGCTTGCCGCCCACAATCAGCGAATTGCTGCGGGAAGGCCAGGAAATACTCGTTCAGATCGCTAAAGAGCCGATCGCAAAAAAAGGCGCTCGCATAACTTCGCATATCGCACTGCCCGGCAGGTACCTGGTCTATATGCCTACCGTGAGCCACGTCGGCGTCTCGCGAAAGATAGGGTCTGATGTCGAGCGCATTCGATTGAAGAGACTTGTTACGGCTTTCAGGGACCGTGAACAGGCCGGCGGAGGCTTCATAGTGCGCACGGCGTGCGAGGGCCGCTCTGAACAGGAACTGCAGGACGATATGCGCTACCTGCTGCGCACCTGGGGCGAAGTCAAGAAGAAGGCTGAGCGCACTAAGTCGCCGGCCCTCATTCATCGCGACCTGGATCTCGTCCAGAGAATCATTCGCGACCACCTATCTGAAGACTTCAGCGCGATCAGGGTCGACAGTGAGCTCGAATATGCCCGGCTGGTCGAGTTCGTCAACCGCATTCAGCCTAAGCTGGTGAAAAGGATCAAACTCTATGTTGGTGACCAGCCAATCTTCGAGAAGTATGGCGTGCAGGCCGAAATCGACAAGGCGCTGAAACCTCGCGTGTGGCTAAAGTCCGGCGGGTACATCGTTATCAACCAGACAGAGGCGCTGGTCGCCATCGATGTGAATACCGGCAAGTTCGTCGGCAAGAGCGACCGGCTCGAAGACACCATCACTCGCACCAATCTCGAAGCCGTAAAAGAAATCGTCCGGCAGGTAAGGCTGCGAGACCTGGGCGGCATTATTGTGCTCGACCTTATCGACATGGAGGAGCGCAAGAACCGCCAAAAGGTCATGGCGGCACTTCAGCAAGAGCTGCAGGCCGACCGCGCCCCGTCCAAGATACTCGCCATTAACGATTTCGGATTAGTCGCGATAACGCGCAAGCGGGTCCGGCAATCGCTCGAGCGAACACTTTGCAGTCCGTGCCCTTATTGCCAGGGCGCCGGCCTCGTGAAATCCGCTCAGACGATGTGCTTCGAGATACTCGAGCAAGCCAAAGCGCTTTCAAGGCAAAACCCTCGAGCCAGCGACATCACGCTCAGGGTCTCGCCCGACGTCGCGGAGGCATTCAGATCAAGAGACAAGGACGTATTCGAAGAACTGGAAGCCTACTTCCCTGTTCCCATTACGCTGGAATCGGACGTTAAGCTACACCGCGAGCAATTCGACTTCGCAATCCAGTAAGCACATCCGGGCAACTTCGTTAATCAATCACCCTGTACGGGCGGCAGTCCCTGGCCGCCCCATCTTCAATTCACGCCCTGCAGAGGTGTTGGGTTAGCGCATCGGTGAGTCAGAGACTCACCGCACAGCGGGCGGCAGAGCCGCAAGAAATCTCCAAACTCAAGCACAGCGGGCGGCAGAGCGCCAAGAAATCTCCAAACTCAAGCCCACCGGAGGAAGGAGGTGGAACTTCAATTCAAGTAGTGACATTCTCCCACAGCGCCACGCCTGCGAACTGGCAGCGCTCATATGGGAGGGAAACGGCCTTGGACCTTCTAACCAATTTCTTGGCGGAGGCGTGTGGGAATCGAACCCACCCAAGCCGACTCTCGCCGGCTCGCTTACGGGTTTGAAGCCCGCGGAGACCACCAGACCTCATTCGCCTCCATTCCTACTTCGTCAACACGAACATTGTACATCACCACCTGCCGCCAATCGCCGGCACTTCTCTGGGGCCGCACGCATCCCTGCGTGCCTTCTGTCATTCCTAGGATCGCACGGATCCCTGCGTGCAAGGCTTCATCACGAAGCCTATAGGGATTCTCCCACGGTTCCGCGATTACCTTCTGGGATCGCACGCATCCCTGCGTGCTTTCCCAGGCTTCCCCCCTGCCTAACCACTCACTTTAAGCCAGGCATTCCTCACCGCCAATTGTTCTGGTGTCGGTTTCGGCACCTCGACCAGCTTATATTCCGACTCTTCATGTCCTTCGATCTTGATTTGCAGCGTCTTTATCTGGCCGTTCCGCTTTACGACGACTGGGACTGATTGCCCGATTTTCTCGGCCAGGCGCTGCCCGAGGAGGTAGAACCTCCTGCCCGTTTCTACTCCGTCGATACTGACGACTACGTCACCGGGAACAAGGCCGGCCTGCTCGGCGGCAGACCCGGGCGTCAGGCGCTCGATTGTCGGGCCCTCCGGTGACATCCTTATTCTCAAGTCGAAGTTGGGCACTTTCACTGATGATTTCTTGAGTTGGTAACCCGCATAGCCAAGCACCGCGTCGTAATCGGGCACATCGACACCGCTAACATAGCGCCGGTAGAAATCGTGATAATCTTTGCCCGTCAACCGGTTCACTATAGATATCATTTCCTCGGTAGTGAATCCCCTTCCCTTCTTGTAGAAGTCGTTATAGAGCACAATCATCACATCGTCGAGCCCGTGCGCCCCGGCGCTGTCATGCCTTATCGAGAGGTCGAGCAAGGCGCCCAGGTTCTGGCCTTGAGTGTAATATGAGATTTCGAACGCGACCGGCGAATCGTATCCCAGCCACGTTGAAACAGAAGAGTCGGCCGGTGAGATGTAAGCCCTCGCCGGATTGCTCTCGACGCCGCCCGCAGCATCGGCAACTGATTCGAGGAACTGGTCCCGGCTGATCAGGCCGGCACGGTACCGCGACAGGTTGCCGTAATAATTGGTGAACCCTTCTGAGACCCACAACAGGGGCGTCTCGTCTTCGCGCGAGTAGTCATAAGGCCACATCTCGGCCGGCCGGATCCGCTTCACATTCCACAGGTGAAAAAACTCATGGGCGGCGGTCCCGGCAAGCCGCTCCGGAGTCGCAAACTCCCCCGGAGGAGCGAAAGAGACATGAGAGCTCAAATGCTCGAGCGCGCCGCTGGCGTTCGATTCGGGCCTGGCGAAGAAATAAAAGTAGACGTATTTCTTGTAAGGCAGTCCTCCGAACATCCGGCTGTCGGCCTGTGCAATCGCCCCGAGCATCGCGGTGAACTTGTCGGTATTTTCCTTTGAGAATGAACCGGCCGGAAGGACCGCAAGATAGTGCGGTAGTCCTTGGACCTCAAACCTGGTCAGGTCAAAGCTGCCGGCGAGCGTGGGAGAATCAACAAGCGTATCGTAGTCTACAGCGGTGAAAACCGCCGGATCCGAAGTCGAGTCGAGCGCCGTGATTATCTTCCACCCCTGCGGGATCTCGAGCCTCACCGTGCTCGGAGTTGTCCTGTGACCTTCGGGCATAAGGAACAGCTCTGTGCCGGTAAAGAATGCAAAGGTGTCGGTGATCTTGGCCTGGTTGAGCGCCAGGATCTCGGCAGCATAATCGAACTCGGCCTTGATCTCCTTCAGCCCCCTGGTATCGACGTGCCAGGTCTGCTTGCGAGTCATCGACAGAGGCAGGGCTTTGCCTGTCGCATCGGTAATCCTGAACCGCAGGATATTCTTGGCATAATTCTCGATCGTGTACCATCCCGGGGTCCAGGTCGGCAAAGACAGGTCGAGCGTTGGCTGATCGATGTTCTTGAAGTCGGCCGTGACGTGAAAGAGATGGTCTGCGGTGCTGGCTACCTTAACGGTGTACTCCACGCTGAACTGCGGGGCCTGTGCTGGCGCCGTGGACTGCGAGCCCTGTGCCGACGCGCTGAACAAACCCAGCAGTACTGCCGCAACACTGCTCGCCACCCAAATCCTGACATTCGAGAGTCGACTCTTCATTGGCTTAGGTCCCCCGGGGCCAGACTATGAGATACAACAGAATTGAACAGAATAGTCTAAATTCAACCCGCTTGGCTAGAACGGATCAGGCCTAGCCGCTTCTGACGTTGATCAAATGCTTCGATTACGATAAGGCTCGTCGCTTTGGGAGTTAAGTTCGTCCCCGCTAATCGATAGGAGACCGCGCTGGGGTCCGGAGAGGCGCGTGGCGTTCCGTGCTATCGATAGGAGACCCCGCTGGGGTCCGGAGAGACGGCGTGGCGTTCCGTGTTCGATAGCAGACCCTGCTGGGGTCTGGAGAGACGCGTGGCGTTCCGTGCTATCGATAGGAGTCCCCGCTGGGGTCCGGAGAGACGCGTGCCGTTCCGT
>Ga0126381_100003319_pt1 | contig 17499 bp, 9 predicted proteins | sample PanSoiMetPlot_28_FD_96465 | JGI IMG/M metagenome (GOLD analysis project Ga0126381, IMG submission 96465) | Tropical forest soil microbial communities from Panama - MetaG Plot_28 | ecosystem: Environmental > Terrestrial > Soil > Tropical forest > Bulk soil | place: Panama | collected 2016-02-17 | reverse complement strand
TGGAGAGCTTTCAGGGTGAAAATCGTCGCCCAGTATTTGGCTGATCTGATCGAGAAAGAAAGGGTGTTTTCCTTCTTCGTCGTCCCAGCGGCCGTAATCCAAGGGCGGCAGTTGATCGCCTGTCCGGCGCATTATCAGAGCATCATGAAAGCCCCCTAATGCTTGGGAAATCATGACAGTCCTCCGGGCTCCCAAGCTTTCGTCGATCTGTTCCATAAGAGTCAAGAGCTTCGTGCCAGCCTCAGCCCGCGCGTACTGAAGGTTGAACAGGGGAATTCCGATAAAGGAGAGCCCCTTATGCTCCACCGGCTGGCTTTGCGTAGCGGGCAACGCATTAATCGGGATCAGGTCGGTGTTCCTTCGATACAGCGACGGCTTCGATTCAGCTCCCTCGTTCTTCAAAGTCCAGCGCTTCGTCAGCTCGTCGATCGCGATCACGCTATTCAGATCATCCGGCTGCCACGAAACTTCCCAATAGAGGTAGAGCGGAATCCACGGGTTGTGTGGCCAGAAGAAGCGGCCGAAAGGATCGGGTCGAGCGCCAGATTTCTCTTTCGCATTGCGGTATTTGCTGGCCGACCCGGATGGCGAGTCGGGTTCCATTTCATCTAAGAGTAGTGCTTCTCTAAAGAGTCTCGCGGACCACGGCGGGAGAGCGTTGAGGTATTCGGAGGAAACCCCCTGCGTCTTCAGCCACGCGTCGGTCGTCTCAAAGATCTGATTTGGTTTCTGATCAAGGTCGTAGCTAAAGCTCCGAAGCTCCTCCCCTGTGACCCGGGCGGCAACTGTAGACGGGCGCGACTTAGTCCCCTTTGCCTGCGCTGCCGGGCCAGTAAGCAACAGCACGGGATCTTTGGGAGCGTAGAAAGGATCGACCGGCTGTTCAGCAAGACTGTATACCAAGGGGGACGGTGGCTTCGATAGTTCTTCAAGCTTTAAGCCGAGTTTCTTTTTGGCGTTATCCCGATTTGTTATTGCCCCGTCTAGCTCCCTCTTACAGGTCTTTATAAATTCTTCTAACTTGTTCAGGCTCTCCTTTAGCTCGGTCTGGGAATCTAGATCGTTTCGATTTGCAGCAGCGGTCCACCGATGCCACAACGCATACAACTCCCACCGATAGTCTCTGAAGAGGCGCTCGTGCCGATCGTATTTCGACTCTAGACCATTGAGTAAATCCAGTTGCTCCTGTAGTTCTACCGGTAAAGGAGGCAAAGACGCGGGCGGGGATGGCGGGACGTTCTCAGCAAGAACGGCGGCTGCCCGTTGAATGACCCAGGCCTTGCCTCCGGCAACCGCGGCATGGCCCTGCCGGTGAAGTTCGGCATCCATCACGGCGGGGTCAGATCCTTGAGAAAAGAGGCCAATCTGGAGAGCTGTTACCAAGTCTTCTAGAAGACTGAGGTCGACCGGATCCTGGCTGGTGGCGCGCTTCTTTGCGACCCTGGCTGCAAAGGCCTCGGCAGAGGTATTTCCTAGATCGACCCAGTATTCCTTGAGTTTTTCAAACTCGGCGAAGGGATCGGGCTTGATTGCCAGTGCGGAGCCATCCGTCTGGCGGCGCACATTCTTGACGGAGCCGTGGCAAAGAATTCCACCGGGAAGCTCTTTGTCCCCGAAGTCTTTTACACAACCGTGTTCCTCCATCCATTGGTTAACTCGTTTCAGCTTTTCGCTTACCCCCAGGGCGGACAACGTTGTAACGAAATTGCTCCAAGGATCGTCCTCTTTTCCGGAATACCACCCGGTAACCAAGTAAGTGAGCTTCAACTTCGGATCGGCCGGAATACCGGCTAAGTCGTCGTAAAGACCAAGAATGCTGCGGCACGCTGGGTAGTGTGCGCTGAAGCCTGGATCGCCGCCTGTAACAGCGGTCAGCTCGACTTCCGCCCTCTTGTTGTCCATGCTCAAGTCGTAGTTGCCGACCGCCTTGTCCCCATCCCAGATGACGTTGGCTACCCCAGTTGGGCGACAATAGAGATCCCCCGGCGTTCCTGTGGGTGGGGGAGAAACTAAGAGCGTAACTGAGGATTCAATGTCCTTGGCCTCTTTGTCGCTGCAGACAAGCCATGTCTTCGTGCGAAGGGCGTCTCCCTGCCTGTAATAGCGCTGCACCAGCCATCGGTTCGGTATCTTCGGAAATGCCGGTTTGCTTTCCAAGTTACCGTGTGTCGTCGCTGTCGGAAGCCGGAAATGTAGGTGTACGCCTGATCCGAGGAGCGGGTCCAAGAGTTCCAATGGCCGCCTGAGCTCAGGGCCGGTCAAATAGAAGTTCCTTAATTTGGCGTAGTTCGGGGCCGCGCTCACAATTCCATTCTTCAGTGGGAACCTATCGCTATTAGGATCATTTTCCCCGACAACCAAGGCGTCGACGTGAATCGGTATCAATAGGTGTGTCCGGTCGCCGTTCACGGTTTGGTCCCCACTTCGATCTCGACCCGTCCGGGACTTTCTGTCATCTGCACGCCGAACTCGGCTGACGTGAATGATGTCAAGGGCGCTTTGTCCATCCCGCCATTTTTCATGAGCGAGTCATGGAGACGTTTCGCCAGCTCCGGAACATCGACAACCCGAGTTGCTTCCCCCCCCCGAAAAGGGATTTTCACAATCTCGCTTGCTTTGAGTTCGATCTGCTGGCCGGGATCTCTGGTTGTCACATTTCGCAGCCTGATCTTCTGGAAGCCGTCGGCGCCGAAATGCATGCCTTCGGGGGGCTGACGGATTTCAATCTTCGCCAGTGGTCCATTGAAAATACACAGCATGATGTCCGGCGCAAGGCGGTCGATTCGGAGAGGAGGCGCGGGCATGGGCTGCTTTTCTCCTTTTTTCCAATACCACGCTTCCATTTCCAACCCTTGCCAGCCGCGTACGATCGGGGAACGTAGCAGAAATCCCTCGAACGGAAAGGTAGGATTGGGAGGATCGCCAGCGTTCTGTGGCTCCCCTCCTTCATTCAAAGGCGGCCGTCGCCGAACGTTCGCGGAACCGGTCACCGCCATCCTGAAGAAATCGTCGCCAAGAATCGAGTCGACCAGTTCCGCTTCGGTACTGTTACGTCCGACGCTGCAGGCTCCTTCAAGCAGGCGTCGGATCCATAGCGGATCGATGCGGAAAAATCGCATGGAGGGCAGGGGCAGCATGCGCTCATCCGGAACCAAGTAGAGGAACGGCACACCATACAATAGGACCCGTCTGGCCAGCCAGTCACGCACAGTTGCCGGCAACTCCTCCATCGTTGCGGCGCGCCACTGTTTTGCCGAAGGATCACCGGCTTTCGCATTAGCCTTCATGGTGCCTTCAAAAGTATTGCCCGGTCGTTCTGTTGCAGCTGCCTTCCGCGTGAGCACTTCCTCCAGGGCCGATTCCAGGAATTCGCTCTCGGGCGATTTTAAGAAACGCTCGTTAGCGGGCTGGCTTCTTAGCGTGCGCACCAACTCTTCTTTCTCCAGACGCGCTTTAATCTGCCTCTGGGCGTCCGTACGCCACGCGGACAGCGCCTGTGCGAAAGCCTGGTCCTGAAGACCCAAGAGTCTGCCGAGTTGCGAGGCTCCCGCATACGTAAGATCCATGAGACCGTTCTTGTCGTCGTATCGAACCAGGCCGTCGGGGACAGCATTGAAGTCATAACGAGCCTGAACCTCTATGTTTAAGGGGACCAACGGTCCGCGGTACCATGAGAAAGTTTTCTCCCCGAGACGCGTATGGTGATTTAGCGCCGTATAGCCCCTGCTGAAGGCCGCACGCACGTATTTCCCCGCTTCTGTGGGTCCATCTGGCGGGAGATCCAGCCGAAGAGGCAGCAATGGATTGCTGAGATCATTCATCGACTTCTTGAAGTCTCGAGCCCCTTCACATTGGAAAGCCCAACTCGCCAGCACTGCCAAACGAAGCGTTTTTGCGGACGCGTTCGGCTGTCCACCGGGCACGGGCATGAAATCTTGCATACCTTCCAGCGAAACTAGGATTGCCCGGTTCTCAACCGGGTCGTCCTCCATCGTTTTCGCCTTCGGAAAGCGGTTCCCAATTACGACGGAGAAGCTTCCATCGGTGAGAAACGAGGAAGTCTCTTTGTGGTTTGTGCTGACTACGCGCACATGAGCCAGGTAATCCAAATCAGCTTTGCTTGGCGCTAACCGGCGAAACAATTCAGCATCCAGATCAACTGTGCTGCAGGGATCAGCCAGTTCATATTCCTCGCAGTCAAGATTCCGCGGCCCGACCACATCCTTTGGGAGTTGCTCTATCAGATCGCGTACCGTGCGAGGTACGATCACGGGGATATCGGTTCCCACGTTTTCGCCTTCCGCACTGAACAGCAGCAAGGCCATCCACGGTTGGTGATCAGGGGAAGTTGAAGAGACTCTTCTTTCCCAGGGAATTGTAGGGCGCGTGAATACGACGTGCGGTAGGGAACGCCCGAAATCGCCCGTTGAGCCTTCAGGCGGGTAGACGCTATAGATGTCGGCGGGATTCAGCCCGAATCTCGGACCACTAACGACAAAGTCATAATTGACAGAGGTGAACGGGGCCGGTGGCACGGGGTCCACTTGTAGTTCTGTCACTGTTTGCTGCACTACGACCTTGTACTCTCTGGCCTCTAGGGGGGGCCGCCAGTAGCGGGAGAACCGAACGTTGCTGGAAACGGTCTCGCCGGCCATAAATCAGTACCCCACCGCATTCATCTCGGGCTGCTGCTGAAAATAATCCTCGGTTGCGCTGAGCCGTTCCAAATGCGGCTCATTCAGTACCAGATCGGGAGGCATTTGTTGACGCAGGAATTCCAGGATGTCGTTACGGCGCTGCTTAACGGAATCATCTGTCCAGATGGTGCTGTATTTTGACCATCTCCCTTCCGGCCTAACGTATTCCGGACGCTCTACAACCGCCCAGTCGACGCTCTTTGAAATAGGTTCGTATTTAAACTTCTCGATTGCTATAGGGGGCAGGACATTTACGGGATCCTGAGGGATGCTGACGATGCTAATGCCCAGAGCGGCTTTAACGGTTTCTCTCTTCGGCGTCTGGGGAAGTGGAATGAGGCCTTCCTTTTCGCTTTTTCCCCACACGGCATCTGGAACTTCGCCTGTAATTGCTGAGACCTTAACGTGCTTGCCGGGTAAGATTCCATCCGCCGTAACGCTGAAAACCGAATGAAGGTTGGTTTTCCCCATTGGGCGGATTCCGCACTGCGTCTCAGCGTCAAGTCCCTTCGCCACCCCCCCGAATTCCGTGCACGGAATTACGGACTGCACGGTCAGGGAAAGCCGATGCGCATTCCCGATTCAAGCAGTGCGATTCTTGGCTTTGATTTCCTGCTCGCGAAGGAGTCCTGCCGTGATGCGCACGGAAAAGACGTCCGGGCTCTTATCTTGTGATGGAACTTTCGGGGCAGGCAAACATTTCTTGACGAATTCGACGGCACTGAGGGGCGGCGGCGGCGCGGCGTGGGCGCCAAACGGGATCGTAAAAGAAATCGCCCACAGCACCACACGGGCTTCTCCGCCGAACGGTGGTCCCTGAAGCTTCAGGTCTACGCTCAATTCCAGACGCAACGCGATCCCGCCCAACCGCAAGGCTATGCCCAGGGAAATTCCGATTGCGGCCTGGTAATAGAAGGGCTGCCAGTTCATCAGAAAATCGGCATACGCAATGAACCACGCCTCAATTCCACCCGACTTGAAGACTGCGCACAGCTTCCCTCCAGCCATCATGCAGGAGGGGGTGAGCGCAAAGTAGGCTTCGCCCGTAATGCTGAGTTCAGTACCAATTTGCAACTGCATCCCCAGGCGGGGAACGAGCGGATAATGAGCGGGACGTACAAAGGCCGGATGGTAGCCTCCCAGCGAAACCACGAAATCGCCCTCGTGGGGTCCTTTGAACCACACGCAGAAGGCAAAGCCTCCGGTGAGCCGGCAGCTCCGGGAAAAGATAAAGGAGTTCTCCGTCAGGCGGGCCTCAAACTGGATCAAACCTTCGGCGATCCGGATTACACCACGCAGAGCCAGCTCCGCGCCGGCGATCGTCTCTACCGGCTGAACGAGGGGCGGCACGGTCATTCTGGAGAGGCCCAGCAATCCGATTTCGATTTCCGCTCCCCACGAGACCGAGAGCAGGAGAAATGAGTCGAGCACCACAAACGAATTGAACTTGATACCAGCGGCGACCCAGAAATTTCCTGCCGCAGGGGAGACGTAGTCGCGCAGCTTTGCGGGTAAAACTGCCAGGCTCGCGAGGTCCTGCTTGCCCATCGCAGCCTGAACTAGGGGAAAGTTCTGAACCTCTTCGACGGGTGGAATCGTGAGCTTCCGGTTCACACCAAACCCAAACGCCAGACCGGTCACAACAAAAGCGCCCGTACCTGTGGGGTCTCCCAATTCCTTGAGCAGAACCGCGAACGCCATCACTGAGACCGTGCCGTTCAAGTCGACGTAGGAGCCGAGTGCCGAGAAGCTAAATGCTGCGGTTCGAATCAGCAGTGTGCCATCGAGTTGCAGGGGACGGCGGCTCACCAGCGCCAGACTGCCACCGATCTCAACTGGGCCATTGCCAAGCGACAGGCCCATACCATCCAGGGTGAAGTCCAGGTTCTCCAGAATCTCCAGGGGCTCGGTTGAGCCGCCCAAGGCGTAACTCAAGCCCAGCCCCTCGAAATTGAGGGTCACAACGCTTAACTGCAGGCTTGCGTCGAACTTAATGCCAACTTTTGGCGCATCGTAGGATAGGCCGATCCGCCGAACCGATATCGGCCCCAGCGATTTCTCGATCTCAAACCACTTCACAGACGGGGCAGCGACAGGCGGGCTGGCAACGGGTTGGCTGCCTGGCTGTTCGCCTACCGGGACGGGCTGCGCAACAGCTGGCTGGTTGCCTGTCGACTTATCGCCTTCTCCGGATGGAAGAGTCAACGTTCGTGGCTCGTTTCCGAACAGCAACACCGCCGAAACGTTGAAGCCTTTTTTCAGCGCCGCCTGAGTTGACGCTTTTCCCTGTGCTCCGTTGCCGCCCTGAGACCCGTCAGGGACGGGATTCATACCCACCGGGATAAGGTTGTTGAGTTTCTCGACCGATTCCCGGCTCAGCGAGGCGGAGGCAACCATGACTCGCAGGCTCTCAAACCCGATCGTCATGTCCGCCGGCAACGCGCTGCCGACTACCGGCAAGTCGGACAACTTGATGCTGGCGCCAAGGTCCACCCCAAAAAGGACCGCTTATTCCTCTGCGGACCCCTGGCCTTGCTTGATGTACGCAAGCAAGGCGCTCTTAAGGGAAATCTCGAGGCTGGCGGGTATGAGTGCGGCCTGTTCCGCGGTGAGAACGGATTTCGCGAGGCTCCTGATATTCAGGGCATACCCGTTCGGATCGTAATAGGACGCCAGACAATATTTAGAATCGTCAGCAGTACCGAATCTTAAGCTGAAAGCTAGGGGTTCTCGTCCCTCTAGACGGAGCAGGACTTCTCCGCGAAAGTGTGTCTCAGACTTATCGCCTGACGTATGCTCAACTGTGAAGCCGCAGTCTAAGACGACCTTATTAACAGTCAGCTGCCCCCAACATTCAACGGCAAAGCTCTTGCGTCGAGATCCGTAGGACAGCTCCAGACTGTTGATAGTCAGCCCTTCGATGGCTGCCGGCGCCTGCGGTATCGTAATCCCCACTTCGGCGCACAGCTTCCTCAGCAACAGTACGACGGGAACCGCCTTATCACCCTCGTTGGTTCTGGCCCCAAGTCGCCAGCTCAGATACGGGCCGCCCTCTTTGGGTGTGTCACACGTAATGGAAAGGCGGAGATCAGGAAGTGTGTACTGATCGTCGATCTTCCATGACTTGCCCGGGCCTAATCTCACCGAAAATGCGTAATACGATCCAGGTTCCGCCGCGAGAGCGATGTCGGCGATTTCGAATTGAAAAGTTAAAAAGGCGGGAAGAGAAATCCCTTGGTCTTTTAAGTAGCCCAAGTCGACCGTTTTAGTTCCGACTTGCTCGGCGGAAAGAGAAAAACCGGGGTACGCAAGGCTGACACTTAACTCGATATCTAAAAACTTCGTCTTACCGCTAATTGCTGCGTACAGGGCGCGGTTTTCTCCATCAAAAGGCCTGATAACAACAATCCTCACTGCCCCAAACTTAATTTCAATTAAACCGTTAAACAGTGACCATGGCTTGGCATCGTCTCCCATTCCAATTGTGAATGTGGTGGCGGCAACGTCAAACGAGCCATCGGATTGAACTAATGTGATTGAGGCGTTTTTAAGCCCGAGGCTCCCTATCTGATCCTTTATCTCCTTGGGTAAGACATTGACGGAATCATTTCCGCCGGCTATATCTTTGAGCGCCTCGGCTAAATTCTGGAGGTTTAATTTTTCGAATTCGCCGGCAATGACCATGCGGTCGTTGGGGCCGAGGCTGCCCCAAGCGCTCATTGTCGCCAGTTTGTTTTTGTCGATACTGGGGATAACGAGGTCGCCCAGATAGGTCATCATCGGCTCGTAGCCTGCCCTAACTGTTCGCTCCGTCGAGTCGAGTGGAGTGTAGATCTGGCACCGTAACTGATTTAGCTTCATCCCCGCGTCGCTGCCGGGAGGGAAGGAGACGCCAAAATCCAAATCGGCGTTCAGGTGGATTCCGGGAATACGAGGCTTCACGATCCATGGGAGCTGTTCATCTTTCAGGGCCGGAAGCGGGTTATTCGAGCTTGGAACTATGGGCCCATACAGGATCTTGTCGGTTGTGTGCCCTCCTGTCGCTAGCTGTTCGAAGAGACCTAGCTCATCCCCAGGGGTCCAGCGGGCAGCAAAATTGAGGCCCTTTTCCAGGGAGAAGCCGCCGCGAAAAACATCATCCTTCAGCTCGTGACCGTGCGTGGTCCAATAGAAATAGCGGTCCTTCAGCTTGAAAGTATCGAGCGCCGGCTGCTCACTTTCATAGTCGTCAAGTAAGGGGATGTCGGGGAAACTGTCCAGGAACTTCCATTCCTGTGGCAGCTCATAGCGGAGTGTAACGGCCAGTGTATCGTTGTCACTCGCGAGTTCAAACGTGGCCAGTACTTTAGTTGGATTTTTCAGCAACGGGAAGGATGACTTACCCTTAACCACCACGACTCTGTCTCGATCACTCCCCGCCAAACCTGACGCATTTGCAATCTCAATGCCCGCACCTCCATAAAAGGGCGTCAGAGCCTCGGCGGGGAAGGTCTTGTCCAGCAAGTCGGCCCCCACCGAAACCTTGCCGTCCCGGATCTTCAGGGAGTCGTATTTGCCCAGCGCGCTATTTAGATCCTGGAGTTTCATTTTCCGGTCGCGTTTAGTCGTCCTCTCGCGCAGGCCTCAAATTGATGGGCCATTTTTCCGTCGATCAGCTATCCAGGTTCAACTAGGACTCTGCATCCTTAACTAACTCTATTGAGACAATGGCAACCATATCCGCATCGAGCGTCGCTCTAGAGATGAGGGGCGTTCAGGAGCATCCGGACCGCTGCTCTGAGAGGCGATTGTAATCTTCCGGCTCCACAAGGCAAGAAAAAAAGCAAGAGGAATTCCACGCCGATCTTGTGAGGTAGTTTGCCAGCAAGACTCTTTCCATGAAACCAGCCCCAGTGGACAGGAAATTCAAGAAAATGAGCTATTAGGTGTGGGGATATCAGGAACCGCTCTCCAACATGAGAGACGGCTGGGACTATGCTCGCCGTTGAGCATGACCCAGAGGCTGCGGGATGTGCCGATCGAGGCTGAGGTCGGCAATCAACCGCTCAGCTTTCCGTTTTCCGTTTACGGAGCGCCTTTTCAAGCTCATCGACGCGCCCTTGAAAAAGCCCAACATCGGCGGTGAGTTTCTTCACCGCCTTGTAAGTATCACCAATCTCGGCCCAGAGTTGCTCTGCCTCAGACCACTTGAACTGCGTTGGACTATTCTTAAGTATGCTGGAGAGCCTTTTAGCCTTTGCTTTCTGCAACTCCAGCACATCCTTTAGAACATCGGCGGTGCAGATAATCCGTGCAAAGAAGTCCTTAAAGGCTGCGCTGGAACCAGGATTGCTCTTTTTGCCGTCCTCGATAAACTGCCCTAATAGGCTAATGATATTGCTGAGGATTATGTCGGTGCCTTCAAGTGCTTTTTTCGAAACGTGTCTGTCATAGGCTTGGTTGAAGTTCTTCCATGCCTCGCTGTTGTCGGCGGAGGGATCGGCGTTCTGGAGTGCCTGAAAGAGTGAGGAGACTTGCTGGACACCTATGAAGCCAGTTTCTAAACCCGTGCCCGCCCTCGGATGCGGCGTTACGGCCGCATCGCCAACGATGACGGCCGGGTACTCTTCACTTCGAAGATGACGCGCCCTCTGGATTTTCACCTCAAAAACCGCCGCACTCTTCTTCCCCCCCTTGATCTTGTCCAACATATCGCTTTTGTAGCCCGCGGAAACGGTTGTCAACAGCGTGTGCAGGTCTTTGCTATTCGTTTGCAAATACTTGAAGTCACTTTTGGTGCACTTGCTTAGTTGGATTAAAAGGTAGTTGTGATCTGGTGTTTTGAAAGCGATCTTGTCCCCTATGACCTGCTCGAACAGGCCCATAAACATTTTCTGTTCGGCATACTTTTTCTGATGTCCTTCAGCTGCTCTTCTGCTTGCTTCTTCTTTCTCTTCGGGCGTCTCAGGCGGAAGGTCGGGCAGTTTTCCATCCCAGATTGCCGGCGTGATTGGCGGCGTGAAAATGCCATAGGCCGCATAGTTCTTGGCCTTTAATTTTGTGAAGGAAAAACCCAGCTTATCCAGCTTTTCGTCGTTCGCCGCACCGCCCCCGGACGCGATCACCAACAAATCGGCTACTCTAAGAATTTTCGGCGCATCCTTATCCTTGATAGCCTTCTTCTCCTCGTCCCATTCAGAAAGCTCGAGATGTATCTCCTGATAGAGGCCATTCAGCATTGGTTGAATACCAGTAAGCGCGCTTACCACATAGCCGCGTTGCATGAGTACGCCATCCGCTTTTGCTTTCTTCCAAAGGGCCTCTTCAAGTCTTTGGAAAGACAATGACTCGCTGCCAGCAGCGCCTGTAGGCCAGAGTTCCTTGTCGACTCCGATCTCCTTTAAGTGCTTGATCAGTGGAGTATTGAGAGCCGGAACGTTAACCCGGCTGTAGCCGGTGCGCTTTTCGACGATGAAGACATTCCGAAAATATTTCTTTGCCTCGATAGCGCATAGGAGTCCGATCGGTCCGCCACCCAGAATCACGACTCGGGTGAAAGGCATGTTCCCCTCCCAGGCGGGATTCTAGCACCGCCAGTGTCTGTCGTTCGGCTTATTCGTGGAGGCCTATTCGCAGATTTGTCCGTGATACGGAGGTCACACCGTCGCGATCGTGTTTGCCCATACCGAGAGGTGTTTGGCAGACGCCATGAGAGTGGAATTCGAGAGTGCTCCCAACCTTTGCACCGCTACCTCTAGCGTCCGTTGTCCACCATTGACCGAGCTTCTCAGTCCCGAGTAAATACGCGCGTAGTATCTTCCTTCAATGCCGACTAGCTCCTAATCCTCCGCCGACGCAAAACAGTACAACGAGCCAATCGCCTTAATTTGGTACGTCGTCATCCCAACCTACATACACTTTGCGGCGGGTAACATCCGTGGTCACAAAGGGGCCGGAAGCACCAAAACTGGTGCAGGTTTCTTGCCGTCGCCCGACACCATCGTTCCGAAGTGTTCCTCGTACACGGCTGCCGCTCGTTCGTTGTCGCCCGGCATCGCCTGGAGGTATATCTTCTGCGTGACCGCTTAGCTGAATCTTGTATCCGCATTCCGGACAGGGTGTGCTCAAGTCCCACTTGGCCGGGTCGAACTTGCGGTTCCGGCGCATCCGGCAATGATAGACACCGCGAGTGTGGAAAGGGCTGACTAATTCCACTGGGTAATTGTGAAGACACCAACGCAAGGTCCACCATTTTCGGCTCAAGCGTCTTCTGCTTCCCCTGCCCGAAATAACGGCGCTTGGGAGAATCGAGTGAGACAGGAAACTAAGGACGACCAACCCCAAGTGCCATCGTGGCTTCTGATCACGTCCACGTTCAGCATCGTTGCATTTACCATCGGCATGATCTGGGTCTTTCTCACAATTAAGCCGTGGAACTGATTCGGGCGATGAACTTCACCCTTGTGTGCGGTTGCGACGCATGACGTCGTGATAGACAGCGCGCCTGTGCAAAGCAGCTCGCCTCAGAAGTTAGCGCAGTTGTGAAGTCTCACTCTGCTCGCCCCCCAAGGCTAACCTTCGCGTTTGGGCAACCATATTCAGAATGAGACTCCTTTTGGGACCTTCCCGCTAGTATGGCCGGTCACCGAAACCGAGTCCTTGGACTCGACTCTTGGCGCCATGGAACTCACAGCCCTCCAGCAGCAGTGCGCATTTGCCTACATTCTCGGCAGCGGCGCGGGCGTTTGCAGCTGCGGCACCGGCGACTAGTCGGGTGCGACCTTGCGATTGTGCATCCGGCAATGATAGACACCGGACCTGTGGACGGCGCATACTGCGCTCACCTTCGTTCCTGCCATTGGGGCCGCGTACCGGCATGAGGCGCGGCCCCTTTCGTTTGGTCGGGCGTCGACGACTACGATCCCTCTCCATGACCCGCAGAACCCCGCAGAACGATTCGCACGGGGTTCCTGCCGTCAAACATCGTCCGCGCGAGAAGGAAACGCGCCAGCCGAAAGGCTGACGCGTGGGGCGTTTATGGTTTCGCTGGTCACATGCTGGTCACATAAGGGGGTAAACTCCCCCCTGCTCGTGATTTTGATGCGGTCAAGTAACGTATAGAAGCGGGGAGTCTTAGCCCGATGTGGGCAAATATGGTAACAGCCACAGTTACATTCGATCGCTGTCTCGCCTACCATCTAGAAACGTAGCCAACGCTTCGTCAGCAACAATCTCTCGACAGTACGATGCGAGTGTGCGAACTGCTCTATTAAACGAAGCGCGCTCGCACACTCATGGTTAGTTAGTTGACGGTGACGACGCTGCTCGCCGTAGCAAGCTGCCCCGCTTGGTTGCGAATCGTCAAGGTGATTGTGTAATTTCCGGCCTTGGAGTAGGTATGAGTTGTCGTGGGCGTCCAGTTCAACCAGGCACCATCTCCAAAAGCGATGGTCCTGCCAGCGATGTCGCTGCTCCCTCCCGTGCTCGCTGATGAATCGATCGATACTAGGAGAGAGTGCGTGCCCGTTGTCGGTGTGACATTCAGGATCGCCGAGGGAGTGTTGGATGGTGCTGAGGCTGGTGTGGATGTCTTGACGGTGCCTTTGACGGAAATCGCAACGGTCGAGTAGGCGGGAACCGCCACCGTAGTTGAGTACCCTCCCGACACCGAGCTTACAGTGACAGATTGGGTTCCGATCTCGGTGTTCGAACGATTCAAAATGTACATTGTGCCCGCCGACACCGACGAGAGCCCGGGATTCGCAAGGGTTACGTTCACCGCACTGTAGGACGTCGATGTTGGGTTGATGACTACCACCTCATCCGCAGTGCTGGTGTAGAAAGCGGTTGCGCTTAGTCCCGACGTCGTACTGGCAGGAGAGACGGAGACCGCCATATATCCGCCTGCTTGCAGGTCGAGATAGCTCGGCGAGGCAAAGAGTTGGAATGCATAAAACTGTGGGTATGGGTAGGTCTGCGATGGGTCGCAATCCATGGCGGAATTCCATGCACCCATGATGCAGAAGTATTTGCCGGTTGAGTTGAAATACGCGAGACGAGAGGGAACCGCCGAAGCACCGGTATAAATCGTGTTGAGAAAATCGGCAATTGCTAGGCTGTTCCACAGTGGAGCATACGTGGGATCATTGCGGCAGCAATCAACCGAGTAGGCCCAGTTGTTGTTGTATTCGGTCACGTAAATCGGTGTCGTTGCCGCGTTTGGCTGATGGCCGGCGCGCACCAGTGACTGAATCAGTTGGTAATAATGAGCGATGCCTTGGTTACTGGACTGCGTGATCGAGTACAGACTAGCCCAGTTCATCCCCGCATCAATGTTGTTCTGCCCCGTGATGTACAGATGAAAGCTGACAAAGTCCACATACGGTGCGGTGGATGAGTTGTTCAGTAGGGCTGGGAGCCAAGTAGATGCCTGCGACATCTGCGAGATCACAGGTCCACCGACGCGGATCGTCTGGCCGTCGGCCTTCGCTTGGGCGTGCATAGCTGAGGCGGCGGCTGCGTAAAGGGAAACGTAGGTATTAAGACGGGTAGTTGCGTCGCTGATACAGAGTGACGTAGCAAGTTCCGGCTCATTCCAGATCTCGTACTCGTGCAGTACCCCCGGGAACTTCTGATCAACATGGGCCACAATTGACGCTGCCATTTGGCCCCACGTCGAAGCACTCGATGGTGGGGAGCACGGGTTCGATGCGAGTGACGGTGGTGTGTCATAGAGCACAATAATCGGATGAAAGCCAGCAGCGCTCATTCTCTGTAGGTTCGCGTCGAGATAACTGAAGCTTGGGGTGGATGTTGCGTAGACCTGCTGAAGCGGAACCCAGTAGCGGGTCTGGTTGAGTCCAGCGGATGTCAATTGTCCTACTGGACCTTGAGCCGAGAGAGTGGATCCGACTCCACCTACTGCGAAAAGTCCACTCGGCACTGAAGCGGTAGATACACTCCGGTTTCCAAAGTTAGCAGTTACAGTTTGCGATTGTCCCGAGGAAACGTTCCCCAGACAGGCGGCGGCGAAGATGAGCCCTGCGATACAAGAAGACAGGGCTCTCCTGTGTGCAAAAGACACGAGCATAACAATTCTCCTGAAGTCGGCAAGAACAGGGATAGGCAAAGAGAAGCAGGGCAAGGGCGGGCCAGACGCGGAGGGTCCAGCGATCCCGTTCCTTGGTCGTGAATAGTTTTTTTGGTAAGTTCAGTCGAATACTACCATTTGGAACTAACCCGTCAACAAAAATTTGAGCAAATAAACAAATTATTTTTGGAGGGCGTAATTGCTTCACTGCGAAGGAAAGGATTGCTTGGCTGTACTGAAAATATTTCCTGATTGTATTGTCGGTAGGAGCTGATGAAGTCGAAGCTGAGAGATCGATAGCATCGCGCTGCGGTGAGCAGAATTGGGAGATTTATGCTTGAACCTTATAGCAAAACGGTTCCTGACCTCGAACATGTATCGACACAGGAGATGAGAAGTCTTTGTTATTAAATCGTCATATCGATGAGCGCGTTCAGCTGAGTCCGGGGAGCCGATTGATGAAGTCACCGGACATCGCTGTGAGGCTGAGGCACCCCTGTTACCGCGTCAGATTTTAGGATAGCGCGGCGCGATTTGAGAAAGGCACTGTTACATGACATTGCTGCTCCTTTGTTTGCTCATCGGTGTCGTAGGCGGACTTCGAGCGGTGACACCGCTGGCCGCGGTCTGTTGGGGTGCGTACCTGGGATGGTTACATTTTGCAGGGACCGGCCTCAGCTTCATCGACCACAAGGCGACGTTGCTGATTTTTACCTTGCTGGCAATCGGAGAGATCTTCAACGATAAGCTGCCGAAGACGCCCCCTCGTACCGCCATTCCCGCGTTGATCGCTCGCCTTCTCTCGGGAGCATGCTGCGCCGCTGCCCTTGCCGTAAGTGCCCGAAGCGGGTTCGTCGGCCCCGTCGTCGCCGGCATGATCGGCGCCCTCATCGGAACTTATGGGGGCTACAACACTCGCCACTCGCTGGTGACTAAGGCCAGGTTCATGGACTTTCCTGTCGCCTTGTTAGAGGACGCTATCGCGATTGGCGGAGGCTTGTTAGTCGTCTCCCACCTCTAAAACATGACACGAATTACTTGGCCGACTATTTCCACCCGATCGCTATAATATAAATAGGAAACAAAAAGGCCCGGCTGCTATGCCGGGCCTTTTCATTTACGCAAGGCGGATTCATTCATTATCCCATTTTGAATCTATGAGCTATCTTCAACCCGAGCAATATGAATGAATTACGAGTAGCTCATCCAAAAATAATGCCGGACGCTTCCGCTAACTCTTTCAGAATCAATGGGTATGGCGTAAGCCACGTGTTTTCAATGGGTATCGGTCGATAAATCTTCAAGTCAAGCTGACTGAATCGGTTACAAGGACATGGTGGGGGAGGGATGGGGGTGAGGCAAACACCCCGTCCTCGCACCGCTATTCGACTACCGGTAATTCGATGCGCGAATCAGCAAAGATTCGCTCCTCAGCAGACTTATAGTCGCTTGGGGACGCTGTCATGATATTTGGCACAAAGGTCTGCGGATTCCGGTCATAGAGCGGAAACCAGCTGCTCTGCACCTGCACCATGATCCGGTGGCCCTTGAGAAAGACATGATCCGCCCCATGCAGGCTGTACCGGTACTCTTCGATTTTGTTGGCGGGAATTGCTTCGGGGTGTTCGTAGCTTTCGCGGTAGCGGCCGCGGAAGATCTCGTCAACGATCATGAGCTGGTAGCCGGACATCTTGCCTAACGCCGGATCGGAAGGATAGACGTCGATCAGCTTGACCACCCAGTCGCCGTCGGTGCCCGAAGTCGCTGCATGCAGATCGGCGACGACATCGCCGGTGATGGTTAGATCATGCTCCAGAACCGGCGTCGTCCAGGTCGCAACGTCCTTGCGCTGGCTATAGGGGGTCTGGTCCTCGACAAGCCACGTAAACCACCCTGACCCGGTAGGGGCATAAGTAGTCTCAATCGGCCGCTTGCGGTACTCGACCGGGTTTGCCGGATCGGAAACATAGCTGGTAAATACTTTATCCGCCGCAGCCTTCTCGAAGCTGAGCGTTCCATTCGCTCCGAGGTACAGGTTGCGCTCGGTTACGTTTTTCGGCGGCCAGTGGCTATAGCGCATCCAGCGGTTCGTGCCGGTTTGGAAACACGCCGTATCTTCCAGGTCGAATCCCGTTTGGTCCTTCAGGTAATGTGCAAAAAACGGTGCTTCAACCTGCTGACGAAACTGGTCTCCGGTAGCTGCACCAAAATCCACCACGCCGAGATGACGAGTTGTTCTGCCCCACTGACCGTGATTCCACGGGCCGAGGACAAGAAAGACCTCGTGATTCGTGTCATGCGGCTTGAGCGCCGCGTATTCGGCCTGAGGCCCCCACATATCTTCCTGGTCCCACCAGCCACCAACCTCCAGTGTGGGAACAGTCACCTGATTGAGGTGCGGCTGGACCGCACGTGACCGCCAGAATTCGTCATAGGGGGGATGCTCGAGAAACGCCTGCCAGGTAGGCAGGCTGCGCGTGCCAGATTTCTTAGCCGCCGCCACAAAAGAGCCAGCATCGAGGAAAAATGTGTAACCATCCTCATTCAGCTTGGTGAAGGTCGCCTCCTTGCTGGACTCCATCCCCAGCACGTAGTCGTAACCGTAGGTCTGGCGAAACGCCCCGTTGTGGAAGAAATCGTCGCCCCTCCATACGTCGGTCATTGGGGCCTGCGGTGAGATAGCTTTGACTGCGGGATGTGGATCGATGCCCGCTTCCGCAGCAAGGAACCCGG
>Ga0126381_100003318_pt1 | contig 17499 bp, 14 predicted proteins | sample PanSoiMetPlot_28_FD_96465 | JGI IMG/M metagenome (GOLD analysis project Ga0126381, IMG submission 96465) | Tropical forest soil microbial communities from Panama - MetaG Plot_28 | ecosystem: Environmental > Terrestrial > Soil > Tropical forest > Bulk soil | place: Panama | collected 2016-02-17 | reverse complement strand
TTTTGCCGGGCAAGCCGTCGGCATCAAGGAAATGCACGACGACATCTGGCTCGTCAGCTTCATGGACTATGATCTGGGGTACTTCGATCTGGAGACGCGAGTGCTCGAACCGCTCGAAAATCCCTTCGGCCCAAAAGTGTTACCCATGTAGCCGGTACGTTCTGTCACCTATGTGTCCGGGCCGGATATGTGTCCGCGCCGGACCTGCTAAGACTGGTGGCGGCGGTTGGACTCGAACCAACGACCTAGGGATTATGAGACCCTCGCTCTAGCCACCTGAGCTACACCGCCATTTCTGGAAAACAAATCGAGGAGAGACGGGCTGGCCAAGTCCCGCTGGTTGCAGCGACGGTGGTGCCGCTGCGTCGATCTATCTGATTCTAAGAGGCAATATTCAAGGGTGTCAATTGCGCTGATACTCCTGGAAATCGTGGCTTGCAGCACCGGAGTGACAGGGCGAGCGATGTTTAGCTCGTGCGAAGTTACATCACAAGGGCTCCGTCACGCGGACGCTAATATCGCCAATTGATGCGCAGCGTCTGTCGTCGCAGCCGTGCGAACAGGTGTCCCAACAGTCGCGAGGAGCGTCTCGAACATCCCGAGTTGCAACTGGACGCGTGAAGCCTGAAACTGTCAGCTCTATGAAAGCGATCGCTGTGATTCCAGCGCGCCTGGCATCGGTCCGGCTGACTCGCAAAGCACTGCGACCGATCGACGGAGTGCCGATGATTGGGCGCGTGTACACCGCGGTTTCCCAATCGAAATTGCTTGCCCAAGTCGTCGTGGCGACGGATTCAGAGGAAATCTTCGACACCTGCTACAAGCACGGCTGGCACGCACGGATGACGTCGGCGAAGCATCGCAGCGGGACGGAGCGGGTTCACGAGGTTTCCACGATGATTGGCGCCGACGTCTACATCAACGTGCAAGGAGACGAACCGCTCACGCGGCCCGACCACATTGCGTCGCTATTAGCCGTAATGAAGGATCGCATAGCCGAAGTCGGAACGCTGAAGACGCCGGCTGCGACCATCGATATCCCGAATCCCAATGCCGTGAAGGTGGTGACGGATATTGATGGGCGTGCCCTTTACTTCTCGAGAGCTACGATTCCATTCGATCGCGACTCCACTCACCCCGTCTATTACAAGCACCTCGGCTTGTACGCTTACCGCAAGGCTGCGCTCGACCGCTTCGTAACGCTTCCCGAGTCGTCGCTTGAAAAAACCGAGCGCCTTGAGCAGTTGCGTTTTCTGGAAAACGGGATTCCGATCTACGTGGGCGAGACGCCCTACGACACGGTCGGCGTCGATACAGAAGAGGATTTACAGCGAGTCGAGGAAATTCTGCGGAAAGGCCAGTAAGAACGACGCGAAATCTACCGTCGGCTATCCATCGCCAGTTGCAGCTTCCACGCTTCCGCTGCCGCCACGCGGCGCGAAATTGCCGGATGCGAGTGGAAGAACCACTCAACCCACTTGGAAGGGGTGCGCTCGGCGAGATTCTGCGACGCCAGCTTGTTCATCGAACTGATGAATGGCTGCACGCTCTTTATGGACTTGAAGGCATAACGATCGGCCTGCCGCTCGTTAAAACGCGAATAGGCATTCATGGCGGGCATCAGGACGAATGACAGCATGGTTGATACCAAGACGAGCAGCGGGAGGTTCGCGTAATCGGAGAGCGTGTCGAACATGTGCCATTGCTCGATGGCCATGTGCAAAACGAGGTTTGCGGCCCAGAATCCGAGTAGTGTGATCAACGCCTGCACGAAGATGCTCTTCGGAATGTGCTTGTGAACGTGATGGCCGAGTTCGTGAGCGAGCACGGCTTCAATTTCTTCGGGCGAGTAATTGTCGAGCAGCGTATCGGCGAGGATGATACGGCGCGTGCCGCCAAGACCCGTGAGCGCAGCGTTCGCCTTCTTGCTTTTCTCTGAAAGATTCCACTTGTAGATACCACGGACGCGCGTTCCAGCACTCTCGCTGAGCCGGACTAGACGCTGCTTCAGGTCTTCGTTCTCAAGTGGTTCGAACTTGTAGAAGATCGGGAACAGGATCAGCGGGGCCAACTGCGCGATCACGACGAACAGAACCAGGAACAATCCCCACGCGATGATCCACCAGTGTTCAGGCGACTGCCGAATCGTGAAGTAGAGAAGCTCCGCGATGATACCGCCGAAAACCAGCGAGACCAGAAAACCCTTCGTCTCGTCCCAGAGCCATGCACGCGTTCTTTGGTTTGAGAGATTGTAGCGGCGCTCGAGCCTGAGGCCGTAGTAGTCCAAGCCCAGGCCGAGCAGTTTGCCCGCCAGCATCAGCAGGAAGACATAAACGAAGACTGAAAACTGATAGTTCTGGAAGGCTGCCCAATATGCCCAGTCACGCAGAACGCCGGTCCATCCGGTGAACAAGAGCGCGGCCAGAAACACGAAACCCAGCGCGAAATCGCTGATTTCGAGCCATCGGCGGATACGATTGTAGCGACGAGCCTCCGGTGTGTCGGCGGCGATCGTCGACCCTTCCTCTGCAAATCTCATTCGTATTACTGTGTTTCCCAGAAAAAACTTCGCCTCAAAAATAATAAGATATTGCGCCCCGATCCGCTTGGATCGAAAGTGCAGTGACCGGCTGGCGTCTCTGCTCGGACCTTCGAGCGGGCTCTAAGCGCTTGCGTTCACAAAGCCTTCCGCCTCTTTGAGTATTTCCGTAACCAGGTCAGGCGTGGCGGCCTCGGAATACACGCGGAGCAGCGGTTCGGTACCGGATGCCCGCAGCAAGACCCAGGGGGTAGCTCCGCTGTTGGGTGCCGGAGCATCGAGGAAAAACTTCACCCCGTCCATGTTTTCTTTGCGGACGACGTTGTAGCGTCCGAGGTTTTTTGTGGCTTCGGCGTTGGCGCGCTGGATTGCTGACTGCTTCAGGTTGTCGGGAATGTGCATGTCACGGCGCCCATAATAATGAGGGCCGAATTCCTTCTGCAGATCCGCCACCAGTTGACCGAGCGGCCTCTTCTCCTCGGCCATGACATTGGCCAACAAAAGCGCGTTCAGGATTCCGTCGCGTTCCGGCAGATAGCGCGAGTAGCCGATGCCGCCTGACTCTTCGCCACCGATCGCGATCTCGTGGTCCATCATCAGGTCGGCGATGTACTTGAAGCCGATCGGGCACTCGTGCAGCTTGCGACCGTTCTTTTTGGCGATGCGGTCGACCATCCCGGTGGTGTTGAACGCGCGGACAACATCGCCCGGCCATTTTTTACGCTCGAGCAGCCAACGCGTGAGAACCGAAAAACATTTGTGCGAATCGACGAAGGTTCCGTCTTCCGTCATCGCGCCGATTCGATCGGCATCGCCGTCGGTCGCAAGGCCAGCGTGACATTTTTCGCTCAGTACGGTTTTGCGCAGCAGATCGATGTGCGGTTCGATCGGCTCTGGATTGATTCCTGGAAACAGGGGATTCACGTCCTGCCGGATCGCCACATAGGAGATGCCGTGCTTTGAAAAGATGCTGGCGAGCACACCGCGTCCGGAGCCGTACATGGAATCAATAGCGAACTTGAAATTCGATTTGGCGATAAGGTCGAGGTCGGCGAATTTGCACATCGCCTCGATGTGCGCAGGCTTGAAGTCGACTTCTTCGATGGGTGCTGGCTTCGAAGACGGTGCTGCTGGCGCACCATCAAGTTCGGCTTCCACCTTTTTCATGATCGCGGGAGTCGCCGAGCCACCAAACTTTCCCTTGAACTTGACGCCGTTCCAATTCCACGGATTGTGGCTCGACGTGATCATGACGCCGCCTGCGGCGCCCTGCTGCTTCACGGCGTAAGAGACAGCCGGCGTGGGCGTGTAATCGTTGGCAAGCTTTACCGGTATGCCGGATCCGGCGATGACATCCGCGACCAGGCGAGCGAACTTCGGCGAACCGAAACGCGTGTCGTAGCCGATCATCACGCCACGCTGCGGATCTTCATATTTCAGGACATACTTGGCGATCGCGTTCGCCACGCGGCGCACGTTGTCGAATGTGTAGTCGTCGGCGATGACTCCGCGCCAGCCGTCGGTTCCGAATTTGATAGTGGTCATAGGGTCTGAGCTACGAGTTTCGAACTGCGAGCAAGCGTTGGTGCCGGTTCGTCCCAGCACCTTAAGTCAGCTTCGCGAGCTTTTTGTCGTCCAGATACTTCACAACTTTGCCAACATCCTGGGCGCGCTCCCGCGTGGTGATCAGCAGAGCGTCGTCGGTTTCGACCACGACGATATCCTCGACTCCCACGGCAGCCACGAATTTGTCCGGCGCATGAATATAGTTGCCTCGGGCATTAAGCGTGAAACTTCCGGCACTGGTGATCACATTGCGATCTTCTGCCGGCGTTTTCGCGGAGTGATGTTCGTGCAGCGCGGTCCACGAACCCAAATCGTTCCAGCCGAAATCCGCTGGAAGGCAAAATATATTGGATGCCTGTTCGCCCTTCGCGGAACGCGGCTCAAGCACCGCATAGTCGATGCTTATGTTTTCGCATTTCGGATACAGGCGTCGGAATGTGTTCACAAACTTGCGCGTCCCAAAGGCAGCGGCGATCTCTTCGAGAATCGGGGCAATCTTGGGGAGGTGTTCACGCAGGGCATTCGCAAGTGTTGCCGCGCTCCACAGGAACATGCCGCTGTTCCAGTAGTAATTGCCTGCGGCAAGAAATTGGCTCGCGAGTGCCGCGTCGGGTTTTTCGGTAAAGCGTCGCACATGCGAAGCGTCGCCTTCGAACATGGTGCCCGCTTCGATGTATCCGTAGCCCGTCTCGGGGCGATTCGGCTGGATGCCCATCACCACGATGTTTTCGCCAGCGGCCGCGAGCGCGATGCCTTTCCCGATCGTCTCGCGATAGCCCGCCTCGTTGGCGATCACATGATCGGACGGGAACAAGCCCAACACCGCTTCGGGATTCGTGCGCAGCAAAAGAAATGCCGCAAGCCCGATGGCTGGGGCGGTATTGCGCCCCACGGGTTCGGCAAGAATCTGCTGCTTGTCGAGTTTCGGCAATTGTTTCGCGATAGCCGGACGCAGGTCGTGGTTGGTGATGATCCAGAACCGTCGAGCTGGTGCAAGAGGCGCTAGCCGTTTTACCGTCTGCTGGATCATGCTGTCTTTGCCATCGAGCGGCAAGAGTTGCTTCGCGCGACGCTTGCGACTCAAAGGCCAAAAGCGCGTGCCGCGTCCACCCGCCAAAATGACCGGATAAAAATCTGTTTTCTTCGCCACGAGTTTTCGTAAAACCTGCAACGTCCGCACGCGGAATCGATGCCCGCGTGACTTCAACCCCAAACCTGGAACCTGATTTTCTACAACCGCGTCTCCGGTTCGGCGAGCGTTTCACCCGGAACGTAGGCTTTCAAAAATTCCACCGACCATTGTGGCCGCACCGCGAATAACCCCACGCTCGCCGGGATTACGGCGGCATCGCCTTTCGCTAGTGTGACCGGCTCCATGCCCGCCGCTTCGACTACGCCGCAGCCCTCGACCGCGACCAAGATGTGTGCCGAAGGCTTGCGCGTATCGTCCTCGGTATGGAAAGACTGCGGCTCCTTCAGCTGAAATTGATCGACCACAAAGTACGGAGCGCGGATCATCGAAGCCCGGGTATTCCGCGATCCCGCCATTGGCGTGGGGGCCGGACGCACAACTTTGCCCGACTTGACTTGCTCTTTCACCGCCGCGAGTCCCTGGCGCAGGTGCAATTCACGCGGCCGACCATAATCATACAGACGGTAGGTCGTGTCCGATTGCTGCTGCGTTTCCACGATCACTGATCCCGGCCCGAGCGTATGCACGGTGCCGCCGGCGACATAGATCATTTCGCCTGGATAAATGGAGATCCAGTGCAGCAAATCTTCAGCATGCTTTTCTTCGATGGCCTTCTGAAATTGCGCGCGCGTGACACCGGGCTTCAGGCCCATCGCCACCTGAGCACCTGGCTTCGCGGATGCCACGTACCAGCATTCGGTTTTTCCCCATGGTTCACCGTTACGTTGCGCTTCCACGTCATCGGGATGCACTTGCACGGAGAGTTTGTCGTGCGGGAAGAGAAATTTCAGCAGCAGAGGAAAGCGATGCTCGTCCCGCGCCGCTTCACCGACGAGTTCGCGTCCGCGCTCGGCGCTCAGTTCGGCCAGGGTCTTTCCCGCCAACGGACCGTTCGCGACTTTGCAGTGATCGCCGGTAAGCCATGCTTCGCCAATCTTTTCGTCGAACTTGTGTTCGGGATAAATCGGCGACAAATCGGTCGTGCCCCAGGGCCTCGGGTCGAACACCGGCTGCATTCGAAATGGATAGAGATCGCTCATGCCCGACACAACAAACCGGTCGACCCAGTAGGAGCGACCGGTCCACGTCTTTGTCTTTCTATGTTACTTGCCAGACCGAACACGAGCCCGGAGAGGTTGGCTGGCGTTGCTCGCATTACAGTCCCGCGAAAAATTTGTTCATTCGCTCCAGGCCGCGGTCCAGTTCGCCCATCGAGGTGGCGTAAGAAACACGGATATGGTCGGTTGTGCCAAACCCCTCGCCCGGCACAGCCGCCACGTATGCCTCGCGCAGCAACTTCCCGCCCACGTCCGACCCGGACTTCAGGCCGCTCCGACCGAAGAAAGACGACACGTTCGGATATGCGTAGAACGCGCCTTCCGGCATCGTGCATTTGATTCCGGGAATCGCCCGCAACCCCTTCACCACGTGATCGCGCAACTTGATGTATTCGCGCCGCATATCTTCCACGCACTGCTGCGGCCCGGTGAGGGCTGCGACCGCTGCCTTCTGCACGATTGAAGTCGGATTCGACGTCGACTGGCTCTGCAACTTGGCCATTGCGCTTACCACCGGCGCCGGCGCCAGTGCGTAGCCCAGACGCCATCCGGTCATCGCGTAGGTCTTTGAAAGCGATCCGAGGATCACCATGCGATCGCGATACTCGCGCAAAGCTCCGACCGAAAAATTCCGATCCGTATAGTTCAGGTAGACGTAACATTCGTCGGAAATAATCCAAATGCCCCGCTCTTGTGCCATGCGGATGATCTCGGTCATGTGCTCTGGCTGCATGACCGCACCGGATGGGTTCGACGGCGAGTTCAGGATGATCGCCTTGGTGCGTGGTGTGACGCGCTTCAGCACCATTTCAGCAGTCAGCCCAAAATTGTGCGACTCGTCGGTTTCAACGAGCACCGGATTTCCGCCGGCATACCGGATGATATCTTTGAACGACACCCAGTACGGAACCGGCAGAATGACTTCGTCGCCGTGATCCACCAACACCTGGATCGCGTTGAACAGAGCATGTTTTCCGCCCACCGAGGCGATCACTTCCTCGCGGCCATACTCCGATGCGAAATCCGCGGCGTGCCGTTGTACGATCGCATCCCGGAGCTCAGCCGTTCCTCCGACCGCGGTGTACTTGGTGAAGTTTCCCTGGATGGCCGCGATGGCCGCATCCTTTATGTGTTGCGGAGTCGCGAAGTGCGGCTCGCCCGCTCCGAAATCGACAACGTCCGCACCCTGCGAACGCAATTTGTCGGCCTCGGCGACAACTGCCATGGTTGCCGACGGCTCGATGCGATGGATGCGGTCGGTCAGCTTGATGGCGGGCGCGATTTCAGTGCTGGTCAGAGTCATGCTCGTTTCCTTGTCCTTGGTTTCTTTTTTCCGTCGGCCTCTCGAAACGCGCCCAGCCGATATGCAGGATCGAGTTTTCCGCGCAGATTTTCCTCCACGAGTTCGGGTACTAATCCTTTGACGGATCCGCCGAGCTGTGCGACTTCCCGCACAAGCCGTGAACTCAAGTACGAGTATTTTTCCGCGGGCATCATGAACACGGTTTCAAGTTCGGGCCGCAGCTTGCGGTTCATCAAGGCCATTTGCAGTTCATATTCGTAATCGCTTAGCGCGCGAATGCCGCGTAGCAGGCTGCTGGCGCCGACTCGTACCGCATAGTCCACAGTCAGGCCATCGAACGTGTCGACCCGCACATTGTCGTAGTGAGAGGTCAGCGATTCCAACATCCCAACGCGCTCGCTCACACTGAACAGAGGTGCTTTCTCGGCGTTTCGAAGAATTGCTACCACCAGTTCGTCGAAAATCTTGCTGCCCCGATCAATAAGATCGAGATGTCCGTTGGTGGGAGGGTCAAACGAGCCGGGATAGATGGCAATGACCTTATGCAAGATTGCCTCGCGCAAGACGCGGACGAAGTTATGATTTTAGTGTCCGGGAATCTGGTATGGCAAATGTGCGGTCGAGCTTAATATGGCGAGCGTTTGTCGGAGGGATAGGGTTCACCGTACTTGTTTAAGTGCCCGGCGGGAGTGCCGGTTGCATGCACGGTGATGGCATCCAGCAAATTGTCGCCCGCTTTTATTTCGATCTGGCGAACGAGAGAAGCCAGTTCCGATTCACTGGCAAATTCGTCCCAAACCTCGAGCCGATAGGAACCAGCGGGCATATGCGGAATGCGGAAGGCACCGTCCTTCGCAGTCGTGACGAAGAAGGACGTTGACAGCGCAATCACTACCGCGCTCATCTGCGGATGAATGTTGCAGAAGATGTACGAAACCCCTGGCTGCGAGAAGCGCACCTTCCTCACAGCGCCGCTTTCGTATAAGCCAAGGTCAAACGGCTTGCCGTGATATATGGAAAAGACATCGTGAAAGAACGGATCCTGGTTGGGGAATTCGATCGTTGTTCCAACCGTGATCGGAAGAACGTGCGGAGTGAATCCCTTGTCTTTCTGCACCAGGCGGGTCATTGGTCCCGCCGAAACTTGCTCCTTGTTTCCGAGAGCAGTCATCCACACTACGACGTTGGCGCTCCCCAATTCGCTTCGCGAATGACGAACGACGTTCACCGTTCCGCGCACATTTCCGTCCTGAGCAAAAAGAAAACCACTTAGCAGTAGAAATGCCAAAGAACATATTTGCGCTCTGAGGGACGGCCTCAAAAGCGCACTCCGGCGGCGACATTCACGTGCTCACCCGAGGCGCTGTTGCCTGTTGCGGGCGCGGTCAGCAGATGGCGGTATTCAAGTGCGAACAACAGGAATGAACTCGGCTCGTAGATGAAGTTTACGAACTCGGTCTGGTTCTTTTTCATCGCGGGGAAGCCGGCACCGGTCCAGGGCATCGGAAAGAAATTAAGCTCGCGATCCAGGTTGGCATCCTGCCCAAACGCGCCGTTGATTTCGAAACGGCTGGTGGGCTTCCACTTCAATTGCGCCCACCCGCCCCGCGAACGAAGCGGATGAATCGCGCTATGCGGAAAAGTGGACTCGGGATAAATCACGCTCGCCCAAATGCCGCCGCCCAGGCCGCCCACCGCCTGACCGTCATACCACTCGCCGGAAAACTCGAAACGTTGGCCGAGTGGAATTTTCAGGTCAGTGTTGAATGTCCAGCTGTCGATGTCATCAAAGCCCGGGTATCGTTGACGCGCATAGTATCCACCGACGCCGAGGGTGAACGGCAGCGAAGTCGCCAATGCACGATCAATTGCGATGCGCCCGGCAATTCCCGGGGCTCGGCTCGACTCGCCGGCCGTGGGTTCGCGTCCTTGAAACGGTGGCATTTCTTCGGTCAGCGGATCGAGCACTCCTCCCTGCAGAGCGAGGGAAGATCGCTCGCCTACATCAAGCCGATGTTCAATTTCGACCGCGGGAGTCCACACCCAGAGGTTTCCCGACCATGCCATTGCGGGCTCGAGCACGGTCGCGTAGGAGGTCGGAGCGAGGGGCGAGAAGAACGGAACGTCCTGACCGATGTGAAGCGAGGTCCGATCCCAATCGAGACTTATATCAGCCGTCCGTAAACGCACCAGGCCGGCGGTCACGCCATAGGCGGTCGTCGGGCTCCCGCCGCCGAAATCGACCGAGACGCTGGCCGAACTCCGCGCTCCCCAGATTTTCGGACCGGTGGCGTCGACCCCCAAAAGCGTCTGGCGCATGGTGGCGCCGATGTTGCCGTTCGCAAATCCGGGCGGCGTTGGGAACGTAAGGTTGGGAAGATCCTGAATGTCGACGCTGCCACGGTTCCAGTAGGAATTGAAGAGAACCAGGCCTGAGAGTTTGACGGGATAGCGGCTCGCGCTCTCCACTTTGTCTTGATGAAGTTCGGCAATCTTCGCCGCGAGAAAGCTTGGATTCTGATCGGCAGCGGCGACGGTGGGTTCGGCGGTGTTTGTGGGTTGCCCTTCCTGAGCCGGGGCAACGCTTGTAGACGTCGCAGCGCCTGGGGATTGCGCGCCAGTGGTCGCGTTCGCCTGAACCTGCTTGCGCAATTCTTCCAGGCCATTGCGAAGTTCCTGGATCTGCTGCTTGGAATCTGCCAGCTCGGATTGCGTCTGCTGCAACTCACGCTTCAGACGAGCCAGTTCCTCTGCGCTGTTGGACGTATCTTGTCCAACGCACGCGGTGGTCACGAGACACACGATGACCGAGATCCGACGGAGCCTGAACATAGCCGTTATGTGATTGTCGTGAGCGACAGGTAACCGGCGCAAGTTACCACCGTGTGGTTCACCCCTAGCGGTTACCGTGGTGTCTGGCCGAAGGGGATAGCCTTTCATAAACTTTTGGGGCGTGCGTCGCGGATTCTTCACACATCTTCGGACCAAGCTGTTGGTGTCGATGGTTGCCGTCGTGTTTCTGCTGACGGCGGCCGTACTTGTGCTGGTGCAAGCGCGCATGCGGAATCACGTTCGCGAGGATCTGGCGTCCTCGCTCCGCGCAGAGTCTGCGGTCTACACGCAGGTCGAGGAGGCCCGCCGCCAGCAAGCCCAACAGAGCGCTGCACTCACCGCGGATCAGCCGACACTCAAGGCGTTGATGTCCACCAACGATCGGCTCACGATCGAGGATGGATCTGAGCCGTTGCTTCGCTCCAGCCACGCCGATCTGCTGGTTCTGGAAAATGCCGGCGGCGAGATGCTGGCGTTTCATTCGAAATCCGACGACGTGCCCGCCTCAACGGTCAAGCACCTGATGCAAGACACTACCGGCGAACAGGACTGGTGGTTTGCGGGTGGTCACCTTTATCACGTGAGCTGCGCCCCGATTGTTGCGGGCGCGAATACGAGCCAGCGCCTGCTCGGACGAATTGCGCTGGGTCGAGAGATGTCGTCGCAATCTGTTCTGAATACGGGCGCGTTCGGGAAATCGACGTTCATCTTTGTGCGCAGCGCTTCCGTAATGCTGAGTTCGCTTCCCCAGCGCACGTGGCATGACTTTGAGTCGGCCATTGCCAAGAACTCGAACCCACCGCAGACCGCTCAGGAAATCGATATCTCGGGCGAGCGCTACCTGGTGAGTTTCGTAGACCTGCCGGGCGATCACCCGGTGCGCTTATATTCGCTGCAATCGTTCGATCAGGCCACGAGCTTTCTCGGGTCGTTGAATGGGATGCTGCTGACCCTGGGCGGGTTTGCTGTCCTGGGTGGATGGCTGATCGCGTTTCTCGTGTCGAGCGAGATCACCCGTCCGCTGGAGCGATTGGCCCGTGGCGCACGCCGCCTGCAAAAGGGAGACTTCGATTTTCAGCTCCCGATGGACGGCAACGACGAAGTCGCTGATCTGACCGTCGCTTTTGAGGACATGCGCACGAGCTTGCGGCAATCGCGCGAGAGTCTTCTGCGATCGGCGAGGCTTGAAGCGGTCGGCCGCCTAGCCGGCGGGGTGGCCCACGACTTCAATAACCTGGTGATGATTATCAAGGGATACAGCGACCTGCTGCTGGAATCCGCGACTCCGCAGGCGAAGCCGTATCTTCAGGAAATCAAGAACGCCGGGGAAAGAGCCAGCGGTCTCACCCGTCAATTGCTCGCCTTCAGCCGCAAGCAAGTGCTCGAGCCGCAGGTTCTCGATCCAAATCAAACTGTACGAAACATGGTTAAGATGCTGCGCGTCCTGATCGGCGAAGATATCGAACTGGTGACCAACCTCTCGGGCAAGATCGGACGCGTGCAGGCGGACCCCGGCCAACTCGAACAGGTCATCATGAATCTCGCCGTGAATGCGCGCGATGCGATGCCCAAGGGCGGCAAGCTTATTATCGAGACACAGGCCACGTATCTTGACGAAGCCTATGCGGCGACCCACACCGACGTTACGGCGCAAGCGTATGTGTTGATCGCCGTGACTGACACCGGATCAGGCATGCCGAAGGAAGTTCTGGAACACATCTTCGAGCCATTCTTCACTACCAAGGCGCAAGGGAAGGGCACCGGTCTTGGTCTCGCCACCGTTTATGGAATCGTGAAACAGAGCCGTGGCCACGTGACCGTTTACAGCGAAGTCAACCACGGTACGACGTTCAAGGTTTATCTGCCTTCGGTCGAGAAGGCGTCGTCGTCTCCAACTCCATCATCAAGTGGCATACTGCAAAAGGGCACCGGCACCATCTTGCTTGTAGAGGACGAAGCGCCTCTACGGGCACTTGCTGCGGAGTCTCTCAAGCGCCTCGGCTACACCGTACTGCAGGCAGGAAACGGACTGGAAGCCTTGGCCGTCGCCGACCAGCATCCGGGCAAGATCGACATCGTGCTTACGGATGTGGTGATGCCGCGGATGGGCGGTCCGGAGTTGGTCGAAAAACTCTGTGCCAGAAGGAAGGGCCTCGCAGTGATCTTCATGTCCGGATATACCGATGCCGCTGCGCTGGAAAACGCGAGAATCCACAGCGGAGCGATGTTGCTGAACAAACCATTCTCAGCTGGGATCCTCAGCCAGAAACTTCAGGAAGCCCAGCAGAACGTTGCGAAAGACTCGGGCCTGTCGGCAGGGGCGTCGGGATAGGAAGATCGCTCAAGGGACCGATCTGATTCCTGAATGTGAAGTAAGCTGCGGAGCTACGCTCCGCCGGAGAGACGAGGGCATCTCCACCCCATCACGCCAAACCCGAGCGCGATGGGGACCCCGGCGTCTGCCCCCAGGTGTTTCTTACTGGCTCCAAACCCAAAGCCCCGCTCTGAGCGGGGCTCCTGAAGTCGTCAATGGCCCACGAGCAACTCGCGCTAGCAGTGAACTACCAGCCATCAGCCAGCACCCATCTACCTTCTCGCAGCGGGCACCTTGGCATCGGTTCCGGTGGGCATGGTGGCCACTTTTCCGGTCTGCGGAGCCGCGCCATTTGTTGGAGTCGCGCCTGTGGGAGCAGACGTCGCGGGAACCAGTCCCAGCGTCTTGCGGACTTCGATCTCCAACTTCGCCAGTGTGTCTTTGTTGTCTTTCATGAACTGGCGCGCATTCTCACGTCCCTGGCCGATCCGCTCGCCCTTGTAGCTGAACCACGATCCCGATTTCTCCACGATGTTGTTGTTCACCGCGAGATCGAGCAGGTCGCCTTCGCGCGAGATGCCTTCGCCATAAAGAATGTCGAATTCCGCCTCGCGGAATGGTGCCGCCACCTTGTTCTTCACAACTTTCACGCGTGTGCGCGAGCCGGTTACGATGTCGCCTTCTTTGATCGCGGCGATGCGGCGGATATCGATGCGCACCGATGAGTAGAATTTCAACGCGCGTCCGCCGGTTGTTGTTTCGGGATTGCCGAACATGACGCCGATCTTCTCGCGGATCTGGTTGATGAAGATCAAGCATGTGCGCGACTTCGAAACGATGCCGGTCAGCTTGCGCAGCGCCTGTGACATCAGCCTTGCCTGCAGGCCAACATGGCTGTCGCCCATCTCGCCGTCAAGTTCGGCCTTCGGGACCAGCGCAGCCACCGAATCGACCACGAGTACGTCGATGGCGTTCGAACGGACCAGAGCTTCGGCGATCTCGAGTGCCTGCTCGCCGTAGTCTGGCTGCGACACCAGCAGGTTGTCGACGTCCACGCCGAGTTTCTTTGCGTATTGCGGATCGAGCGCGTGCTCAGCGTCGACGAATGCGGCCATGCCGCCCGTCTTCTGTGCTTCCGCGATTACTTGCAGAGCGATCGTCGTCTTGCCCGAGGACTCAGGCCCGAAAATCTCCACCACGCGCCCGCGCGGGAAGCCACCCACGCCCAGCGCCGCGTCAAAGGAAATGGCGCCCGTTGGAATCACGGAGATCGGAACAATCGCTTCCTTCGACCCCAGCCGCATAATCGAGCCCTTACCAAACTGCTTTTCAATCTGGGAGAGCGCGAGATCAATTGCTTTGGTACGTTCGTCGGCCATGATGGCTCCTCGTATGAATGTCAATGGTGGAGACCCTCGTAGGGTAGCTACGGGCTGGCGGGTCGTAAGTGCTGATTGTCACAACAATTTCGGTCAATATACCACGGAGCGAATAAAAAGCGAAGCTCGAACAAACGCCGAACCGGCCCGGTTACGTCGCGACAAGCCGGCGCCCGCCGATACAACCGTCCGCGCGCGCTTGATCGAGATGGAAATATCGGCGGTTTGCGCCTTACTTCTTGTCCCAGTGCTTGATCACAGTGGCTTTGCTATAGGCGATGCGGAACCCGAGACGCACGCAGTTCCGCTCCGAGACGGTGCCGCCTTGTGTAATCACGACCACCACCTCGCAACCGGCCTCGGCCGCCGCCTTCATGCGTGCCCGCAGCAAAGCGGTCTGGATGCCACGCCCGCGGAAGTCGGGCAACGTACCCGCTCCGAACAGCGCGAACACTCGATGTTCCGGAATGACGCGCCCCGCCGCAGCGGCTACGGGCTTCTTATCCACGCACGCGAAGAACGTGAGTGCCTCGGGAAAGTGAAATAGCGGTGAGAGCATATCTGCGAAGCCCTCTGGCGGATCTGACTTGTCGAAAAAGCTGCGCGAGACGATGGCCGAGAACATCGCTGCTTCTTGGGGCTTGCCCCGGCGAATCTCAACACCCTCGGGTGAGGGTGGAGTGTCGATCGCGTCGAGTTTCCGGTAAAGAACATTGTTCAGTTCGTAGATCCCATAGCCGCGTTCTTTGACCAGCTCCAGCAGGCTGGGATCAGTCAGTGGGCAGAAGTCGACCTGGGCGGGTGCGCCATGCGACCGGTAGAACTCCTCAAGCCGATCCAGATCTGCCCCGGTGACGGGACCGTCAAAGCCCATACCGCATGCGTGCCCGATCGGAGAATTGAGTCCGGCAAAAATCATGTGACCGCCACAGATCGGCTCGGAGGCCGCGCCGACCTCCGGCCTCAGCTGCTGGAACATCCGCGCACAATCCACCTGCGGCATTTCCTCCGCCGACTCCAATCGACGAGCGAATGCCTTGTCCACAAATTGCATTAGAGAATCCTTTCCGATTTTGTGTGTAGAAATGCCGGGAAGCGGGCTCACATGCACCCCGCGCGGAGACCATCGCTGCAGAACACAAACAGCGCGATTAGCGGACGGCAGTCATAGGCAGGACTTGAGACTACAAGACAGCAAGAACGTAATCAAGATCGAAGTAAGCGCTGTTAGTTGTTAGCTCATAGCTTGTAGCGTGAGTCTTTTGCCCCGAGCCGAGAGCAGATAACCGTCTAAACCTGTTCCCGCGCTTCACCGAGTGTTACGTTCACATCCATCTTTTGTTTGCCGCGGTAGATCGTGACCTTGACCGTGTCACCGGCGCGGTGGGCATTCATGACCTGCGCCAGGTCCTGCTGATCCTGCACGTTTTCGCCGTCGATGGCGATGATCAAATCTCCGCCCAGGGTGATCGGAATGTTTCCGATATAGGCGCGTTCATTGCCGGCGCGCAGTCCCGCCCGCTCTGCCGCTCGCCCAGGAAGAACCTTGACAATCAGCAAACCGAAGTCGACGGGCAATCCCATCTGATCAGCGAGCTCAGGGCCGATGGGGATCGTTTGAACCCCAAGTTCCGGCCGACGCACGCGGCCCAGCGTGACGAGGTCATTGAGAACCGCCTTTGCGGTGTTGATTGGAATCGCAAAGCCGATGCCGGCGTTCTGACCGACGCTCGACAGAATCATGGTGTTGATGCCGATCACTTCGCCGTGCCAGTTCATCAACGGGCCGCCGGAGTTGCCCGGATTGATGGCAGCATCGGTCTGGATTGCCTCGTCGATCGTGGCACCGTTTGGTTCTTTCACCGGACGGATCGAACTCACGATGCCTCGCGTCATGGTCCCGGCGAGCCCAAAAGGATTGCCAATCGCGTAGACCTTCTGCCCCACTTGCAGGTTGCGCGAGTCGCCCAGTACCGCCGGGGTGAGATTGGCCGCGCTGATCTGAATGACCGCGAGGTCATGCGCGGGGTCGCTTCCGATCACAGTCGCGCGGAACTTCTTACGGTTGTGCATCGTCACTTCCACCTGCCGGGCATCGGCGATCACGTGGTAGTTGGTCAGGATGTGGCCTTCTTTGTCGATTACGAAACCCGAGCCCTGGCCTTCCTGCGGCACCAGCCCATAGAAGAAATCGAAAGCGACCGCTTTCGAAGTGATGTTCACCACCGAGGGAATATTCTTGCGATAAACAAGAATGTTGTTCTGCTCTTCGGAGTCGAGCGACTCGCTGCCGGCCGCCTCGGTAATCTCGACCTTGGTCGGACGGCTGATCCAGTTTGTCGTACGCAGCGGCGACGACTTCCAGGTAGTGAAATAAAAGAAAGCCGACGCCAACACAATCGCAAACGCAACCGGGCGCAAAAGCTTCATACAATTCCCTTCGGCTAGACGCGATCAAATGAGTTCCTACTTTTGATTCTAATCAACCAATCCCTCACCCGCACATTCATTGGGACAGCAGGGCTGAAAGTTGATACGCAATCGGGATGGGCGCGGTTCGAATGACCTGCCGTTCATAAGCATCGGCTGCTGCCGAGAGCTAGGTTTACCCGCCGAGTTCCTTCCGAAGCTGCTGATAAATCTGGCGTACCTGCGCTTGCGTGGAATCCAGCGAGCCGGAATTGTCGACCACAAAATCGGCCGCTTTGATCTTTTCCTCGTCCGGCAATTGTGCGGCCATCCTTCGCTTTACTTCCTGACGAGCGGTCTCGAGATCCACCCTCAATCGTGCCGCGAAACGCTGCACACGCTGTTCTTCACTGCAGGTCACGACGATCAATCGATCGAAGCGCTTCGCCGCGCCGGCTTCCAGGATCAACGCCGCTTCGACGATCGCAATCGCCTGTCCATCACGTCGGCCGATTTCTTCCATCCAGTCGTCCTGCCGTCGAATCACCGCTGGGTGCACGATCCGGTTCAACTCGGCAACCCGCGACGACGTTCCCTCTCCGGGCCGACCAAATGCAGCTTCCGCCAGCCGCGGACGATTCACCGTTCCATCTGCATTGAGAATGCCCGATCCGAATTTCCGGACCACTTCCTCGTACACCGGTTGCCCCGGCTGCATCAGTTCGTGAGAAATCTGATCCGCCTGGATCAGCTGTGCACCCAGCGCGACCAACATCTCGCCGATCACCGTCTTGCCGCTGGCAATTCCGCCGGTGAGACCGACCTTCAGCAATCAAACCCCTTGTTGGTGCAAATGTTTTGAATGACCAATCTCACCACAGAAACACAGAGGCACAGTGACAACCGC
>Ga0126381_100003317_pt1 | contig 17499 bp, 14 predicted proteins | sample PanSoiMetPlot_28_FD_96465 | JGI IMG/M metagenome (GOLD analysis project Ga0126381, IMG submission 96465) | Tropical forest soil microbial communities from Panama - MetaG Plot_28 | ecosystem: Environmental > Terrestrial > Soil > Tropical forest > Bulk soil | place: Panama | collected 2016-02-17 | reverse complement strand
CATGCGGAGGGTTTCTTCCGGAGTGGATTCGAGGGACTTCTCAACATCGAGCAGGCGCGACTTAACGACGATGACAGCGACAGGAACACGCCGCTTGTGGCGCACGATGAATTCGAGGTCGGGCCATTCGGCGACTTTTGTGTTCTTGCCGCGGGTTCGACCGAACAACGCAAGTTTCATGGCCCCGGTGTCGACGGAGTCGAGGGCGCTCGTGAGATCCTCCACGAACTGATTGGCTCCGGCGAATCCGATTTCAGCGAAATGAACACCGAAAGCTCCCATGCGCTGCAACAGATGCACTGCGTTGGGTACAGAAATCTCGAGATTCGGTTGCTGAAGCCCGTCGCGAAGGCTGGTATCGAATAGCTCCACCTTCCGTGTCTTCACTGAATTCATTGTCTCGTCACTGCAATGAAGCGCCCGGCCGGCAGGCGTGGTGCTTCATGCGTTTGGAATAGTTCAATGATAGCCTGCGGAATGGTTGGAGGGGAGTTGGCTTCGGCATGGTGGTTCTGGTTCTTAGTCCGAGACCGTCCATGCCGGCCAAATCAGACCCGGAGTCCGTCGACCGGTGCTTAGGTCCTGAATGCACCGGATATACAGATTCGCTGTCTTTGCCGGTGACGAAGCATCCGAAGATGCTGGAGCGAGCTGGCCTCATCGAACGCGAATAGCAGGGGCGAGAGGTGATGATTTCATTTCGAGCAGAGCGCTGCGATTCGTATCGGGATGGATGCATGAGTTCGAACGTTCTGGAACGAGCGCATGGACCAGTTTGAGCCGCATTTTCCTAACAAGAAGAAGAAGCGACGACTGGGATGAAGACTATTGAAGTGAGTGTGGAACAAAGCATCTGTGGTCCTCCGGGCGAGGTGTTCGATGCGTGGCCGGACCCGAATACCCCGGCACTCCCTGGAATATGGGCGACAAGATGCTTTTGAATCCGCATGTCGATGGGTTGTTTTACCTGAAAGGCAAGAGGATTCCCCATTACAGAAAATCGTGGCCTTTCGGCCAACCTTTGGTTGTTTTCGCTTTTGTCAGTGCAGCCTAAGCGCCGAATGAGGCAATTGCCTTTCTCTCGTCATCGAACACATCAAACACCGTGTACAGTTTTGTAATCTGCATCAGGTCATGAACGCGCTTGGTCAGACTCAGAAGCTTCAATGCACCACCGCGGTTCTTTACCGTTGTGTAGGCGCCTGTCAGCTCACCGAGGCCGGCACTGTCGATATAAGTCACGTCGGCCAGATTCAACAGAATCTTCTTGAATCCGTGGCCAATCTGGTCACGTACCTCATCGCGAAGAGCGGCGCTGGCTTCGCCTAATGTGATCTGACCGCCAAGGTCGATCACCATCACCCCGTTCAATTCTCGTGTGCGCATCTTCAAACTCATTGTCGTCCTCCCTTCCGTGTTCAGATCGTGTCGCGGGCACCAGCCAACCTCGCTGAGGAGTGTACCGCACCACGGCGAAAAATGAGATTAGAGCACAAGTGGGCAGCTTCTTGCTCAATTGAGATGCAGCCGCCAGAGGGTATAGCTGAGGATTTCGTGTTCAATGCGCTCGTACTCGCCGGCATTTCTTTCGATGGGCACGCGCGGGCGCGGTGAGGTAAGAACGTTGAGTCCATTGGCGGCGCAGATCTGGTGGATGCGGAACAGATGCGTGGGATCGCTGACGACGACGATGCGCTGCATGTCGTTGGCGCGGGCGATAACAGCGAGGCGGCGGACGGACTCGTTCGTGCTGGTGCTTTCGGTTTCGGCGATGATGTCCGACTCGGGGACGCCGGCGCCGATAAGATACTGCTGGCCGACGCGACCCTCCGAGTACTGATCGCCTCCGTCGCCGCCGAGAGTAACGATCAGCGGCGCGATTCCCCGGCTGTAGAGGGATTCAGCGTGATCGAGGCGGGCGCGGAAGACCGGCGATGGCTTGCCGTCGTACTCGGCCGCCCCGAAGACGGCGATCGCATCGGAAGGCGCGGCCTGATCCTGGTTGGCGTACCACTGAACCTGTCCGTAGACCCAGCGGATCCATGTAAATGCTGCAACGAGAACAAGAGCGATCGCAATGAGAATCCAGCGTAGGATCGGCCTTCTTGCATTTGCCTTCTCCGAAGCTGGGCTCAACTGCGGACTCATTTTCGGCTCTATCGTTGCAGTACCATCACGACTTCGTGCGTAGGAATCGCGCCTTCCCGAAGGATCTCCCAGCGGCCCTCGCCTAGCGAGAGATCGACGATGGTGGTGGGAAGAGCGCGACCGGTTGGGCCGCCATCGACGATCAGCGGAATGCGGTCGCCGATCTGGTCCCGAACGCAGGCGGCGTGCGTACACTCTGACGCGCCCTGCAGATTTGCGGCCGTCGCCGTGATGGGAAGGCCGAATCGCTCAACGACCGCGCGGGGGATGGCCGCGTCGGGGATGCGAAGGGCGACGTTGCCGGTGTTCGCGGTCGAGCGCAGAGGAAGCTTGGTGCCGGCACGAACGATGATCGTAAGCGGACCCGGCCAGAACCGGTCGGCGAGCTTGTCGAGCATCGGATCGCTGTCGCGGGCAAGTTCGTAGGCCTGTTTGAGCGACGAGATCAGGAGCGAGAGCGGTTTTTGCTTCTGCCGGCCCTTGAGGCGGTAGATGCTTTCGACCGCCCAGAGGTTCACGGGGTCGACGGCGAGGCCATAGAAAGTGTCGGTGGGCATGGCAACTACGTCGCCCTGTCGCAAACACGAGACAATGTAATCGATCCGGTCAGGTTGGGGTTCGTCGGGATGGACGCGCAAGATTTCCGCGGACAAGAAGGTCTACCTCGGTTCCCGAATTGCAAAAGCCACAATGACGGAAGCTATCACAGCACCAGCCATGGTGCAAGCTTGGTGGTCACAATGCGCGGCTCGCGGCGGGGGCTGAACGGCATAAAATCGACCAGGAGATCCGGTAGATTCTCACAAGATGCCCATTCGCATTATAGAGAGTAAGCAGAACGCGCGGTTGAAGGAATTGCGCAGGGCACTGGCCGAGCCTGGACGCAAGGCAAATGGTTTGGCCGGTGTTGAAGGCCCAAACCTGCTGGAGGAAGCTCTGCGGGCGGGGCTGCGGATTAGAACCGTGTTCGCGGGAGAGAGATTGCAGCAGTGGGTTCAGGCGGTGCGGTTGCCGCACGAAACGGAAGTGCTGGTGATGCCGTCGGGAATCCTGGCCTCTGTTCTCTCCACGGAAACCCCGCAACCCGTGGCAGCACTGGTCGAACCCCCAGACTGGACTTGGGCCCATCTTCTCGGCGACCGCAAAGATGCTTCCGCGATGATCGTCGTGCTGGCGGGCCTGCAGGACCCAGGAAATCTGGGCACGATTTTGCGGTCGGCGGAGGCGTTTGGTGCGACGGGCGTAGTATGTCTGCCGGGGACGGTGAACGCGTGGAATCCGAAGGCGGTGCGGGCTTCAGCCGGGAGCATCTTTCGCGTGCCGCTGCTTTATGCCGGCGAGCGGGAAGCGATGACGATGCTGCGTGAGGCGGGAGTCCGGATGCTGACCACGACGGCCCAAGGCGCCCAGCCCGTGGATCTTGCCGATTTGGCGCAGCCGGTCGCGCTGATGATCGGTAACGAGGGCAATGGCGTGCCGCCTGACCTGGCAACAAAGGCGGATGGAGCGGTGACGATTCCCTGCCCCGGGCCGGTCGAGAGCCTGAACGCGGCGGTGGCCGCTGGCGTGATGCTCTACGAAGCGGCGCGACAAAGGGCGGCAAAGAGCGGTGGACCGCGGGAGCGGCGCGGAGGAACGCGATGAGCTTGTTTGACGGGGTGCCGGACTCGGTCATCCCCTCGTCCAAAAATCCGCTGCATGCAATGCCGGGAGGCGCGCCGCTGGCGGAACGGATGCGGCCGCGGACGCTCGAGGAGTATGTCGGGCAGGAGCATCTTCTGGGGCCCGGGAAACCACTACGGGTGCAGATCGAGCGTGACGATCCAGGCTCGATGATCTTCTGGGGTCCGCCGGGTGTGGGCAAGACTACGCTGGCGAAGATTATTGCCGAGAGAACGAAGGCCAACTTTGTCGAGTTCTCGGCAGTGCTGAGCGGGATCAAGGAGATCAAGCAGGTGATGGCCGCAGCGGCACAGGCCGCGGAGATGCACTCGCGGACGATTCTTTTCGTCGACGAGATTCACCGGTTCAACAAGGCGCAGCAGGACGCATTTCTGCCCTATGTGGAACGCGGGACAATCAGGCTGATCGGGGCAACAACCGAGAATCCTTCGTTTGAGATTATTTCGGCTCTGCTGTCGCGTTGCCGCGTGTATGTACTGCAGGCCCTGGGTGAAGATCAGATCGTCGGACTGCTGCGCAAGGCGATGGAAGACAAGGAGCGCGGCCTTGGCTCCAAGGAGCTTACGGCCGACGATGAAGCGCTGGAGTTGGTCGCGGGCTACTCGAGCGGCGACTGCCGGAATGCATACAACACGCTGGAGGTTGCCGCGCAGTTGGCGTCAGAGGCGACGAAGCACATCGACCAGGCGCTTGCGACCGAAGCGATACAACAGCGTGTGCTGATGTATGACAAGTCGGGCGAGGAGCACTACAACCTGATCTCGGCGCTGCACAAGAGTGTGCGCAACTCGGACCCCGATGCGGCCCTCTACTGGCTGGCTCGGATGTTTGCCTCCGGCGAGGATCCGCTATACCTGGCACGGCGGGTGGTGCGCATGGCAGTGGAAGACATCGGCCTGGCAGCGCCGGAGGCGCTGAATCTCTGCCTCTCGGCGAAGGACACGATCGATTTTCTTGGCTCTCCGGAGGGCGACCTGGCGCTCGCCGAAGCGGTGGTGTACCTGTGTCTCGCGCCGAAGTCGAATTCGGTGTACATGGCTTACGCCTCGGCGCAGCAGGAGGTGGAGCACACTCGCCAGGAGCCTGTGCCGTTGCATCTGCGTAACGCCCCGACGCGGCTGATGAAAGAGTTGGAGTACGGCAAGGGCTATCGCTACGCGCACGACGAGGAAGGCAAGGTGGCCGATATGGATTGCCTGCCGGATTCACTGCGCGGGCGCAGCTACTACCACCCGACACAGGAAGGCCGCGAGAAACAGCTGGCGCAGCGGATGGAGGAGATCCGAAAGATCCGGGCAGCGAAGAAGCTATCTTGATTCCGTTCCTGAATTCGGATACCAACCCCGTTTGCGTGCTTGCTCGAAGCGTTCAGGAGCCAACTCCAGGCCGCACCATTGGCAATGATACGGAGGCTGCTTCCCGCATCCGCAAGGCTCGCGCACACAGAATTTTGGGCGGGTTTCGTCGGTATCCCGCTTCATGCCCAAGGGTTCATCACCGACTTTGCGATGTCTTCGAAATCCATAATGGCGATCCAGCTCCGGCTCAGGCTCAACTAAGGATGGTATGTGCTCATGTCCCGCCGTCCGTCACAGAAATGATCCGGTCGTAACAATATTGGTGGTAGACTCCGTGTGCGCTGAATCCTGCCGATTCGGCAAATCCCCATACAATCCCCGGAGGTAAATCATGAGCGAACGTCCAACCTTTGCTCCCTATCTCGTTGTGAGCAATGCAGCCGAAGCGATTGAGTTTTACAAGAGGGCGTTTGGCGCCGAAGAACTGGTGCGCCACTCCGCGCCCGGCTCTGACAAACTGATGCACGCGCACCTGGTGGTTCACGGTGGGCACCTGATGTTGAGCGATGATTTCTCGCAGATGATGGGCGGCAAGAGCGAGACACCCGAGGCGCTGGGAGGCAGTCCCGTTACATTCCATGTCCACACAGACAACGCGGACGCTGTTTGGGAGCAGGCGGTCGCCGCGGGCGCGCAAGTTACGATGCCGCTGGCTGACCAGTTCTGGGGCGACCGTTACGGCCAACTGCGCGATCCCTTCGGTCACAAGTGGTCGGTAGGGCAGACCTTGCGGACCCCGAATCAGCAAGAACTAGAAGAAGGTGCAAAGGCGGCGTTCACCGCTTAGAACCTGGCCAGCTCCTGACAAACTCAGCTGCTTAAAGGCGCAGGCCCGGATTTCGCATCCGGGCCTGGCTTACCGCGACGGTTCAGTTCCGGTACTTCACTGAGCAGCCGTAAGCCCGTGTATAGGGCAGGGCGACGGACTTTCCCGCCATGGCCGCTGTCAGCGCGTCTGAGACGTAGTTGTCGGCGCCTTTGATGTCTTCGACGTCGGGTGTCGGCTTGTTGTCGATCGCTCCCGAGTAGATCAGCTTACCGTTCGGATCGATGATGTACATGTCGGGCGTGGTCTTCGCGTCGAAGAGGCGGCCGAGGTTGCCGTCTGGATCGAGGAGCGCAGCGGTCGGCGCGGCATGCATCTTTGCAAGATAATCGTTCTCTTGCGTGGCTGTGACATATCCCTGCGCGCCCGGCGCCGAAGAGATGACCGTGAACCAGACGACGCCCTTGTCGGTCCACTCCTTCTGCAACTCCTGCATGTTACCCGAAACGTAGTGCTTGCGGGTGAAGGGGCAACCCTGGTTGTGCCACTCAAGGACGACGAACTTGCCCCGGTATTGATCGAGCGAGTGGGTTTGGCCGCGTGAGTCGGTTGCTTTGAAATCAGGTGCTGGAGCGTTCACCTTGGCGGTCTGTGGGTAAACAGCCAGCGGGATTAGCATCAAGGCCGCGGCGGCGGAAGTCGCCAGCCGTAGACGCAGAAACATGGATGAGACCTCCTGAGGGGAATTTCAGAAGATGAGCCCCGTGAGGACTGAACACCCTCACTGCTGGTTGGACGAAGCAGAGGCTCTCTGGGATGCGGAATGAGGAAGCTGCGCAAGGGCATCGGTGACTATGCCTGGAGTAAGGACCTCGGGCAACACGCGCGGCTTGCTTTCGCCCGGGACGTAGAGTGCGTAGGTCGGGACACCGCTCCGCCCCAGCGAGTTAAGGGTCTGGGTGATTGCGTCGTCGTAGCGGGTCCAATCAGCCCGCATAAGGATAATGTTGGTGTCGGCAAAGGCCTTCTGGACCGCAGGGTCGCCGAAGGCGATGCGCTCGTTAACCTGGCAGGAGAGGCACCAGTTCGCGGTGAAGTCAACGAAGACGGGACGGCCCTGGGATTGATAGCGGGCGACAGCTTCGGCTGACCAGGGCTGCCAGCCTCCATGCACGGAAACGGGCGATTGCGGTTGCCAGCCCTCCTGTACGGATAGCGGTGTATACCTAGCGATCTGGGACGTACGGGCTCCGTAGAAATCCAGCCAGCCGGCGGAAAACACCAGAAGGACCGCGACAATCATCGCCCATCGCCGTGCAGGCCAGCGGCTCAGGAACCATCCGGCGATGGCCAGGAGCAGGAAGCTTACAAGCAGGGCTGCAAGTACAGCGGCGCCGTAAGCATTGGCGAGCACCCACGCCAGCCAGATCACCGTACCGAAGATTGGAATCGAAACGGCTTGCCTGAGGACCTCCATCCACGGGCCGGGACGTGGGAGGGCGCCAGTCCATGCGGGCTGAAGCGTGAGTACGAGGTAGGGCGCCGCAAGGCCGAGAGCGAGCGCTGTGAAGACGGCAAAGGTGACAAGGGCGGTCTGCGAAAGCGCGTAGCCCAACGCGACACCCATGAAAGGCGCGGTACATGGCGTTGCGACGATGACGGCGAGGACTCCGGTGAAGAAACTGCCCGTATAGCCCTGCTTTGCAGCGAGCGAGCCGCCTGCACTTGTCAGGGTGAGTCCGATTTCGAACTGGCCGGCCAGCGAGAGACCGAGGAAGAAGAGCAGTGCGGCCATCAGCGACAGGAAGACCGGCGACTGGAACTGGAATCCCCAGCCGAGGTGCGCGCCAGCGGAACGGAGGCCGAGCAGGACTCCGACCAGAGCCCAGAAGGAAACAAGTATTCCCGCGGCGTAGACGAAGCCGTGGGTCCTCAGTTTGTGGCGCTCTTCAGCACCGGATTGCACCAGGGACAAACCCTTGATGAAGAGCACAGGGAAGACGCAGGGCATCAGGTTGAGAATGAGTCCGCCGAGCAAGGCGAGCGCGGCAGCTTTGAAGAGGCTGGGTGATGTGGAGCTAGCGGGGCTAGCGGAGTTAGCGGCCTTTGTGGTGCCAGTGGAGTTAACCGGTCCGGCCGAGGCGGCCGCTTCGCTGGTTACGGTTGCCGGTTCCGCAGATGCTGCCTTGGCGGGTTTCGGCGGACCTGCAGGCGCGATCAGTTCGTACGCACGGCCGCCGGAGAGCACGAGCAAGCCTGCTAGTTCGTTGGGATTCGAGACGAGGTTTTCGTCCTTCTTCAGATCAAGCGTGAGGCCGCTGGCCGTCGGCGTGACAGTCTGCGGCGCGGGGTTGGAGAGGACGTCAGGCACTGCCGGGAAAAAGGAGGCTTCGGTCTCACGTCGGCCGGTGTTGACCGTAAGGCGAAAGCCGGATGCCGTAGGCTTGAATCCGGTTTCGAGAGCGCCTTGCGGCGGCTGCGGAAGGTTGTTGGCGAGACGGGCCCAGATGTCGTGATCCGGCTGGACTGGCGCACTCGAACCCGTGTTCCCTGGCACCATCGGACGGGTAATCTCAAGCTCAGTCTTTTCAGGAATGCAGCTTCCGCGGCAAACGAGCCAGTCCACCTTCGCGTGCAGGACGGCTGCGCCCGGAATTGCAGCAGCAGCAACGTTGAGATTGATGGGAAACAGCACTTCATCTTCGTAGCCGAAGTCCATCAACGGGCCGAGCGGAAGGCGCTTGGGAACAGGAAACTGAAGCGGACCAGCGGTGATTCCCTGGGGCAGCGTCCACTTGATGTGCGGCGGTTCGCCGGCGTCGCCAGGATTCTTCCAGTAGACGTGCCAGCCGGGTTCGAGCTTGAAGTAGAGGCCCGCGTTATTCGAGCCTGGGCGTAACTGCGCATCCGGTGCAATGAGTTGTACATGCACGTGCTGCAAGTCGGCAGAGCTGGTGGCAGCGAACGATGGCAGCGCTCCGGCGAGCGGAATCAGTAGCGCGACGATCGTTCGGAAGAGTCTCATTCGAAGCATAGAGGCGTCGTTCCATTGGACGCTCGCCAGATATCATTGGTCGCGAAATGCGCGTTGTTCGCCACCCCGGTGGTTGCCATTCCGACCGAGTCGCCGCAGCGACCAGCGGAGGAGCCCGCAGTTGCCTTTTCCTACCTTTGCCAAAACCGCGAATAAGGAGCCAAAGAGCTAGCCTACCCTCTGCGCGTGTTCGCGAAAAATGCAGAGGTTCTGGACGCATTTCACGCCAGCCGAACGCGCAATAGCAACCGCCTTGTCGTTGATCACCTCTTCCTGCAGCCAAAGATAGGGGATTCCGAGGCGAACTACATCCTCCACAATGGGAGGGACCTTTTCAGACGCACGAAATACATCTACAAGATCAAGACCCTCGGGGTAGTCGCCCTTCGCGGCTGCCTGCGCCGAGTCGAGATCGGGGTAGCATCTGAGCCCCAGCACTTCCTTGAGCTTTGGATTTACAGGAAACACGTGGTAGCCCTGCGTGACAAGGTAGCGGCCGATGTTATGGCTGGCACGCCAGGGTTTATCGCTCAGGCCGACGACTGCGATCGTCTGCGCCTTGCGAAGCATTTCGTCGATGATCGCTGGATCATTAGGCATAGTTGTCAGTGCTCAGTACTTCTGTTCTCAGTTTCTGCTCGTTACTCCCTAATCCCTATTCCCTAGTTCCCTGCCCTACACATCGAGGTCGTCTTCGCCGGTGGCGGAGACGGCGGTGCCACGGCGCTTGGCCAGCAGATAGCCGCGCAGAAATGGCTCGAGATAGCCGTCGAGCACCTTGTCCACGTCGCCCACTTCTACCTTCGTGCGGTGGTCTTTTGCCATTCGATAGGGCTGCAGAACATAGGACCGGATCTGCGAGCCGAAGTTGATGTCGAGCTTGGAGTCTTCAAGCTTCTTCGATTCGGCACGCTTCTTTTCGAGTTCGTACTCGTAAAGGCGTGAGCGCAACATCTTCATCGCCTTTTCGCGGTTCTTGTGCTGCGAGCGCTCGTTCTGGCACTGGACAACAATGCCCGTCGGAATGTGCGTCATGCGGACGGCGGAGTCGGTGGTGTTAACGTGCTGGCCACCCTTGCCACCGGAGCGGTAGGTATCCACCCGCAGGTCTTCGGGCTTGATGTCGACCTGGATCGAGTCATCGATTTCGGGCGAGACAAAGACAGACGCGAACGACGTGTGGCGGCGCTTTGCGGCATCGAAGGGCGAGATACGCACGAGGCGGTGTACGCCGCTCTCGCCGGAAAGCAGGCCGAAGGCGCATTCACCGCTGATCGTGAAGGTGGCGGACTTGATGCCGGCTTCCTCGCCGTCCTGATAGTCGTTCATTTCGGTCTTGAAGCCCTGCTGCTCAGCCCAGCGCAGATACATGCGCAAGAGCATCTCGGCCCAGTCCTGGCTCTCGGTACCACCGGCGCCGGGATGGACCGTGACGATCGCGTTCAGCGGATCGGCCTCGCCGGAAAGCATCGTCCGGGCTTCGAGTTCCTCGGTAAATGTGGCGAGGGATTTGATCTCGCGCTCGAGGTCGTCGAGAACGTCTTCGCCTTCGCGGGCGAGTTCGAAGTAGGCGTCGATGTCGCCAGTGCGGCGAACAAGTTGCTCGTCGTCGGCGATCAGCGTCTCCAGCCGCTTGCGGTCGCGCATCAGAGGCTGCGACGCAGCCGGATTGGACCACATGGCTGGATCGGCCAGCTTCGATTCGATGTCGGTTAATTCTCTGCGGAGGCGGGCAGGGTCAAAGATACTCCCGCAGGTCGCGGACTTGATCGCGCACCGGAGCGTAGGCGTATTCGAGATCGTTGAGTGCCACTTTGCTCTTATGACCTGACTTTTTCTTGAATTCTGAGCCGCAGGAGGGTCCGGGCGGACCAGCCCACAACGCCCAGACTCAGTATGGCACAGAGCCACGCAAAGACGTCGCCATGGGCGGTGTAGAAGGTTATATCGTCCCGAAAGCCGTATTGGGCGGGCAGAGCGTCAACCTGATGCCGCGGAATGCTTTGGCGGACACGCCCATACGGATCAATAACGGCGGTGACGCCGTTATTCGTGGCTCGTAGAAGCCAGCGACGGTTTTCGATGGCGCGCATGCGGGCCATGTTCAGGTGCTGCCAGGGGGCGCTGGTGTCACCATACCAGCCGTCGTCGCTGATGTTGACGAGCACCTCGGCGCCAAGTTGGGCGAAGTGGCGAACCTCGTCCGCGAAGACCGACTCGTAGCAGATGAAGACACCATAGCGGCGCCCATTGAGGCGGAAGACCCTGCGGTCGGTCCCGCGCGTGAACTCCGAGACGCGCCCGGTAAGCTTGTGGGCAAAAAACAACAGGTTCTTAAATGGGATGTATTCACCAAACGGAACGAGATGGATCTTGTCGTAGCGGCCCAAGTGCACACCGTCGGCGCCCACAACTATCGCGGAGTTGTAGTAGCGCCATGCGCGGTCTTCGTCGGAGAAATCCGCGCCGAGGCCACCCATGATGAGCGGGGCCTGCACCGAACGGGCAACTGACGCCATCGACTGCTGAAAGCGCGGCTCTACTTCAACATACGGCGCGGGCGACTCGGGCCAGACGACAAGATTGGGATGCGTAGGATAGAGCGGACAGATGACCTCGCCGTTTGGCGCTCCAGTTTGCGGAATCCCGGCGATGTAAGTCTTGCATTGCTCGCCTGCCAGGCGAGCGAACTCGGCCATGTGCTGCTCCCACTCGCCGGGCCCCTGCCAGAACGCGGTGCCGCCAACATCGAGGTCGGGCTGGACGAGGACAGCGGTGGCGGAGGCCAAAGGCTTGGGTGGCTCCCACTCCAATCCGGCAGCAACCGCGAAAACGACCAAGCAAACGCCGAGGGCAACCCATGTCTCCTCACTGAAGAAAGCTCTCAATCGCCATCGAGTCGTTCCCGGAATGAGTGGCTTCAATGGGAACAGCCAGCGCCAGGCGAAGAGCGCATTCGCCGCAACGATCACGAAGCTGATCCCATAAACGCCTGTCCACGGCGCGAGCTGATTCACCATAGCGTTGCCAACCTGCGAGTAGCCGAGTTGGTCCCAGGGGACGCTTGTGATGCGCGAGGCGGCGAGCTCGAGCGCGACCCATAGGAATGGCGCGGAGATAAGGGCAAGGCGCTGACTTCCTACGGCCTTGCGCACGAGCGCAATGCCGAGGCCGAAGAGGCCGAAATAGGTGCCCAAGACAAGGCTGAAGCCGATGAGCAGGAGAGTTGGAGCGCCAACGGGCATGTCACCGTAACGCTGCATAGTGTCGCGGACCCAGTAGCAGTTGCCCATGTACCAGAGCACGCCGCAAAGATAGGCAAGAAGGAAGGGGCGGCGCAATGGATGGCGGCACGCGTAAGAAGCCGGGCTCAGGATCGCCCAGAGCAGCGGCACGAGACCAAACCAGGCAAAGATGCTCCGCCACGGAGGCATAGGCCCGGCGATGGGAAACGGCAATTCGAGCAACACGGCGGAGAGAATCGCCGCTCCCCACAACTTCATTTGTTCCCGGCGCATACAGGGTGGAGTTTAAAGCATTGAGCCGACCGAGACGGCTAAAGGGGCGTGATTTGCGTTTCGCATGTTTGCGATTCCCTTTCGGAACTCGTTGATTCCCGGCGCAATTTCGTGAAAATCGAACGCGAATTGGGCTTCTGAACGCGTCGGCGCTCACGAATAGGCGGAATTTAATTACAATCTGAGTAATGGCACTCGGCATTTTTGTAATCCGGCTTCTGGAAATCCTGTTCTTCGTGGGTCTCGCAGGAGCAGCTATCGTGGTTCTGATCAGCTTCTTTGAAGACGCGAAGGAATTGGCGGGCGAGGAGTAATGCCGCCGGCGATCCGGTAACTTTTCCACCTGGCCTTACCGCTTCCATTACAAGGGTTTCGAGTTCACCATTGACGGGCGTGCCGTCCAGAACTAAACTCAGCCAAGGGCGCACGGGAAAGCAGCCCTTTTCGACCCTGAGCGGCGGGAACGTTTCTCGCCGGCGACAAGATGGCATCCACTCGAACGACCGTAGCCCCTCCGTCAGACCGCGTCCGGCTCATCGTGGCATCCTCGGTGATGCTCACCTTTATCTCCTTCTGGCGCGCCGCCGCGATCGTTCTCAACGACTTAGGTTCCTCAGCCTTTTACGCCGGCGGCATTGCTGAACAAGCAGTGGGTGCAGCCGCGCCGTGGTTCATCCTCGGCATCATGCTTTTCAGCTTTGCCGTGCGTGCCGTGTACGTGGAGAGCTGCTCGATGTTCACGCGCGGCGGAGTGTACCGCGTGGTGAAGGAGGCGCTCGGAGGCGGATTTGCAAAGCTGAGCGTCTCGGCGTTGATGTTCGATTACATTTTGACGGGACCGATCTCAGGTGTGTCGGCCGGGCAGTACATCACTGGATTGATGAATGAGCTGATGACGGTGGCAAACAACAGCCACTGGCTGCCTCCGGCGCTGATGGATGCGCACGGCCAACCGTTTCAGTTCGACATGGACTACACCTCCGCGGTGTTTGCGGCGGTGGTGACGATTTACTACTGGTGGGAGAACATCAAGGGCATTGAGGAGTCGAGCGACAAGGCTCTCCGCGTCATGCAGATCACCACTGTTATGGTGGTGATTCTTCTGGCGTGGGGCACGTACTCGGTGTTTCTCCGCGGCGTGCACCTTCCGCCAGCACCGACTCCCGCGAACCTGAGATTCAGTCCGGATGCGCTCGGCTTCCTGAAAGGGACAGGGCTGCCGATCTTCGGGCTGTTCGGCATCATCATGGCGTTCGGGCACTCGATCCTGGCCATGAGCGGCGAGGAGAGTCTCGCGCAGGTCAATCGCGAGATTGAACATCCCAAGCTGAAGAACCTGAAGCGAGCGGCGATTGTGATCGCCATCTACAGCCTGGTTTTCACGGGCGGCGCGACGTTGCTCGCTTCCATGCTGATTCCGGACGGGCCCCGGACGCAGATTTATCAGGACAACCTGATTGCCGGATTGGCCATGTACATGGCCGGTCCAATGTTTTGGCGGATCGCCTTCCGAATCTTTGTGGTTGTTGTCGGCTTCCTGATTCTTTCGGGCGCGATCAATACGTCGATGATCGGTTCGACGGGCGTGCTCATGCGGGTAGCGGAGGACGGAGTGCTTACGGACTGGTTCCGCAAGCCACATCCGAGATTCGGGACGAGCTACCGGATCGTGAACCTTGTCTTCGCGCTGCAGATGTTCACGATTATCGCCTCACGCGGCAGGGTGATCATGTTGGGCGAGGCGTATGCATTCGGCGTGATCTGGTCGTTCACGTTCAACAGCCTGGCAATGCTGGTGCTGCGCTGGAAGTATCACGGCGAACGCGGTTGGAAGGTCCCGCCGAATATCAGGATCGGTAAAACCGAGATTCCGGTCGGGCTGTTCTGTGTCTTTCTTGTTCTGCTTTCGACAGCGACCGTGAACCTATTCACCAAGTCCGTCGCTACCGTAAGCGGACTCATCTTCGCCGCGGGGTTCTTCGTCATCTTCACGGTTTCGGAACGCATGAATCTCCGAAAGCACGCCCTGACTGCGCGGCAGATGAAGGACCACTTCCAGCTGGAGCATCAGGACACGATCAGCAGGGAGTCTGTGGCCGTCCGTCCCGGCGGAATCATGGTGACGATGCGGGATCCTTCCAATCCCATTGCGCTGAAGTGGGTGCTCGCCCGCACCAAAACTGAGGATCGCGATGTTGTGGTGATGAGCGTGCGTATGATGGGCGCTGGCGGACCAGAGTATCTGAGTGCGGAAGAGCAGAGCTTCAGCGACCATGAACAGTTACTGTTCACGAAGGCAGTTTCCATCGCGGAGAGCTTTGGGAAGAAGGTTTCGCTTCTGGTGGTGCCGGCGGGTGATGTCTTTGCGGCGTTGGTACAGGGGGCAAACTCGCTGGAAGTGGACTCGGTGGTCTCCGGCCAGTCAACTTCGATGACAGCAGAGGACCAGGCGTTTCATCTTGGTCAGGCTTGGGAGGCGCTGCCGGAGCCAAAACGGCAATTTAACTTCTACGTCGTTGGGCAGAATGGTGAAACAAAAGTGTTCTATATCGGACCGCACGCACCTGCGCTCGGTCCGGATGATGTTCAGCTTGTGCATCGGTTATGGCTCAACATGCGTCGCGATCCCTCCGTGCAAGACCTTCATCACAGTGACATCATCACGTATGCGCTCACGCGGCTTGCCGGCCAGTATGCACGCGAAAAAGCTGAGATTCTGCGCGATCTACGGAATTACAGGGCATCGGAATCTCCTACGATGCGAATAGGTGGTCAGGAACTGACCGGCGTGGCTTCGCCCTCGGCAGCCCACGACCAGAATCAGCAAGCGAAGAGGATCCCACGCGGAGTCTGAGCACATCCTCCTTCTTGTTTCCCGCTGATTAACGTAAACCCTGTTTATGCGCCGATAACCCACCTCGAAGCTTCCAACCTGTTTGGCCCTTATGTCTCTCGTGCCAGCGTTACCTAAGGGCAATACTCAACAAACCAACCAGCGGAGTCCGAAGCACTTAAGTAAGTGAGGCCTGCCTTCGCATTTATGTACAAGTTGTAGATTGTTACAGATTATGGGAAGTCAGTTCTTCTTTGAGTCGTCAACTAACTTAAGTTGAAGGTTCCGACGATTTTTCGTTTGTCAAACCTAAAAGAGTTAGGTATTGTCTTTCTTCAGCAACTCATTCCTATTTGCAAAAATTCAGTTTCATGCTCAGGGGACGCACGCATAGTTGCGTCCGACCGTCCAAGGAGGGATTGTGGGAGTCTCGGAAATACTTTCGCAGATCGACCGGGAGATAGCGCAGCTCCAACGGGCGCGCGCACTGCTCAACGGCGGTGGTCACAGACACAATGGTGCGGCAACGGCCGCGAACAAGACGCGGAGTAAGAAACGGAATCTCACTCCCGAGGGGCGGAAGCGCATAGCTGAGGCTGTACGGCGCCGCTGGGAGAAACAGAGAAAAGCCTCAGCAGGCAAATAGCCGAAAAACGCAGATGGCTGGAGGAGATGCTCCAGCCACTCTTGTCTTATGGAGACTTCGAGTTTAAATCGACTCTCCAGGCGCGATCTTGATGACCTCAATCGCACCTTTCAGGAAGCCGGCCAGTTCGTCTGGAGTCCCTTTCAGCGCTGGAAAGGTTCCAAAGTGAATAGGCAGAATAGCCTTTGGCTCGAGGAATCGCGCGGCCAGGGCCGCCTCTCTGGGTCCCATGGTGTAAAAGCCGCCGATGGGCAGCATCACGAGCTCAGGGTGATATAGCTCTTTGATCAGCTTCATATCGCTGAAAACGGTTGTATCGCCGGAGTGATAGAGAACCGGGCCATCGGTCACGGTCAGCACGAAGCCCGCGGCAATGCCCGCGTATTGAGTACCGTCCTTGCCTTGGGCCCCGGCTGAGTGTTTGGCCTCGACCATCGTGACTGCTACGTCCTCGAGCTGGACGGTGCCGCCGATGTTCATCCCAGTTGTGTTTGCGACTCCCTGCTGAGCAATGAAAGCAGCCAGCTCATAAATCGCAACGACATTGGAGTTGTGCTTCCTCGCAACCGGCGCGGCGTCGGAGATATGATCGCCATGTCCGTGGGTGAGCAGGATGTATTGGACTCTCTGGGGCAATTCAAAACCCCTGGGGTATTTGGGGTTTTGCTCGATGAAGGGATCGATGAGGATGTTTGTGCCTCTGGGAGTCTGGACAAGCACGGTTGCGTGTCCGAGCCAGGTAATGCGCGTACCTTTCAGAAAAGTCATATTCGCTCCAATGGAAATCTGAGAAATAGAGCAGATGGTTTGGACGCGATGGAGTGCTTTGGGATTGTTATCAGCGCGTGATGATCACTTCCGAGATGCTGTCCTTGGCCAGGAACTGGCGGAATCCCGACCATCTATTGAACAAGTCCTGGATGCTGCGATTGGTGAAGGCACGCTGGATAGGAAAAGGCTGGGCTGTCTGCATGTCTACGGTGTCAGTATCTGTGAGATGAAAGCGGCAATGGGCTGATTCTTCTGGCCGCTTGCGCGTGTGAAAAAAAGCAAGGACCTGGCCGCCAAGGTTCATTGAAGTGTACAAATGCGAGACAACGGCGGGTACCAGCGGTTCGGGCAGGTAGTCAAGCGACGTCCACAGCAGCACGACATCGTACATGCGGCCGGCGAAGTTCAGGGTCTGGTTAAGAAAGCCCTCGACATCGTAGATGGGTTTGTCATCTTGATCCACTCCGGTTTGCCACTTGCCTTCACAGGCCTCGGTGACGAGGTCGGTGAGAAATACGCTGTGGCCCAGGCTAGTAAGGTAATTGATGTTGGTGGGCGACGTGGCTCCGGAATCGATGACGCGGAGTCCGGGCTCGGTCTGCAGACGCGAGCGCACCGCCGACCATCCGCCCGAATGGCGTGCAATCCGGGGGCCGCTTGCGGCGGCCGCAGACTGACCACTTTCCTTGCCTTTATCGAACCAACGGCGAATCACTCTGGAACCCTTGAGAAGAAAGCGCGT
>Ga0126381_100003316_pt1 | contig 17500 bp, 11 predicted proteins | sample PanSoiMetPlot_28_FD_96465 | JGI IMG/M metagenome (GOLD analysis project Ga0126381, IMG submission 96465) | Tropical forest soil microbial communities from Panama - MetaG Plot_28 | ecosystem: Environmental > Terrestrial > Soil > Tropical forest > Bulk soil | place: Panama | collected 2016-02-17 | reverse complement strand
GCGATCTCGACGCGGCGCTTCATTCCCGTGCTGTAGGTGCAAATCAGCTTGCCGCGAAACTTGGCGCCGAGGCCAACGTCGTCGAGAATGCGCTCGACTTCGTCGGCGGGATGCGGCATGCGGCGGATGCGCGCAAAGTAAGAGAGGTACTCGCGCGCCGTCCAGGTGGATTGGCTCTCGCTGGTTTCGTCACTCACGAGGCCAACGAGTTTACGGACAGCGAGAGGCTCTTTGACGACGTCGTGACCCCAGAGCTTCGCGGTTCCTGCGCTCGGTGGCAGCAGGGTCGTCAACATTCGGATGGTCGTCGTCTTTCCCGCGCCATTAAGGCCCAAGAATCCATACAGCTGGCCCTTCGGGATTCTTAGAGAGACGTTGTCCACCGCGACGAAATCGCCAAAGCGGCGCGTGAGGCCTTCGGTTTCGATGGCGTATTCGGTCATCGAGTCTGGCGGAGCCGCGCTCATCGCGTGAGCCTCCACCTGCGGAACGCAGCGCCGAAACAAGCGATCGGAAGAAGCAAGGAGGCGGCGCCCATTTCGTAGATGGCGCTCTGCACTTGGGCGTCGACGGCGGCTCGCGCGCCGAAGGTGCGGTTCTCGCCCGCAACCTGATAGGCCGCGTTGACGCGCAGAGGATAGCGGACGCCGCCGATGTCCCACGGCTTGGTGGGAGTCAGCGTAATCGGGATTCGCGCCACCCAGCCGGTGACCACATGGTGGCCATCGGCAGCGGCGGGGCCTGAGTCGTTCGCGTAAGTATGCGTCTCGAGAGCTTCGGGCGCCGGGGCGAGTTTGTCGGCGGGCGCGGTGACCTCGAGTCCGCTTTCGCCGGTGACTTGAAGGTGCAGGTCCGTGACACGCTGCGTAGTGTCTACTGGCAAAAGGACGAGGAGATCGCGCTGCGTGGCTTCGTCGGTGCCAAGCGGCGGCCACTCGTCGCGATTCAAGATGGTGCTGCAGCAGCGCGCTGGCGCTTGACCGCCCGGTTGGGTCAAGGCAAGGCCGCTGCCCGCGCGGGCGAAAAGCCGCTGGATCGATGGTGCGTTGGTGGCGTGCGGGGCGGGCTTGTCGTAATTCGTGTCCGCCAGGGTCACTGGCAGAACCACAAGCAAGATGATTACAAGCGCGATGATCCACCGCTTGGTCCTTGTCGTCTCCCAGGTTTCGACTCCTTGTGCACGGAGAAAAATCCACGCGGCAAGCGCCAGCGCTACAAGGACGACTACGGCAACGCTGATCCACGTTCGCGTGGTTGTGGCGGGAATGCTTCCTACGGCGAGAGTGAAGCCGAAAGCGTTCTTCAACAATACCGCGGGGCTCGCGAGGGTGAGGTGGCCCGTGCGCGTCGCGCCATTGCCCTGCGCGACCAAGAGTTCCTGGAGCGGCACGAAGCCTGCATAAGCGAGAAGGACGCCCATGCCGGTGGCGGCAGGAGCGCCGATGCTCTGGCCAATGAAGAGCACGCCAATCAGCCCGCCGATCGCGATGCTCACGAGAAGGAGGCACGGAGCCCAAATGAGCAGCTTCCACAGAAGAGGCGGCACGCCGACGTGGTGGATATAGACAAGCACCATCGGAACCAACGCCATGTAGTAGATGGCGGCGAGCGTCACGAGCACGAGGATTTTTGCGGCGAGCCAGTCGCGGCGTTCTACCGGCGCGGTGAAGACGCTCTCGACAAAGCGATTCGCGCGCGGACTCGCCAGGAACACCGCCGAGAGCGGGATAAAGGCGAGCGGTACAAGAAAGTACGCGATGATGCCGTAGCCGTCGAGCCAGGTATCCTGCGTGCCTACCGTGGCCACGCAACCGATGGCAAAAAGGATGACGCCTGCTCCAAGCCACGCGAAACGGCCGCGCATCGTGGCTTTCAGTTCCTCGATGTATAGAGTGCCAATCGCCATGCTTCTGATGAACCTTTTCCTTTGTCTACTTCCTTTGTCTACCTTCGTCGAGGCTAAATCGCCTGCCAAGTCCCTTTTGACAAATTCGAATCGCTGAACTCGCTTTAACTCTTCGCAGGCGACTCTATATCGCCGCAATCATTGTGCAGCCAACCTAAACGCACAATTAACTCACCCTCTTATGCGCCCCGTTTCTTGCCATTGCGCCTGTCACTTCAGAACGGCTGATGGATGTTCGCGCATTTGGTGTATATTCGCTCGCACTTACGGCACCTACTAATTCTCCAGGTCGGTGGAGGAATAATTTCATGCAACGCATACGGCCAATTTCCCTGACTGTTTTTCTTGCAGCAGCTCTCACGATTCCGGCGCTTGTTGGGTTCGCGCAGAATCCTTCCAGCTCCGGCCCTTACAGAGTCTTAAAAACCGCGAAAGCGGGCGGCGAAGGCGGCTACGACTATATTTTCGCCGACGTGAAGGCGCGCCGGTTATACATCCCTCGCGGCGGGCAATCGGGGCGCCTGACCGTTTTCAACCTGGATACTCTCGAATCGGTTGGTACGATTCCGAGCGTCAGCGCGGGCGGTGCCACCGTGGATCCAAAATCCCACCACGGCTTCTCCACCACGAAACCCGTGACGATGTGGGACGCGAAAACCCTGAAAGTCATCAAGACGATTGACGTCGAGGGCCGGCCCGACGGCATTCTTACTGATCCTTACAACTCGCGCGTATGGGTGCTGAGCCATCAGCCGCCGCACGCCACGATCATTGACGCGAAGTCGGGAACGGTCGTCAAAACCCTCGACCTCGGCGGCGCACCAGAGCAAGCCGTAAGCAACGGCAAGGGCACCATGTACGTCAACATCACGGACAAAGCCAACATCGCCGTCGTCGACGCAAAAAACCTCACCGTCACCGCGCACTACGATATGAGTTCCAAAGGCACGGGGGGCAGCGGCCTCGCATTTGACGCGAAGAATCATATTCTGTTCGCGTATTACCGGCAGCCATCGCCCGTAGTGGTGATCGTCAACGCCGACAACGGCAACATCATCACAACGCTTCCCACTGGCACCGGCGTGGATACCGTCGCTTTCAATCCCGCCACTATGGAAGCCATCAGCGCCGAAAACAGCGGCTCAATGACGTTCATCAAGGAAAATAGCCCCACCGATTTCAGCGTTGAGCAAACGCTGCAGACCATGGTCGGCGCGAAAACACTCGCACTGGACACAAAGACAAATCACCTGGTAACCATGGCGGCTGAGTACGGCCCACCTGCGCCAGACGCCAAGCCCGGCCCCGCCGGCCGGCCACCTCGTGGCCCCATGATCGCGGATTCGTTTTCCATCCTCATGATCGGGAAATGACGGGACGGAGTTCGGGGTCTCGGGAACGGGCAGACGGAACGTTCTTCTCACGAGCGGGTGGAAGGTTACTGCTCCGCTTTTTCGTGAGCCAGCCGACTCCTCATTTTTGTAGCGTCGGGCGGCGGGGCCGATGTCCTGCGACCTGGCCGTTCGGCTAACCCCCGGCTTTGAGTTTTTCGAGCGCGGCTTGCATTTGGGGAACCATCGCCTTGCGGTCCTCCGGAACGTTGGCGATGGCGGTCTCCCAATTCTTGATGCCATTGGGCTTGTCCTTAAGGGCGGTGTAAGCTCGCGCCAACCCGTAGTAGGTCCAAAACTTTTCTTCGGGGTGGCGCTGCTGATTGAGTTGGAATACTTTGAGGGCCCGCTCATTTCGCGATGCCCGCAGTAGCCTGATGCCGTAAATGTGCACGTTGATCATGGCTGTGCCCGGTAGGTCCAGAGCCTTGTCCATAACTTTGTCAGCTTCTGGAGTCCGTCCCATCGCGTCGAGAACTGCTGCTTTTGTAGACACCGTGGAAAAATCCTCGACGCCTATTGTCGCGCCTCGAAACGGCTCGTGGATGGCCTTGTCTGCCCAGACGAGCGCCTCCTCCAAATTGATCTTGTTGTCTACACAAAATTGCGCGGCGGTCTGCCAGTTCTGATAATTGAATCCTGGCCAGCTCAGCAAGTCCTCGCGCATCTGGTCGACATAAAGCTGATTGATGTTGGGGACCTCAATCTTGAAGGCAACGCGCTTTCTCTCCCATTGAAGGTAGGCGATCGCAGAGGCCGGCCGGCGCTCCTCGAACCCAAAGGTCATAAATTCCGTGTAAGGCGCATCAACCGGATTGACCGCAACTCGCAAAACATCATCTTTGGGATCATATTGGTAGCTGCCCCATCCTTTCGCGTTCTTGGAGAAAATCCACGTCCACGGTCCGGATTTTTCCACGTCAAGGAACAGTCCGTACAAGCCAGCCTTCAAATCCTTTCCTTCGATTTTCACATCGTGCGACAGGGTGATGGTGGTGGTTTCATTGGCGCCCACGCGCCATGGCGCGGCACGAGACGGCCCGTAGCCCTGATCTGAAAACCCGTATCCAATCAGCTCACCCCATATGTGACCTGCACGGTCGGCCCCTCCGCCACCGTGAACGTTGGGGCTGTGATAGTCGACGCTCACCTTAACCAGCCCGATCCACTGCGAGACTTCAGCACGCTCATTGTCACCGTTGGGCGGCAAGGCCAGCTCGGAATGAACCTGAGACCACGCCGATTGCAGGGGAACGCAAACGAACACCAGCAAAAAAAGCCATTTATAGACTTTCATCGGGACACCTTTAAGAGAAATCGTCTGGCCAGATTTGCCAATTTGGACGCGAGGCCTTGAGGAAGGATAGCAGTGTGCTTAGATCTTCGGTTCAACACCGGGTCAGTGAAAGCGGTCTTCTCAGCCGTGAGTCGGAAAGTTTAATTGCGATTTAGAAATTCTGATCTAACTTGTAGAAAGTTTTGAGGGCCAGACTTTCGCGAGCGTTGAACTTCGTTCCCCCTTGGCCGGGGGATTTCAGTGACTCTGCGGCGTTTCAGCTTTGCTTGAGGCGAAGGCGCAAGTGCTTGACGGCGCGTTCGGCGTCTTCCCGGAAGTGAGACGCATCCAGGTGCAAAGAACGCAGCCATCTTCGCAGCGGCCCGGCGAATGGAGACGACAAGGTGTGCTGAGCCGATGAAACTGCACCAGCGGTCCGAATGACCGTGGGTGCCAGCCACAAAACTGCCGCCCGGGCTGCGGGAAGGGCACGCTGGCCTTGTCTGGCGGTTCGCGTGGCGAGATAGACTACCACCCGCGCGTAGAGCAGCCACACGCCAACGGCGACGCCTGCCACGAGCAACAAAACCAAAAACACCATGGCAAACAGAAGGAAGGCGAAAAAAAGCTCCTGGAAGTAAAAAGACCGGAAAGCGAAGACGGTGGCTGGAATCCCGCACGCAACCAGCAATGCTTTCAACGCGCGCCGCTTAGCCTGTAACGTCATGGCCCATTGCCCCTCCGCTTCTCCCCGTTTTCTTAGATGCAGTAAAAGGCAGTTCGGAATCCACCCGAACTTAATATTGAGCTTCAACATCCGATAAATCCCTGAGGGCGGTCGAGGGGGGGTCTGTCCGGGGACGGGAGCACGGCCGACGCATCCTTCTTATCATCGCTCCGCCCGCATGTCCATCTTTTCTTTGTCGTTTTCGTATGTTTCTAAGGCCGTTCTATCCGTACCAACCGGATTCGTCACAGTCCTGCAACAAATCTTAGCTGCTGCGCCGAGTCTTCCCCTAGAATCCTCCCAGTGTTCGCATCGGATATCGTCCTTTGGTTTGCTCGTCGTTTGGAGGCCAAGTGGGGTCGACAGAAGATTTTGATCTGATTGTGATTGGCTGCGGCCCGGCTGGAGAAAAGGCCGGAGCGCAGGCCGCTTATTTTGGCAAGCGCGTCGCGATCATCGAGCGCGCCCAACACATGGGAGGAAGCTGCATCAACACTGGCACGGTTCCGAGTAAAACGCTTCGCGAGTCGGCGCTTTATTTTTCCGGTTTGCAGCAGCGCGGGCTTTATGGAATTGACTACTCGCTGAAAGAAAATCTCACTGTGCATGACTTCATGCATCACGAGCGTGAAGTCGTGGAGATGGAGCGGCGGCGGATTCTGAAAAATCTCGCGCTTCACAAAATCGAGCTGGTCCGCGGCCAAGCGGCCTTTGAAGATGGTCGCACCATTGCCGTTTCGTCGGCGGATGGACTGCGCCGGCTGAAAGGCGAGGTGGTTCTCATCGCCACTGGTTCAAAACCGCATCGCCCAGCAGAAATCTCCTTCGATGATGTTCATACTTTCGATTCGGACACTTTCCTGCAGATGGATCGCATTCCTAAAAGCCTTGCGGTGATCGGCGGCGGGGTCATCGGGTGCGAATATGCTTCCATTTTCATGGCCCTCGGCGTGGAAGTGACCGTAGTGGACGGGCGCGACAGGCTGCTTCCCTTCCTCGATTACGAGATCTCGAATCGCCTGCGCGATCGGCTCATGTCGCTCGGAATGCATTTCTGGTTTAATGAGCGCCCCGTGAAGACGGTGAATTCTGATACTGGCGTGCGGCTGACAATGAAGAGCGGCAAAGTCCTTGAGACAGAAGCCGCGCTTTTTGCGGCGGGGCGGCGAGCCGCGGTGGACGGGCTCGCGCTTGAAAAAGCTGGTCTGGCAATCAATGATCGCGGTTACGTTCCAGTGAATGAAAACTATCGTACGGCTGTTCCACACATTTATGCCGCCGGCGACGTTATCGGATTTCCAGCGCTGGCATCCACATCAATGGAGCAAGGTCGCGTGGCCGTGTGTCATGCTTTTGGGTTGAAATACAAACAGCGCGTTGCTTCGATGCTGCCAATGGGCATTTATACGATTCCGGAGATTTCTGCAGCTGGAGAAACGGAAGAGTCCTGTAAGGAACAGAAAATCGATTACGTTGTGGGACGCGCCCTGTACGAGAACAATGCCCGCGGCCATATCACGGGCGACACGGCAGGTATCCTTAAACTCATCTTCGCGCGAGTAGACAAAAAGCTTCTCGGCGTCAGCATGATCGGCGAAAACGCTACGGAGCTGATTCACATCGGGTTGACGGTTTTGGACAAAGGGCTCACGATCGACGAATTTATCGAGCAAGTTTTTAATTATCCGACGCTGAGTGAAACGTACAAGTACGCGGCTTATGACGGTCTGGGCAATCTTGCCGGCCACAAACTGCGGGAGGGTTGATAATAGGAAGCTAGAGCTTGGCCGCGGCAGGCAAGCGGGCACCTTCGAAGCTTCCCTCGACCGCAGAGCCAGCAGGACCGCACTCCGAATTCCGGCAACTTATGACCGTGCTTACCCTAAAGTCGGCCTCGACAAAACTTTGCTTCCTACTGCTTATCGCTACCGCCATGTTATTCGTCTATGCCGCGCAGGGGCGCGTCCCACCTATGCGTGACGGGGCTGAAAAAAGCTACTTGGGCTTCGATCGCAATATATATCCCGGCGATGATGCAATGAGACTTTTGCGAAACGATTTCAGCTTCACCAGCTACTGGCTCAGCCCGCCGCCTGGTGAAAAAACGAACACGTGGAGCGGCAAGCACCAAGTTCTCCGCTCGTTAGGTTTCGGTTTTGTGATCCTCTACCGAGGACCGGACAGCAGCGAACTGAAGACCGAAGCAGCGGCGAAAGCGCGTGGCACTCGCGAAGGAGAGGAAGCCGCAGGGTCAGCAAAGGCTGAAAGCTTCTCGTCAGGGACAACCATTTTCTTGGACATCGAAGAAGGCGGCCGGCTGCCGGAAACGTACCACGCGTATCTGGGCGCCTGGTCAGAGGCACTCGTGCGCGCCGGCTTTCGCCCTGGCGCCTATTGTTCAAGCATGCCTGTCAGAGAAGATCGGAACACCACAATCACCTCAGCCCGCGACATTCGTGACCACCCCGCATCGCGCGATTTCGTAATCTGGGCCTACAACGACGCGTGTCCGCCTTCTCCGGGATGCGCTTTTCCTCAGGACCCACCACCTCCGGCAAAGAGCGGAATTCCCGACGCAGCAGTATGGCAATTCGCGCAGTCGCCTAGCAGGAAGGAGTTCACCAAGCGTTGCCTCGCAAAATATGCCGCCGATGGAAACTGCTATGCTCCGGGCGACACTCAGCATAGGTGGTTCCTCGATGTGAACTCCTCACGCTCGCCCGACCCTTCCGGCGGCGCAAGGTGAACAGGCAGAACGGCATTCGCAAAACAAAAAGGCGGCTGCGCTTAGAGTCGCACCCGCCTTCGTTCTGCTCCAAACTTGATTTTTGAACTTCAATTGTGAACTTCAGATTTGGCCCATTCCACCGTCGACGTTGATCTCTTCGCCAGTGATGTAGGAAGCGTCTTGCGAGGCCAGGAACGCGACGACGCCGGCGATTTCTTCGGGCTGTCCAAAGCGCTTCATCGGGACTTTTTCAACAACGCCTTTGGCGAAATCATCCAGCGCCTCTTTGGGGAGTCCCGTTTTCTCGAAGATCGGGGTGACAATGGGCCCTGGCGCCACAGAATTTACGCGGATTCCGCGGCCAACGAGTTCGGCGGCTGCGGTCCTCGCCAGTGAACGCAACGCGGCCTTGGTAGCTGCGTACGCGCTTGCTCCCGCCGTGCCTTTGCTGTCAACCACACTACTATTCAGAATAATGGAGGCGCCATCATTCAAATGCGGAATTGCCTTTTGAACGGTGAAGTACGCGCCCTTGATATTGGTGTCGAACTGCTCGTCGAACAGGGTCTCGGGCGTCTCGGCGAGCGAAGCGAATTTTGCGACTCCTGCGTTTACGAACAGGATGTCGATTTTCCCATGCTTCTTTGAAACCTCGGAATACAGCTTGTCCACGTCCGAGAGTTTTGAAACGTCGGCTTGAACCGCTACCACGCCGTTACTAATGGCCTTCACGGCTTCGTCCAGCGTTTTTTTGTTGCGGCCCGCGATGACCACATGGGCGCCTTCTTCCTGCAGGCGCTTCGCACTGGCCAGTCCTATGCCGCTGTTTCCGCCTGTTACCACCGCTACTTTTCCTTCTAATCTTTTCATGTTGAACCTCCCTTTGTTCTTCGTCGGTTCGAAAGCCGGCCCGTACCCAAGCTCACGCGGCCTTCCGATTTCGACATTTAGATGACTATCGAAGTATCTGGTTACATGCGTTTTTTGAAGCGATTGGCCTGCAGGCACTTCATGGCTGGCGGCGGGAGTTGCAATTCGTTAGACTCCAAGCGGAACCGGGGAACGCTCTCCAATGGACCGCTCGCAAATCGAGAGAATCTCCAAAGCGCTCGGCGACAAGACGCGTCTGCGCATCTTTGAGGCTATTTCACACAGCAAGCAGATGAACTGCGGAGAAATCGTTTCGATGCGGGGAGTTACGCCAGCTACCGTTTCACATCACTTGAAGATTCTTAGCCAAGCCGGGCTCATCACCTGCCAGAGGAACGGGCAGTTTGTTTATAGCGAGGCGGTACCGGAAACGATCGAGGAGTTTACGCGTACCCTGTCAAAAATGGCTCAAAGCAAAAAGTCGCGGCGGCGCTGATTTTTTTGGACTCGGTGGGCAGCGAAAAAAAAATCAATCAGTGGGGTTTCTGGGAAATTTGAAGTACGGCAAGCGCACGCCTTCATCTATGACCTGATCGGCACGGATGTTCACGGGTGCTTGGAATCCTGCCGCACCGCCATTCGTAACGTAGTCGTCCTCATCCACGCCATCGCCGCTGACGCCGAGCCCGCCAACCAGCGTTCCGTTTCGATACAAGCCGGTGCTGCCTGGAAAAAACACGATTCCGCTTTTATTCGAATTCGCTGCGCCGGCTTGAAATCCCTGCGTGCAAGGATTCGCGAGGTCCATGGTGTAGAGATTGAAAAAGGGACCGGCACCGGAGCCGTCGATTCCCGGAGGATAGAGGGGTTGTGCGCCAAATCCGATCGTGCGGTTCGTGATTGCCGTGTTCATCGGGACACCATTCAAATCCGCGGCGGTTCGCGATGCGCCATTGAAGTACACCATGTTGCGCGCCTTGGTTACTGCCACGTCAATGCTGAAAACGGTGGAATCCGGCATACGGCGCAAACCGATGATCGTTCCGTCCAAGTCCGCAACGGCAATCACCATTCTGGTGCGCGAACCGATGGGCAAGCGAATCGCGGCTCGCGTCGTGTTTGCGGTCGCTTCCGCGTTGTCCAAAATCTGCGTCACTTCCGTTGCGCTTAAGCCGCCGCTGGGGCCTGCTGCCGGCGTAATCAAATCGCCTTCTGGCGGCTGTCCCGTGCTGTTGGCTGCCACGACCAAGAAACTTCCTGTGCCGCCGACCGGGCCCGCAGAGAGACCCGCGGGAAGCGACGTTTGGTTGAGGAACGGAAGAGCGACGCCGCCGATGAAAACCACGCCGGGCGCAGCGGGAGTTGGGGAGAAGGTGTCGGTTGGAGACGTTCGGGCGGTCGTCGATCCTGCAAATGCCGCGAACTCGGCGACGTTCAGGTCGCTTGCGGAAGTGACAACGCCGATTCCACCGACGACAACATTCTCATAAAAAATTGGCACCCCGCCCGGATTCACTGCGGCTGCGTCTGAATCGCTCACGTCCGCCTTACCGGTAATTACGCCGGGACCGAATCCTCCGCTAAGAGTCTGCGATGGAGGAATCTTGCTTGTGAATGTTGGATCGTTTACCAGCGTGCAGCCGCGATTGGTGTTTTCGATGCCGTACAAATCGGCTGGCGGCTGATTCACTACGCCCGGAGGAAAATGAATCCCGCTGATGAAACGGACCGTTCGCGAAGAGAGCGGCGCTTGATCGTTGCTGAAGAACGCACCGGTGCGCGCAAGAGCCACGGCTAAGTTATTCGCATCCTGAACTTGCCCAAAATTTCCTGTGGCTGTGACAGGCGCGTTTTGAGTGCGAAAAACGCCGAGAACGAATCCCGCACGGTCCACAACAGCAACAACCATGTCCACATTCACGGAATTCACCGCCGCTTGGACAATGTTTTGCACATCGGAAACCTGCAGCGGCTGAACAATCGGCGGCGGGGGAGGAGAAACCGGCGTGGAGCTGCCTCCGCCGCAGCCCCATAAGAGAAACGCGAGCACGCCGGCGAGCCCCAGAGTAAGAAAGACGGCAACCACCAGAACCTTTCTTCGCGAGCGCAGGGCTTGCAGCGATTCGACAGGTTTGCGCAACTTGTGCGTTATGGCCATCGAAGGATTCTCTCCTTGTAACGCACGGGCGCGCTCCGGCTCAACCGATTTGCGCGCTTCTTGCAGCGTATTGGTGAATGGCGCGACGATCGAGGCTTGTTACTTGAATCGCTCCACTCATGGCGGAAAGGTGTTGCCCCATCGTGTTCGCTGTTGTTATCTAGAACGCGATTTCCGTTTTTGTGGAAAGATTCAGGCTGGAACGAATGACTGGTCCTTTTCTGCGACTACGCTGGCGCGAAGTGTGTGCGGCTTGTTGTTCGTGCCTCTTCCTTTCTTTTGTGTCTCCAGCGAGAACCTTCCAGGAGCAAGCCTCTGCGCCCGCGCAAAGTTCGGCGAGGGAATCACGCGAGCAAGGCCCGGCCCAGCGCATTCCGCGACAGCAGGCACAAAACACGGCGGCCTTGGATGGCTTTGTGCGTGACACTGGTTCTCCAGGTAATCCGCTGCCCATTCCCGCCGCGGTCCTGACGCTACGGAATCTGCAATCCGGGCAGGTTTTCACTGCCACCTCTTCCGTGGAGGGAATTTTCCGGCTGTTCCCCTTGCCTCCGGGGAAATATGAGTTGCGCGCCGAGGCACCGCGTTATGCTCCCTTTGTCCTCGCGGAGGTTGCACTTTCGTCCAACGAAGTGACAACTTTGGAAATTTCCCTTGTTTCAAATGGTGCGGTGGAATCGACGTCGCGTTTGCCGCGGCTCTCTGATCTTGGACCTGCTTTGCCTCCAGGCGGCGCCGAGACTGCGGGCGTCTATCGTGAGCTCCGGCACCGGCTCGATGCTGACCCGAACTACGTCGAAAGTGTTTCTGCGGAAACGATTCCTCCCGTCGCAGACGTTTACAACGTGGTTCCGAATCGCTGGGCCCTGCAGCAGCCCGCTTACCGACGCTATGCGCAAAAAGGCGAATATCTCTACTCGACGCCGCATTGGTATGACCCCTTCAATCGCAATCGCTTGAAGGGTGATGAACCCATTTGGCCGGAGCACCTGGGCCAGCAAGTTTTCTTGAACCTGACAGCGTCGGCGGAGACTTTTTTCGATGGCCGCCGCGTGCCTTCGCCAAGCAATGTCAGTAGCGCGCGTGCCGGGAGCTCGGATTTTTTCGGCAAAGGCGAGCAAGCATTTGTCGATGAAACGCTGCGCTTCGCGTTTGACTTGTTTCATGGTGACGCATCATTCAAGCCGGCGGACTGGCGCATTCGCGTCACGCCGGAGTTCAGCTTGAACGATTTGAGGGTCCGCGAACTCGGCATCGTGGGGCCGGACGTGCGCAGCGGTATCAACCGTTTTGACAATCATCTGGGGCTGCAAGAAGCATTCGTCGAAGTGAAGCTGCATGATCTGGGGCCGAATTATGATTTCGTTTCGGCTCGGGCGGGAATTCAGCAATTCAACGCGGATTTCCGAGGTTTTTTGTTTGTCGACGAGGAGCCAGCGCTGCGCGTCTTCGGCAATCTGCACAGCGACCGGATCGAGTACAACGCCGCGTACTTTCAGTTTCTCGAGAAAAACACGAACAGCGGATTGAATACCTTCGAACAACGGCATCAACAGGTCGTCCTTGGCAACGTGTATTTGCAGGATTTCTTTTTTCCGGGCTACACCGCGGAATTCGTGGCCGCCTGGAACAAAGACGATCCGAGTCTGCATTATGACGACAACGGGTTTCTGGTACGGCCTGCGCCGATTGGAAACGTCATCAACCAAAATCCCGGAGCGGGACCCATCCTGCATGGCCTTCGAGTCGGCTATTTCGGCTGGCTGGGCAACGGCCACATTCGCCGCGTGAATCTCACGCACGCTTTCTATCAAGCGATTGGCGAGGACACGTTCAATCCGATTGCCGGGAGGCGTGTGACCGTTAACGCGCAGATGGCCGCGGCGGAAGTTTCTTGTGACAAAGACTGGATGCGTTATCGCATTTCTGCGTTTTATACGTCAGGCGACGCGAATCCACGGGATGGGCGCGCGCGCGGCTTTGATTCTATCGTGGACTTGCCGAATTTTGCAGGCGGACTCTTCAGCTTCTGGAATCGCGAAGGGATTCGCCTGTTGGGCTCGGGCGTGCTGCTCACGACTCCGGGCAGCCTGATTCCTTCGCTGCGCGCCAGCAAAGAAGAAGGGCAGGCCAATTTCGTGAACCCGGGAATTTTTCTTGCGAACGCCGGCGCGGATTTCGATATCACTCCAAAGCTGAAAGGCTTTGCAAATTTCAATTACCTGCGATTCGAACGTACCGAGCCGCTGGAGTTTTTGCTATTTCAGTCGCGGATTCATCATATGATTGGCGAAGACGCGGGCATCGGCGTGGAATATCGCCCGCCGCTTACAGAAAACATCGTGCTCACCGGAGGCGCTTCAGCGCTGCAGCCGGGGCAGGGTTTCAAGGATCTCTACACGGGCCGCACGCAGTTCTCGTTTTTCGGCTCGGTGAAGTTTACTTTCTGAGGCGTGCCGATGATGATCTCTTTCCACAACTCCAGCGCCTCTTCTCTGCGGAATCTCTGCGCACTCTCGGTCTCCGCGCTGTCTTTTCTCCTAGCTCTTTCTTCCGCCTCCGCAAACCATGCCCAGCTGCAGCCAAGCGCTACTTCCAACGTCGGCCAATCCTCAGAAGCGATGGACGGAAAATCCTCCGGCTGCCTGTCGTGCCACAGCTCGACCGATGAGCCGACCATGCACCCGACGAAAACGGTGCATCTCGGCTGCACGGACTGCCATGGGGGAAATTCCTCCGCTTCGATTGCACCTGGAACAGTCGAGGGTTCGCCGGAATACAACTCGGTCAAAGAAAAAGCCCACGTGCAGCCACGCAATTCGGCTTTCAAGAATCACGGGAATCTTCCAGAACGCGCCTACTCTTCGTGGCTCAAGGAGTCGGGGGAATACATCAAGTTTGTCAATCCGGGCGACTTGCGCGTGGCGTCTGAAACTTGCGGCGCCCTCGGCTGCCACGCCGCCGAAGTGCGCGCAGTTTCCACCAGCATGATGACGCACGCGGGATTTCTTTGGGGAGCGGCGCTCTACAACAACGGCGGGTATCCATCGAAGAATGCGCGCTTCGGAGAAAGTTACAATCGCGACGGTGTGCCGCAAGCCATCAAGACATTTCCAAAGCCGACAGCACAAGAAACCCGTGCCAAGGACGTGCTTCCGGAACTTGATCCTCTTTATCGCTGGGAAATTTCGCAGCCCGGAAATGTCCTGCGCGTTTTTGAACGAGGCGGGCACAAGAAGGCGGAGATTGGAAATCCCAATCGCGAAGAAGTTCCGGGGAAGCCGGACGACAAGCTGAGCGATCGCGGCCTTGGCACGGAGTTGCGCACGGACCCTGTTTTTCTTGGGTTGCAGAAGACACGCTTACTCGATCCGATTTTGTCGCTTCCGGGAACCAACGATCACCCCGGAGACTATCGCGGGAGCGGCTGCACGGCGTGCCACGTGATTTATTCAAACGATGGCGACGCTGCGCACTCGGGCGCTTATGCATCGTTTGGCCATTCAGGCTTTAGCGCTTCCTCCGATACGACGATTCCAAAGAACGAGCGCGGCCATCCAATTAAGCACTCCTTCACGCGCTCGATTCCCTCAAGCCAATGCATGATCTGCCACGTTCATCCCGGCACGAATATGGTCGCGACGTATTTCGGCTTGACCTGGTGGGATAACGAGAGCGACGGGGACAAGATGTATCCCAAAGACCAGCGCAACCCCACGGAAGAGGATCGCTACCAATCGTACTTACGCAATCCGGAAGCTTCCGCGGCGCGCGGACTGTGGAGAGATGAGAAATTCCTGGAGCAGACCGGCAGCGCCGCTTTCAACACGCAATTGAAGACCACCCAGTTTGCCGATTTCCACGGGCACGGCTGGATCTTCCGATCGGTGTTTAGTCACGACCGCAAAGGAAACTGGCTCGACAAGGATGGCAAGCGAATCCTGTTCGACGATGCGGATCGCTTTGGCAAGGCCGTCCACCTTGCGGACATTCATCTGGAAAAAGGAATGCAGTGCAACGATTGCCATTTCGAGCAGGACAATCACGGGAACGGAAAAATCTACGGCGAGCCGCGCGCGGCCGTCGAGATTGACTGCATTGATTGCCACGGAACCATTCGCAAGAAAGCGACGCTGCTGACATCCGGGCCTGCCGCCCCGGACCCCGTGGTTCCCGGAGGCGAGCGCGGACGTCATCTCGATGGTTTGCGGACACCGTGGGGACTAAAGCGATTCGAATGGCGCGGCGACAAGCTGATTCAGCGCTCGATGTCTGAAGAAAACAAGGAATGGGAGATTGTTCAAACGCTGGACACGATCACGCCCGGCAACGAACATTTCAGCATGAAATCGCTGCGTGCGAAGCTCATGAGTAAAGACGGCGTCGTGGCCAAAAACACTCCTGATAACGACGCAGCGCTAGCTCATTCCAACGACAAAATGACCTGCTATTCTTGCCACACTTCGTGGACGCCGACTTGCTTCGGGTGCCATCTGCAGATGACTGCGAATGCTCGCCGTCCGATGCTGCACAACGAAGGATTGCTCACAAAGAATTACACCACATACAACTTTCAGGTTCTGCGCGACGACACTTACATGCTGGGAGTCGATGGAACGGTCACAGGCCATCGCATCGCGCCAGCGCGTTCGTCGTGCGCGATTCTGGTCAGTTCGCAAAACGCGAATCGCGAATGGCTCTACTACACGCAGCAAACGATCTCATCGCCGGGATTTTCCGGCCAGGCGTTCAGCACGTTCGTGCCGCATACGGTTCGCGCAAAGGAAACGAAGCAATGCAGCGATTGCCACGTGTCCGTCGAAAACGACAACAACGCCTGGATGGCGCAGCTTCTGCTGCAAGGCACAAATTTCATGAACTTTATGGGCCGCTACGTTTACGTGGCCGCGGGCAACAAGGGACTGGAAACCATCGCGGTGGCCGAGCACGACGAGCCGGAAGCGATCTACGGAAGCGATCTTCACCGCATCGCCTATCCCGATAACTACAAAAAGTTTGTCAAGCAAGGGCGCAATCTCCATGCAGCCGCGGAACACTCTGGCAACGTTCTCGACATTCAAGCGCGCGGTGAGTATGCGTACGCTGCGAGTGGAACGGGGGGCCTGCGCGTCTACGACGCTGCGAATATTGACAACAAAGGCTTCTCCGAAAAAATCACCACGGCGCCGGTTTCGCCCGTCGGCCAGCGTTTTTTTGTGCCGACGAAGAACGCAGTGGCAATTGCTTCGCCAACCACACTGGGCGTCGATCCCCTTCGCCAGAAACTTCCGGAGAACGAGGAGCAGCCGATTCACTTGCTTTACGGTTTTCTTTATGTCGCGGATAAAGAAGAGGGTCTGGTCATCATTGGGAACCCGGATTTGAAATCGAAGAGCCCCGGTGTCGGCACTCTGCTCGACGGCAATCCCACAAACAATTTCCTGAAGCGCGCACTCGCATTCAATCCCAGCGGCATCCTCACCGGAGCGCGCCGCGTTGCCATTGCCGGAACATTTGCCTACGTACTGACCGACAGGGCCCTGGTCGTTGTGGACCTTGACAATCCGCTAGCTCCACGCGTCACGGCGACGATTGGCGCGCCTGTATTAAGCAATCCACGAGGCGTCGCCGTGCAATTTCGCTATGTGTTCGTCGTAGACCGCGACGGACTGAAAGTTTTGGATGTCACAGACCTGGCGCAACCAAAACCTCTCGCAAACGCATTGGTTCCTCTCGAAGACGCCCGCAACGTTTACGTTGCTCGCACTTACGCCTACGTCTCCGCCGGCAAACAAGGCTTGGCAATCATCGACGTAGAAAAGCCGAACGCTCCCAAGCTAGACCAAATTTTCAACGCCGAAGGCCAGCTCAATGACGTGAACGACGTGAAGATTGGCATGGTTGCTGCCAGTGCTTTTGCGTTTGTAGCCGACGGCAAAAATGGCTTGCGTGTCTTGCAAATCGTTTCGCCTTGGGACGATCCCGGACACTTTTCCGGCTTCAGCCCGAGGCCGGCGCCAAAGCTGATTGCCACCGCTCGCACGCGCGGCCCGGCGCTGACAATTTCCAAAGGGATCGACCGGGACCGCGCTGTGGATGAATCCGGCAACCAACTCGCAGTTTTTGGCCGCCGCGGCGCTAGGCCACTGAACCGCGATGAAGCCCAGGCACTTTACTTCCGCAGTGGCCAGCTTTATACCGTCACCGACGAGCCCGTTGTGACCACCACCTCGTCCCTCGACTGGCTCAACCGCCTAAGATCCTGGTTTCTGCCTCCTGGCGTTGAAACCTCTGCGTCCCGCCGCTAAAATTGCCCCAGGGCTATTTCTTCCCCTTTTCTTTGCCTTCTCTATGTCTGTCTCGTTGCACAACTTGCGCGATTTTGTGTCCTTTTTCTACACGCATCTCCTTTTTTTTGTGTCCTTTACCCCTAGGCACGCATCT
>Ga0126381_100003315_pt1 | contig 17510 bp, 15 predicted proteins | sample PanSoiMetPlot_28_FD_96465 | JGI IMG/M metagenome (GOLD analysis project Ga0126381, IMG submission 96465) | Tropical forest soil microbial communities from Panama - MetaG Plot_28 | ecosystem: Environmental > Terrestrial > Soil > Tropical forest > Bulk soil | place: Panama | collected 2016-02-17 | reverse complement strand
GTTGGGGCCGACGAGATCGACGGGCGACTCGCGCTGGTGCTGAACTATATGCGCGAGCACTACGACGAGCACATCAACCTCGACGTGCTCGCGGAGCTGACCGGATATAGCCGGTTTCATTTCGTTCGTTTTTTTGCCGAGCTCGTCGGCGATACGCCACACCGGTACCTGACCGCGCTTCGTGTCGATGTCGCGACTCGATGGCTCGACGCCGGAACCGACGCCACCGTCGCGTTCATCGGCCGCGCGTGCGGCTTTCCGAGTTCTACAGCCTTCACACGTGCCTTCCGCCAGTACGTCGGACTTACGCCGTCGGAATACCGGGCCCGGCACAAAGCGTCGTGAAGCAGGCGGGTGACTCCAGCGACAACTCCCCTGATGAGCGCCTGGTCGCCTGCCGCAACCCCGCTCTCGCAGACGAGCGCGCCCGCAAGCGCGAAGACCTCCTCGCGGCCCCCGAGTCGGGGGGCATGTGCTGATCTGCATGCTCGCCGCCTACCTCACCTGGCACCTGCGCCAGGCCATCCCCATCGTCGCCGAGCCCACCAGGCTTGGTGCGAAAGCGCAGGCCAGCAGCGATCTCGGCATCAAAACTAGCTGTAACTTCGGATTAACACAACGAACTACAGCTGTCGCATCGGCGCAAGAAATCGCGATAGACCAGCAAGATTTTGATGCTAGCAACCTCCAGTTCGTGCTTAATATGACTGCTAGCAACCTCCAGTTCGCGCCTAATACGGACTTTGCGAGGGATCAAGCGGCTGCCGGTCATGCACGGCGCTTCAGCGTTCTGAGGCACGGACTGGACATTTATATCAATCACATCATTTCGTATTAAGGAGTGCTATGTCGCTCACTTCCGAAATTTCGTCAGTCACGATGGATGAGCGGCTCAACCGAAATGAGGAGTTGCCGGAACTGAGGAAGATCCGCGATGCTCTCACGGGGCTCGCTGAGGTACCGGACGAACTGATCGTGCCGCGTGGACACGCGTTGCTGGCGGAGATCAGTGCTCCCGCGGTCATCGAGTCGCTGCTGGACCGTGTGCGGTCGGAGCCGCAAGTCCTCCGGGCCATCGCCAGGCAGTCCTACCGGCACATCAATCACTTCGACAAGATCGTGCTCATCGGCAGTCCCGATCCCGCTGCTTATCGGCTGACGCTGCACTCATGGGCGCTACCGTACGAAGAGGACGAAGTGCTCGAGGAGACGATTCACGACCACCGCTTCGATTTCTGGTCGAACGTGCTCTTCGGTACGCAGGTGTCATTCAACTACGTAGAAGATCCTGCCGGGTCAACCTATCGCAAGTACCGGTACACACCCGAGAATCGGGAAGTCAAGTTCTCAGAGTTTTACGAATTCCGCGGTGAGGTTAAGCTTCAGCCCCACTCGGTCGACACCCGAGGCGAAGGAAGCCAGTATCACATGCTGGCGGGAAAGGAAATCCACCAGGTGCTCGTCTCATTTGACGAGCCGATGGCGACGCTTGTCCTCCGGGGCCCGCGGCTACGTTCGTATGCAAACTGCTTCAACACCTCCTACCCCGTGGAAGGAAAATCGTTCGCCAATGTGATGTTCACCCCCGAACAGCTGCGAGCGAAGCTCGACGTGGTGTGCGCGCAGCTAACAGGGAGAGTGGACCGCGACGCCAGGTGTCGCCGTGTCTGACTCCAGCGTGTCGCTGGTCGAACACGCACGAGGCCGACTGCTGGGCGCGGGCAGGTACGAGTATCGCGAGCACGATTTTGTCCTCACCTCGCTCGAGGGTGGTGGCCGCCGTCTGGTGAGGCACGTCGTGCATCGTGGTGACAGTGCGTATGTCCTCCCGGTGGACTGGGTCTCGCGTCGCGTCGCGCTGTGCCGTCAGTTCCGCGCCGGTAAGTACCTCGCGGGCGCCGCGGATGGGTGCACGCTCGAGGCCCCGGGTGGCCTGATCGAACTTGGCGCGGATCCGGCGCAGACCGCGCGACGGGAGTGTGTCGAGGAACTCGGTGTTCTCGTAACTGATCTCCGGCACGTCGCGACCGTGATGCCGCATCCGGCGCTGTTGCCGGAGCGTTCCTATCTGTTCATCGGAACATGCTCGCTCGGCACACGCAGCGGAGCGCGGTACGGCAGAGGTTCCGACGAGGAGACCGAACTGGTCTTGATGTCCTTCGACCGCCTGAGGTCCACCGCCGCCCACGGCGGTGTGGACGACACGAGGACTCTCCTGCTGTCGAACCTCTTGTTGCGGCCACCCATGACCGAGGAGGAGCACTGACATGGATCCTGACCTGAAAGTTCCCGAGGCTGTCTATTTCCACGACGGCGACGTCGTGCAGTTCAACCAGTTGGCCGTGAAGGTCGAGATGGACTCCGTCGACAACGATCAGTATTTCGCTTGGCTGGACGAGATGAAGAAGGAGATAAGAGGTCTCGTTCCCGGCGCGGTGATAGCCGAGAAGGATGGTGCTCGCGAACATCCACCGCTCAACACCGCCGTCTACTACGACACTCCGGACCGTGCACTGCTGGAAACGGGATCTCTTCTGCGCACGTCGTGCAACGTCGTCACCCACGCCTTCTGTGCGTTCAAGAAAGCGGAGGATGAGCACGGCGTCCGCAACGATCATCGATGGGTCTTCGACGGGGAGCAGAAGCACACGATCCAGACGGCGCCCACGTCAGCTGGCGCCGTCGCGATCGTACGCTCTCTGATGTCCCGTCGCGACGTGCAGCATCCCGGTACGCTTCTCAAGCGTGCTCACGGGATCGACCCCACGAGTTTGTCGCCGTCGATAGCCCTCGAATCCTACCGCTACACATTCTTTGCCTGGCTCGACGACCAGGACGCGTTGCGGTGCAGCATCGATCGTTACTTCGTATGGGATCTGCGCGCGCCGGACTCCGCGGATCCGGGTCCCCGGAAGCTGCCGGTCAGCGAGTGCGAGCTCGCGATCTACCCGCACATTTCTGCCGGGATGGCCAAAGACCCGAGAGTTGTGCGGCTCATCGAGCGTCTTCGGGACTCCCTTGTTGACCGGTTCACCGTACAGACCACGTCGCTCATCAAGTACCAGCGGGCCGCTCGAGCCCTTTCGATCCCGTTCGCCGGCCCTTCGACGGTCGGCGTCCGCTGAGTGACGTTGATCGAGAGCGGAACAACCGTTTCCCGATATCCCGGAGACATCCAGAAAGGACAGAACATGACCGCTGGCGTCGGCGGCAAGGCGGCGGGTCTGGAGATGGCCGAACAAACCGGACTTTCGGTGCCGCCGTGGACGGTGATCCCGGCCGAGCTGTTCACCGGTTGGGCACGCCGTGCGGGGGTTTTCGGCACTGTGGACAGTGCCGCCGATCCAGAATCGGACATCGGTGAGCAAAAACTCGTACTGGAACGTGCCGAAGGTTGCGCGCTGACCAGTGCCGAGCGCGAGGCGATCGAGAGCGCTTACCGTGGTCTCGGCGCCGAACGGATCGCGGTGCGCTCCTCCGGGCTGGAGGAGGACGGTGCAAGCCATTCCCACGCGGGTATCTACCTGACCGAGCTCAACATGTCGACGGCCGCCGAGGTCGCGGACGCGGTCCGTGCCTGTTGGGTCTCGGCCTTCGCTCGCCGGGCCTTGTCCTACCGGACGCACCTGACGGGAGATGCCCGGAGCGTGGGTATGGCCGTGGTCCTCCAGGCCATGGTGGCGGCGGAGCGCAGCGGCGTGTTGTTCACGCACGACCCGAACCCAAGCGACCAGCAGCGGGCCGTGGTCAGCGCCGTCTACGGCCTCGGCGAGGGACTCGTCAGCGGCACCGTGGACGCCGACACGATCTACGTCGGCCGGGACTCGGGTGAGATCCTCGAATCGCATCGCGGGCTCAAGGAGGAAGCCGTTGTCAGCAGCCCGGACGGCTCCGGCGTCGGTCTCGATCCGGTCAGTGCCGCTCGCCGGAAAAGCCTCGCGGTGACCGCAGAAGAGATCAACGAGATCTGGCGAGCCGGCAAGACGCTCGAGGCGCGGGCAGGCTGTCCCCAGGACGTCGAATGGGCCTACGACGCTGACGGGAAACTGTGGATCCTCCAATCCCGGCCCATCACGACGATCGCTTCGGCCCAGGACGCGGCCGTTCCCGCGCAGGACGGCCCGCTGCGGCTCTGGGACAACTCGAACATCATCGAGAGCTTCGGCGCGGTGACCGCGCCGCTCACCTTCTCCTTCGCGCAGCACGTCTATTACCGGGCCTACCACGAGTACGCCCGTCTGCTGGGGGTTCCCGGCCGCGAGCTTGCGGCGATGGATTCCTGGCTGCGCTCGATGCTCGGCTGGTTCGACGGGCACGTCTACTACAACCTGCTTAACTGGTACAAGGTCATCCGGCTGCTGCCGTTCTACCGCACCAACCGCAGGGTACTGGAACTGCAGATGGGGCTCAGCGAGCCGCTGGACGACGAGCTCGCGCTGAGTCAGCAGCCGTTGACATCGCCCACGATTGTGGTGCGAACCTGGATCACGGCGAACTTCGTCCGGCACTTCTTGGGTATGCATCGTTCGGCGAACGCTTTCGTGAAGTACTTCGAGAAGCGGTTCCGCAAGTTCGAGGACGAGCTCAGCGCGCTGGAGAAGATGGACTCGGTGCGAATCCTCGACCGCTACCAAAACCTGGAGGAGGACCTCCTCCGCCGGTTCGGCAGGATGATCTTGCTGGAAGCGACGATCGCCCTGAGCTACGGCGCGTTCCAAACGCTCGTGGATCGCTGGGCCCCGGAAACCCCCGGCTGGGCCCGGTGGGACGCAGTCCGCCCGCGTCGGCCCATGGCTTCGTCGACGGCGGTGGAGACGCTTGATCGCATCGCCACGCACGTACGAGGGCTGCGACCGGAGGTCCTCGCCGCGCTTGAGCAGCCCGAAGCTGATCACTACGAGGCACTGCGAAACCTGGGCGAACGAGATCTGCTCGACATGATCGACAGCTTCATCGCCGCCTACGGGTATCGCTCCGCCAATGAGCTGAAGCTCGAGGCTCCGGACATGCGCGACGACCCGGAGATCTTTTTCGCTCTCCTGCGGGGATCTCTCGACGCCGGGGCACAGCAGCGGCCGGAACCGGCGGCCGGCGCAGGTGAAAAGCAGGAGCGGTTGTTGGGCGGAGTGCGCGGGTGGCTGCTCGAACGGGTGCGGAAGAAGGCTCAAGTCTCGCTTGAGGATCGCGAGGACGTCCGATTCTGCCGTTCACGGGCGTTCGGAATGGTGCGGCGCATGGTAATCGCGATCGGCGCCGACCTGGCCCGGATGGGCGCGCTGGCCGATCCTTCCGACATCTTCTACCTCGAGCTCGGTGAGCTGGAGAAGTACGTGCGTGGTGCTGGGACTGCTTCGGAGCTCGCGCCGCTGCTGGCGTTGCGGCGGGAACGGTTCGGCAGCTTCTCGCACGCCCCGGGCAGACCCCGGTTCGCGACTCGCGGCGTGCCCTATTGGGGGCAGCGCGAAGACGGATACCCGCGTACCGCCCAAGCGGAAACCGGCGCCGAATCCGGCCAGCTCCGTGGCATCGGCTGCGTGCCGGGGGTCGCCGCCGGCCGCGCCGTGGTGGTGACCGAACCGCAGGATGTCGAGGGCGGCATTCTCGTGACCTACCGGACCGATCCCGGCTGGATCACCACGTTGCCCACCGCGCGCGGCCTAGTTATCGAGCGTGGAAGTCCGCTGACGCACGTGGCCATCGCCGCGCGCGAGTTCGGTATCCCGACCGTCGTGCAGGTCCCGGGTGTCACGACCGCCGCGACGAACGGAGATCGGATCCGGATCGACGGGGAGCGAGGAACGGTGACGATAAGGAGTAAGGAATCGTGACGAGCACGGAAACGCGGACCATCCTCTTGACGGGTGCGTCCGGGGCGCTGGGTACCGAACTCGCCACGCGGTTCTCACGCGAAGGTGACCGGGTGCTGGCGCTGGTGCACGAGAGGACCGAGCTGTTCCGGGCCGGCCGCGTCGCTGTACCGCACCGGACCCGGGCAGGCGGGTCGGTCACGGTGGTTCCCGGTGACGTGACACAGCCGGGACTCGGCCTGACCGCCGAAGTCCGGAAGGGTTTGTGTGACATGGCCGATCTGGTGGTGCACGCGGCCGCGGTTACGGATTTCGGCAAAGCCAAGCATACCTACTACGGCGTGAACGTGAGCGGGACGAGCTCTGTCTTGGACCTCGTCTCTGAGCTTGATGTACCGGTGGTCTACGTCAGCACCGCTTATGTGGCCGGGCGGCGTCAAGGACTTGTGCTGGAGGGGGAACTGGATCGGGGCCAATCGTTCTCGAATGACTACGAGCGAAGCAAGTTCGAGGCCGAACGCCTCTTCCAGCTGGGCGTCGCTGCTGGACTGCGGGGCACCATCGTGCGCCCCAGTATCGTCGTTGGCAGGCGGCGCGACGGAGTTACCCGTGACTTCAAGAACATCTATGTGATGCTCAGGCTCGTCACCAGCGGACGCATGACCCGCGTGCCCGGCCTGCCCGACGCCACTTTGGACCTCGTGCCGGTGGACGACGTGGTCGACGTCGTGGTCGCGGCCAGCCGGGGACTGGCGGGGTGGACCGGCAAGGTGCTCCACGCGGTCGGCGGGCCCGTCACACTCGCCGACATCAGCCGTACAGTCGCGGAGTACCCCTCTCTGGCGTTGCCCGAGTACGTTCCTCCGGCCAACTTCTTGCCGAGTTCCCTCCCCCCTGTGCAGCGTGCGCTCTACGAGCGGTACGTCCGGCAGTACGAGCCGTACTTGACCGCCAGGACACGCTTCGATGACAGCAACGCCCAGCGGGCATGCCCGCATACCCGGCTTTCCGCGAGAACACTGCTGCGCCGCCTGCTCAACCACAGCATGGCCGTGGGCTACCTCGGCCCGCGATGCCGCACGTTGACCAGCGAGGCCATCGCATGACCGCCCCGATTCCCGGACTCACCTCCATGAACTTGACCGAACTCGTCGCACAGGCGCGGGCGATCGTCGAACCGCCAGCCGATTCGGCCGTCGCCCTCGAAGGTTCACTGGCCGAGGGGTTCGGCAACGAGACATCGGACGTCGATCTCGTGTTCCTTTCCAATAACCCCGGCTCGCATCCCACGATGCCGACCATCGTCTTCCTGCAGGACCGTCGTGTGGAGGTTCGGATTCGAACGCTCGACGAGGGTTTCCGGCAGCTGAAGAAGGTCACCGACGCCGCAGCGCGGGGGCGGAAGTCGCTCTCCCGGATCAGCCGCGACCTGATCGACCGTGTCCAGCGGATCGGCAGGGCCCGGTTGCTCGAGGCGACAGAGCCCGCCGAGGGACTGCGGGCCGCGTGCGCCTCGCCGGCCGTCGCACACATCATCCACGACTGGTACCGAAACTCCGCGGACGACGCCATCCTGACCGCCGACGCCCTGTGCGTCCTGGGCGATGAGGCGAGCGCGCGGTCCTGGTGCCGCACGGCCGGGATACACACGGCGAAGGCGTGGCTGGCCGAGCGGGGAGAGACCTACATCGAGTCGAAGTGGTACGGCAGTCAGTTGCGACGCACTCCAGGCGGATCGGAGCTGCTGGCTGAGCTGGAAAGCCTGGTGGGAGCACCTGAGGGCAGTGCAGGCCTCCCCCAACTGGTAACGGCTGTGGCCGACTTCCGGGCCCGGCACGTCGCGGGACCGCCGGTGGGGATCGGCGGGCAAGTCATCGTACGACCGAACCGCCAGGTCACGACGTGGCGCATCGGGCGCACCTTGCACATCGTTGATCCTGGCCGTTCTGTCTTCGTGCTCGGCGACACCGCGGAACGGGTCTGGAGCGGTTTGCCTTCTGGCATGAGCCTCAGGGAGGTGGCGAGACACTACGCCGAGTCCGGCGTTGTGGGCGCCGGGCGAGTGCTCGGCGAGTTGCACCGTCTTGGTCTCATCAGGCTGGCGGCGCGTGGTCGCGGAATCCTCGACTCGAGACCGGCAGGCGCGACGCTGCCACTCGAAGGCACGGTGGGCATCAGCGTCGACGGCGCGGTCCGGCCTGACGGTTTCGATCCCATCTGGATCCGGCCGCTGCCGATCAGCGCCGCCACGTTCGTTAAGGCGGGGATGAGCCTGGTCTGGGGGAACGTCGTCGTTGAAAACGCGCTTGAGGACATCGCCGGTGCGCTCAAGAAACACGAGTGGATACTGCTCGGTGTCGCCACGCGGCGGTGCGTCCGGTTCCTGTGCAGCGTGGCTCTGAGCGCGCACGGGGTCGCACCCGGTCCCGCCGACGAGGAGACCGTGTCGGTCGCGGGTCGGCTCGGCGTTCTTCCTCAGCACCTGTGGACCGCGGCCGAGACGCTCGTGGCCTGTGCAGAGGCCAGGGATGCAGAGGAGGCGGCCGCCATCGTCGAAAGCCTGCGCGAGCTCGTGGCTGAGGTGCGATCCCGTCTGCCCGGCTGTGGTGTGCTGCCCTCATCGTTCGACGGCGCTGACGGCTGGAGCGACACGCTCGCGGTCGGCGGTGACTGGATCAGGCTGGCGACCTTCCTCGGCATTCGTCCTCCGAAGGAGGACGCACAGGATCTCGTCGCGACCGATTCGCCGGCTTCAGGAGCGAAATGATCGCCGACGCGAGTTCCGCAGAGACGTTTCCGGGCTTCTGCCGCGAGTTCATTGCGCGACGCATGCCTGTGTGGCTGCTGTGCGTGGTTTTGGCCGCAGGTGTGGTGCTCTGCGACGCCTCGGCTCTGTTGCTCGGCCGGACGGTCTCCGGAGGCCGTGTGGCAGCCGGATCGGTCGCGTTCATGTGCGCGTTCCTGCTACTCCGGATCACCGACGACATCGACGACGAGGCGGACGGACGACCGCTCTGGGAGCGTGCGGTGCTAGACACCGAACGTCGGCTCGGGTTGCTCGGCCTGCTCGTGCTGGGCGTTCTGATTGCGACAGCGTGGTACTACGGCAATGTCGTGATCATGGTGGTGGGCGTCGCATGCACCCCGCTGGTTTCCTTCGCCGTGCGACCGCACCTCAGGCGGCACGGCGAGGAGTCGCTCCGGGTGCGCAGCGGTCTCGCCACGGCGCTGCTGGGCGTGGTGTACGAAGGTGCGCCGGCCGTCATCATCGTGGCGCTGCCGCTCGGGCTGACCGACGCCAACGTGAGGTCGGCCCGGCTCGTGCCCGTGGTGCTCCTGAGCGGTCTGTTCTGGAGCGGGTACGAGACTTTCAAGTTCGGGCGCACCCTCGTCCGTCCAGGATGGCACCCGTACGGGCTGGGGAAGCGCGGCGTGTCAGCCAGCCTCGCGATCCTGGCCGGCGCCAGCGCGACTGCTGTGGCGGAGCTCTGGGCCTCAGGGTTCTTTCCCGTCGGCGTCGCGGTGGTGCTCGGCGGCACCCTCGCCGGTGTCAGCTCGGTGTACTTGCTGTTCGGTGTCTTCGTGCCGCGGCGACGTCCGACGACCTTGCTCATCGTCGCTCTCCGGTTCATGCCGCTCGGCCTGGTCATCGCCGGAACAGCGGTGGCCGTGCTCACTCGAAGTCGGCCGTTACGAGCGAGCGCGACGAATCCACGAGAACCGAACCAACCGCACCATCGGAAGGATAGATCGACCATGATCCCTGTTGCTGTCTACGAAGAGGTTCGCGCCACCGAAGGCTTGGGAGACGCTCCGCCGGTCGGTGAGCTGGAGGACTCCCTCGCGGAGATCGCGGGTTTCCCGTTCGCGGTAGCGGTTTCCAGCGGCACTGCCGCGGTGGCGAGCCTGCTGCGGGCGGCCGGTGTCCGCCCGGGCGACCGTGTCGGAGTCTCCGCCCTCGCGCGGCCGGCGACTGGACTCGCCGTCCTGGCGCTCGGCGCCGAGCCGATGTTCCTGGACACGGCACCGGGCGACTCCTTCGGCCTTGACCCGCGGGAAGTCGAAGGCGCAGTGGACGCGGGCTGCAAAGCATTGGTCCCGGTACCGCTGTGGGGATACTGGAACGAGGATTCCGAGGCGCTGTCCCATGCCCGTGCACGCGGGTGCCGGGTGGTCGTTGATGCCGCCGAGGCCCCCTTCCTACGAACGTCACCGAGTCTGTCCGGACTCGTCGACGGGATGGCGTTGAGCCTGAACGGGCGGATGCCGCTGAAGGCGGGCGAGGGCGGGGCGTGCCTCACCGCCGATCCCGCTCTGGCCGGTGCCGTGGCCGCGTTGCGCAGCTTCGGCCAGGGGGCCGTGCCACAGGGCAGGCACCTGGAGGCCAACGGGCGGCCCGGTGACTCATTCGGCGTCGACCTGAAGATCAACGGACTCGGTGCCGAATGGTGCCTCGCCCAGGCGCGCAATGCCGCGGACGTGTACCGGCACCTCGAACAGGACCGACTGCTCGCGGACTTCTGCTTCCGGCGAGCCCGCGTGCCGTTCGAGGAATGCGGTATGGCCGCCTCTGTGGTCCGGCCCGGGGCTTTCGGATTCGCGGCGGTCTGCGTGGATGAGGCCGACAAAGCGACGCTCGAGCGGCGCCTCGCCGAAACCGGTGTGGAGCCGGACAGCGCCGGTTGTACCCCCATCTACGCGAGTGCGGTGTTCGCCGGGACAGGTGCGTGCTGCGCTCGTGCTGAGACGCTGGCGCGGCGTGTCGTCGCCGTTCAGCACGAAAGCATTCGCAAGGAAGTCAGGCGAGGTTTGACGGCTTGAGAAGCGGCGTGCGGGAGAGCAATTACGGTGCGCATCTTTCTGGTTCGCCACGCGATGTCTCAGTGGCAGGCCGACCACGGTGCCGGTCTCGACAGCGAACTTTCGCCCCTGGGGCTGGTCCAGGCCGAGCACTTGGCCCGGTGGGCGGTGACCCGACCCTGGCTTGGCCCAGGGCAGCGATTCGATCCCGACCGGATGTTCGTCAGTCCCCTGCGGCGGGCACAGCAGACGGCCGAAGTGCTCGAAAACAGTCTCGGACTCCGGAGCGAAGTGTGCGAGCACCTGGCCGAGCCGCCGTTCAGTGTCGAGACGCTGCTGCCGACGCCCGAGGGGCCGCTGCGGCCTCGGCTGGCAACCCCGGCGGACATCCGATACGCGGGGGTGCACAGGAGAGCCAAGCGCGCGCTAGAAGTGCTTGTCGAGGCCGCGAAGGACTCCTCGGGCGGCGTGGTCGTGGTCGGGCATGCGGGCCTGCTCCGGACCATGGTGCGGTACCTCGTCGACTCGGACATCGTGTGCTTCGGGTTGTTCAACACGGCACTCATCGGCTTGGAATGGACCGATGCCCGGTGGCGGCTCAGCCAGGTGAACCTCTGCGAGCACCTGCCCGCGGAACTACGGACCTAGGAGTGCCCCTGGTTCCCAATCACGGTTCAGGGGGGTTGCGGCTATGCAGCTGAAACCGGAAGAGATCACGGATGCCGTCGCTGAGTTGCGCGCCGCCAGTGGCCGTCGGCGGATCGGGGCGGCGGAGGCCGGTCACGGATTCACCAACGAGTGGTGCTTCTTCTTCAAGCCCAGCATCACCGGGGCCGTTGCTCGCCCTGGGTTGAAGAACGCGGTCGGGCTCGCGTTGGATCTGTTCGATCACCACGGAATGACCGTCATCGAGGCACATGCCATCAGCCCTGGCTACATGAACACCCACCACCTTTCTTTGCGAAACTACCGTGAGCTCGTCGAACTGGCCATGTATGCGAGCGCGTTGGCCGCCGACAGCTCAGTCCTCCGAGCCGCTCCCGACTTCGACCGGGTACTCGGTGCATACGAGGCGCTCGCCAAGCTGGAGCTCGACATCCCAGAGCTGAGCCGGCTCTGGTACTCGGCGGTGCACTACTACCGTCTGGGGAGGGCCGTGATCGGTGCTGTCGTGCCGATAGAGGGCGAGCGGGTCTTGCTGGTCAACGGGTTCATCCCCGGCCAGGTAAGCACATACGGCCAACCGGGCACCGTAACCGTCGTTCTCCGTCTCGCCTCCGACCTCAGCTGGTCCGCCGCGCGCCATAGCCTGCTCGGTGCAACCAACCCAGCGGACGCAGCGCCCGGAAGTTTTCGCTATGAATTGTGGGCGAGGCGCGAGGAAATCGGGCTGCCGAGGGTCGACTTCAATTGGAATGGCGCCCACCTTTCGGCAGGCCCGCTCGAAGCGATCTACGAGCTCCAGTTGCTCACGTCGGACGACCAGACGAACCTCAGGCCGCTGTCCGACTTCAGCTTCGGGCGGAGACTGCTGGATTCACGCGCGCTGCGGGAGAATGTGGAAGCGCTCATACCGCAGCACTTGCCTGGCAGCACGGTCGACGAGCGGGCCGCACGGCTTTACGTTCAAGCCAGGGAGGCGGTCGAGAACCGCGACGAACCTGAGGCGATCACCGTGCTGGAGAAGATCATCCGCTCCGTCGGTCGCGTGCAGGAACCGGAAAGCCACGGGCACCGCCGATGACGCCCCGGCATTGGTCGAGTTGCTCCGCTGGCACCACGAGAATGGAGAAAAATGGGTGACATCCCTTTCCTGCGACAGACCACGCTGTCCGCCGATCCCCGGCACGCCGACCGCTATGAGGTCGAGCTCTCCCCGGAGTGGAACGCTCCGTTCACACCGCAGGGCGGGCTGATGACCGCCGTCGTCGCGCGTGCCATGGAGACTCGCCTCGGCCGTCCGGAGCAGCAGCTTCGGACGATCACCACGATGTTCGTGTCCCAGGTCTCGCCGGGGCGGGTCTCCGTCGACGTGTCCCTGCTCCGCACCGGCCGCAGGATGTCACAGCTCACGGCCACTCTGACCACGGCCGAGGGCGCGGTCGGCCTCACGACGGTCGCGGTTTTCGGCAGCGACCGCCCCGGTTTCCTCTTCACTGAAGCCACCATGCCGGAGGTACCGCCCGCCGTCGAATGCCCCTCGTTTCGCGACACGCCACGAGACGCAACCGGCATTATCCCGGCACCGTTTTGGGACCTGGTGGAGGGTCGTCTGGCACAGGGGCACCACCCTTGGGACAATCCTTCACCGACCACATCGGAGCAGGTGTACTGGTACCGCTTCGACGATCCGCCGCTGCTGGCGGACGGACGGATGGATCGCCTTGCCGGACTCGTACTGAGCGACATCATGATCGGTTCGGCCTACGAACGGATGGGATCCGGCCTCCCGGTGTGGCTGGCACCGAGTGCCGACTTGACGGTCCACCTGTTCGAGGAGGCTCGGTCTCCGTGGCTGCTCGCGCGGAATCGCGCGCGTCGCGCCGACCAGGGCTACCTCAGTTTGGAGCTGGAGCTGTGGGATCCGGACCGACGAGCGCTGTGCGCGTACGCGACCCAACTCGCACTGCTCATGTTCCCGCAGGGGGACGTCACCGAGGACATTCCCGCCCCGGAGCCCGGATGAGAGTTCCGGCCCCCATGCTGTCAAGCACGGCCCCCTTTTCAAGGAATGCTGCGACGTCATCACGAACCGTGGTCAGTGGATCGATTTCCAGTGACTACCTGCACCATTTCCCGGGCCGGTTCGCCGACCATATCGTGCCGGGTGGTCTGGACCGGCTCTCGTTGAGCTTTCTGGCCGACGAACTGACCACCCATTGGGGCGGCGTCGGTGCGAACATCGCTTTCGGTATGGGTGTGCTCGGTCGTCGGCCGTTGCTCGTCGGCGCTGCCGGGCAGGACTTCGGCCCTTACCGGGAATGGTTGTGCGGTCACGGCGTTGATTGTTCGGGGGTGTGTATCGTCGAGGACTCACACACCGCCCGGTTCACCTGCACGACCGACGATGACCAGTGCCAGCTGGCGACCTTCTACCCCGGCGCGATGAGCCAGGCGGGGACGATCGCGCTGGCTCCGCTCGCGGTGCGGCACAGAGTGGGGCTGGTGATCATCGGCGCCAACGACCCGGAGGCGATGCTCGCGCACACCCGGCAGGCCAAAGCCCTGGGGCTGCCTGTTGCGGCGGACCCGTCGCAACAATTGCCCCGGCTGACCAAGCAGATGTGCCGGGAGCTGGTCGAAGGTGCCAGCTACCTGTTCAGCAACGAGTACGAGGGGTTGCTGATCCGCCGTGTCTGCGGGTGGACGGAGCCGGAGCTCATGAGCCAGGTCGGGCTTCGCGTCACCACCCTCGCCGGCGAAGGCTGTGAGCTGGCCGTCGTGAGCGGGGAGCGGGTGCGGATTCGCGCTGTCCCCCCGGCCGGGCCGGTTGAGCCGACAGGAGCAGGCGATGGGTTCAGGGCGGGTTTCCTCACCGGTATCGACCACGGCCTGGCTCCCCAGCAGGCGGCACAATTGGGTTGTCTGATCGCCACACTCGTATTGGAGACCAGCGGCTCTCAAACGTGGCGTATCGACCGGGAGGACGCTGTCGCCAGATTGCGTGAGACTTATGGCGCTGCCGAGTCGGCCGAGTCAGCCGACGTCTTGAACGCCGCTCTTTTCGACGCGGTGGCGGCAGGCGGATGAGCGGCCGTCACCCGGGCCTGACCAGCCCCCTGGAGCCCCGGACATGTCGAAGGCCGCGTCAACCCACATCAAGATGATAAAGCGCCAGATGTTCGGGCGTGCCGGGCTCCCACTGCTGCGCAAGCGGGTGCCGCTCACCGCTCGCAACTGACCAGCGGCACGCAGCCACCAGTCCCCGGCACGGGGGCCCAGTCCCCAAAATCAAGCGGACGGGGCCAGCGGGGCACTAGCCTGCTGCACATGCGGATTGAGCAGGTCACGATCATCGTCGATGATTACGACAAGGCCATCGGATTCTTCGTGGACGCGCTGGGATTCGACCTCGTCCAGGACTCGCCGGCGCTGACCAACGACGGCAGGCCGAAGCGGTGGGTCGTTGTCCGGCCGCCCGACGCGCAGACCGGCATTCTCCTCGCTCGCGCGGACGGCGAACACCAGGCTGCAGCCGTCGGGGAGCAGATGGCCGGGCGTGTCGGGTTCTTCCTCCAGGCCGACGACTTCGACGCCGCTCACGAGCGCATGACAGCCGCCGGCGTACAGTTCCTCACCGCGCCGCGCACAGAGCCCTACGGGCGCGTCGCCGTGTTCCTCGACATCGCGGGCAACAAATGGGACCTGCTCGGCCCTGCAGCCTGACAAACTCACATCAAGGCTTAGGCACCTCGGCGAAGCACTCCAGCAGGTCCCCGCCTGATGCCGCCAGCAAGGCGCGAGCACGGCAGGCCAGCTCCCCGAGCGCTTCCCCAGCGGCGGGCCGGGACGGGCATGCGACACTGAACAGCCAACGGGGCTCCCGGGACGGACGGTGATCTAGGCATCCCTTGTCCTAGCCCGGACCTCGTTGCCATCCCCGCAGCTACACGAGCCCGGCCGCATCGCGACCAAGCCGCCGCAAGCCCGTCACAAGCCGCCATTCCTGGCCTCTGCGGCTCCTCTCGGCTCCGCGCATAAACACCGGCAGTAACCAGGCGGCAGGCATGCACTCCCGCCGCACCGGAAACGGACATACCCTATACCGGTACCAACCCGGAAAGCGCTCCGCGGAGCCACCCAGGCAATCCCGCCCGAAAACAGCGCTCAACCTGCGCGAACTACTTTGCGGATCACCCCGCAGGGCAACCCTGGCCGTGCCACGAAGAATATAGGTGCATTATCAACAATGGCTGGCGTGGCGATGTAACATAGTGCCAACAGCGTTAAGAAATCTGGTATATGAATGGTCGGCCGACCATTCATGCTGGTCATCGCCATCGCCTGGGACATTAGGTGGCAACAGCGGGACAATGACGGTTCTTAACGGAAGGCTAACGAGAAATGACGCAGCAGGTCTATCTCATCCTGATCCGTGATGGCAGCCTGGCGCTGGCCGCGGGCGCGGCGCTGGAAGAACGGCTCGGCGCCGACGGCCACCCTGGCATGGCGCTGGTTCCCGCGCGTCGCGGCACCGACTTCGCGGACCAGGGCGATGGCCCGGATCTGGACTACGCAGCGAAGGTAGTCCGAGGGGGCGGGCCCACGCCCCAGGTTGTGGCACTGTACGAAGACGGCCTGCTCGACATGCTGCAGACACTGGGCCTGGCCGCCTACGTCGGCGTCCCGGATCACCACGACTGGCGGATCATCCACTTCGACGACGCCGCCACCGCTGGCGCGATGCTGCTACCCGTCGTCACCGGCCGCGACCTGGTCGACGCCGTCGCCGCGCACGTCCCCTGGGACCAGTACGCCACTCCCGAACCCATGGCCACCGCGCACCGCCGCCGCACCACAGGCAGCAGCCGCCAGGCTGGACCCAACCGCAAGCCCGGTACTCTGCCGCCCAGCCCACTGGCCCGCAGGCTCGCCATCGCCAGTGTCGCAGTACCCCTGCTGACGGTGGGCCTGCCGATCACCGCCGCTGCCGCGCAGACCGCGAACTCCCAGGCGCCGGCCGCGCCGCAGCAAGTCCCGGCCCAGGGCGGCCCTGCTGCTCCCGTTACGACCGCAGCGACACCAGTGCTTAAGGTGACCATCATCGGCGACTCCTACACCAGCGGCGAGGGTGCCGGCATGTATAACACGGTCACGTACCCAGCCGTCAACGCCAACGGGTCGTCGTCGATGGTGACGGCAGTCGATCCGGGACACCAGTCGCCGCTGGCTCCGACATTGCAGGCACTCCAGCAAATTCAGTCAGCCAACCCCAACGTCAACATCCAGGTGAACTTCGTTGCCTACTCCGGCGCCACCCGGGACAGCATGTTCTCGCCACAGCAGCCCGGCACGCCGTTCATGCAGCCGCCGCAGATCGACGCGGTAAAGAACGCCAACATCGTGATCGTCGGCGTGGGCGGCGACGACATCAACTTCGCCAACTGGATCAGGACCGTGATCGGCAACAACGAAGCGGGGACAGCTTCACACTTCACGGACTACATGGATCCGCTGACTGACGGAACGTATCAGCAGGCGCAGACCGATTTCCTGAACTATGTCGCCTCGCAGGCGGCGCCGGGCGCGTCCATCGTTTCCCTGGGCTATCCGATGGTACTGCCGCAGACTATTCCGAACGGCGCGTGGTACAACGACCCGCGCAGCTGGTCAACGATCAGCCAGCTGGAAGTCGACATGTCCAACCAGCTAAACCTCGGGCTGAACACGGCCAACCAGGCCGCGTCGGACAATGCCGTGCCGCAGCAGCCGGGTCAGCAGTTCGTCTACGCCGACATCTCGAACGCGCTGCGGGGCCCGGACAACGCACTGTTCAGCGCCACCCCAGGCCTCAACACCCTTACCTGGAGCCCGACGTGGGGTTTCCAGGAGTCCTACCACCCCAACGTGCTGGGCTATCAGGACATACAGACGCTGCTTCAGCCCTACATCAACGACGCGGTCAACCGCCAGATAGCGCTGGGAGTGCCGTCCGCACCGCCGTCCGACGGCGGTGCGAACGGGGGTGGTACCGCTGGCGGGGTCCAGGGCCAGCCAGGCACCCAATCCGGACCAGCGGCCACCCCGCCCACCGACCCCAGCCAGCCGACACCTCCCGACAACAGCAGCGGCGGTGGTGGCGGCGGCAGCAGCAGCGGCAGCGGGGTCCAGGGCCAGCCAGGCACCCAATCCGGACCAGCCGCCACCCCGCCCACCGACCCCAACCAGCCGACACCTCCCGAC
>Ga0126381_100003314_pt1 | contig 17510 bp, 19 predicted proteins | sample PanSoiMetPlot_28_FD_96465 | JGI IMG/M metagenome (GOLD analysis project Ga0126381, IMG submission 96465) | Tropical forest soil microbial communities from Panama - MetaG Plot_28 | ecosystem: Environmental > Terrestrial > Soil > Tropical forest > Bulk soil | place: Panama | collected 2016-02-17 | reverse complement strand
CTTGACCGAAAAATAAATATCCTCATTCGAGAAGGCGCGGACGCGCGCGGACCCGTCAACAGTGTTGACGCGGCTCGTCTCCTCAATCGCGCTGCTCTTCTGAAATAGTCTGGTGTAGACAGTTGCAACACTAGCCATTGTTTGTTCCTTTAGTGGGGCAGGATGGCATCCTGCGGCGGATTGGTAATCCGCCTTCTTCGGACTTCTTGAACGCGCCAGGAAGGCCGATTCCCAATCGGCCGCAGGTTGCCAGCCTGCCCCACATGCGCGCGGGTGAGGAGGTGTGTCCCGTTCGCACGTGTCTGGTCGTTGAAGCGCCGTTCGTTCTCAATTCATTTCGATCGCCCTGAGCTTCGCGCTCCTGGCGGCCGGATTCTCCCTGGTTTCTTCTTCCGTAGGCTTGACGACGTGCCGGTTGAGCAGAGTTGCTCTTCCTTCCTTCGCCAACGCCTGAAAACTCTGCTTGACCTTCCTGTCTTCGATCGACATGAAGGTAAGCATCACCACTCTCCCGTTCGGCTTGACCCATCTGGCGAGAGAGGCAAGCAGCGAATCGAGCTCTTCCATTTCCTGGTTCACTTCCAAACGCAAGGCCATAAAGGTCTGCGTTGCGGGGTGTAGTTTCGACGTGCGGGGCACGGCCCCCTCGATCAATTTGGCCAATTGACCGGTGGTTGTTATTGGACGCGCCCGCACGATTGCTCTGGCTATCTTCCGGCTCCTCCTTTCCTCGCCTTTCCGAAATATCAGATCGGCGAGCTCCTTTTCCGATTCGTAGTTGACGATATCGGCGGCGGTCCTTTGAATATGCGAAAGACCCGCGCTCACGCCGGTTCTCGACATCCGCATATCCAAAGGACCATCCGCCATCAGCGAGAATCCCCGCCCACCGTCCGTCAACTGGTATTTCGAGACCCCGAGATCGGCCAGCAATCCGTCCAGTTGTGAAATTCCCTCGGCTGCCAGTACGTCTCCCACTCTCGAAAACACACTCTGATGAAAATGAATCTTGTCCGCGCAATCCGCCAAATTCGCCTTCGCCATTTCCAGCGATTCGGCGTCCCTGTCGCAGGCGATCAGCCGGCCGACCCCACCCAGAGATTTCAATTGCCGCGCGATTGCTCCCGAATGTCCACCCAAACCGCAGGTCAGATCCGCATACACTCCGTTGGGCCGGATGCTCAGGTATTCCACGCACTCCCGCAACATGACCGGCGTATGCATACATAACCGCTACTTGAAGCCGAGCTTCTTGAGCTTTCGCAAATTTTCCGCCGCGTTCGCAGCGGCCGTCTGCATCCGCTCTTCGTGTACCCTCTTCGTAAAAATGTTGATCGAGTTGTTGTGAGCTTCCACCCACAACGGCTCTTTCCCCGCTAAACCCAATGCGTCGCGCAAGGCTGAGGGCAACAGAACCCGCCCGTTCCCGTCGATCGTCGCCGTGTCGCCGTTTACCTTCGCCATGTACGCCAGCGACTCCGCCGCTTCCGGATCGTCTGTCGTGTTTTCCAGAATCCGCAGGTTGTCCTGCCACAGCCAAATCGGATATATTCGACCCAGACGGTTGTCCAAAGTGGTGATGAAGACTGTGCGCCCATTGATCGAATCCAGGAACGTCACAAACTCCGCGGGGAGCTTGAGCCGAAACTTGTCGTCCAGGCTGGCTTGCGCCACGTTCGACGGCGCGTCCACTTTGGCCCCTTGGGACCCTCCGGATTGGTTCGATTCGACCACTCTTAAACATCCCCGACCACATTAGACCACTTACTGAGGATAAAGCGATCCCTGACGGATTTCAAGTATTTTGTTGGGGGAGTAGGACTTCTCCTAATCTTCGCCCCTTCTTCGCGGGCTAGAAATGATGCTGCGAAAGCCGGGCGGCGGTCAATTTATTCGTACCAGCGCCTTCACACGTCGGCATAGGTATAATCCGAACCACACTGCCTCCCCTACTCGGTGCTAAACTTCGATTCGAGTGGGGACGACGAACGTCACGATAACAGTGAAGGGCGGCAAAGGCGACCTGGTGATTCCCGCAACAGTACGCCGCCGGGCTGGTATTCGTGCCGGTGATCAACTGGAGTGCAAAGTTTCAGGCGGAATCATTAATATCATTCCCAAGCTGCCCTCTGCCGATGATGAATATACTGCCGACCAACGGCGAAAGATCGACGCAGAGCTAGATCAAGCGGCAAAGGGTCCATACTACGGTCCATTCGAGACGGCCGATGCAGCCATCAATTCTTGGGCGGCGAGATCCGCAAGAGGAAAAACAAGAAAACAGCCAAGTGAGGGTCGTTTTCACTGAACAGGCCATTGAGTCGCTGAAGAATGCGCCGCAAGCCGTACGCCGCGCATTCGCCAAGCAGCTAAGGCTTCTGGTTCAAAATTTGCTTCATCCGTCGCTTCATGCGAAGAAGACGATGAATCGAAAGATCAGTGGCAGGCGCGAGTCAATCGCAATTGGCGCTTCTATTTCACGATCTCGGATGATGTCTATCGAATCGAGAAGGTCATTCCTCATCCGAAATAAATCTATTCCCGCGGCCAATCGCCGATTAGGGGAACGTCTCCATTTTGAGTGACGATCGTCGCCGGGGGCGGCCGATTTGCGGGACAACCGTTGTCGTGGTCGTCGGGATATTGGCGCTCCCAACGGCGGCAACTTTCCGTGCGTAACTCCGCGTCGCTCGATGCGGTCAACAGGCGGCGCATCTCGCGCTCCTCAGCGTGCTCCCACCAGAAGCCTGCGCTTCTCGATTTAAAATCGCGCCGTGCGTTTTCGACATCAGCAGCCGAACAACATGTAAATCCGCTGTCATAGAAATGTCCGCGATCCTCGTCCGAGAGCGAGTCCCAGCACTCATCCTGTCCCCAACTCATCAAGAGCAACGCCCGGCACGCAGGAATCCGCACTGCCCGACTTGGATGCCGCGCCAAGCCACGCCAGAGCTTCACCTTTCTCCATTGGTTCAGCCTCCAACCGGGGTCGATATATGAAAAGTACGGATATGTGATCTTTTCCCTTGCGGACGCGGGAATCGAAAAGTTCATCAAGGCGATTCGTTCCCAGAGAGAATGCGAATCGTCGAGAGGCAATCGCTCGTGGGGTCCGGTTGTGATGGGGAATATGCTTCGCCGCCAGTCGCGGACGACACGGTAGAGTCCACGTTCCTTGTTCAGAAGAAAGAGATCTCTGTCGCCAACCTCCGTCCCATTCCAACTGCCGCTGGCGCCACCAACCCAGAAAACCTCATACAGGTCGATAATGTCGTGCGGCTCTGTTCCTCGAAGCACCGTTTCAACGCGGACCTTGCGTCTTAAGACCCGCCAATATTGTCTGTCTTGGGAGTTCGCTTGCGGCAGAACGAGCCGGAATGAAGGCCACCGCTCATACAGTTGTTCTTGAATTACTCCGACGAATACCAAGCTGGCGCGATCCAACATTTCGTCGCTGGACATTTTGGGTGAAGAATGAAGCGTCACCGTCGGACCACAGCCGCACAGCAGTAACGCGAACGCAGGAAGGAAACGCACCACAGTGTTCAGACACCGCGCCGGCGACGCGAGTTCCGCGCAGTTACCTCCGCGTCGACTTTTTCAGCGCTATCGTCTGAAGCACCGTCGGATAAGGCTCCATCGCCCCGTGAATCGGCACATCCGTGGCCGGCAGCAAACCGCGCAACATCATATTGTGGGCGAGGTTGTCGCCCCAGGGGTGCTGCAGCCAGGTCGAGTCGTAGAGGTCCGCCTGCACCAGGATCCGATCGCGCGGAACGTACGCGAACAGGTTAGTGCCTTCGCGCGGGTTGTCCTTCGTATAGTACAAGTCCACTTCAAGCGAATTGTCTTTTAGCTTGAGATGATCCGCCACGGGCGTAATTTTTAGCGGCTTCGGATTTTTCGCGAGCGCGTCTTCCTGAATCGAATGCTTGCGCTCGTATAATTCCTTAAACAAGTCGACGTTGCCCGAGTAAGTGATGATACTCAGTCCCTCGGCGACCGCCGTGCGTAGGCCGCCGGAGTGGTCGAAATGATGATGGGAAACAATTGCCGTTGTGAGCGGTTTTGACGGCACAATCGACCGCGCCTTCTCGATCACCGCCTTCGTGCGAGCCTCATTCAGCGGCGCCTCGAACAGCGTCAAATGATCGTCGAACTCAAATAGAACGCTCCGATGATTGCCCGTGCCGGCAAGCCACCAGATGCCCTTTCCCACGACCTGCGCCGTTACGTTCTCATGCAGCGGACCCGGCGCATCCGTGGCCTTGACCTTATCGGTCGCCGTCATGTTCTCGAGCGGGGCGTCCACCGAATTGCGGTCCACATCCAAATCCAGCTGGACGTACTTATCGAGAGTGGTTTTCAATTTGCGCGGCAGCTTCAGGCGCCCATCCGCGGTTTCATATTTATCGAACAAGGTCTCAATCGCCACATCGCCCAGATTGGCGTTGTAGGCCATCGTCGTGACCGAATGCGGAAGATTGGTCGCCGGATCGATGGTGAGCGTAAACGCGTCGCCATGCGAGGTAGTGACGTCGATCGCCTGGAAGTCTCCCTTGAAGTGCGGGGTTCCCATCTTCGCCCCCGGCTCGAGCGCCGCGCGAAGAGCGGTGAGCGGGTGATGCAGCATCTCCATGCGCCGGTCCTGCGCGGCTTGCGCGGAGGCGCGCGTCATTGTGCCGTCGTCCGAGATATTGAAAGCGACGTCGCCATCCACGCCCTGGTTCTGCCGCTGCACCGTAGCGCCGGCAAACAGAAACTGCGCGACCCGAAGCTGGTCCGTCCGCATGCGGCCATTCACAAGGTCCATGGATCGTTTGTAGGTGCTCACTCTCCACACGGGAAGCTCGTCTTGCGGTGTACGGTTCTGTCCCAAGTTAGGACTCGCGCCCGACCCTTCGATCACTAATGTCTTCGCGCCTCGAATTGCATCGGCCCCGCCCATTGCGTCCGCCGCTGCGTGAATCATGCGGTCTTCGGCCGAAAACATGCACCCCGTTTCGCACCACGCCGCGAGCGCTATCAGAGCAAGAAATATCCTGCGCATGATGTCGAAGTATATCGCGCCGTGTAGTGCGGGATGACAGTACAATTCCTATTTGCCGCAATCAACATACGACGTACTCGTAGCAGGCGGAGGCAACGCGGGCCTCAGCGCCGCCCTCATGGCAGCCGAGAACGGCGCGCGAGTCATCATCGTCGATAGCGCCCCCAAAGAATTCCGGGGCGGAAACAGCCGCCATACGCGTAATCTTCGCGTGATGTCCGAGACCTATAGCGAGAAGAGCTTCTTGACGGATCTCGATCGAGTCACTGGCGGCGCCATGAACGCACAGCTCGCGGAGCTTGCCGTCCGATCCTCTCCCGAGGCCCGCGTATGGATGACGCAACAAGGTGTCCGATTCCAACCCGCGCTAGAGGGGACGCTCCATTTAGGCGAAACTAATGCATTCTTCCTGGGCGGAGGCAAAGCCCTTCTCAACGCATACTACTTCGCAGCCGAACGCCGAGGGATCGAAGTTCTCTACAATGCCGAAGTCATCGCTCTCAACATTCGCAACGGAGTGTTCGAAACCTCCGAGATTCTGCACAACGGAGAGTCCAAGGAAATCCGCGCGAAGACATTCATCGCCGCATCGGGAGGATTCGAGTCGAACCTCGAATGGCTCGAAGAAGCCTGGGGCCCGGCGGCGCGCAACTTCTTAATTCGGGGTACGAGCTTTAACAAAGGCCGCGTTCTGAAACTCCTGCTCGAAAACGGAGCCCAAGCCGTCGGCGATCCCACTCAATGCCATGCCATTGCCATTGACGCGCGCTCGCCCAAGTACGACGGAGGCATCATCACACGCCTTGATTCATTGCCCTTGGGGATTGTCGTTAACCGCAATGCTGAGCGCTTCTACGACGAGGGTGAAGATCTGTGGCCCAAGCGCTACGCAATCTGGGGCCGCCTGATCGCGCAGCAGCCGGATCAAATTGCGTACTCGATCTTTGATTCGAAACTCGCAGGCAAATTCATGCCCTCTCTTTATCCGGTGATTCGCGCAATTACGATCGGTGAGCTTGCCGAAAGGCTCGGCCTTGAGCCCGGCGCTCTCACTGCAACAGTCGAACACTACAACACCGCCGTGATTCCCGGCTCGTTCGACCTCGCGCACTTGGACGACTGCCGCACGCGCGGACTCGCGATCGACAAGACACATTGGGCGCAGAAGATCGATACGCCGCCATATCTTGCCTATCCTCTCCGCCCCGGCATCACATTCACGTACCTCGGCGTAATAGTGAACGAAAAGGCGCAGGTCCAAGGCGTGAAAAACGTGTACGCGGCCGGTGAAATCATGGCGGGAAATATCCTGAGCAAGGGCTATCTCGGGGGCTTGGGAATGACGATCGGCACGGTATTCGGACGAATCGCCGGAACGGAGGCCGCGCGTGCAGCCCTCTGATCTATTAAAGGAAGGCGAGCGAGTCCTCACCATCTGCAACGCCTGCCGATATTGCGAAGGCTACTGCGCCGTATTCCCCGCGATGGAGCGCCTCACAACTTTCCCCGAGCGCGACCTGAATTATCTTGCCAACCTCTGCCACAACTGCCGCGAATGCTTTTACGCGTGCCCGTTTACTGCTCCACACGAATTCGATGTAGACATCCCCCGTACGCTCACGCAAATCCGCGAGTCATCGTACAAAACCTACGCCTGGCCGAAATGGCTAAGGCCACTCTCCTCCACCCTAGCCTGGCTAACCATAACCTGTGGCACAGGCTTTAGCCTGTGGCTGCCTAAAACGAACGGCAATCTCTACACAGTAATGCCGCACGAAATCATGGTGGCAATCTTTACAGCTCTTTCCGTTCTAATACTGTTGCCCATCGCACTAACCGCCCTCCACTTCGCGCGCGCCAACCACCTCTCGGCGAAAGCGTTCGCACCAGCCCTCGGCGACGCCCTCACGCTCAAGTACATGAGCAGCGGCGGCACAGGCTGCACCTACCCCGACGAAACGCACTCGAACGCCCGCCGCTGGCTCCATCACCTGACCTTCTACGGCTTCTCGCTTTGCTTCGCTTCGACTTGTGTAGCTGCTTTCTATCACTACGCACTCAGCCAAATAGCGCCCTATTCCTACGCAAGCCTTCCAGTGATCCTCGGAACGCTAGGGGGAGTCGGCCTACTCTTCGGCCCCCTCGGTTTACTCGCGCTCTCCATAAAAGCCGAAACCACAAACTGGTTCGACGCCGAGTTCACGCTGCTTCTCTTCTTAACGGGGGCGACTGGCATGCTCACACTCGCAGTCCGCGAAACACCGTTGCTCGGAAGAGTTTTGATCATTCACCTCGCCTTGGTCGCCGGACTTTTTTTGACTCTGCCCTACGGTAAATTCGTGCACGGCATCTATCGCTTCCTCGCGCTGGTTCGCTACTCTCTGGATAGAACATGAATGCGATGAATGGACGGCAGGACTCCAGTCCCGCGGCCGGTCTCCAGACCGGCCTAGCTGTGCCGGCACCAGAGTCCCGGCGCGGGTCAGAGATCCGCGATCCCTCCGTATGAACCACGAATCTAAAGCCTGGCCGGTAGTCCGCGTCGCCTCGGGCAACATGTTCGAAATGTACGACTTCATGATCTTCGGCTATTACGCCACCGCGATCGGCCGAGCCTTCTTTCCCTCCGGCAGCGACTTCGCATCGCTCATGAAATCGCTGATGACCTTCGGCGCAGGCTACCTTATGCGTCCGCTTGGAGCCATTGTCCTCGGAGCCTACATAGACCAGCACGGCCGCCGCAAGGGCCTGCTGCTTACGCTCACTCTGATGGCCTTCGGCACGCTTTCGATCGCGGCGATGCCGACGTACGAAACCATAGGCTGGCTCGCGCCCGCATTGGTTCTCTTAGGAAGACTCGTGCAAGGATTCTCCGCCGGAGTTGAACTTGGCGGCGTCTCCGTTTACCTCGCCGAAATCGCCACGCCGGGCCGCAAAGGTTTCTATTCGGCGTTTCAATCCGCAAGCCAGCAGATCGCCGTGATGCTCGCAGCGATTGTTGGAATCACACTCGCGGGCTATGGATGGCGAGCGCCGATGCTCGTGGGCTGCATCATCATTCCGTTCCTGTTTTTGCTGCGGCGCTCATTGAACGAAACCCCGGAATTCCTCGCTCGAAGACACCGGCCCGGCGCGAGCGAGATTTTCAAAACGCTCGTCGTGCATGCACATACCGTCGTGCTGGGCATGATGCTTTCGATGATGACCACCGTGTGCTTTTATCTCATCACCGCCTATACCCCGACCTTCGCAGGAACGGAACTGCACCTGCAATCCTCAAGTGTTCAGTGGGTCATCTTATGTGTCGGAGCGTCGAATTTCCTTTGGCTGCCGATCATGGGCGCCGCGTCCGATCGATGGGGACGAAAGCCAATCTTATTCGCGTTCACCGCTCTAACGATACTGACTGCCTACCCGGCGCTCGCGTGGCTGGTAAGCGCGCCTTCGGTTAGCCGATTGTTGGCAGTCGAGCTTTGGTTCTCCTTCATGTTTGGCAGTTACAACGGAGCTTTGATTCCCTATTTGATGGAAATCATGCCCGCCAAAGTACGAACGTCCGGCTTTTCGGTAGCATTCAGTCTGGCGGCAGGGATTTTCGGAGGCTTCACTCCGGCGCTTTGCACATATCTAATAAAGGTCACCGGCAACCGGGCCATACCTGGGCTGTGGCTTTCCGTGGCGGCTGCATTTGGCTGCATCGCAACTGCCCTCTCGCACATCAAAGGGGAAAACGAAGATGAACCGAACGCTCTGCCTGCTGGCGAGTCTGGCGGTGCCGTACGTTTTGGCGCAAAATCCGTATAAAGAGCAATCCAGCTCGACTTTTTCGATGACCACGAAGGGTCCGTCGAAAATCGTGCAGATTTCAAATGTTTCTTACGAGCTAACCGGCAAGCTAGTACTGCGGAAAACGACGAAGACGAAATACACGCTGGATGAGATCGATGTAGACGCCGTGACGGAAGTCAGCGCGTGGCCGATTGGGACTCCGTTTACGCAGAAGCCTACGTATACGATCCGCGAGCAGGGAGTGGATCCGACGAAGATCGGCGACGAACTGATCCAGCTTTCGCGCGGGCTGGAGGATGTCGAGTGGTGGTCGGAATATTCACTAGCAACCGGCGCTCATCTCTTCGACACGTACACGCCGTTGCAGCAATTCTCGATTTCGCGCGAGGAGTTGATCCGGCGCTTCGCAGGATTGGATGTTCCCACCGACGACGTGAAGGACCCGCGGCTGAAAGATCCCAAGGCGGTCGCGGTGGTGACTTATGCGTCAGCGGACAAAGTGATTCGTGAAGCGCTGATAACGGCCGACGATCCAAAACAGGCCGTGTTGCTTCGCTCGCTTGCCGATTCGAACCGCCGCGTCGATGCTGTGGAGCAGGACTCCGCGGTGCGCGCGCTGCGAATCGTGATTCGGCAGAACTTTCCCTCGCCGCCAAATCCAGTGACCGTGACGATTCCGATCACGAACGACGATCTGGATCTCGCAAAAGCACAACTCCCTCCGAAAATGCACGCGACCGTATTCAAGCGATAAGGAGAACCCAATGGAAGAACAGGGCTATAAGAATCACACGAAGCTGGTTCCGCTATTTCACTTCTTTGCACTTCCAGCAATGGCGTTGGTGTTTCTGGCTTCGCTGGTGAATTTGTATCTACGGTTCACTGAGAGAACGGGTGGCCGCTTTAGCGCGCTTCTCATCACGCTTATCTCGCTCATTGCAATTGTTCACACGCTATTAAGCCGCGTTTTCCCGCTCAAGGCGCAGGACCGCGCGATCCGCGCCGAAGAAGGGCTGCGCTACTTTATTCTCACAGGCAAACGGCTGGACCCGCGCCTGAAGATGTCGCAGGTCATCGGTCTGCGCTTTGCGTCAGACGACGAGCTGCCCGCGCTCGCGCGGCGGGCGGCGGACGAGAATCTGTCGTTGGATCAAATCAAGCAGGCAGTAAAGAACTGGCGTCCGGACCGAGACCGGCTGTAATGGTGCTGTGGCGCGGCTCTAAAGCGTGCCCAGCGCACATGAGTGCGCGCGGATGGGCAGATCTAATGCGGATTGTGCCGATATAGCACTCCGCCGATTTGCTCCGGATCCAGTGGATCGCCTCCGACCTTCGACTCAACCGTGTAGTTCGCATAAACCCAATCCAGAATCTGCTTGCCCTCACCTACAACTTGGCCGTAGCGGGAGATTCCGTACTCGTGAAGCGGTCGTGAGAGCAGCGCGACGAGAGTTGGCGGATGCTTAGAAAGCTGTTCGACAATTGCAGCCTCACGGCCACCCTCTGTCGAAAACGAGTAAAAATACAGCTCGCGCAAGGGACTTGCGCTACGCGCGAGATAATTGATCATCGCGCCTTCCGGCAGCACGATGAGGGCTTGCGGGCCGCCCATCTCATGTTGCATCTGGACGAGCCGATTCACCAGACCCGTGATGATCACGCCTCGCGGATCGACCTCCGCCTCGAACGAATAAAATTGATCGCCTCCGCTCCCGATCGCGAAGGTTCTTTCTTCCAGAAATTCGCCGCCTTCGCCGACAAGCGTAATCCCCGCGGCCACGAATAACAACAGCGTGGCGCTAACCAGGGTCCATTTCCCCCAGCGGCCGAACTTAAGCCATTCCGGAAGTTCCACGATCATCACGGCTGGAATCAATACACCCGCGAGAGCCGCCTGATAAAAACCATATTGGTACAGTCTTCCGTTGAGAGGCATACGCAGCATCAGCGAAGCAGCTAAAAGCGCAAGGCACAATCGCAGCGCGGAAATTCGTGTCTCCGCTTTCGAGAGGCGAAAAAGACATAGGGCAATGTAGATGGCATTTAGTCCAAGAAGACAGCGGCCCGATAGGTACCAGTTGATATTCACAAATCCGAGCCAAAGGACGGCGGCCCAAACCGCTCCAATGAGCGCGATATGAATCCCAAAGCTCTGGCTCCTGTTCGAAAGCCAGGCGACTCCAATAATGGCTGCGATAACGATAAGCGCGATCGCCGTTGCGAGCAAGTGATCCACCGCATTTGACACCGGCTTATCCAGGCCGGTAAAGATCTTTTGAACCGGGCTGCTCGCGTACCACACGGCGTTTACAACCCCCCAGCCGGCATAGCGCAAGGCGTCTTTCCATCCCGCGCGAATGCCAAAGAACGCCACGAATGAAGCAAACGGGAACGCCATCCCCGCAGCCCACGCGCCTATCACCGGGAGCGGAACACGAGCCGTTCGCCAGCGAAAAATAAAAGCTGCGCTTGTGATAAGAGCAGCCGCGAAAACGAACTCGGTCTTCACGACGATCGTAAGGCCGAAGAACAATCCAGCGAGAGCGCTCAGGGAGAGCGAGGGCAGTTCCATCCACTTGTACAGGACGAGTAAAAGCAGCAAGCATACGAGGAATCCGTGAGTAGCCTCGTGCGCGTAGGGGGTCGCGTAATTGTAATTGCCGTCACCGTTGTATTGGGAGAATCCGAATACAGCGATGAAGAGCGCCGTGGAAATGAACGTCGCGAGGCGGCCCCATGCGCGCCGGAACAATACGTAAATCGCGGAAACAATCGCGGCAAAAATCGCAAGATTCGCAATTACGAGAACCATCAGGCTGACCCCGAACGCACGGAACAGCGCAGCGTTCACATACTGGGAAAAAGGTCCGTACGCCTCATCGATGTCGCGGAAGAGCACTGCTCCGGTGGAAAGCCGCCAGGGAACGTAGAGTTCACGCCCAAAGTCAATGAGTGGATCGGGCCATTTCCGCCAGGAGATCGAAACGAAATAAACCGCGAGGGCGGCCAGCACCACCAATCCAAACCACTCCCACGGGAATGCGCGGATCTTTTTTGGCTCTTTCACTAATTATCCGATTCGGCGTGGTTGTCGATACGGGGCATGATGAGATCTGCAAGCGCGAGATGGTTTTTGTCCTGCATGAGCATGTGGCTACTTCCCTTTATACCCATCTCCGAAAGGTGCATCATCACCACATCGCCTTTCGCATCCGTTTAGCGCCGAGGAGGATCTGGAGCAGTGCACGCTTTCAGTGCGGATTCCGCCGATATAGCACTTCGCCGATTTGGTTCGGATCTAGGGGTCCATGCTCACGCAAGGCTCGCGTAGTTGTCATCGAGGTCTCGAAAGAGAAGTGCGCTGTTTGCAAGCCGCCAGGGAACGTAAAGCTCGGGCCCGAAGTCGATCAATGGATCCGACCATTTGAGCCAGGAAATGGATACGAAATAAACGGCTATTCCCGCCAGCGCGACCCACCCCAGCCACTCCCACTGGAAAGCACGAGTGGCTATTTTTGTTTCCGATTCGCTGGCGTTCACTATTTGCGGGAGTCCACATGCTTGTCGATCCAGGTCATGATCAGATCCGCGAGCGCGAGATTGTTTTTGTCCTGCATCAGCATGTGGCTGTTACCTTTGATGCCCATCTCCGGAAGGTGCATCATCACCGCGTCGCCCTTTGCGTCGTTCACCTGCTTGACGAATACCTGGCAGGATTGGAAAGACTGGTTCCAGTTCGCGGGGCCGCCCTGGATGTCGGAGAGGTGGTCGCCGAACATAACGAGAATCGGAATCTTCGCGAGGATTGCGACTTGAGACGAGTTAAGCGTCGTCGTGCAGGGCTGTTCGATCGAAACGATTCCGCGCACATCCTTGGGATTGATCATCGCGGCTTCTTCCGGAAAGAAGCCGGATTCCGAATGTCCCATCAAAACCGCCCCGTTGAGCTTTTGAGCCAGCAGGCCCATGTTGGTCCAGGTCGGATTCGGATTCGGGAGCAGGCCATTGAGGTCCGGGATCATTTGCTTGTAGAGTTCGTCTACAGTTTCAATTGGGAATTGGCCGTCAGGGAATGTCTTGCCGTAGGTGGGGCCAAAACGGAACACGGTCCATGCAACTTGATGTGTGGCGAAGATGATATTCGGCAACGAACTCGCGGGAGCGGCGCCGGCCTTGACCGCGCTGATCTTGGTCGCGTCGAAGCCTGAACGCGCGCGTGAGACCTGGTCAGCGAGATAGACCGCACGCCCCTTGCGCACGAAGTACTCGTTCCATCCCATACGGCCATCGGGCGTGGTCTCCCACGTCTTGGCGCTCAGGCAACAGCCGTGCACCATTACGACGGGCGTGTGACGCGAAGCGTTCGGCGGCGTCTGAAACGAGACGTACATCTGGTTGATGGTGACGTCGCCCGCTCCGGGCCCCGTACCCGTGGATTTCGATTCGCCGCCGATGAAGAAGCTGCCTTGGGAAGCGAGAACAAGAGGCTTGTTGAGGTCAGCCGCGGCCGCAAACGAGGCAGCGACGAGAAGCAGGAATCGAATTGACAACATAAGTTGATTCTGCACCACAAGGGCACAGCCTTCCAACTTATCTTCTGTTTATAGGTCTTTTAGAAGAATTTGACTATGCCCGCGGGCGGATCGCTGCGTCGAGCTTGCGGCGGGCGCTTACGACATAGGCCTTGGCGCCGCTCTTGTTCGTAAGCCCGAGCATTCGGCTCACGGTATTCAGCGGTACCTCTTCGCCGTAGTGAAGCATCATCACTTTCGCTTCGATCGAATTCAACGTATCGACGATAAAACGCCAGTTGCGTTTGCGCGTCTGATCTTTCTCAAACGTCGCGTAGAAATCGGAGGACGAACGGTCAGGAAGATCCAGCGCCAAAGTGTTCGCGACCCATACCGGCTCTGATGCGCGCTTTTGCAGCGCGGTCATGGATTGATTGCGCGCAATTACATAGAGCCACGTCGAGAAGCGGCACTCGCCGCGATAATTGTCCAGGTTGCGGAACGCTCGCATCAATACTTCCTGCGCGAGGTCGAGTGCCGCCTCACGGTCGCGTGTGAAACGGTAACACCAGCGGATGATACGCGTCTGGTGGCGCTTGAAGAGTTCTTCCATAAGTTGATCGCGATTCGGGCCCCATCCTTCGCGAAACGATTGAATGAGGCTCTCGTCGGACTGCTCGGCAGGATCGACCTGCGGCGGAATGAAGGATTGAACCGGAATCGCGGCTGTCATTTGTTTTAAGGAGCCCAGTGGCTCCGTGCGATTCCCATGCTAAGGAGGAAGCCCTAGCTACGTCGTTCCAAGGTTGTAAAAAGCTTGTAAATTTAGTACCCGGAATCGGGATGGTGGCAGTTCCATCCGCGCGTGGGGTGCCAATCGAACTGCCGTTCCGTGACTACCTTCGCCGGGCGGAAGAGCTTTTTGCGCAGGGGACGCTCGTGGGGAAGCAGGCGGTAGCAGCGAACGACGGGATGCAGATTGTAAGTGATAATCGTGCCGGTCCAGTATTCGCCCTGCTCGGAACGATAGCGGTAATAAAAGGACTTGATGACCTTTTCGTGGCGGCCGAAAATCGGAAGCCCGCAGAAGCAGAATCCTTCAAACTTGAGGACGTCCGGTTTTCCACAGTTCGGACATCCTAGCTTTTTGTAGTAAGCGTCGGAAACTGTGCCGGAATACGGATAGAGATCGAATGGCGGTAACTTAGCCTGGCAGTCCGAACAGTGCGATGGGCGATTCAAAGCCATCAGTTTGTGCGCGCAACTGTCGTGGACCCACCAGCCTCCGCGCGTCCTCAAGCCGTTCTCATCGCTGTGATCGAGACTGATGGAATGGTCGCCGTTGAGGTTTGACCCATTCGGCACAGGCTCCTGCCGAAGCACCGGATTCTTGCAGACGAAACATTCCGGTAAAGCGGCCGCTTTCCCTTTCGGCTCTGAACTGCCGCACTTCGGACACTGAATAGCGTCGACGCTGACCTGATGGCCGCATGCCCTGCAAGCAGTCAATCTGCTATTTATCAACGCCAGCTTCTTCGTCCTCCGCCATTAGGCTCCCCGCGCGTTCGGGCGGGCTGCGCGTCAGTTTGCTTTCGTCTTTTCTTTCGATTCGCGATAGCCCGCTTTAATCGCGTCCGCTTCGGTCATGTACTTGCCTTCTTTAGTCTTGCCGTACCAGCGGTCGCCTTGCTTGTGGTAGACCTTGCTGTCGGTATTAACCCAGACCAATCCCGCGCCGCCACCGGGGGCGGCGGTAGCTTGGGGCTGAGGAGCGGTCTTGGTGGATGCCGTGGTCTTCGCAGCCGCTGTCGGCGCAGGAGTGGGAGCGGGGGCCGGTTTCGCCGCCGCGACAGGCGCGGAGCTGACTTTGAACATCGGCGAAAGATCCGTAACCTGCTTGGCGGTCAGGCCGGCTTTCTTAAGATCGGCGACCGAGGCGTAAGGCCGGGCTGCGATGATTTTCTTGGCCGTCGCATCACCTACGCCAGGGAGGGACACGAGTTGGTCCTGTGTCGCAGTATTGAGATCAAGGGGAGAAGAAGGGGCGACCTTAGTGGTCTTGGTGTCCTTCTTGTCCTTTTTCTCTTTCGGCGTTTGGCCTTGGACCGCAAAGGCCAGGAACAGAATTCCTAGAGTTAGAGACAGCTTGCGTAAAGTTCTCATTGGAGTTCCTTTGGACTGCCTAATGTCTTACTTTACTCCACGGAGAAACGTTATTGGGCAGGTAAACTAATAGTTCATGCAAACCATCTCTCCGGAACAAACCATCACTCCGGCTAAATCCATACAAGGATTGGTTTCTCTTCCCGGAGACAAGTCCATTTCCCACCGCTATGGGATGCTGGGCGGGATCGCGGAGGGCGTGACCACAATTGCGAATTATTCTACCGGGGCCGATTGTCAATCGACGCTCAAATGCATGGAGGCATTAGGAGCAAAGATCGGGAAGTCCTCCGACGGGCGGCTGACGATCGAGGGTGGAAGTCTTAAGGCGCCGAAAGGCGAGTTAGACGCAGGTAACTCCGGCTCGACGATTCGCATGCTTTCGGGCATTCTGGCCGCACAGGCGTTTGATTCGAAGATCGGCGGCGATGAATCGCTTTCGCGGCGACCCATGGCTCGCATCATGAAGCCTCTGGCGGAGATGGGCGCACACATCGACGCTCGCGATGGAACTTACCCACCGCTGACAATTCATGGGGGGAAGCTCAAGGGAATCGAGTATACGCTGCCCATGGCGAGCGCTCAGGTGAAGAGCTGCGTTCTCTTCGCGGGGTTGTTCGCTGAAGGCGATACCGCGGTGTATGAGCCGGTCCGGACGCGCGACCACACGGAGGTCGCGCTGCGGGAGTTCGGCGCGGACCTGATGATTGAGAAGCGGACGATTATTTTGAAGTCTGGCGCGAAATTGACGGGGCGTGAGTTGGTTGTACCCGGGGATCTTTCTTCGGCGTGTTTCTTTTTGGTCGCCGCGCTGCTGATGAACGATGCGGACCTGGTAGTACAGGGCGTGGGGCTGAATCCGACTCGATCTGCGCTGCTCGATTTTCTGGTTGGGGCTGGCGCGGCGATTCGAGTTCACGATTTGCAACAGATCGGCGGCGAGTTGATCGGCAATCTTCGCGCGAAGACTTCAAAGTTCAAGGGGGGAGTGATTGAAGGAGCGTTGACTGCTGCGTTGATCGACGAGATCCCGGCGCTGGCCGTGGCGGGGGCTGCAAGTGAAGATGGACTCACCGTGCGCGATGCTTCGGAGTTGCGCGTTAAGGAGACTGACCGCATCGCGACCATCGAAGCAAATTTCAAGCGCATGGGCTTGAAGATCGAGACGACTCACGACGGCTTCCACATTCCAGGCAAGCAGAAGTTTCACGCGGCCGAAATCGACCCGGCGGGAGATCACAGAATCGCCATGGCGTTCGCAGTCGCGGCGCTTGCGGCCGACGGTCCTTCGACGATTTTGAACGCCGAATCCGCGGCCGTTTCTTTTCCCGAATTTTTCGATACACTGCGACAAATTGCTCACTGACTTAAAACAGGACCTGATCCTGCGTGGGCTGATTCACGATTTGAATAACGTGTTTCAGGCGCTAGTGGATGCAGCGGACCGCTTGTCGGATGACCCGAAGTGGCGAGACCTTTCGCAATCGATTCAGCGCAATCTTGAGCGGGGAATCCGCATCAGCCGGAGCCTGGAGGGTTCCGAGAGCCCGGGCGCGCATTTTGAAGCGATTCTGGATCGTGCCATTACTTTTGTCGAAGACGCGAGGCCAGGGTCGGGAATTCGGTTCAAACGACAGATCGACAGCGAGCTTTGGCTGCAGAAGAGCTGGGCTTGGGAGCGGGTGCTGATTAATCTGTTTCTGAATTCGGCGCGCGCGATGCCTCGGGGCGGGATGATCGAGGTGGATGCGCGGCGGTCGCCAGAGAACGTTCAGATTTCAGTGCGGGACACGGGGTCGGGGATTCCGGCGGAGCTACTGGAGAAGCTTTTTAACCCGAATGTTTCCACAAAAGCTGCAGGCGGCATAGGGCTGCATGTGGTGGACATGATTGTGCGGCAGAATGGTGGGACGGTGACAGCTCGGAATCGGGCGGATGGACCCGGCGCGGAATTTTTGATCCACTTGCCCATTTCGAATGATGAAACCGCTCGCACG
>Ga0126381_100003313_pt1 | contig 17512 bp, 13 predicted proteins | sample PanSoiMetPlot_28_FD_96465 | JGI IMG/M metagenome (GOLD analysis project Ga0126381, IMG submission 96465) | Tropical forest soil microbial communities from Panama - MetaG Plot_28 | ecosystem: Environmental > Terrestrial > Soil > Tropical forest > Bulk soil | place: Panama | collected 2016-02-17 | reverse complement strand
GTGGGCGCGTAGGATTCGAGCGTTCGTTCGAGCAGCGCGGTCTTGCCGCAGCCGGGCGAGCCTATCAGGTTAACGGCGAAGACGCCGTGGCGCGCGAATTCTGCGCGCAGTTCGGCGGCCGCCCGATCATTTTCGCTGAGAACTTTGCCTTCCAAAGGAACACGTGTCATGGCTCTTCCAACTCCAGATATGCGAATTGCAGTTCGCCGGCCGCGCCTTTTTCAATAGCCAGCTCGAGGGGTTCGAGATCGCTGCCTTTTACCAAAGCCTCGAAGCAGAACGCGAGCGATGAGGGATCGATGCCGGCCATCTTGCCAATGCGGACTCCGACTTTGGTGGCGCGGGCAGGCTGGTGCGCCGCAGTCTCCTGGCGGACGGCGTCGAGGATATGGGAGGCGATTCCGATTTCATGCATCAGCAGATCCTCGGTAACTGATCGCCGGCAAGCATGTCGACGATGCGGGTGGTGCCGAACGCGGTGCGCATGGTGACCAGGCCCGGGTCGCGCGGCGTAACGGTGCCGATGACGGCGGATTCTTCGCCGAGCGGGTGGCGGCGCATGGCGGCGACGATGGCCTCGGCCTTTTCCGCGGGCGCGATGGCGACCAGCTTGCCTTCGTTGGCGACGTATAGGGTATCGAGGCCCAGAACCTCGCAGGCGCCGCGAACGGCTTCGTGGACGGGAATGGCGGATTCGCGAAGCTCGATTCCCACGCGGGATTGGGCGGCGATTTCGTTCAAGGTGCTGGCGAGGCCGCCGCGCGTGGGATCGCGCAGGGCGCGGATGTCGCGGGTGACGGCGAAGATCGCATCGACAAGATCGTGGAGCGGAGCGGAATCGCTCGCGATGGCGCCATCCAGTTCGAGGCCCTCGCGGTGGGTGAGGATGGCGGCGCCGTGGTCGCCGATGGCGCCACTCAAGATGACGGCGTCGCCGGGACGGGCGTTGGACGCCGAAAGATTCACGCCCTCGGCGACCAGTCCGATGCCGGCCGTGTTGATATAGACACCGTCGCCCGAGCCGCGTTCGACCACCTTGGTATCGCCGGTGACGATGGAGACTCCGGCACGAGCGGCGGCTTGCGCCATGGAGTCGACGACGCGCCGGAGATCGGCGAGAGAGAAGCCCTCTTCGAGGATGAAGGCGGCGCTGAGGGCGAGCGGTCGCGCGCCGCCCATCGCGAGGTCGTTCACGGTGCCGTGGACGGCGAGAGATCCGATGTCGCCGCCGTGGAAGAAGAGGGGCTTTACTACGAAAGAGTCGGTGGTGAAGGCGAGACGGGCGCCGGCGATTTCGAAGATGGCCTGGTCCTCGAGGCGCGAGAGCAGGGGGTTGGCGAAGGCAGGAAGAAAGATGTCGCGCAGCAGGTCGGCGCTGAGTTTGCCACCGGAGCCGTGGCCGAGCAGGATGGTGTCGTTGGCGGCGATCGGCGCGGGGCAGGTGAAAGTGGTCATGCCGGCACCTCCGGGGCGGTGTGGCGGCGGTAGGCGTAGTATGCGGCGCATGCGCCTTCGCTTGAAACCATGGAGGCGCCCAGTGGATGCCCGGGCGTGCAGCGGGTGGCGAAGGCGGGGCAGTCGGCCGGCTTCTTCAGACCTTGCATGACTCGCGCGGCGATGCACTCGGGCGGTTCGGCGGCCCGAATGGTTCCGGCGCCGTAGAGGCGCTCGGCATCGAAGGCGGTGTATGCTTCGCGGAGGCGGTAGCCGCTCGCCGGGATCGGGCCGATACCCCGCCATTGGCGGTCAGTGACCTCAAAAACCTCTTCCATGATGCGGCGCGCGGGAGCGCTGCCGGTGCGGGTGACCAAGCGCGAGTATTGGTTCTCCAACCCGGCGCGGCCGTCCTCCAACTGGTCGACGAGCATGGCTATGGATTCCAGCAGATCGACCGGCTCGAATCCGCCGACCACGATGGGGACGCGGAATTCCGCGCTCAGCACTTCGTACTCCCGGAATCCCATGACGCTGCAGACGTGCCCCGGCGCGATGAAGGCTTGCACCCGGTTGGCGAGCGAGCGGAGAATCATACGCATGGCTGGCGGCACCAGCATATGCGAAACGAGCACGGAAAAGTTCTCGAGGCCCTCGCGCTTCGCCTGCCGGACCGCCATGGCGTTTGCGGGCGCGGTAGTTTCGAATCCGATAGCGAAGAAGACGACCGGGCGATGGGGATTCTCGCGCGCGATTCTGACCGCTTCCATGGGCGAGTAGGCGATGCGCACGTCGGCGCCCGCGGCCTTGACGCGAAACAGGTCGGAACGGGAGCCGGGGACGCGGAGCATGTCGCCGTAAGAGACGAAGATGACACCCGGGCGACCGGCGATTTCGATGGCGCGATCGACGATTTCGAGCGGAGTGACGCACACGGGGCATCCGGGACCATCCACGAGCTCGATTTCAGACGGCAGCAGCTCTGGCAGGCCGCAACGCATGATGGTGTGAGTCTGACCGCCGCAGATTTCCATGAGGACCCAGGGGCGCGTGACACGGCGGCGGATGCGCTCGGCGAGGGCGCGAGCGAGCCCGGCGTCGCGATACTCGTCGAGATACTTCACGGCGTTCCTCCCTCGGGCCGCTCTTGCGCCAGCTGTCGCAGCAGGCCGTAGGTGCGTTGGGCTTCGTCCTCGGCCACCTTGCTGATGGCGAAGCCGACGTGAACGAGCACATAGTCGCCAGTCTGGGCCTCGGGGACGAAATCGAGCTGCACCTGGCAGCTCACGCCTCCGAAGTCCACTTTGGCGCAGCGGCCGGCGGCGAGATCGGTGGTCTCGAGGATCTTACCAGGCACGGCGAGGCACATAGATAAAGATATATGGCACTTCGGATGCCATAATCCGTTTATCCCCAACCCGCCCACTCGATAAGTTCAGGCAGGACAGGCGGTTTCGCCTGTCCATGCGGCCGTGAGAACGCCTCCGGCGGCGGGACAAGCGAAACCGCCTGTCCCACCTTTGAGTGGGGGATTTGGCGCACTACCAGGCGGAATCCCTATTTCGCTGGGGCTTTCTGTTGTTGCGCCCGGGCCCTCTCGAGAGCTCGTTGGGCCGCGGGAAAGTTGGGGCGGAGGCGGAGCGCTTCGGAGAGTTCGGCAATGGCTTCCTGGAATCGGCCGGTGCCGGTGAGGAGCGAGCCGACGGTATAGTGGATGGCGGCGTCGTTGGGATTTAGCTGCGCTTCGGCGTGGAACTGGACGAGGGCTTCGGCCATGCGGCCGCGGCTGACAAGCGCGAAGCCGAGGCTGTGGCGGGCATCGACGACGGCAGGGTCGAGACGGACGGCTTCGTAATATTGGGCGAGCGCTTCCTCCTGGCGGCCGAGGGCGGCGAGAACGCGGCCGAGATCGTAGTGGGCAGCGGCGTAGTCTGGGCGGAGAGCGATGGCGGTGGAGAATTCGCGTGCGGCTTCGGGAAGGCGGCCTTCGGCTACGAGCAGCCCGCCGTAACCGGCATGGGCGTCGACGGAAGCCGGCTGGAGGGAGAGCGACTGGCGGTATTCGCGTTCGGATTCGGCCAGGTTGCCGGAACGCTTGAGGACGAGCGCGAGGTTGGTGTGAGCGTCGGGATAATCCGGGTTGATGCGGAGGGCCTCCTGAATGTGGAGCAGTGCTTCCTGAGTGCGCAGGTTGACGAGGTAATGGTCGGCGAGGTTGTTGTGGGCGACAGCGTTATCGGTGGTGGCGGCGATAGCGTGCCGGAAGAGGGTCTCGCTGTTCTGCCACCAGGCGAGTTGGGACCAGGTGAGCACCAGACACGCGAGGCACGCGGCCGCGGCGACGAAGGCCTGGCGGCTTTGCGGCAGTTCCGCAAGGCTCCAGGCGAGCATGATGGCGATTCCGACCATCGGGACATAGGTATATCGATCGGCTGAAGCTTGCGATCCGACCTGGATCAAACCGATGACCGGCACAAGCGTGCCGGTGTACCAGAACCAGCCGACGGCGAGCCAGGGGCGCGAGCGGCGCTGGCGGATGGCGGCGGCAGTTATGGCCCCGAGCGCGACGGCGGCGGCCGCGACTTCCCACGCGGGCAGGTGGCGCGGATAAGGATAATAGACGGCCAGGTTCACCGGCCAGAACATACGCACCAGGTAAGCCGCGTAGGCGACGACGGCGTTTGCAACGCGCATTCCGAATGGCATGGCGGCGAGCGAGCGGACGGCGTGTCCCGACTGCTGCGCGAGGAAGGTGACCACGGCTGAGGCGAGTGCCGCGGCGAAAAACGGAATCTTCTCGCGAACGGCGGCGAGGCGGAAGCGCCTGAGCGGCCAGGCGTCGAGGAGCAATAGCACGAACGGGAGGGTGACGATCATCGGCTTGGCCATGAGGCCGAGGCAGAACGCGGCCAGCACCGGGAGGTAGCGCACGGCTCCGGGCCGTTCGACGTAGCGCGCATAGCAGAGCAGGGCGAGAAACCAGAAGAAGGCGCAGAGGAGGTCCTTGCGCTCGGCGATCCAAGCGACGGATTCGACGTGCAGGGGATGCCAGGCGAACAGGAAAGCGACGAAGGCGCTGGGACCGCGCGCGGCGGTCAGGCCTTTGAGGGCGAGGAAGAGCAGGACCGCGGCGGCGGCGTGGAACAGGATGCTGGTGGCATGGTGCCAGCCGCTCGCCAGGCCGAAGAATTGGCAATCGGCCATGTGGGAGAGCCAGGTGAGCGGCGACCAGTTGGCAGCGTGGAAGGTAGTGAAGGCCCATTTCAGGCCTGCCCCAGTCAGCCCGTGGCGCACGTGAGGATTATTGGTGACGTAATCGGGGTCGTCGAAGTTGATGAAGTCGAAGGAGAGCGCGCGGCCGTAGACGGCCAGCGTGAGGAGCACCAGCGCGAGGCAGATGCCGGGATCGACGCGCGGGCGGCGAGGCGCGGCAACGGGCCGTGAGCGGGCAGCCTCCGCCTTCCTGATTTGCCTGGCGCGTTTCCCCACCGAACCACGATTCTAACGTGCGGTGCGGCCGCTTCATTTGATGTAATGAATACGCGTGGGGGGAGCATGGAAGCATCGAGAAGGAGTTTCCTGGTGAGTGCCGCGGCGGGCGCGGCTTACGCGCAGACCAACGGTGGCCTCACCGCTGCGGATGTGATCGAGCGCATTCAGAAGAACGTGGGCGTGCCGTGGCGGCAACAGACGGTGGATACGATCAAAGCCGGCACTCCCGCAACACAGGTGAAGGGGATCGCCACCACGATGATGGCGACGCTCGACGTGGTCGAGCGAGCCGCCGCCGCGGGGAAGAACATGGTGATCACGCACGAGCCCACGTTCTACTCGCACGAAGACAAGACCGACGGATTGCAGGAGGATCCGATTTTCCGGTTCAAACAGAGTTTTCTGACGCAGCATGACATGGTGGTGTTCCGGTTTCACGATCACTGGCATGCGCGCCGGCCGGACGGGATCGCCACGGGAATGGCGGAGGCGCTGGGCTGGGACAAGAAAAGAGATACGCAGAATCCGAATCAGTTTCTGTTTGACGGCATTACGCTGGCGAGCCTGGCGAAGGAGATCGGGGAGAAGCTGAAAATTCGCACGATGCGGGTGGTGGGCGATCCGGCGTTGCGGGTGAGGACGGTGGCGGGCGCGTGGGGATACAACGGCAGCCTGCGTCCATTCGCGCGGCCGGACCTGGATGTGCTGGTGATCGGCGAAGCGCGGGAGTGGGAGCTGATCGAGTACGCCGCCGATACGGTGACGTCGGGCCGGAAAAAAGGGCTCATCGTGCTGGGGCACATTGCTTCCGAGCAGGCCGGCATGCGGCTTTGCGCCGACTGGCTCAAGGGACTCATCAGCGAGGTGCCGATCGAATTCATCGCGGCGGCGGAGCCGTTCTGGAGTCCGAACGCCCCGCCGGCGAGCGCATAGAGAAATGGGGGCCAGCAGCACAACGGAAACGGCCGGCATAGGACCGGCGGAGGCACGGGGGCGAGTCCGCCGCATGGCGGCCGGGATTCTGGGCGCGGTGTGCGTGTCGCACCTGATCAACGACATCGTGCAATCGCTGATTCCGGCGGTGTATCCGATTCTCAAGACTACTTATCGGCTGGATTTCAGCCAGATCGGACTGATCACGCTGGTGGGGCAGCTGACGGCATCGCTGCTGCAGCCGCTGTTCGGACTGTACACGGACCGGCGGCCGGTCTACTTCGCCCTGCCGTTGGGCATGGCGTCGAGCATCGCGGGGTTGTTTGTGCTTTCGGTGGCGCCGGGATACGGGGAGATTCTGATAGCGGTGGGGCTGATCGGGGTAGGGTCGGCGACCTTCCACCCGGAGGCGGCGCGGATCGCGCGCATGGCGTCGGGCGGCCAGTATGGACTGGCGCAATCGCTGTTCTCGTTGGGCGGAACCGGCGGGCAGTCGCTGGGGCCGCTGCTGGCGGCGTTCATCGTGCTGCCCGAGGGGCAGCGCAGCATCGCGTGGTTTTGCGGTGGAGCTCTGGGGGCAATGGTGCTGCTGGCGCGCGTTAGCGTGTGGTACAAGGCGCATCATCTGCGGCAGGCGGCGACTGCCGCAGCCGCCTCACCCGCGACCGAGCCTTCCGGAACCGGCCGGCAAGTGGGCTGGGCGATGGCAGTGCTGATGGCATTGACATTTTCGAAGTTCTTTTACCTGGCCAGCCTCACCAACTATTACACGTTCTACCTGATCGGCAAGTTTCAGGTATCGGTGGAGAGCGCGCAGGTGCACCTGTTCGTGTTTCTGGCGGCGGCAGCAACGGGCGGACTGGTGGGCGGGCCGTTGGGCGACCGGATAGGCAGGAAGAAGATCATCTGGGGCTCGATTCTGGGCGTGCTGCCCTTCACGCTAGTGCTGCCACATGCCAACCTGCTATGGACCGGCGTGCTGAGCGTGGTAATCGGGCTCGTGCTGGCGTCCGCGTTTTCGGCGATTCTGGTGTACGCGCAGGATCTGGTGCCGGGGAAGGTGGGGGCGATTTCGGGATTGTTCTTTGGCCTCGCGTTCGGTATGGGCGGAATCGGCGCGGCGGTGCTGGGGGAGTTGGCAGACCTGACGAGCATCAGCTTCGTGTATCAGGTTTGCGCGTTCCTGCCGGCGATCGGGCTGCTGGCGGTCTTTTTACCGGAGATCAGTCCGGAGGAGCTAAGACGGCGGGGATAGCCAACCAGCGGCGCCTCTATTCATCGCGGAGATGACCCGCAACAACGGCGGGTGCCCTGGAAGCGGAAATAAGGACGCGGAGCACCACAGGTAGCCTGAAGCGTTGACTAATTTGCCGAAGGCCGCTCGACATGATCGATGACGAATACCTTCACCAGGCCTTTCTGCGACTGTAGCTTGATGCCGAGTTGTTCGCGGAGGGCTTCTTCGAAGGTCGGGCCGGGGAGGTCCGTACCGGCTGCTAGGGGCGGCTGGTTGCGGTTCTCCATGACGAACTCGAGGGTGAAGTCGAAGGTACCGGCGAGGCCGGTTTGATCGATCATGGGGCGGCCGGTGCCGGTTCCGGGGGTGAAGGTGTCGGCGATGAATTGAATGGTGACATTGCGTCCGCCGAAACGGAGATGGCCCTTCATGCTGGGAGGCATCGGGTAGACGCCGTTGCAGAAGGCAGGTTGGCCGTCCGCCAGCAACGGCGCGGTTGGCGTGGGAGGCTCGGTCGGACAGGGCTGCCCTTCCGAATGCGGCTTGAGCTGCGGGCCGGTCTTTCCGGCCTTCGCGAGAATGCAAGCGAGGACGGGCGCTTCGCGGGTCTCGTAATGCGCGGCGAGCTTGAAGCGGTCGGCCAGCAAGTCGCGCATCATGAGGCGCATGCCATCCTTGCCCGGGTCGCTCTGCGCGCGGGCCTGAATGTCGTAGCGCTCGGTCATCGCCCAATCCGGTAGCTGCGACGACAGGTTCTGGTTCCCGCTCAACTTGTAGGCGAAGCCGATGTACGTCACGAGGGGGATTGCGGTGGCGGAAAAGAAGCCGCCGTTGCGCACGTACACGTCGCCGGGGCCGAGAGGGAAGTTGAAGCTTGGCGGGTCGGCCGCTTTGTTGAGCTTCACGGACGCGACCTCGAACTTTGTCGGGGCCGGCGCGGGCTGGGCAGCGGCGAGGGTTGCCAGGGCGGCGAAGGCCAGGGGTCTGCGTCCCAGCATGCTAAAAAAATAGCAGGCATCCGGGCCGATTGTCAATGCGCGAGTCTTACGCCATCCTCAGGTTCGGTTGAGGACTTTCGGATGGACCGGTTTTCATCATTAGAAGGCATGAGCGTTGCTGGTCCTGCGTGGTTATGGATGCTGCTCGTGGTTATGTTCGGAGCGCTTCCCTTCCTTCGCCAGCGATTTCCGAGGGCTTCGAGGGCTTGACCGCGGCGGTGCTGGCCGCAGCGACGATGGTGTTTCTTTCGGCTTTGAGTGGGCTGACGGCGTTGCAGCCGCGGTAGACGTTCGTGGGACAGGCGATCGGGCTGGGTCGCCTGTCAGGCTTGAGGGAGGGCAGAGAGGCCGCAAAATGCGACGGCCTGTCCTACGGTTTATGCGCCGGGGCGGCTAGGTCGAGGGCTAGGTTGAGCTTCAGGACGTTGACGCGCGGTTCCCCTAAAAATCCGAATTGACGGCCTTCCGTATGGGCGGCGACCAGCTGGCGCACCCGGTTCAAATCGATTCCACGCGCCGCGGCGACGCGCGCGACCTGCGCTTCGGCGGCGGCGGGGCTGACGTGGGGATCGAGGCCGCTGCCGGATGCCGTCAGCAGGTCGGCAGGCAGCGGGCCGGTAGAGGTTGGATTCTCCGCGTGGAATTTCTGGACGTCGCCACGGACGCGATCCATCAGTTTCTGGCTGGTGGGGCCGAGATTGGAGCCGCCCGAGGCGGTGCCATCGTATCCGTTGTTGCCGGCGGCCGACGGCCGCCCGTGAAAATACTCGGGGCGGGTGAAACTCTGGCCCAGCAGCTCGGAGCCGACCACTTTTCCGTTCACCTCGATGAGGCTGCCGTTGGCCCGGCGGGGGAATATCAACTGCGCCAAGCCGGTGACCACGGCGGGGTAGATGAGTCCGGTGAGGATCGCCAGCAGGATGGTGATTTTGAATCCGATGATGAGGTGTTTCATGAGAATTCTCCGTCAGGCCAGGTGCAAAATGCCCAGCAGCCGGTCGAGGATCCAGATGCCCGGGAACGGGGCGATGACGCCTCCGATGCCATAGATCAGCAGGTTGCGGCGCAGCAGCGCGGCGGCGCTCATTGGCCGGTATTTCACGCCGCGGAGGGCCAGCGGGATGAGCCCGATGATGATGAGTGCGTTGAAAATGACGGCCGCGAGCACGGCGCTCTGCGGCGTGTGGAGGCCCATGATGTTGAGTTGGCCCATGGCCGGATAGACGCTCATGAACATGGCCGGCAGAATGGCGAAATACTTGGCGATGTCGTTGGCGATGGAAAACGTTGTCAGCGCGCCGCGGGTCATGAGAAGCTGCTTGCCGATCGCCACCACCTCGATGAGCTTGGTGGGGTTGCTATCGAGATCGACCATGTTGCCGGCTTCCTTGGCGGCCATGGTGCCGGTGTTCATGGCGAGACCGACATCGGCCTGGGCGAGCGCGGGAGCGTCGTTGGTGCCGTCGCCCGTCATGGCGACGAGACGGCCGCCGGCCTGCTCTTTCTTGATCAGGTCCATCTTGTCTTTGGGCGTGGCCTGAGCGAGGAAGTCATCTACACCGGCTTCGGCAGCGATCGCGGAGGCGGTGAGCGGATTGTCGCCGGTGATCATAATGGTGCGGATGCCCATGGCGCGGAGCTGCTGGAATCGCTCGCGCATTCCGCCCTTGACGACGTCTTTGAGGTGGACGACGCCGAGGGCGCGGTCGCGATCGGCGACGACGAGCGGTGTGCCGCCGGAGCGCGAGATGCGATCGGTGATGTCCATGAGCTCGGTGGGAACCTGTCCGCCGTGCTCGTGAACGAATTCGACTACGGATTCGGTGGCGCCCTTTCGGATGCGGCGGCCGTCGATATCGACGCCGCTCATGCGGGTCTGCGCGGTGAAGGGGATGAAGTGCGCTTCGTGCTCGGCGACTTCGCGTCCGCGGATGTTGTATTTCTGTTTGGCCAGCACGACGATGGACCGGCCTTCGGGGGTCTCGTCGGCAAGCGAGGAAAGCTGGGCGGCATCGGCGAGTTCGGCTTCGGAAATGCCGCCCAAGGGAATGAACTCGACGGCCTGACGATTGCCGAGAGTGATGGTGCCGGTCTTATCGAGCAGCAGGGTGTTGACGTCGCCGGCGGCTTCGACGGCTTTGCCGCTCATGGCGAGGACGTTGTGCTGCATGACGCGATCCATGCCGGCGATTCCGATGGCGGAAAGCAGGCCGCCGATCGTGGTGGGGATGAGGCAGACCAGCAGGGAGACCAGAACCGTGACGGAGGGCGCGGTGCCGCTACCGCTGGCTTTGACGCTGTAAAGGGCGAAGGGATGCAGCGTGACCACGGCGAGCAGGAAGACAAGGGTGAGGCCGGCGATAACGATGTTGAGGGCGATCTCGTTGGGTGTCTTCTGGCGGCAGGCGCCTTCCACGAGAGCGATCATGCGGTCGAGGAAGGTTTCACCGGGGTTCGAAGTGATGCGGATCTTGATCCAGTCCGAGAGCACTTTGGTGCCGCCGGTGACAGCGCTGCGGTCGCCGCCCGATTCGCGGATCACGGGCGCGCTTTCGCCGGTGATGGCCGACTCATCGACGCTGGCGATGCCTTCAATGACGTCGCCATCACCGGGAATAATCTCACCGGCTTCGACGAGGACGAGATCGCCGGAGCGAAGCGCGGTAGCGGGCACGGTTTCGCGCTTGCCGTTCAGGAGGCGGCGCGCTGTGGTCTCCGTTTTGGTCTTGCGCAGGGTGTCGGCCTGGGCTTTGCCGCGGCCTTCGGCCATGGCTTCGGCGAAGTTGGCGAACAGAACGGTGAACCACAGCCACAGCGTGATCTGAAACGTGAAACCACCGACGCCGGCTCCCGCGGCCAGATCGCGGGCGGCGAGGATGGTGGTCATGGCGGCCCCCACTTCCACGACGAACATCACCGGGTTCTTCATCATGGTGCGCGGGTTCAGCTTGCGGAATGAATCGCCGATGGCGCGCTTGACGATGGGCGGATCGAAGAGGGGACGGGCGCGAGGAGCTTTCTTGGGGATGAGCGAAGTGATGTCATCCCCGGAAACGGCGGGAGGCGTTACGAGTCCTGACGACATAGTGTTAGCTCCAAAGCCTGCCTTGATGCATGAGGAAGTGTTCGACTACCGGGCCCAGAGAAAGCGCCGGGAAGAAGGTGAGTGCGCCGACGATCACGACCACACCCACCAGCAGAACGACGAACAGAGGTCCATGCGTGGGGAAGGTGCCGGCCGAAACGGGGATGAGTTTCTTGCGCGCCAGGCTGCCGGCGGCAGCCAGCAGCGGGACGATCATGAGAAAGCGTCCGGCCAGCATGGCGAAAGACATGGCGACGTTGAGATAGAAAGTCGGGTTGAGCCCGGCAAAGGCGCTGCCGTTATTGCCGACGCCGCTCGAGAAGGCGTAGAGCACCTCCGAGAGGCCGTGCGGGCCGCCGTTGGTCATGGCCTTTCCGACATTGGCGAGATTGATGCTGGCCCCCGCGAAACCCAGCGCCGTGAAGGCCAGCACCATCACAGCCAGCATCATCATCTTGACTTCCTTCTGCTCGATCTTCTTGCCGAGATACTCGGGCGTGCGGCCGACCATAAGGCCGGCAATGAAAACTGCGAGAACAGCGAACATCAGCATTCCATACATTCCGCTGCCGACGCCGCCGAAGATGACTTCGCCAAGTTGGATGTTGACCATGGGCACGAGCCCGCCGAGCGGCGTGAGGCTGTCGTGCATGTTATTGACGGCGCCGCAACTGGCGTCGGTCGTGATGGTCGTGAACAGCGAGGAATTGGCGATGCCAAAGCGCACCTCCTTGCCTTCCATGTTGCCGCCGGGCTGAGTGCCGGTGTCGGCGGTCTGAATGCCGAGCTTGGCGATGTTCGGATTGCCCGCCTGCTCGTAGTGGTAGACGGCTAAGAATCCGGCGACGAACAGGATGGCCATGGCAGCGAACAGGGCCCATCCCTGGCGCGTGTCGCGTACCATTTTGCCGAAGGTAAAGGTGAGGCCGGCAGGAATCAGGAAGATGTAGAGCATCTCCAGAAAATTGGAAAACGGCGTGGGGTTTTCGAACGGATGCGCGGAGTTGGCGTTGGTAAAGCCGCCGCCGTTGGTCCCCAGCATCTTGATGGCTTCCTGCGAAGCGGCCGGGCCTTGCGTGAAGGTCTGGACCGTGCCTTCGACCGTCGCGGCTTTGGTGTATGGGTGGAAGTTCTGAATGACCCCCTGCGACACCAGCAGCAGCGCGCCGATGACGGCGAGCGGCAGCAGTATGTAGAGCGTCGCGCGGGTCATATCGACCCAGAAGTTGCCAAGCGTGTTCGTCGAATGGCGCGCGAAGCCGCGGATGAAAGCGATGGCGATCGCGATGCCGAGGGCTGCGGAGAAGAAGTTGTGAGTGGCGAGGGCGAGCATATTGGAGAGATAGCTCACGGTGGATTCGGGCGTGTAGAACTGCCAGTTGGTGTTAGTGGTGAAGCTGGCCGCGGTGTTGAAGGAAAGATCGCTGGCGACGTTTCCCAAACCCTGCGGGTTGAGCGGGAGCCACTGCTGGAAGCGCAGCAGGATGTAAGTCATCACCATGCCGACGACGCTGAAGGCCAGCATGGCGGCGGCGTAGCCGGTCCACTTCTGTTCGGCAGCTTCATCGATGCCGCAGAACCGGTAAACGGCGGTTTCGAGCGGTCTGACGATGGGGTGAAGGAGCGTGCGCTCGCCGGAAAAGACCTTGGCCATGAAGGAGCCGATCGGCTTGGTCAGCGCGATCAGGACGGCGAGGAAGATGACGATTTGCAATATTCCGTTGGCGGTCATGGCGTCCTCTCAGAAGCGCTCCGGGCGCAGCAGCGCGTAGAACAGGTACACACCCAATCCCACTGCAACTATCAATCCGGCGATGTATTCCATAGAGCCTCCAAGGGCTAGAGCCGCTCGCACCCTTTCGCGAACGCCCATGCGGCCAAGAAGAACAAGCCGGTGGCGAGAATGAAGATGGCGTCTAACATGTCAATTCCTATCGATGTGGAGCAGGGCTACCTGGTGGCCTTCGCGGGCCAGGGCCTGCGCCAGTTTCTCCTCGTGGGTGCGCCACAGGTGACGCCGCGAGCCGATCAGGACGATGGAGTGCGGTCTTATGGCGTAACGGAAACCTTCGTCCCAATAACGAGCCATCACCACTTGAGGGGTTACGGGAATGGGGCACATACCGGCAAGGTCGATCAACTGCTCGACCAGGTGGGCATGGACTAACACCGGACAACCGATCGGATTGGGATATGGGGTGGTATGGACGGCGATCAGGTGGATGCGAGCTTGTAAGCCTGCAACCAGTGCGACGGCGCGCGTGAGAAGCTCACGTGTAACGGACCACTCGGTATAGGGCACCACGATCTCCAGCTCAGACGATCCGTTGGTTTCGAGAGAGCCGGGGTCAATGTGTAGCTGCCCCAGGATCTGCATACTCTCACTGTATGAGTTGATGCATAAGGAAGTCGTAAAGATTTAATCAGGATTGGATTAAGCAAAACATTGACCTGATGGAAGTTGTCTCAGTTTCTTGGGTCTGGTTTTTCTGCGGTGCGCGGCGGAACGGGGCGGAGGCTGGGAGCGTTGGCCCGCCGGGCGTTGAAGTTGTAATCGTCGGCGATGAGGTGACCGTTGCGCTCCAAAACTGAGGTGGTCATGCGGTCGATGAAGGCGGCGTTGGCCGCCGTGGCGGTGTTTAGTTTGGGGTTACGCTCTTTCACGAATTTCTCGATCGCGGCGCGCACCTGCTCCCTGGGGCCGAGCGGGATGTCGTAGTCCTTGGGGATCTCGGCGATGGTGGCATGAGTGGCTTTGGCGACGACAACCGGTTTAAAACCTCGAAGGCGGGTAATGCGCGTGCGGCCATGGTCGGCGAGGGGCGGCTCTACGATGCCCGCGATGGAGTCATCGGGCGGGACCACGGATTTCAGCGTGACGGTGGCGGATTGGAGGCCGGGTGCGGAGATCGTCACGCGGACCTCGCCCGCCGCCGCGGTGGATCGCAGCACGTTGGCTGCCGGCGCGTCGATATACATGGTGCCTTCGATCGAGCCGTTCTTGCCGGTGTCGCTGACATAACGGGACGGGCCAGCCAGTGTCGCGGGACCGGCAACGGTCCAGGTGAGCGGCGGATTGGCGCCATAGACGTGCACGCCGGCGGCATCGACGATATCGGCGGAGAGGATGGCGATGCCTGAGCGGTCGGCGGGAATTTCGGCAAGATTGGACTGGAGCACGAGGCGCGCGGGCTTGCCGGCCATGGCGACGGAATACGTGACGCGCTGCGTGCCCTTGCGGCCATCGACAGAGAGAACGCCTCGCTGGACCTCGACATTGGCGAAGGTGACGCTGTGGTTGTTCTCGGACGAGGGGCGCTTGGTGCCGATGGCGGCGCCGTTCACTTTGAGGGTGACTTCGTCGCAGTTGGAATCGACGACCATGGGTTTGTGCTGGCCCAGGTACTGTTCGCGCCAGTAGTGCGGCAGAATGAACGCCATCGGTTGGGCGCTGAAGTTCGCCTGCCAGAGATAGTAAACGTATTTAGGGAAGCGGTAGGCGTCCTTCCATCCTTTGGGATTGACGTTCAGCAGCGGCGAGTTGGCGTATTTGCGGTCGGCGCCGTGATCGGCATAGAGCCAGACGACGACGTTATCGTCGGCGAGCGTATCGCTACCGACGTCCGATTGGTGCTGCCACAGCTCTGTGCCGGTGACTTGCGAGCTCGAGGGATCGACGCCGTCGGGCGGAAACTTGTGGTCGTCGTTCGTGTACCAGCCGCGGATGGTGCAGCGCAGCAGGTTTTCGATGGGCAGATCTTTGTCGGTCATCTGGACGAAGTCGCCGCCATTGTCGCCGCGCCGTAAATAAATGATGCGGGTGGGGTCGAGCCCGTGCACCCAGGCGGAGTCGGCGGGATCGTTGGTTTCGTTGCCTATGGACCAGATGAAGATGGCGGGGTGGTTGCGGTCCCGGCGGATGGCTTCGATCAGCGTATGGTGCTGGATATCGCGGCCGAAATCGATGTCTTTAATGTTGGGCTGCTCTTCGATCGTGATGATGCCGAGGCGGTCGGAAAGGTCGTAGACGTAGGGATCGTTCGGGTAGTGGACGGTTCGCTGGAAGTAAAGGCCCATGTTGAAGCGGATGTCTTCGAGATCGTGGTTGTGCATCCACTTGGGCAAGGCGTCGCCGAGCCACGGGTACTCCTGGTGACGGTTGATGCCGCGCAGCACGAGCTTCTTGCCATTCACATAGAGCCGCTTCTCGGCATGGTCCCAGCGATACCAGCGGAAACCGAGCGGCGAAGTGTAGACGTCACGGAGGCGGCCCTGCTCGCGCACCTCGGTGGTGACCTTATATAAATAGGGCGAATCGGGCGACCAGAGATGCGGCTGCGCAATCGGCGCGAAACGCTGGCGGAATTCATGGGTGGCGCCGGGGGGGATGGTTTCAGTGGCGGTGAGCTGCGCGATGGGGTTGCCGGGGGCATCCCGGATCGTGGTGATAAGCGTACACAGGCGCGCGTCGGAATAATCGTTGCGGACCCAGGTGCGGACATCGGCTACGCCGCGTTCGGCAGAGACTTCGGGAGTCGTGACGAACGTGCCGCCTTCATAGCTCGATGACCCTTGATACGGGATGTGCAGGCGGTCGCGGATGACGAGGCGGACGTCGCGGTAGATGCCGCCGTAGACATCGAAATTGCCGGCGGTGGAGGGAGGAATCACGCCGAATGGACCGTCGCGGCGGTTGGAGACCTGGACGGCGATGAGGTTTGGCTCGCCGAGGCGGACAAGCCGGGTGATATCGACGGAGAAGCCGGTGTAGCCGCCCTTGTGCTCGTCGGCGAGCGTGCCGTTGACGTAGACCTTGGCATACTTCTGCACGCCATCGAATTCGAGAGCAATCAGGCGGCCGGCATACTGCCTGCCGATGGCGATGTGCTTACGATACCAGCCCCAGCCATACCACCAGTAGGTATCGTCGCGCTCGGTTGCCGAGCGGATGAAGGGATGCAGATCGCCGGTGGTTTCGTAGGTGCTCCAGGTGTGCGGCAGGGCGACGGCGGGCCAATGGCTGTCGCCGTAAGCGGGATCGGCCAAGTGCGGATCGGGCGTTTCGGCGGGCGAGTATTGGAAGGTCCAATCGCGGTTGATGGTCTTGAGCACGCGCGGAGAAGGCGCACCGGCAGCGGCCAGCCATGCGGCGAGAAGGAGGGTAATGGAACGAATCAGACGCGCGAGACTCAAATCTCCTCGATTGTCCGACCGCAGCGCGTCAGGGGTCAAGTTTCGGCCGGCAATTCACCGGTAAATCACTAAGTTAACCTTGCATTTCCAGAGAGTTCGGCCGCCTTCGGCGGCTGGAGGCGAGCTTGCCTGTCCCACCTACGGATATGGGAACCAGGCCGGCTCGATGGCGCACTCGGCGCCATTGGCTTCGTGAATGCGTGCGATCAGGCGCTTGCGTAGATCGGTGGTGAGGTCGCGGTATTGCGGACGGCCGCTCAGGTTGACGTGCTGGTAGGGGTCGGCGTAGTTGTCATAGAGGAAGGCCTCCACGTAGCGGGCAGCCCCGTTCGCCTGTCTCCAATCGGGCGTTTTCGGCGCGGTGACGGCATAGGTGTATTGCGGCGTGCGCAGTCCGCGGCCGGTGAAGAATTCCGACATCTCGAAATAGACCTCGTTGCGCCATGCGGAGGTCTGGCGGTCGAGCAGCGGAAGAAAACTGCGGCCCTGGACGGACTCGGGCGCGGCGACCCCGGCCGCGGCCAGGAACGTCGGCATGAGGTCGACGTGGCTCACCAGTTGCGGAACGTCCATCGCACGGTTGAAACCGGGTCCTTCGATAATGAGCGGGACGTGAATGGAGCTCTCGTGCGGGCTGCGCTTGTATTCCGTGTTGCGGGTTTTGAAATGGCAGGCATGATCGCTGAAGAAGGCGACGATGGTGTTTTTGTCGAGTCCGGTTTCCGCAAGCGTCTGTCGAAGAGTGCCGACGGTATCGTCCATTTTGGCGACGCAGCCGTAATAATCGGCCAACTGGCTCGGCCATGAGCCGGGCAGGGGGCGGAGGTCCTGTGGGATAAACGGGTTCGCGTACTTGCCGACGAACTCCTTGGGCGGGTCGAAGGTGTCCTTGTCGTTCTGGTGGTGCACCTCGAGGTATGACACCACCAGCAGAAAGGGGGACTTAGCCGAACGGAGGAAGCGCTGCGCCCGGCTGGTGAGAAAGTCGGTGCGGTACTGGCCGGAGAAGTGTATCGGCTGGCCGGCGGCGTCGTACATGTCGCCTTCATAAGCGTGCGAGGTGAGTTCGAGTTCGTTGGAGGCTTCCCACAGGTCGAGAAAGCCGCCGCGATGTCGGGGCGCGACGGCGCCGTGCGTCTC
>Ga0126381_100003312_pt1 | contig 17514 bp, 15 predicted proteins | sample PanSoiMetPlot_28_FD_96465 | JGI IMG/M metagenome (GOLD analysis project Ga0126381, IMG submission 96465) | Tropical forest soil microbial communities from Panama - MetaG Plot_28 | ecosystem: Environmental > Terrestrial > Soil > Tropical forest > Bulk soil | place: Panama | collected 2016-02-17 | reverse complement strand
TGCCGCCTTCACAACTGCTTTAAAGTAGTTGGTTCGCATGTCCATCCTCGTCGTCACAGGGACTCGTCAATTGGAAATTCCCGGGAATCCACCAGCATCATCATCAGCATCCCGCCGGGGAAAACATTGTTGGTGGTAATCTCGCGCTCGTTATGCGAGTGCCACATAAAGGCCCAGCCCCGCTCGTTCTGCGGGTTGGCTTGGGTGTTCGCAGGCTGCAAAGTCGTGCAGCCTGCATTAACGGTAGTATCGCAAGCTGGTACCGTGGCACGCAGGGAGGCGTCCGGACCCAGGTAAGGTGTGCCTCCGTACCAGGCTCCGTTGGTCAAAATGCCAGGGTCAGGCAAAGTAGCTGGGCCGCCGCTGTTCACGTCTCCGAAGGGGTTCACCTGCAAGGGCTTGTTGTGGTCTTGGCACCACTCGTAATAGTTCACCTGGGTTCGAGCGGGCACGGCGGTGTTGTAGCCGTTCGCGTCCGGGGTGCAACCCGGATAAGCGTTCGCATCGATAGGGTCGCCGGGCCGATTGGGTGAGGGGTGGTGTCCATACGCATCCCAGTTCAGGCCCCTGCCGGTAAAATAGAAAATCCCATCGAAAGCCTCTCCTGGCGTGGTGTCGGTGTTGAACATGAGGACGCCTGCGAGGTTCTGCGCTGGATTTGTTGCGCTCAGAACCAGGTTCCCGTCGCGTGCCAGGATGCGGACGTGGTTGGCGTGCTCGTGGAAGGGGTGTTGCCACCGGCCCTGGCCAATCGTGCGGACGAGTGTCAGCTCGCCCGGATGCATGTGCGGATTCCCGTTGTAGGGCTGGTGCGGGTACTCGGCCGCATAATTGGGGTCCATCAGGTCGGGCATCGAGCGCCCGTTAATCAGGTAGTAGCCAGGATGGTAAGGCTCGGTTTGCACGTTGAGACTGCAAGCCGAGTTGCCAGCCGTTAAGCACACACCACTCGCTTGCGTGGCCCTAACTTGAGCCTCTGCCTGGTGGTGAATTCGGGAATCCATTTCCGACCACTGAAAGAGATACTCGCGGTCGTAGCAGCTCCTTGGGTGGTCGTAAGCGGCCGTCGAGAGCCGGAAGTCCTGCTCTGGAAAGCCCGCGATTGAATGTGAACTCCCGTAATCTGGCTTTCCGTAAAGGTTTGTTACCGTATTGGCGTTGGAGCAGTTGGCAGGAGGAGCACTCGGGAGCACGACTATGGCGCCATACAGACCCATTTCAATCTGCAAGTCACCTTGGGTTCCGCTGTAATAGGCGTGCGTACCAGGTGTCAGGCCGCTCAAATTGTACGTAACGCTGCCGCCTGGAACTGCCTCGCACGTCAGCAAGCCCTGTTGAGGAGCGCCAGCGGTCGCAGACGCGGGACAGCTGGACGCTGCGTTAAGGCCAGGAAATAGGATCGAGGTATTGCCCGCTGCGGTAGGAAGGTTATTCGTCAGGGTTATGGTGACGGTGTTCCCCTCCCAGACAATCAACGTAGGAGCCGGCACTTGCATCGTTGGGCAAGTCGCGCCCCCAATAGCATGTGGGAGAAAGTCCGCGGGTGCGCTGCTACAACCGTAGCCCCAAGCATAAACGGCCGCGCCGTCTGGCTGGTTTAGATAACCCTCCTGCGCTGTCAAGCTGAAGGCCGCGGCTCCCGTTGGACCAGTCGTACCTCCGGTGATGCCAGGGACCGCAGCATGGGCTGTCGCCGTGAGCAGGAGCACCAGCGCGACCGGGGTCAGTAGTCTTCCAATTTGCAAAATCACTTTTTTCATGGTCATCTCCCTCGTTGCCGCGTTGCTACTTGCAGGTGTTCCCGAACGTGCTGCTATCCACACTGTTGCAGATGTGCACTTCCGTCATGAGCCCGCCGAAGTTTTCGGCGTCGTTGGACAAATGGTCGAGTTGCGGGGTGTACAGGTAAAAGACTTGGCCCGGCGCAAAAGTCGATGTGTCGCTGGCATCCAGAATCACATCAGCGGATTCGCCGCCGCCAAGCGTGATCGAGTTGGTGCCGTATTCGGTGTTGTTTCCCGCTTGGTCGCGCAACAGCTTGGCATTCCATCCAACCACCTTCATCGGCACGCCGAGGCTCTGAATCGTGTGATATTCCGTGACGGATAGATTAACGAGGCGCAGAGCCGCTCTCCCGCCTGCGGGGATGTTTATGATCGCGGGCAACGGCTGCGAGTAGTGCATTGTGCCGTCGCTCGAGACCGTGGCCTGTGGGCCTGGTGGCAGGATCGGCCCGCTTGACAGGCTCTGGCCTCCGGTCTGACCAATCGTGTCTGGGTAGCTCCTCCCATTGAGCAGGAAGTATTTGTCCTTCATGTCCACGAAAGCTTCGGGGTTAAAGGTCATGCCGACAAAATGGAAGTTAGGATCAAAGCCGTGCATCTGGAGCGGATATTCGACGTCGTAGCAGCTTGACCCGTCACCGTCGTTGTAAACGTAATTAGGTTTCGTATTTGATGCTGACGCAACACCGCTGCAGAGAGTGCCACTCTTCGGTCGCGTTACGGCGTTGGAAGTGGCAGGCGTGACCGCGCTGCACAGAATATCGGCTGCGGGGCTGCAAACGGTGCGAAGGTCGGCTGTTTGGCCGGTAACCAGGACTTGCCCGTTTTGCTGCTGCAGCGCGGTATAGAGGCTCCCACCATCGACAACGCGATCCTGCCGCGGGCGCACGTAAAGCTGTCCCACCATGCCCATCTGCAGGTGCTCGGGCGGAGTGATGTGGCAGTGCCAGAAATAAGTGCCTGCATCGGGTGACAGATAGTAATAGGTGAAGCTGCCGCCGATGTTGATGGCCACGGAAGCGTCGGGCACGCCGTCGTAAAACGAAGAAGCGTTGGGGTAGCCGTGGAAGTGCACAGTGTGCTGCTCGAACAGGTCCGGCCGCATGATCATGCCGACGTTCGTGAGCGTAAGGAAAAACTCATCGTCCTCGTCAAACGCGATCAGAGGCGCCGGAATATTCCCGTTCATCACGCCGACGTCGATGATCTTGCGCGGGTCCACATGCCCGGTAAGACATTGGCTCGGCGGCGCGCCGCTCAAACAGGCGTTTGAGGCTGGGCCGATGGTGACGCTAGGCGGGGGCGCGGGCGCGACTGGGTACCCTGAACCGGTGTAGTTGATGGTGATGCCGCTGATGCAGCCCCCTGAAACAGTCGCGCTCCCGAGGGCGGTCGTGCCTGTCGAAGGCGCAGCGGCGAAGGTCACATCAGGTGGCCCGGTGTACGGACCGCCGGTGGGCGGGGTGCCGCTGCAGCCCGTACCAGGGTTGGTCACGGTGACGTCTGTAATTTGGCCGGCGGTGACTGTTGCTACGGCTGTGGCTCCACCGTCTACGCCTGCGACTACGTTTTGATCTCCCATGAGTCCAACTGCGCCGTTATACGTAAACAGCGGGTTACATCCATAAAGAACGCAGCCCGTCGCGTAGGGAACGCTAGTGGCGCCATCGGTCGTGGCCGGGTCGCCGCGCTGGAGCACGCCACCGTTGCCCGTAAACACAGTGTTAAAAATGTTCGGGGGCTCCGTACCCGGCTGCCCGTTCGCGATGTGCGCAAGCCCCGAAAGCGGCCCGAAGGAAAACATGAACGTCTGCGTCCCGTCCGCCATCGTCGAGTAGCCATCGCCGCCCGAAATCTGCTGGCATTTGATCGCGCCGTTCACGGTCGCTGGAGTTGGCGCCTGATATCCTCCTGCGCTGCCCGATGTCGACGCTGTCGTAAATTGCGTCGGACCGGCGTACGGGGGTTCAACATTGTTGTTCGCCGCTGGGTGAGTAACGGTGCTGTTCGGACATTGCACGCGGAACGATTGAGCGCTTGCGATCGCCGGCGCAAGACCAACAACAAATAGGGGGAAGAAGAACTGGTAGAGCTTTCTCACGACGAATGACCTCCTGTGCTCGAGTCACAACTGGCAGCCCGGCTTGCTCCACGTCGCGCGTTCCGTAGAAACAGGAGTCATAGGGCCGGGTAGCCATTCAATCAAAGTGTTGTTACTTTACGCGGCTCTGACCGCGCTTCTTTGTTGCACAGCAAGAAAACGTAAAATTTGTAAAAAAGCTGTTACGTTCCTGGCGGAGTTATCACGATATGGCGGAAAGTGTACCGAGACAGAGAGATTTTCCTGCTGGCTTAAATGAATGACGCTCGACGTGGGGGAGGTCCTGAACTACTACAACTAGTTTTGCGAGGCCGGTTTCTGATTCTGCTGCATTTGAAGCTGTCTGCGCTGCTGGTACATGCTCTGTAGCTGTTGAATCATCTGGTCGGTTCGTGAAGCGGACGTATTGCCCGGCGTATTTTGCAGACTGGCTGTATTTTGCAGACTAGCTGCGTCCGATGATCCATTGACAGGAGACGTAGCAGCGGATGCGGCGGCAGACGTAACCGGAGATGTGGGCGAAGTGGCTGGTGGCTCGACGGAAGCGACAGGTTCGGGAGGAGCATTGTCCGAATCTGTTGCGCTCGCAGGTTCTGGCTCAGGCCGTGGAGTCCTTCGAGTGGCTGCTCTTTCTGGCGGCTCAGCCGTCTCCGGAGCGGCGGACTTGCCGCGCGGGGTGAGTAACACGCTGCGGATCCCGTCAGGGTCGCTGTCCGAGGCTTGAATCACGTAGTTGAATTCCGTGCCATCAAGCAAGTCCCGAAGGACGCGGCGCGCCGGTCCCGGACCAAGCCGTACCCAGATGTGCTGGTCGACAACATTTGCGGGAAGGTCGATGTCCGCTCCCAGTGAGGCGCGCAAGGCCTTCATGACCTCAGCAAGCGAAGAGTTCTCGGCAATAATGGTAAGCTCCCCGTCCTCATATGTGACCTGTGGGGGCTTTACCGTCGGCCGCCCGGCCACCGTGGCGCTAGGCGCCGAACTCTGCGGTGCGGCCTCCTGCGCGCCCGAATCATGACCCGATGGCAGGGACGGTAGGGAAACTCTCTCGCTGCTGCCGGCCTTGCCGTCCAAGTGAAACCTGGAATGGGACTTCGCCGCCTTGCCAGCGGGAGCAAAGGCTAGCGCCAACGCTACTGGAACGACCAGCTGCTTCGACGCCCATCGATGATGATTCATGTGGAGTGCCTTTCCCGCCGAGGGCCCGGGAGACCGAGGACCTTGTACGTCAGTTACCTGTTGTGGAATGAGGGATGGCATGGATCGCTTCGGGATGAAAGTGCCTCTGTCATTCAGTCCGCGAGGTGATGCTGCTCTTTATATGCTGCCAACTCTTTGCGGAAGAACAAAGACCGAGGAGGGTTTCTTTGCTTCATACCTGGCCTTAAAACCACCAGCGGGCAATGGAATAGGCGATCCACCAAGATCGTAAGCAAAGCGTTAGGCCTACCCTCGTACACCTGGCGACGGGCCCGCATTGCAGGTTCCGCAAGCCTTTGGTCTCGCTGGGCGTGCTCACTCGGTTTCACCGAGTTGTTCGAGAGCCTGAAAGTCGTGAACCGACACGGCCTCTCGTCGCGTGCTCACTATACCTCGCTGGTTCCAGTCCGAGAGCAGCCTGCTGACGGTAAACAACGTTGTACCCGTCAATTGGGCCAACTCTTCCCGGGAAAGCCTAATCTCGACCTCACCGTTGACCCGGCGACCCAGTTGATTAAGCAATCGGATCAGCTGATGACTCAATCGCACGGAAACTCTTTCCGTCGAGATTTCGCGGTATCGTTCTTCGAGTTCATGAAGCTGTTGGCAGAGGATGTGCGTGATATTCCGTCTCAGGTGCACCGATCGCTGGGAGAACGCCTCGAAAGCTGCCGAGTCCCAAATAAGGGCGGTCGAGGAGGCCAGGGCCAGCGCCGTCGAGCAGTGCCGGTCCTGGGGCCGCAATCCCACCGTCCCAACCACTTCCCCCGGTCCTCTGACCCCTAGAATCACTTCCGCGCCACTCTGCCCCAACTGCACGATTTTGGCGCTACCGCCGGTCAGCAGCACGACTCGCCGTGCAGCATCGCCTTCGAGGAATATCGTCTGGCGGCGAGTAAAGTGCCTTTCGTGGGCCGCCGAAGCAATTTCCCGACACTCCATCCCCGGGATATCGGAGAACAGCGGCGAATTCTTAACTAGGGCTTCCCTGCGTTTGGCTTCGCTTTCACCTACGAGGATTGGGGCGCTTGCGCACGCTGTTGCCATCTGTTCCTCCGGCTGCTCATTGAGCATCGACCGTGCCTTCCTATCTTTGTCCATAAGAAACGTGAGGACAGTCTCGAGACACACACGACCAAGATAGCGCGCGGGGACGCTGCGCTAATCCAGCGGGTCCACGTGCGATACACAACTTGCGTCGGGAGAGCCGGATCAGGAGTCCCCGGCAATTCTGAGACCACTTCTCTCACTATGTAAGATCTTTGTAAAGTCTGTGATAGCTGACACCGCGGAAGTGATTGTAATCACGAAGTTCTCAAGGAGTTCCCAAAATGGGAAACCTTTTGCACGAAGCTTACATGAGCAGGCTTAGGAGACCTCAATCAACGGCAGACTCGCTCTCGGGTTGAGTACTGGTGGTACTCGAGTGTCCCGCCAGGTCTAGCGCCGCAGCTTCTTGCCGCCTATCTGTCGGAGGCTGTCGAGGCCGTGGCCTTGGGGGCTGGCGCCGTATTTTTCTGCGTAGCAGGTTGGCGTCGCTCACCTCCCCGGGTGGCGGCGGGGTTCGTGGGGGAGGAGGGCGGCTCCTTGGTCTTCGGCGGCTTGGCCTCCTGGTAGCGAAGACCAATGGCGTTGGTGGTACCGACGTCAATCATCCGCAGATTTTCGTCGGTAATCTCCTGGGCGCGCACAATGTGTGGCGTGATGGCAAAGACCACTTCGTCCTCTATCCGCTGTTTTTGTTCCTGCCCAAACAGGTACTTCAAGATCGGTATTTTGGTAAGCCACGGATAGCCGCTTAAGGATTTTGTTTCGGTATCTTCCAGGATCCCGCCGATGAGGTTGACCTCGCCGTCGTGCAGGCGCGTTTCATGCTCGATACGGCGTTGCCCGATGGTTGGCTGGCTGATGCCCCCGATATTCGTGGTGCCGGTGACTGAGGAAATCTCGAGCGACATCTTCAGCGTAACCTCCTGGTCGGAATGAATCTGGGGGGTAATATCGATGTTCACCCCCACATCCAAATATTGAAATTGTGTGTTGACCAAGGGGCTGATGCCGCCCGTCCCGATACCCGGGGTGAATGAGCCAGTTGCGATGGGCACGCGGTCGCCGATCTTCAATGTGGCTTTTTGGTTGTCGAGGGCCCGGAGTTGCGGCCTCTGCAGAATCTTGGCATTGGTATCGGACATGAGCATGGTGAACGAGGCGCTCGGAATAGGGATAGCGAAACTCGTCCCATTGAGCGAGCCTACGTTCACTACCGGTCCGGAGCTCGTGCCGCCAGTTCCCACGGCCACCGGCGTTACCGTTGTCGATGTTGGCACAACGGTGCCCAAGGTGTTTAGTCGGGTCCGGTTGACTTCCATCACCGCGACGTCGATAACCACCTCGGCCTTGGCCTTGTCGGCATCGGAGATAAGCTTTTCGGCAAGCACCAGTTGATCCGGCGTGGCTCTCAAGGTGATCGAGCCGCGCGTCGGATTTACCTGAATTTTGTTGATCTCTAGGATCCCCTTCAATGTGCCCACCACGTCTTGCAGTTCAGTAGGCGTCGAAGCATTGCGAAGATAGAAGGTTTTCATTACGCTCGATTCAAACTCTTTGCGCTTCCCTTCTGCGGCCACAAAAATGGCGGTCGTTGAAATGGGCCGGAAGAAAGTCTTTGATTCTAAAGCGACCATCTTCAATGCTTCCCGCGGCATAACTTCGTTCAGTTCGATGGTTATCTTCTGCGGCTTGTAATCCAAGTCAAAAAGGACATTGATTCCGCAGAGCTTGCCGATCGTACGATAAATGTTGTCTGCCGTTGTGGTCATGCGCAAGGTGATGGGCGTGTTCGGGGACGGTCCGATGTCTACAGGACCTTCCGCCTCGGCTGCCAACTTGGTGAGGGGCGACTCCGGCGGGGCGGCCGCGCCTCCGGCTTCGGCTTGCTTTTTGAGCATTGCTGAAGTTTCGCGAACTCCCTGAACCGCGACGTAGTTGGTGCTGTCAATCTCCATGGCCAGTTGGAACTCTGTCAGAGCTTCTTGCAGTTTTAGGTCGTCCCGAAGCTGTTCACCCTGATGAAGCAGCTTCATGCCATTGGCGACATGCAGCGCCGATGCGTAGGTTCGCGAACGCAGGTAGGCGGTGGCATACCTTGGTTCATTCGGCTTTAGTGAATAGGCCCGCTTGAAGGCTTGGAAGGCAGCGTCGTATTGTTTTTGGGACTCGGCGCGAACACCTTGTTTGTAAGCGGTTTTGGCCTCGTCCGGATAAACCGCCGCCGAGAGGGTCAGGACGAGTAGCGAAGCCAATAGAAATCGTAAGCGCATCATCATGTCGCTGCCTCCCTAGCACCCGGTGCGGACCCCTCAGATACGCTGGGACGAGTGCACCTCTAAAGCATCTGACCAGCACGTTAGCGACCACTAGCGGGACTAAGAGAGCATTGCGCTACTGCGTCCGGACCACTGCCTTACGTACGCCAGGAATTCTAGATGACTCGTTCCGCCCTATGTTTGCGCCCGAGCAAAGAACTAACTTCGTGAACTTCGGCGGTTCCGTTAATGGAGAGAGAACGAGTGTTTGTACTTATTTTGGTGCGACATCCAGCCAGTCAAAGTGCACGCCGACCCTTACCGGATAGTTTATCGAAGAAGCGAGGACCAGGCGTACGACCCGGCTCTTGCAGCGCCACTCGGTTGTCGGCTGACCGGTGATCTCTTCCGGTAATTCGATTCGCAAATCGAGCATTGCCCCTACTCGTAGAGGCAAGTCCGTCTCGACCAGCGCACCTTGTTCCGAGATGTCCACCGATTTGGCTTCCCGACTCGGCAGCGGGGATCCCCAGAAGCGCAGACGCAGGGGAATTCTCAGGCTGTGACGCGAACTCTGACGACGCTCGACAACGCTGTCTTTATCGCTCAACCCTGGTCCTCGTTCGCTCTTAGGGAGGTGGCCAGCCATAGAATCCAGCTAGTAAATGGGTTTGCGCAAGAGTTGTCTTTGCGCGCCGTCATACTGGCCGATTTAGAACTGTATTGACCGGTCCCACTCGGTCTCGGGACTCAAACTTGGTGCTGCCGTTTAACCCTTCTTCTTCTCGGGGCCGTGACACACCTCGCACTTTAGCGGTGTCGGTTTGTAGAAAAGGACCGGCTTAGAATCCACAACTTTGATGAGGCTATGGCATTTGTCACAGGCGACTCCCTGGTGGCCGCCATCCAGCGGAAACTTTGTTTTGCTGTGGTCGAAGATCGAGGGCTTCCAACGCTCGGGGTTGTGGCAGCCCGAGCAGTCGGTCTTCCCTTGCTGGTGGGCGAATTGTTTCGCGTGGACATCCGTATGGCAGGCCTCGCAAACCTGCGGAGTGCCCTGGAATAAGATTTTCGTCTCCCCCGGAGGAGCTTTGTGACACGCATTGCACGCGACGGTTCGATGGACCCCCAGCAGCGGGAATTTCGTCTTTGAGTGGTCGAATCCTGCGATGTCGCCCCATGTTCTTGTGTCGTGGCAGGCCTCACAGCCGAACTTGGTCCCATCCGGCCGGCGGCGTTCCTCCCGATCGCGGAACTCTCCGTGATGCGGGTCCTGGTGGCAACCCGTGCAGGTTTTGTCGCCAAAGGCAAACGGAATGATTTTGTCTTTTCTGCCACCAGCTCCGACTTTGTGGCATTCGGCGCAACTAACCGCGGCGTGCGCGCCGGTCAGCGGGAACTTGGTCTGCCGATGCTTGGCGATGGTAAACAGAGTGCGGTCCCAATCCGCTACCGTATGGCAGCTCTCGCAGCGGTTCTGAAAAGGCGCTTTCGCAAACTGGCCATCGTGGGCATCTTTGTGGCAGTTCGTACAGGTGGCGGACTTCACCTTGTAAATCGTCTCTTTGCCGGCAGGAATGTGGCACTTGTCGCATTCCACTTTTGCGTGCTTTCCTTCGAGCGGATACTTCGAAGTGGCATGTTCCTTGACGCCAAACAGAGAAGGCTTCCATCCCTCCACTTTGTGGCATTCCGAACACTCCCCTTTTTGCGGGCGATCGGCGAACTGGCCGTTATGAATGTCCTTGTGACAGTCGGCGCAGTTCGAAAACTTGAGAGGACGCTCGAAGTTCCCGCTTACGTGGCAAGCAATGCAACCCACTTTACTGTGTCCGCCCAGCAGTGGAAATTTTGTTTTGGAGTGATCGAACTGGAACGATGGTAGGACCTTTTTAAATCCCTCGGTCGTGTGGCAATCCTCACACCGTTGTTTCTTGAAAGCACCATGGTGCGGGTCCGCGTGACAATCTGAACAGTTCTGAAACTTCAGGCCCTTGAAACGGACTTCCTTAGGCAGCTCCGGCTTATGGCACTTTTCGCAAGACACTTGAAGATGCTGGCCGGTGAGCGGGTAGCGCGTCTTGGAGTGATCGAAATTCTTGTTAACCTTGGCGTCCTTCCAGTCGTTTACGTTGTGACAATCCTGACACTGCTTTCCAAACCGTCCCTTGTGGTAGTCCTCATGACACGTAATGCATTGCGTCGACGCCCCGAGATAAGAGGCGGCAGCATCCTGCCGTTTCAGGAGTGCGCGGATCTCCGGGCGCATGTGAGCAGGCGTATGGCACTTCTCGCAAGCCACACCGCTGTGCTTCCCTTCTAGCGGGAAGCCGGTAAGCCGGTGGTCAAACTGTTTTACCGAGGGCTCCCAGTGAATGAGAGCGAAATTCTCGCCGTTATGCTCCAAATGGCAGCGAACGCAATCCTTGCCGTTGGGATTCTTCATCTCGAGCCGCGCATGGTATCCGCGGTTGTCGGAAAGCAAACGCGCGATTTCTTTGTGACATTCGAGACACTTGAACGTAGGTGTGCTGGTACCAAACTGATGGCAGCTGCCGCATTGCGCCGTGCCACTCAGCGACTGATGAGCCTTAGCAAGCGGACCGGGCGAGATCTGGGACTTTCCAGGTGAAGCTGAAACGAGCAGCACAGCAAATGCTAGAGAGAGCTTAATGACGCTCTGAAGGCTCGGGCCGTGGGCGGGGCCGCTAGCGACCTGCTCACACGTGGCCAAAACACTCTCCTTGGTCCTCACCTTCTCACCGGGACCGTATAACCATAACATGCCATCGAAAATTCTCAAGTTGTGAAGGTTCTCCTCAAGTGCCCAGCGGCGGACAGCCCGGTCGGGGGTGGCCGTCGATGGTAGCAGGAGCGGGCACGGGACGGACATTCTCTCAAATACGCATCTTCGGGAAACCTGACCAAGTGAACAGTTAACTCTTGCCCCTCCTGTCAGTTGACTGGCCAGGCTTGGCCCGCGAAGGGACTAGCCGCTAATTTCGGACGGTCGAGGGGTAGAGCGATTCGATATAGCTCGTGGCCCGAATCTCCGTCTTTTGGCGCTGTGCTGGTATTCCCTTCCTTAGCGTCGGGGAAAGCCCGGAGCATTCTTACTTGGTCGCCTCGAGCCTTCACCCTGTTCTTCAATTGCCCTTTTGTACAGATGACAACTTGAGGTCCGAAGCGTAGGCTGCCGCAATGGGGGATAATGCACCAATCGATCTTCGTAGACGTTACGCGCGCCCCGGCGAATTTGAAGCCCCCAAGTCAGTTCTGGACTCCAATTCGTTCAAGCAGCGCATGGGTGGGCAACTAAACTCCGAACGCCAGAGCGCTGCCCCCGATTCGCGTGAATTGCCCGTCGGCGGGGAGTGGGACCCCACCCGCAAAAACCCCGCCCCGCCAGCCGGCGACGCGTCGATGAACGTGGAGCTCGACCAGCACTCGAGGAGCATCGTCCGGGTTCCGCGAGAACTGCCCTCGGTTAGGGAGTCGGACCCGAGGAGAAGCCCTGCACCCGTAGCGAGTGAAGCGCGCGTGAGCGTGGACTTGAACCAGCGCTCGAGAAGCGCCGTCCCGCTTTCGCGTCCACTGCCCCCCGGTCGAGAGTTGAACCTCCGGAGAAGCCCCGCCCCGGCAGGAAGTGAAGCGCACCTAATCGTGGAGCAGCCGAGAAGCGCTGTCCCGCCTTCGCGCCAACTGCCTCCTGCCAGAGAGTCGAACCTCCGGAGAAGCCCCGCCCCCACAAGAATTGAAGGGCGCTCGAGCATGAACTTGAACCAGTACCGCAGAAGCCCCGCCCCGCCAACCAGCCGAGAAGGGATCAGCCGGAGAAGAACCTCAGCGCGTTTTGAACTTTTGCCCGAGCCGCCGTCGCGGTGGAACCGCATCGGTGTGAGCGCGGTCGCACAATTGGCCTTCTTGGGTCTCATACTCGTAAGCCCAATGTTTTTCCCCCAGCAACTGGAGACGGCGCTCAAATTTGATGCTATCGACTTGATGCAGCCGGTCACACACATTGAGATCCCCACCAAGACTCCACCGCCACCTCCACCAAAGATCAAACCTAAAATCGAGCCGAAGCCGACCGTGCCCAAACCCAAACCGGTGGAGGTTCAACCACCGCAATTGAACCCCAAACAGCCGCACGTTTTTCTGCTTCTGAAACCTCAACTGCCCAAGATTCATAAGGTGGAAACCAAGCCTGTGGACCTCAAGCCGATGTTTGCCGAAGCCGAGATCGTGCTGAGCTCGAACGAGCCAAAGCGTCCCAGGGATATACAGATCAAAGCCCCCATCCTCCAGCGGTCGAAGAAGGAAGAGATCAACGCTCCGAGCCTCGGCTTAGGGGGTCTGCCAGCAACGGTGGCGGCAGCGGCCAACAAGGTGCAGACAGGTGGTTTTGGCGACCCCCATGGAGTTCGTGGCCCGGCGAATCCCGGCAAGGCTGCGAACATCAACCAGGCCGGCTCGCCAAACCTGCCTGGCGGCCCGGGCTATGGCAACGGCACCGGCGGCGCCCAGGGTGCGCGCGGAACGCTCGCGTCAGGAGAGGGCCCGAAGGGCAACGGAACCGGGACGGGCGGAGCTGGGACGGGCGGGGCGACCACTGGCGTCGCGATTTTGAGCAAGCCCAATCCAGCGTATTCAGTCGAAGCCCGCACAATAAAATTAGAGGGAGACGTGGTGCTCGAGGTGCTCTTCCTAGCATCAGGCCAGCTGCAAGTGATCCGCGTCGTGAGCGGCCTAGGGCACGGCCTCGATGAAGCCGCAATTCAGGCAGCAAAGCTGATACGCTTCCGGCCTGCGCAGCGCAACGGACAGTCGGTGGACTTCCACGCCCACGTGCGGATTGAATTTCGGTTGGCCGAGTAGGCTTGGCAGGTGCTAGCCGAGGGTTCGCGCTTCGGGCGGCGCATGTGCCTCACGGCGAAGGTCGAGCGCATCGCTCTATCGCATTGCATCCGTTTACATCCGAGATTCCCATTGGGCGCGGTTTGGTGTATGCGTGCTGCTCCTGCCCGGCCAAGGATCTCTCACGAAAACTAGCCAACGAGGGCGGAACTATCAGATGGGCGGCCCCTGATCCTCGAGCCTAGCCGTCGAATGGCGGCCACTGCTGATTTCTTCAAACTCAAGGTTGGTGTGATTGATTTTTATGATGCGGTAGCGGCCTAAGACGACGTCGCCTTCTGCGACGATGAACACAGCGTCTCCATCCGAGAGAAATGCACGGCGACCCGCGCCGGCTTGCGCCTGCCCTTCGCCAAAATATTTTAGCGGAAGTTGCGGCGGCGGGGGCGGAGGCGGAGGAGGCGGCGCAACGTAGTCGTTATCACCGGGCGCCGGCACATGCACAGGCTTTGGCGGAGGGGGAGGCAGATCGCGACTAAAGATGTCCCGCGGGCTGGGTTTGTATTCCGTGTTCTGCGCCTCTTCCAAGCGCTCCCAGTGGATCTGCGGGTTTTCCACCCTCATTGGCTTGTAGCTGGCAGCAATGGTCTGAGCGCGAGCCGCCTGCGCCGGAGGACGAATGTAGTAATACCACATCAACGCGCCCGCCAGAATAAGCGTAACCAGTATCGCAATCTCCGCGTTTCTTTTCTTCTTCATCCGGTCACGCCGCATTCTTGAAGTACGATCGCAAGCTCAACACCACGCGAAGGGGTCCAGCAACCGCCTGGCCGCCAGGCTCCGACGCAAGCGTCAGCGTATCGATGATGTACAGGCTCTTGGAGCGCTGCAAGCCGTTCAGGAATCGCACCACGCCTTTGTAATCGCCATTCACCGTAGCGTCCAGTCCGAGTTCGACCATGTTTCTGCCAGGCAGCTCCTTGGTGTGGAAGGCGAGCGAAACAGTCTGCAGCCCAGCCTGCTTCGCGACTCCCGTCAATTCGTCCGTGACGGCTGAGTAGCCTGCGCTGCCCGGATAAAGCGCCTTTTCGAACCGCTCACAATCCGCCTTGGTCTGCGGGATACTCTGCTGAATGGCCAGGGCACGCTGGATATCCGCTTTGAGAAGCTTTATTTGCGTTTTCTCTGCGGCCAGTTCATTTCGCGAAAAGCTTGTAGCTGATTCCATCGCATAGAGCGCCAAAATCGCATCCGCGGCGATCACCATAGCCAGTCCTGCGATAATCATCTTCTTTTGCAATGAAAATTCGATCTTCATCACGCCCTCGAATAGATCACCGTGAGCTCGAGTTCTACCTGGTCGCCGCTGGTCTGATGTATTGGCGCCCGGACGTTCATTAATTGGAGATGGGAAAACACACTCGATTGTTCCAGAGCATGGAGAAACTTGCCCTTGGCATCGTCACTGGCGGCTCCAATCGTAAGCTTGACGCTAGCCTGCCCGTTCACCTGTTTCGGCTCGATGCTGATCACGTGCACGCCGATTGGCAAGATCTTCTCAAGATCCATAAACATATTGGTCCAGTTAAAGCTTTTCGCATCGATAATCGTGTTGATAAAGGAGGCGCGGTCGTCAAGCTTCGAATTTTCTGGTTCTGAAAAGAAACGATCGAGCTTCTCCCGCTGCGCGTTCAGCACCTCCATCTCTTTCGAGACCGCGGCACTCTCCGTACGGAATGCGGTTTCCGCTTTCCAAAGCACATACACGCGCCAAGCGAGCGCGAGGAAAACGAGCGCAGCAACCGCCCCCAGGGCGGCGGAAAACACCCGGAAGCGACGATGCGTTTCAAGCGGCTCGGTGGCTAGATTGACGTTAAGTATCATTTTTTCTGAGCTAGGTCAGGGAAATTGCTCACACCTTCATGCACGATACCACATCCAGCCAAGCAACCCTTCGAGTTCGTGGTCGGCCAAGCCGCGAGCGGGCTCGGGAACTCGCCCGTTTTTGATCGCTGATTGCAAAAGGGAATGCGCCCGGCAGTGAAATTCTTCTTCGAGCAGAGGTACAAACTCGCCCATCCGGGCTCCCAGCCCCGAGACGACCACGGACTGAACCTTCTCCTGCCAGGTATCCTGAAAGTAAGCGGCCACCGGGAAGATTTCGTCGAGCAGCATTCTCGGGGCCAGCTCGCGGCCCTCGACCGGCAGCTCGGTGCAGCGATACCCGCACAAAATGCCACCGCGCACGATGGCCGTGGTAAGCGTGTTTCCCGCAATGCGTACCATCAGCGTGGCCCGCTCGTCGTTCAGCAAAGCCACCGCCGCGATCGAGGAACTGAGAACAACGCCGGGACGGAGCTTCGAGGCCCGCACGACCGCCTCGTATTCCCGGACGATCGGGAGCCTCGCGAGCGCGGTCACGACGTTCACGCCATTTTCTCGCGGCGCCTGGCGTGTGTAGGAGACGAGCATTTCCTCCAAATCGAAGGGCACGCTTTTTCTTAACCTCCAGCGTAACAAGGGCAAGGCTTCCTCGGATGAACGTGGGAAATCTTCGAAATGCTGGACAAACACGCGGATCACAGGATCGGGCAGGAGCAGGGCGGCATGGCCCTCGCGCACGTGCAACCGGTTACACACCTTCTCTACGCTTGATTGAACCGCTGCCAAATCCACAATATTGGTTTCGACCGCCGAAGGTACCAGCACACCGGGCCGGAGCGGCTCAACCACAAGGTCCTCTAACGCTCCGCCTCGGGACCAACGGACTCCTGATACTCGCTCGGTCGAAATCTCAAGCGCCAGCGGCGGATGCGGCATGGCGTTGAACCAGCGAGCCATGCGGCGGACCCGCTTGCTCCTGTAGATCCCCCGCCGAAATGTAGCCGTAGTAGCCAAGGATTTCACCCCACCCCATGGATTTTGAGGCCATGAGGGCCCCGCCGCTTGAGCTGCGGGATGTCATGGTGCTCATTAGTCATTGCCGGTTCAGCCATACCATAACTTAGACCTACTTAAGGGATAGACTATTTGCGCTGTGGCAAACTTCCCCTCGACCCTGTGGTTTAACTTAAGGGTTTTTTCTTTGAATGGCTTACGGCGGGTTTGGCTTCAGGCTTGCCTTCCGCCCCGCCCGCGGGCCTCCAAAAATCCGCATCGCCAGCGGCAAACTCTCTGGGGACGTGCGAAGTCTCAGGACGTATCGCATATAAGTTGCTTTCGGTACTTGCGTAAGCTTCGCGGGCAATTTGCCTCAGGCGGTCGGCCGTATCTTCTCCATTTTCTTCCAGCGGCTCTCCTTTCTGCGCCAGAAGGTCGTCGTACTCCTTGAGTTCGGCAAAGGGCAAGACAACCAGGAAAGTGGGAGAGGGCGTGCCTTCGTTCACCTGGTAGACGATCCAGGGAACCTCGGCCTTCGCGCGCCCTTGGTCCCAAAGCTTTATGGATTCCGCAAAATCCTTTTCATGTCCAGGGAAAAGGCGCACTTCGAGGACACGCATAAAGCGTGCCTCGGAAAGATCAATGTTCTCGGCCGGTGTGCCCAAGTCGTCGCGCCGCACGGCGACGATGGTGCGCTCGCTGTTAACCAGGGAGTCTATTTGCCCCTGTGTCTGCGAAAGATCAGGATGGGCGGCAAAGAATTGCTTCCAGCCACTGTGGGCCTGCTGCAACTGTTCGAAGGAATCAAACGGGTCGAAAGTAAGCGTTTCGCGGGTTCCGGTCATCCCTTGCAGGTCAATCCAGAAGCTAGGGGCATCCGAACGATCGCAGGCGCGAGAGATAGAGGCCAGCAGTTTTTGACGTTCGCCTGTCTTTCCAGGTTGGATCTCCTGGTGAACTAGGACCACGAGATTCGGGGGCGCGGCGGCCGGGTTGGCCGCCTTCATTTCCTGTCCTGACGAGGTAGGTACCAGGGACAGCCAGAGGAGCATCCCCAGAAAGCTTCTGATTGGTTTCATTCGATCACTCTCCAAGAATTCGAAGCGATCCGATCCGACCGAATTCCTTCAGAAAATGCCGGCCAGCGGTAGCTCATCTTAAGTGAAATCATCGCCATGGCAAAGGCTCGACGCTCCGGGTGAGCCCGAATTCTACGGCAAGTGAGAACGGTACCGATGCACGTAGCTCGTGCAGGTGGCCGGGGGGAGTTCGGACGACCTTTCCGGCTTATCTTCGCTCGATGACGCCGATGGCTTTCCAGAAGGCATACTGGCCTTTCCGTATTTCCCGGTTTCTCTAGAGCAATTCTCTTGCCGCTCGGCTCGAT
>Ga0126381_100003311_pt1 | contig 17516 bp, 11 predicted proteins | sample PanSoiMetPlot_28_FD_96465 | JGI IMG/M metagenome (GOLD analysis project Ga0126381, IMG submission 96465) | Tropical forest soil microbial communities from Panama - MetaG Plot_28 | ecosystem: Environmental > Terrestrial > Soil > Tropical forest > Bulk soil | place: Panama | collected 2016-02-17 | reverse complement strand
ACTAACAGCTCGGCACGCTGTGCCTCAATCGCCTAAGCCGTTCGAAATCAATGATCAGAGCGGGGAAAGAAACTGCATTTTTTTAGATTGGATATGGAGAAAGGAGGAAGAAAAAATCTTGTAAGTTGTTGAAAAGATGGAGCGGGAGACGGGGATCGAACCCGCGACCAACAGCTTGGAAGGCTGTGACTCTACCACTGAGTTACTCCCGCCGATCCGTATTCATTTTAGCAATGGTTGCCCGGTTCGCGGCAAGGCGCGTACATTGGTATGGGCTGGAGAACCCGTCCACCGGATGAGCGAGTTTCCACTCTTGAATGCCATTCTCTACACCGGTGCAGGCATAATCACGTTCGCGGTGGCGTTCGCGATTTTGGCCAAGGTAGCGCCGTTTGACGTGTGGCGCGAGATCGCGCAGGAGCGCAACTTGGCAGCGGCGATTCTGGCCGGGGCGGTGGCGCTGGGACTGTGCTGGATTATTGCGGCGACCCTGCATTAATTGGCTGTGGTACCCTCGAAACTTATGCTGTTCGAGTCCGACAAGGTGATGTTCGAGATTTACCGCGAAACCGAATACTCCGGGAAATACCGAGTGGTTTACTTTACGGAACTGCAGGATCACAACAAGGAAACCGAGATTAACCACGCGCTGGCCGGGGAGCATTATTTCGACGGCTTTATCAAGAACTTCCGCAAGGACGAAGCCAAGTCGATCATCGATTCGATTCTTTCGCGTCTGAACAGCGGTGAAACCGTGGACCCGCAGGAAGTGGAGCGGGCCCTCGGGGAACACATGGCCTGAGGCGGCCGTGCGCATCACTCGTTTTATCAGCCTGAGCGAGCCCCAATTCTTCGGGTGCGTGGCGGCCTTTGCCGACTCGCTGACCGGTGAACTCAACTCCGCGTCGGCGGCGCTGCGCAGGCTGGAAGGCCAGCCCAAGGGTGCGGCATTCGCCTTCGAGATGACGCTCGACCGCCATCGCTATGGGGTGTCGATCGTGGTCGACCGGTGGGGATCGCTGATCGGGGCCTTCGGGCCGCACCTGCCATTTGACCGCGCGCGATCGATCGTAGACACGGCGCCGGAACGGATCCGCTCGGCGGAGACGGTGCTGGAGAAGGCGAACCGCTTGATGGATTCCGCCGATGGATATAGTGGAGCCATGGTGGCGGCATGCCAACTGGCGTTTCAGACGGTGGAAGGGCTCTTTGGCGAAGAGCGAAGGGCGGCGGAGCAGGACGCGGCACTGGGGCCGTTGGCGGCCGAAGACTATCGCAGCGCGCGCCGGGTCTTCCTGGAAGACCTGGCGGCGCGCTGAAGGCCGATCTATTTGGCGGATCCAAAGCGGAACACGGGTCCGAACGAGATTCGAAAATTGTTCTGGTTCTGCTGGCTGAACGACGTCCGGTAGAGAGCGGGTTCCACCCGGATGGCCACGTGCTTGGTGACGCCGACATCCACGCCGACGCCCAGCATCACAGCGAAACGGGTCTGGCTTTCCGTGGAGCCGGGCTGAAAGACTTGGCCCTGCACGCCGCCCAGCAGGGCGCGGAAGGAAGCGCCGATGTTCGTGCGGTTGAGGAACCGGAATTGCGGTCCCGCCATGTAGCTGGATTCGTGCAGGCTGGCGCTGGCAAACGAGGAGGACGAGGACGGCACGGTTCCGTACTGCTTGGAAACCTGGAAGTTTGCTCCGAACCAGGAATTGGCATACGCCCCCACGCCGAACACGAATCCGGTCAGATTCTCTTTGGGAGCGATGGGTTCGGGGCTGGCGGACGTGAAGTTAACGCCGCTGTAGATCTCGGCGAGGTCGTGGATCTGCGCGTCGAGGCGCGGCAGAGCGGAGAGGATCGCGAAGAGTCCCAGTGCAAAAACCCGATTGATTCTAGCCATGCGGCAATCTCCTTGGTGCTACCTGCATCAGAAGCAACATAAAACGAACCGCGAACGAATACCGGCCGCCCCGTGTAGGGGCTGGACGCGACCATGACTCATCCGCGGTGTGGAACTAGAAGAACAGCTTCATCATCAACTGGATCTGCCGCGGGAAGTTATTTTGCTGCGCGGGCAGAATACCGAACGTGGAACTGGGATACGAAGTGCTGGGGCCCGGACGGATGGGCGTATTGAGTGCGTTGAAAGCCTGCGCCTCAAATTCCACGCGATAACGCTCCCGGAACGAGGTGGTCTTGGCTACCGAAATGGCCACCTGCGGCTCGCTGGGAGCGGTGACGTTCCCGGAGAACCGCGGCGGCAGATACGTGAAGCTGCTGGTGTTGGTGGGCCATTGCGCGTAGCATGCGCTGCCCGGTCCTCCGCCGGGAGCGGCGGCGTTGTTGAACCAACTGTTCTGGTTTTGGTTCGCAGCCGTCCACACACCGCAGTAGTTGATGAGATTGGGCAGGCCTGTAGGCTGGCCGGTGACGTACTGCACCAGGGAGATGAGCCGCCAACCGCTGAGCGCCTTATCGGCAAAACCTTGCGCTCCATTGAAAAACTTGCGGTTTCTGCCGATGGGCAGGTCCCAGATTCCGCTGAAAGCGAGTTGCTCGGTCTGGTTGTTGGAATCCATCTGATAGCGGAGGTTGCTGTCCTGGCCGGACCCCGGGTAGGTCCCATAGGTCAATCCGGTAGGCATGGGGCCGGTGTAGGTCAGTTGCGCGAACGTGTTGGTCATCCAGCTATAGCCGCTGTTGCAGCACAGTAGCGCGTATTCTTTGCTGAATGTCCATGACGCGATGCCGGTGAGCACGCCCACGGAACTGGAGGCGTCGCCGAAGGCCTTCTTTTCGAAGCGGACTTGCAGCGCATCGGAACGGAAGGTCTCGCGCGACATGTTGTTGTCGGAAACGCCGCCCGAGCCGGTGCCGCCGCCCCAGAAGGGATAAGAGTTCATCAGGTTGCCCGCGGCCAGCGTAGCGGCCGAACCGCGGCTGGTGCTGGCGGGAGCAAATCCCAGGAACGGGTTCGCGACCTGCCGGCTGAAGAAGGTCGGGTCGACGATGCCTTGCGCCATCAGCGCCAGGCCCGCAGTGTTCTGCGGGAAGGCAATATCCTGGCTGAACTGGGTAATGCCGGCGAAGTTTCCGGCAAACCCGACTTCGATCACCATATTCTTGGGGAGACCCTGCTGAATGTTCAACGAGTATTGGTAGGTGCGCGGGATCTTATACGTCCAGGAGGGCGCGCTGGATCCCTGGCCGTAATTCGCCAGCAGGCCTAGTGACGAACCGGCCGCGGGCGTGAGGCCCTGCGGGAACGGATTCACCAGCGAATACGGCCCTGTGGGCGGGCCGTTCACGCAGGCATTGGAGCTCTGCGGACAGGCCGATGGGAATTCGCCGTCGAGCGAGTTCTGATAGGACGTAGTCTGACTGAAGCCGGTTTGGCTGGCCCCGGTTTGTGTCATGGATTGATAGAACGTACCGAATCCGCCGCGAATGACCGTGTTTTTAAGCGCATGGTACGCAAAGCCGAATCGTGGAGCGCCGTCCGTATAGTCGGTGAAGAACTGACGCCGTGGTAAGCCGGCCTGGCCCGGGAAGCGATAGGCACCCATGATGGCCGCCGGCGGAGAGGGATACGGGTATTTGGGGTTGGTGGCGTTGTAAGCCGCGGCATCGGCGTTCCACTGAGCGATGATGGCGGCGCTCTCGGGGCTGACGACGTCGAGGTCGAAGCGAGAGATCGTGCGGTTGTAGCGCTCCAGGTAGGGAAGTTGAATGTCGTAACGGATCCCAATGGAGACGGTCAACTTGTTGGTGACCTTCCAGTCGTCGTCGAAGTACCAGGCGTAGTAAGGCCGCGAATAATAAGACGTCGCGTTGTTATCGATGTTGCCCACCTGCGGCAGCCCCAGCAGCAGGCTGGCCACGCTGTTGTACTGGTCGTTGGTCAGCACGTTCTTGTTGGATTGCTGGCGGGTCCAACTGGAATCGAACGTGAATCCTCCGTAGGCTTGGCCCAGGCTGACATTGCCGCGCGCTTCGTAGTGATATTCGAAGCCTGCCTTGAAGGCGTGGCGGCCCTTCGTCCAGGTGAGGTTGGGCGTGAATTGCCACGAATTGTACGGTGACCAGGAGATGCTTCCGGAGCCGAAGAAGGTTCCGAATCCAGCGATGGCGAAGTTCGGAATCACTTTATCGCTGACGGTGGGCGCTTCCACCATGTTGGTCATGCCGATGGACTGCGGCGTGATGGCCTGCGCCTGCGAGGTGTATCCGGGCGTGAGCTGCACGAAGCGGAAATAATTGGCGCGGATATCGAGCACCATGGTGGGGCTGATGACGTGCGTCTCATCGAGGTTGATGCCCGTAAACGTGCGGTTGTTGTAAGTATTGCCGAGAGCCAGAGGCGGCTGGAAACCGTTCGAAGAACGGTATTCGAAGCCATGGAACTCCGAGAACATGGCATTGAACTTATCCTTGTCGCTGAAGTTATGGTCGAAGCGCACGATCGGCTGGTTGTACCAGTAGCGGCCCAGGTTCGGGTTCGCGACGTAGTTGCCGGAGATGCCGCCCTGGCCGACGCCCACAGCGTTCGGCGCCGGCAGATAAGAAAGAATCGCGGTCGCCACCGGACTGATGCGGCTGGCAGGGATCTTGTCGCCGGGGAACGGGTTCTCCCAATAGGTGGACTGGGAGCAAGGTTCCGTAGCAGCTCCGCAGTTGTGACGAGTCAATGGATCGTAAACCTGCATGCCGTAGGCCGAGTTCGAGAAATCGCCGCTTCGCATGTCCAGGGGCACGGTGGTGGCGGTTGTGGGGAATGGCAGGCGCTCCTGCCATCCCTCGAAGCTCACGAAGATGAAATCTTTGTCCTTCTTGATGGGTCCGCCCATCACACCGCCGAACTGGTGCTGGTTGTGATAAGCCTTGGGCGATCCGTTGGTATTGTTGTTGAAGCTGTTGGCGTCCAGTGCATAGTAGCGCCAGTAGTCGTAGACGTCGCCGTGCCAGTTGTTGGTGCCGCTCTTGATGGTGGTGTTCACCACGCCGCCGGCTTCATGCCCGTACTGGGCGTCGAAGGCGTTCGTTTCTACCTTGAACTCCGAAATGGAGTCCACGCTGGGAGCGAACTCCCAGGTGCTGCCTTCGTTGCTGATCACGGCGCCGTTCATGAGGAATACGTTGTCGCCGTTGCCGCTGCGGGCGCCGTTGAACTTATAGGCGCTGGTGACATCCCAGGCGCGCGTCCCGGAGTTGCCGTTGGGGCCGAAGGTGAACGTCGTGAACAGGACGCCCGGCGTCAGCATCATGAGCATGTAGCTCTGACGACCGTTCAGCGGGTACTCCTGGGTTTTTAGGGGATCGAACACCACGCCGCGGCTGGCGTCGGCCGTCTCGATGATCTCCTGCTGGCCGGCCACGGTTACCTCTGTGGTCGCCTGGCCGACCGACAACGCCACGCTCAAATTGAGCTTCTGGGCGGTCTGCAAGGTGATGGCCTCGCGCCTCAGAACCTGGAATCCGGCGGCGGTGAATTCGAAGTTGTAGATACCCGGGTCGAGGTAAGGGATGGTGTAAACGCCTTGAGCATCGGTTTTGACTTCCTTACTTTCATTGGTCGCCGTATTGGTCGCCTTGACATTGGCGCTCGGTACCACCGCTCCCGTCGGGTCGGTGACCGTACCGGTGACCGTGGCGCGGAAATCCTGAGCCAACAAACCCGCAGCCAACAAGAAAGGAACTGCGAAAAGAATTCTGAATCTCATATTCCTCCCAATCCCTGATTTACCCGAACCGCAATCCCCGGCCGGGAGAGAAGACGTCGACCGCGAGAGGGCAGCTTTCGGCCAGCCCGTGTCCCACCCTAGCAGCTCCAGGTTACAAGCTCATCAAATTGCATCTGACAGTTTCGGCAGTTCCTGGCGGCATTCCACACGTGTGCTCTGGCAAGCTCGCGATCTTAAAGGTCATCACACCTCAACAGCGTTGTGAACACAAGAGAATTTACGGGGAATTCACAGGGAATGAAGTCGCAGAATTCGTTGATCCGACGAATCATAGTTGTGCCTACGCCTTTCGGTAGGTGGAGAAACAGTAGGGATGCGACCAGACCTTGATTGCGCCCTTTCATGTGCCGTGATACCGTACCCAAAAGGCAGCGGAAGCGGGGAATCGACTGCCAGGAGGTAGGGGTCTTGTTATGACGGGTTCGCCAGCCGTGCCGAGTGCGCCGTTGCTGGACAGCCGGTGGGAAGTGGTGGAGCGGGTCGCCGCCAGCCATGTATTCCGGCGTTCCCTGCGATCGAGGGAACTTCTTTTATTTATCTGCGAACGCGCTTTGCAGGACCGCGGTGCCGACCTTCGGGAGCAGCACATCGGCTGCGGGGTGTTCGGCCGCAAGCCTAACTACAGCCCCGGGGAAGACAATATCGTCCGCGTCGAGATGCGGCAGTTGCGAAAGCGGCTGGAGGAGTATTTCGCCTCCGAGGGTAAGGACGAGCCTTACGTCATCGTGGTTCCCAAGGGCACCTATGTACCGGTGTTTGAACCGCGCGTCGCGGCAGTTCCGGTAAATCCTGCAATTGAAAAGGCCGTTCCCGCCCCGGCACCTCGCTCGTCGTCGTGGGTTCGTTTCGTCCAGCCGACGGCTTTGGTGGCGCTGGCGGCGGCGTGCATCTGGCTATGGCTGATCGGACATGCCCCGCCGCCTACGAGCGCCGCGGTAACCGAGGCGATCCCGCTGCGCGACTCGCTATGGCCGCTGCTTTTCAATGGTACGCAGCAGACGTTTGTCGTTTGTGCGGATTCGGCGCTGGTGGTGGCGGAAACAGTGCTGGGGCGAGCGGTGTCGCTGGATGATTATCTCTCGCGAGCTTATCTGGACGACGTGGCCAAGCGATCTCCCGGCGGTACTTCGATGCTTCCGAATCTCGGGCTGTGGCAGTTCACCGATATCGCGGATACGCGGCTGGTGCAGCGACTGTCGCGGCTGAACGGCGAATATTGGAACAAGGTGACGGTCGAGTCGGCGAGGAATGCGCAGCTCCAGGAGTTTAAAAACGGGAACATTATTCTATTGGGAAGCGTGCGCTCCACTCCGTGGGTTCATTTATTCGACCCGATGCTAGACTTCCAGATGGAATACGACACGCGCAGCCAGACCACGCTGGTGCGCGATCGATCGCCACGTACGGGCGAACCTCCTGTTTATCGTTCGGCGAAGCCCGGCAGCTCGGGCGTAGCGTACAGCGTTCTCGCGCTGGTGCCGAATCTGCGCCGCACGGGAAATGTGCTGATCGTCGGCGGCACTATCGCGGAGAGCACGGAAGCCACGGGAGAGTTCATCACCAATGCCGGCACGTCTTCCGGCTTCCTCGGCGGCTTGATCAGGCGAGGCAACGGGCGGCTGCCCTATTTTGAAGCTCTGCTAAAAGTAGAAATCGTGGAAGGCGTGGCAAAAGATCCCGAGGTGGCCGTGTTACGCATTCTTCCGGGAGTTCCGGAAGAGATTTCGGGGCAACGGCCGGGACTGTGAAACCCGCGAGAGCACGCGCCGCCGCACCGCATTCAAAGCAGCCGGAAGCGAAATCTCGCAAAATGCCGCGCGATGTGTGGGCGATGGCGGCGCTGTGCGCGGTGACGCTGGCCGCGTTCGCCAACTCCTTCAGCGCGGGTTTCGCGCTGGACAACAAGGGCCTGATCCTGGAAGACCCGCGCGTCCATGCGGCCACGGCCGAAAATGTCGGCCTGATCTTCCAGCATTCCTACTGGTGGCCGCGCGGAGCAAGCGGACTGTACCGCCCGCTCACCACGCTCTCGTACCTGTTCAATTACGCGGTACTCGGAGACGGATCCGACGCCGCCGGATACCACTGGATGAACCTGCTGTTGCACCTGGCGAGCGTGGTACTGGTTTATGCGCTGGCGCGGAAGCTGCTCCGTGATTTCGCAGCCGCGATATGGCTGGCGGGCTTGTGGGCCGTACACCCGGTGCTGACGGAATCGGTCACGAACATTGTAGGGCGCGCCGATCTGCTGGCGGGAGCGGCCGTGCTCGGCGGGTTTCTGCTGTACCTGAAGAGCGCGGAAGCCGCCGGTGTGAGGCGCGTGGCCTGGCTGGCAGGCCTCATGGCCGTCACGGCTCTCGGCGTCTTTTCGAAGGAAAGCGCCGTGTTGATTCTGGCCGTGATCCTGCTCTACGAGCTATGCTGGTGGCGCGACCGCCGTGTGGCGCTGATTCTGGGATGCGTGGCCGTGCTGGTGCCCATCCAGGCGATGCTCTATCAGCGTTCCCTGTCGCTGGCGGCGGATGGGCCTCCGGATTTTCCTTTCACAGACAACCCGCTGGTGCAGGCCGGATTCTGGCAGGCCAAGCTGACGGCGGTCAAAGTAATGGCGCATTACCTGGGGCTCACGGTGTGGCCGCTCGACCTTTCGGCGGACTACTCCTATAATCAGATTCCGCTCTCCACCGGCAGCGCGGCGGATTGGGCCAGCTGCGCCGTGGTAGCGGCGGCGGCGGCCGGTGTGCTGGTTCTGCTCTCCAGGAATCGGTTGGTGTTTTTCCTGGCGGTCTTTGCGTTCCTGACCTTTCTGCCGACTTCGAACCTGCTGTTCCCGTTTGGCACCATCATGGCGGAACGTTTTCTGTATCTGCCGCTGGTTGGTTTGCTGGCGTGCCTGGTGCTCGGCGTCTTCGCGGCCGGCAGACGTTTGCGCGCGCCGTGGCTGGCACCAGCGCTGCTCGGTGTCCTGCTGTGCGGATTCGCGGTGCGCACGTGGGCACGGAACAGCGACTGGCGCGACGACCTGACGCTCGACCGCGCCTCGGTGGCGAGCGCTCCGGGGAGCTTCAAGACACACCGCATGCTGGCGGAAGCGCTGTATGCGGCCTACCCGGATCATGCGAATTTGCAGGAAGTGATCGACGAAGTCGAGAAGTCGCTGGCGATTTTGCAGCCGGTGCCCGAGGCCTGGAGCAACGCCGAGATTTACCGTTTCGCGGGCGACTGCTATTTGACGCGCGGCGACCGGCAAAAAGGAGCCGAGGCCCAGGAGTCGTATCGCAAAGCTTTAGCAGTCCTGCAGCGGGGCGCGACGGTTCTGGAAGCATCGAGCGCGCGGCAATTGGCGAAGCTGAAGACCGAAGGAAGAACGGACCTGTCGTTGGGCGCCAATGCAAACGACGATCTCTATCGCCTGCTGGCAGACGCTTATTTCCGTCTGGGAAACGGAGACAAAGCATTCGACGCGGCCATCGAGAGCCGCAAGCGCGAACCTATGAATCCGCGGGTCTACAGCCAGCTCGGACACATTCTGTTTGCCGTCAATCAACCGGCCGACGCGGCGGCAGCGCTCATGGAAGGCATGCTGGTGACGTCCGACATGGGCTTGCGGCGCGAGCTGATGGATCTGTACCGGACCGGGCTCGATCGCGAGGGCTGCGCGGTTGTCCAGGGACCGAACGGTCCCGCCATGAATCCCCAATGCCCGGTGGTACATCAGACCTTGTGCGACGCCGCTCTCGACGCCATTCGCATCAGGCTGGAAACGGGCCGCAAGGACATCGCAGCGGGGCTAAAGAGGAGCTTCTTAGAGGATTACGGATGTCCGGCCGGGCCGCTCAACCAAGTCCTGCCCGATGCGCGAGACTCAAAGTAGGATGACGGCCGCGGTCGCTTTCCTGGAACGCCACTCCCTGGTCATCGCGATCGGCCTTAGTCTGCTCGCATCCGCGCGCATCGTCGCGACGTACACAGCCTTCAACCACACCTTCGACGAACCGATGCACATCGCGTGCGGCATGGAGTGGCTCGACAAAGGAACTTATACCTGCGAGCCGCAGCATCCGCCCCTGGCGCGCGTGGCGGCGGCGCTCGGTCCCTACTTGAGTGGAATCAGGTCGCAGGGTATCGCCACCACCGATCTCTACACGCAGCCGCGCGAGGGGGTCGCGATTCTATATAGCGGACATCATTACGGCCGCACGCTCGCACTGGCACGATTGGGAATCCTGCCGTTTTTCTGGATTGCCTGCGCGGTAGTCTACGGTTGGGCGGCATGGTATTTCGGCAAAGCTATGGCTGCCCTTGCGGTGTTCCTGTTCAGCTTCACACCGGCCGTACTGGCGCACGCGGGACTTGCCACCACCGACATGCCGCTCACCGCCATGCTGGGTGCCGCGTTCTTGAGCGGTCTGGTCTGGGTGGAGCGCCCGACGGTAAAGCGGGCGGCGGTGTTCGGCGTGTGCACGGGGCTGGCGATTCTCTCCAAGTTCACCACGCTGGCATTCCTGCCCGCTGCGGCATTGGTTGCATTCATCTGGTATTGGGCGACCGGAGGCTCGGCGCTGGGCAAGGCGTTGCGCGAGCGCGCGGCGACCCTGCTGATGGCCGCAGGTGCCGCTGTGGTGATTGTTTGGGCGGGCTACCGGTTTTCTTTCGGACCGGTCGATTTCACGTCGCTCCATCTGCCGGCTCCGGCGTTGTATGCAGGCATCGAGAACGTGATTCAGCATAATGATCGCGGGCACTGGAGCTATCTGCTCGGCGAGAGGAGCCCGCTGGGGTTCTGGTATTTCTATCCGGTGGCCCTGCTGTTCAAGACGCCTCTGGCGTTGCTGGTGCTGACTTTGTTCGGTGCGGTGCTGGCGTTTCGCAAAGGCGCCGGACTGCTTTGGATTCCTCTCTGCTTCGCGGGGGCCATCCTGCAAGTTGCGGTGCTCGGACACATCAATATCGGGATCCGCCACGTGCTGCCGATGTACATGGGCATGGCAATCCTCGCGGCGGCGGGGGTTCTCAAATTGCTGCAAGCGGCCGTGTGGCATCGCGCGGCCGGAATCGCCGTGGCGGCGTTGCTCGTTTGGCTGGCGGCTTCGTCGCTTCTGAGCCACCCCGACTACATCGCGTACTTCAATGAGCTGGCCGGATCGCACCCGGAAAAGATCCTGGTGGATTCCGATCTCGACTGGGGCCAGGATATCAAGCGCGCGGCGGCGCGACTCCATCAACTCGGCGTGAAGGAAGTGATGTTTCCGCAATTCATCGTTGCCGACCTGGAGAACGAACACGGTTTCCCGCGCCTGAATTCGAATTTCAGCTTCGCGGAGCAGCCGGACGGATATTTCCTGGCTGGAGCGACGTTCTGGAAAGCGTTCCACTTCGGATTGCCGGCGGACCAGAAGCTCTGGATGGACAGCGTAGAACCAACCGAGCGGATCGGACGGGGAATGTTCCTGTGGTACCGGCCGCCGGAGAAGCGCTGATCAGTTCTCCGGAAAAAGCTGTTTCAAGAAATCCTTGTCTTCCAGGACCGGTCGCAGGCGATTGCCGCCCGACCCGGGCGGCCCAGCGCTGTTGGCGTTGGGAAAGAAGCGCTGCTTCACGTTGGGATCCATCTGCAAGCCCTTGCGGAAATCGGCCAATGCGGCGGGCTTGTCACCCAGCGTGTAGTCCGCGATGCCAAGGTTGATTTGCACGTTGGCGGAGGGCATGTAGCGCGCGACTGCGGCCATTGCATCGCGAGCTTCGCGTGTTTTGCCTGAAGTCATCAGGCGGCCGTATTTCTCCTGGTAGAGCAAACCGAGGTTCATGTCGAGGAGGCGTCGGAGTTCCGGGATGGGCGCGGGGCTGTCATCGACGTTGATGTAGATGTAGCGGTCGTTATTAATATTGCGTCCGCCGCCTTTGCGCACGACGAGCATGGAGGCCGACTGCTTGCCCCGCGAATCGCCGCCGGCATCGTCTCCTGCTTTGAGCGCGGCGAACAGCTTTTCGGCCAGTTCGCCTTCCGTGGATTCGAAGGCCCGGCCCATTGCTTCGGGCACTTGCGGGCCGGCGAGGATATTGCCTTGCGCCGACCAGGTTTTGCCTTGGCGATCGCCCGCCCATTTGGGAGCGTTCGGGCCGGTATAGGCGGCGATCATGCCGTTGCGGTCGACGATGGCGACCTGGCGGCCGTCCTTCCCAGGAAAGGTGTCTTCGGCAAGAAGCTTATCGAGCACCTCTTTGGCGCTGAGGCCCTGGCGCAGCAGTTCGAGCCCGCGCGGTCCATACCCGACATTGACGTTGGCTTGCGTGGCGATGGCGCCGGTGCCGGCTTCGGCCCAGGGAACCACAGCGCCGACGGAGAAATACCGCGAGGCGACAGTGACGCCCCAATCACCGTTGACGGGATCGTAGGCGACGATGGAGAAAGTGTTGACATCGGCTGCGCCAAGCGGCAGCGCGAGAATCAAGGCCAGAAGACAGCTGCGGGACATGACGTATAGTGTATGCCCAAAGACTCACCCGAAAACTCGCTTGTGGGGCAGGTTGGTAACTGTTGGTAACCTGCCCCGCACAGCGGTATCTTAGGTCCTAATGAAGAAAGCCGCTCTCCTCCTAGCTCTACTGGTGTTGGCAGGCGCGTTCGCTTGGCAGACGCCGCAGACTCACACGACGACACCCATTGAAGATGCGTTCGCTACCGGGTGGATGCTCGCCGATACGAACGGCGACGGCGTCGCCGATTTCATTCGCGGAAAGATCGTGGTGCCTGCCGACGCGTCCGCGGCGGAGAATGCGGCTGCTGCGAACCTGGCGGCGCGGGCGGGGTTCGCCTCGACGGGTCTGACGCCGCCACTGGTAGTGGCCGCGGGCGTGGCATTCGACGGGCCGCGCATCGGGGTGGGCAGAGCCGCGGATCTGGCGGCGCTCGCACCACTGACAGGACGCCTGGAGAAAGAGGAAGGCGGAGTTTTCGCGATCGGCGGCAACCTGGCACTCGTCGCGAACGACGATGCAGGGCTCGGCGCAGCGGCCGAAGCTTACGCGTCGCGAGCGCCCTACCAGTGGCGTACAGGCAGTGAGAAGCTGGAGGCCATTGTCGAGGTGATGCGGTCCGCGGCGCCCGGTAGTGACGTGGAGTTGGCTGGCATCACTTACCTGCGCGGCAAAGCCGGCATCCATCGGGCATTTGTGAAGGTCGAGGGCACGAGCCCTGGCGCGGAGGCGCTGGCGAAGGCTCTGGAATCGCCGCGGCTGGCGGCGGTGCATGAGCTCGATGTGGTGGGTGGAGCGACGGCGGTCAGCGCGAAACCGGAGCCGGCAGCAACACCGGCGCGAGCGGCGGGGGCGGCCGCCACGGGCGGCGCCGGAGCGGGCGCTGCAGCGGGAGGCGGCGCGGGTGAGGGCGGGGCTCCCGGCGCGCCCACGCGGCTCGACCTGGCCACGCTGTTCACCAGCCGCGGGCTGTTCGGCTCGGCAGGGAGGATTCCGGTTCCGGCTACGTCCAACGCGCATCTGTACGTTCCGGCAGGCGCCGCGGGCATCGCTATGGCGAACCTGGCGGCGCGCATGGGGCTGGAGACTACCGGCATCACGCTCCCCATCGCGAGCCCGGCCGATGGCGCGACAGCGCGCGACGTCACCAGCCAAGCGGTGCTCGCCGGCGATTCAGCGCTGTCGGCGGCGGCTCTGGAGAGACTGAGGGTGCGCGACACCGCGGCGGTGGAAGCGGAAACGCCGCTGGCAGGGGGTGAAGGTGAAGTACGCATTGTGGATGACGCATTCGGAAGGCGCGCCGCCCTGTTGACCGAGGGCGATTCGCAGGGTGCTTCGGCGGCCCTGGACCTGCTGGCGTCACGGTTTCCGAATCTGTGGGAGCAGGGGAAGCAGTATCTGTCTCTGGAGGAGATCCGGTACGACTTACACCGGTTCTTCTCTTTGCGGTCATCCAGCGGACAGGCGGCGGCGGCGCTGTATCACCTCGACCGATGGAAGAGCGAAATGGACGCGGGCGCGCGCGACGTCAAGGCGGAGGTCTACACGGACTTGGCTGATCCGCGGCTGGCGGAATTCATCCGGAAGCAGATTCCGAACGCGCAAGTCACGGCGGCCAGTTTGCGCGCGGGGACGCGCTGCTGCGACCGCGATCCGAACCTGCATTATGAGGCTCCAGGCACTCCGTTCCATCAGGGTGCGCCCGATTTCACGGAAGACATTACGATTCCCTGGGAAGGCACGCGGCTAATCAACGCGGTGAAATCCGCGGCGCCCAAGATCGGTGTCGGGCAGGATGTGAGACTGGTGGCGCATGTGAGCGAAGGGCCACAGCAACGCCGCAAGCTCGAAACGGAATTGAAGCAGATCCTCACCGCGGCGGGCGCCGATCCACATCGCTGCTCGGTGGAAGTGCTCTGCGCCTACAAACAAGGATATAGCTGGCTGATGGATGAGATCGCTCCCGCGCTTACGGGCAAGCCGGTCGCGGCCCTCACCATCGAATTCGCGAAGAACGTGGATCCAACCGGCATTCGCGCGATGTTCTCAGAAGCGCGATGGGTACACGAACTGTATCCCGTGGATGAAATGCTGGCGCGCAAGCTGAACGTTCCTTTAGAGAAGATCACGATGGCGGAGATCGAGCCACCGGCGGGCGGTCCGACGTATCGCGTGCACGCATACGACGCCGCGAAAAAGGAGATCTTCACGCGCGATTTCTCGGTCACCACCGTGATGCAGCCTTACAACGGCGTGGTGCCGCGATACGAGCAGGTGCAGGTCGATACGGGCTGGGTAAAGCTCGAAGCGGCTTCCAAGGTGCTGCTGAACCAGCGTGTCAAAACCGATATAGAGGAGTTCTGGGATCACTACCAGAACAAGACGCTGCCGCGCGTGTACCAATTCGTGATGGCGCAGGCGCACGGAGAACTGCGCGCGGAATATTTGCCGCCATTCGACACGCTGAAGCTCGACATCCACATGAGCGAGCCGGACTACAGCCTCGACCTGGATCGCGAGCGCATCTCGTCGCTCGAAGCGCTGCAGGAAGACACGTTCTATTCCACGGCAGCGTTCGTCAGCATGATGGGCGATCTGGAGACAGGGCGGCCCATCCAGTACACGGGGCGCATCATTCCGATAGTCCACGGATCGGAAGACGGCAAGGACGGGCGCGTGCACATCGAATTCTACGGAAAGGCGGCGGCGAATCCGCTGGTGCGGCTGAGCTGGACGGACGCGCAGGGGCATCGCCACAAAAAAGAGCGCAACTTGCCGCCGCTCACTGCCGATACGCAGCCGCGCCTGGTGCAGGCTCGCGTGAAGGCTGGCGAAGCCGGAGTCGAGCGGCTGCTGTGGACCATGCCTGCCGATTTTCAGGAAGACCGCTATGACGATTGGCTGAAACTGGAAGGCCAGGACCAGGTGGATCGGACGATCCTCTCGGTGGAACGGGCGCGCGGACAGTTGGCCTGGATGGAGAAGATGCACGCCGCCGGCGTATACCGCGACGAGATGGCGTGGCCGCATCTGCGCGCGATGGCCATCGAGTTCGAATTGCCGCTAGAGCTCAGTGCAAAACTGGAAAGCGCGCCGAAACGCGTATACGCAAGCTGGACCGTTTCCGCGCCCGCGACGCCGCGGCCCATGATCGCCGATGTCCCCAAGAAGAGCGGTGACCCGATCGTCGAGTGGAGCGAACCGATCAGCCCGGCGGAGAACGCTTCGATCCTGGCGCGGCTGGCCGGCTATCCAGGTGTCAACGTGTATTGGATGGGACGCAGCTACCTGGGGCAGAACATCTGGGCGGCTGACGTCACGCTGCCCACACCCGCGCTGTTGCGATCGTGGCCCAAGGAGAGCACGCTCAAGGCAGCGATCGTCTATTCCGGCCGCCAGCACGCCAACGAAGTATCCAGCACCAGCCACATCGACAGATTGGGCGAACAACTGGTGACCGATACTGCCAAGCGAGAGTTGCTCAAGAAGGTGAACGTGGTGCTCCATCCGATTACGAATCCCGATGGCGCGCAGCTTTCGGTTGACCTCTATAAGGTCACGCCCGACAACCTCTTGCATCCCGGCTATCACGGATCGCTCAGCGCGGATGTTTCCACGGGCCAGGGAGAAGCCGACCCGATCTACCCGGAATCGCGCACGCGCAAGCAAATCATCGATGCATGGCTGCCGGATGCGTTTTTGAATCCTCACGGCTACCCGTCGCACGAGTGGGTGCAGCCGTTTTCGGAGTACTCCGGCTGGGTGCAGGGCCGGCAGAGTGCCAACTCCGGGCGTGCCTGGTGGATTCCCCGCGGCTGGTTCACCAGCATGGGCTATCTGCGGGACGAGACCCATCCTTACAGCAAGGCGGTGGCATACGCGATTCAGGACAAGATCGTGGAAGGGGAACGGGCCGTGCCCGGTCTGCTGCCGCTGGAAGACCGCATGAACGCGCGCTACGAACGCTTCGGGCAGCGCTGGCAGCCGCGCGATATGTTCCAGCCGGTTGTCAACGGGATCCGAATTTATATGGCGCTGAAAGGCTCGAGCGGTGGAGGACGCGGCGGGGCCGGTGGAGAAGGCGGCGCCGCCGGCGCCGCCGGCGCCGGTGGAGCAGCCACGCCGGGAAGCGGCGGTGTGAGCGGGCTCTCACCCGATGTCACGTGGGACGCGGCGTACACGGAAGCGCCCGACGAGACGGCCTATGGCGACTACATGAAGCTGATGGCGTCGGCCGGGTTGGCTTTCGACTACGTCCACTTGAAGTACCTGGCGGACGGCGACCTGCGGGTGAGCCGCACGGAGCGCGAGGCAGCAGCCGGCGTCACGTGGCGGATGGAGCGGCCGCGGCCGGTGCTTCCGGCCGGGATGAAGCCGCTGCCTGCGGCCGAGCAGTAACGGTTTTGCGCTAACCTTCGATAACTTTTCAGCGATCGGTTCCGGTGGCAGACTGGCCTGGAGGGAAGTATGCATTCATCTCTCCGTGTATCCTCCTTTAGTTTACTGCTCGCCGGTTTTCAAGCCGCGCTATTCGGGCAGGCCACCGTGGAAGGGGCCGTAGCCGCCGGCAGTGCCGCAATCACCACGGCGCCATCGGCCAATATCGGCAAGAACATCAATGGACTGGCCGGCGCCGTCAGCGGGGCTCTAAAAGGCGCGAATGGCGCCGACGCAGGCTCCTCCGGGACTACGACGCGGCAAACCATCCGGCCCACGACGACCAAAGGCACTAAGCTCGCCGCGCCCGCGCCCGATCGGAAGCTGGGAGATCCAGCGGACATCGAAACGGGCCTGACGAATGAAGAGGTAATGCGCCGCTTCGGTCCGCCAAACCTGCGGATCACCGAGGATGACGCCATTTCCCTGCTCTACACCAGCAAGGGCGGCCGCGTAAAGGTACAGATGCGAGACGGAAAGGTAGCGTCGGTCGAGAAGCCTAAGTTCTAAGCCCTACGCAGCCGCAAAATCACGCCGCGCAAAGCGGCATGGGACAAGAAATGATTACAGAGATGATTGCGGGCAAGTGGTATCTCTGTTATCGCTGCCGGACGTGTGGGCAGCTCATTCGATCGGCGGAGTTTGTGCCAAACGTAGTTGTTAAAGGGAATGATTCGGTGGCGTTATCCCTTCCCTGTCCGCGCTGCGGGGCACGGCATGAATACCGCTCAAGCGAGTCCCAACAGATTCAAGCGTAACTAACCGGCGGGCCGACGCACAGTGTGCGGCTCCAAAATCGGAGCCGCGAGCGAGCGGCTGGCTGTGAAGCGACCCGCGAATCCGGCTAGTGGTGATCGTGATCGT
>Ga0126381_100003310_pt1 | contig 17517 bp, 16 predicted proteins | sample PanSoiMetPlot_28_FD_96465 | JGI IMG/M metagenome (GOLD analysis project Ga0126381, IMG submission 96465) | Tropical forest soil microbial communities from Panama - MetaG Plot_28 | ecosystem: Environmental > Terrestrial > Soil > Tropical forest > Bulk soil | place: Panama | collected 2016-02-17 | reverse complement strand
TGGGCTCGGGTCCACGCGAAGCGTTCATCCTTCATGCCATTGAAGGGTTCAACGTCGAAGAGATTGTGGCCATCACAGGCCACACTGCCGAGCGCGTGCTCGCGTTTGTTAGTGCTGCGCGTGACCACCTACGCAAGGCGCCGGGACTGGCAGTACAGTTCCAGGGCCGGTTCGCTCCAACCGGCGCCGCTTAATCCAAAACTTCAATCTGTGGGGAGAGAATCTATGAGCATTACTCGCGAAGAAATCCGTCAACTAGCCGAATTTCAAGATGATCATTCCTGTGCCGTCAGTTTTTATTTTCAGCCGTCGACGCCGCGCAACAAGGCGCATAAAGAAGACTCGATCCTGATTAAGGATCTCGCAAAAGAAGCTATGCGCACCCTTGAAGCGAACGGCAAGAAGGATTGTGCCCGGACCGACATCGAACGCGTGGTTCGAATGTCGAGCGAATTGCGAAGCAACGGCACGCATGCCAAGGCAGTGTTCGCCTGTGCCGCCCAGAACATATGGCGTGAGTACGACTTACCGGCAACCTTGGGCAGCACGCAGATTTTTATTGACCGTCATTTTCATCTCAAACCATTGGCCCATTTGCTCGGCGCCTCGCCACTGCTCGGAGTTGTATTAATCGATCGGCACCGCGCTCGTATCTTTGATCTTCGTCTTGGAGAGCTCACTGAACGTCACGATCTGTTTCATCCTTTACCTCGCCGCGGACGCAGCGACGGCTACGGTGGATACGACGGAGGGCACGCCCAGCGCCGTGTCGAGGACGAGGCGCGCCAGCATTTCAAGAATGTTGCAGATACCTTGAAGGATCTGCTGGAGAGGGGTGTCTTCGAAAAGTGGATTCTTGCCTGCCAGGATGCGCATCGCCCGCTGTTTGAACCTTTATTGCATCCTTATGTCAGCCAGGCCCTGATCGGACGCTTCCATGCTGATCTGGCACACGCCACGCGCGATGAAATTCGCAGTCACGCGCAGCAACTATTGGATCGGTGGCAAAGCGAGCGCCGTCGCGATCTGATCGCTCAGGCCGTTAATCAGGCCCGCAGCAATTCCCGTGGCGTCACCGGCCTACGCCGTGTTCTGCGCTCCCTCGAATTGGGGGAAGTGCAGACCCTGCTGATTGGCGAAAACCTTCAGGCCCATGCCGTCGAATGCTCGGGGTGCGGACACATCGATGTCCACCTCGTCAGCTTCTGCCCCGTGTGCGGCAAAGCTACCCAGGAAATTGTCGATGTGGGCGAGGCCATCTTGCCATGGGTCGTTCGGCGCGATATCGAAACTTATTATGTAAACGGAGGTCCCGAGTTCGACAAAGTTGGCAATATCGCAGCGCTGCTGCGCTTCCGTTCAGAAAAGGTGCAGCCCATTAGTAACGCCGCTGCCGAGCAGTTGCAGAAAGCCGGAGCCGATTACCCGGGCCGGCTTCGCAAGTACGCGAGTCGGTAAATCACGCCCCATCTCCTGGGAATCAGAAAAGCGCGGCATTGTTATCACACGGTGCCGCGCCATCGTGATATTCTTGCGCCTTCCGCGCAAACAGGTTAGCAATACGTTTGCGAGAATCGCGGCTGATCACGAGCTTCCATTGGTCTGCCCGCACACTTCCAGGAGGCCGGGTTGTCAATCTCGAGGCGGGATTTCGTAAAAACGTCAGTGTTGGGAGCCGTCGCGGCAGGAACTGGAGCACAGGCTGCTGTATCTCTAAACTCCGGTCAGCAGGGGCACGCGTCAAACAACGACCCTGCCAAGCGCGCGATCATGATCTGTGCGCATAACGGACACGCTTATATCGAAGCCGCATACGCCTACCTCAAAAGCGGTGGCGACACTCTCGATGCTGCGATCCGCGTAGTGAGAGGGCCCGAAGACGATCCCAACGACGATTCCGTCGGCCTCGGTGGTCTACCCAATGAAGAGGGTGTGGTCGAACTCGATGCCTGCTGCATGCACGGCCCCACCCGCCGCGCGGGATCCGTCGGCGGCGTGCGCAACATCAAGAATGTCTCGATGGTCTCGAAGGCCGTCATGGAGAATACCGGCCACGTCATGCTCGTCGGAGAAGGTGCCGAACGCTTTGCCGTCGCCATGGGGTTTCCGCGCGAAAATCTGCTGACGGATCGCTCCCGCAAAATCTGGCTCCTCTGGAAAGAGTTCAACTCCGACCGCGACTGGTGGGGACCGGGTTTAGCCGATCCGCATTGGCATCCGCCCAGCGATGCGAAACCGACGGCTGATTTGCGGCACGAGCGGATCGAGCAATTGAAGCAACGGGCCGGTGAACTCGGCATTGAGCCGGAGTTTCAGGTCGCAGCAGTGCGCCGTGTTCTCTTTCCCCTAACCGGAACGATTCATTGCTCAGTCTTGAATGAGAAAGGGGAGATGTCGGGTATTACAACGACCAGCGGGCTCGCTTTCAAAATCCCGGGCCGTTGCGGCGATTCTCCCATCATCGGCGCGGGATGCTTCACCGATCAGGATGTGGGCTCAGCCGGCGCCACCGGCAGCGGGGAAGAGAACATCAAAGTTGCGGGTGCTCACACCATCGTAGAGAACATGCGGCATGGCATGTCTCCGCAGGAGGCAGGTCTGGACGCTCTCAAGCGCATCGTCCGCAACTATAACGGTGATATGACCAGGCTGCGCTACATGGACATGACGTATTACGTCCTGCGCAAAGACGGAGCCTACGCTGGCGTCAGCCTATGGGAGGGATATTCCAAAGGCAATCCGCACACCTTCGTCGTGCACGATGGCACGCCCAGGTCGGAAGTCGCCACCCCGCTGCTCAAGGGATTTTCCCAGGAATGGCCACCTCATCCGCCAGTTCCGGAGGATCTGAAGAAGAACTCGGAATATCTGAAGTGAGGGGTATTGCACTGACGACTGCTGCCCGTTTTAGCTATTGCAGCTTCCTAACGTTATCCAACGCGGTGTCATCCTGATGGCCTGCGCTTTTTGCAGGCCGGAGGACCTATGCAGTCCCCGACCGCAGGAGCACTGCAGGCAGAGTTGCATGGGTCCTCCGGCGCCAAAAAAGCGGCGCGCCCTCAGGATGACAAAGAGGAATGGCATACAGCAATTCCTAAATCGAGATAGCGCGTCAACTCAACCGCAGCCCCTCATTTTGGTAACGGCTTCAGTCCCGATCAAATTTTATCGGTAGCGGAGAAAGCATCCTGATTGCTCTTTTTTGGTTGCGGTGGTCATTCCCGCGAGTCTCCGCCGGCAGGTGATCCGATACGCTATCGATTGCTTGGTCTCATTTCTACGTGAACCTCACCTTGAAGTCCGGGCTCTTCTCCAGATGAATGCTATCCACAAAGCGCACTTTGCCGGTGCGGAGCGTCATGATCACGGATGACGTTCGCGTCCCTTCGCCAAAGAAGCGCACCCCTTTCATCAGCGCGCCGTCGGTCACCCCGGTTGCCGCGAAGATGATTTGCTTGCCCGGAGCCAAATCTTCAGCCTCGTAAATCCGGTTCTTATCCTTGATCCCCATCCGCTCCAGTCGTTCTTCCTGGTCCGGCTTCACCACCAGCCTCCCGAGCATGTACCCATTCAGGCAGCGCACCGCGGCGGCGGTAATCACCCCTTCCGGTGCGCCACCGGACCCCATCACGACGTGCACACCTGTTCCGATCACGGCTGCTGCGATTCCGGCAGAAAGATCCCCGTCACCGATCAGCCGAATTCGTGCGCCTGCCGCCCGAATATCGGCAATGAGCTTCTCATGCCGAGGGCGATCGAGCACCATGACTACCAGATCCTCCACATCGCGATCCAGCCGCCTGGCAATATTCTTCAGGTTGTGCGACACGGGCGCATCGAGATAAACCGCATCCTTGCAAGACGGCCCCACGACGATCTTTTCCATGTAGCAGTCCGGCGCGTTCAGCAGGCCGCCGCGCTCTGACGCTGCCAGCACCGTGATCGACCCGGGCGCTCCAGTCGCACACAAATTCGTACCTTCGAGCGGATCGACTGCGATATCGACTTCTGGAACCTCAGTGCCATTCGGGAATTCGGCGCCGACCTTCTCCCCGATATAAAGCATTGGGGCCTCATCCCGCTCGCCCTCACCGATAACAATGGTTCCACGCATCGGGATCGCATCCATTGTCTTCCGCATGGCTTCCGTCGCGACCTGATCGCTGAGTTTGCGTTCGCCTTGACCCATGGTGCGGGCCGATGCGATTGCCGCGACTTCCACCACGCGCAGGAATCGCGACGCCAAGTCGCTTTCGATGTTTTCGCCAAACGTGCGAGCCTTGCCTTCCGGCCGAGTCTGTGTCCCCATGAAGCCCCTTCTGCGTGCACCCGAAATTGTCACGCGCCGGGGTGGACTATACCGCACTCTCGCGAAGAATGAAAATACCGCATTCACCCAATCGTTTTTGTTCATGGAGTCGTCTGATGCCTGAGGAAGCAGCTAACGTGCTATCCTCCTATCCCTGATCACAGCCTGAAGCCATGCCTGACGCCCGTCCGCTCACGTTTCTCTGCATCACGACCTACGAAAAAGGCCAGGAGTTCATGCGTCAGTGCAAACGCAGCGGTTGCCGGGTCATCTTGCTCACCGCGGAAAAGCTGCGCAATGCCGATTGGCCGCGCGAGAGCCTTGACGATATGTACTATCTGCCGGATGAGATTCCGCTGGACGATATCGTCAAGGCGGTTACGCATCTGGCGCGCAACGAGAAACTCGACCGCATCGTCGCGCTCGATGAATTCGATATGGAAACAGCCGCGACCTTGCGTGAGCATCTGCGCATCCCGGGGATGGGGCTCACCACCATGCGGTACTTTCGCGACAAGTTGGCGATGCGCATGCGGGCTCTCGATCGCCACGTGCGGGTGCCAGATTTTGTTCCAGTCGTGAATCACGGGGACATCCGGTACTACCTCGATCATGTCTCAGGACCGTGGGTGCTCAAGCCGCGCCAGGAAGCATCTGCGATCGGAATTAAGAAGTTTTCCACTCCCGAAGAGCTGTGGCCTCTGCTCGAGCAGTTGGGCGACAAGCAGTCTTCTTACTTGGTCGAGAAGTTCCTACCCGGCGACGTCTACCACGTCGACTCAGTGGTCTCCGAGAATGAAGTCGTTTTTGCCAACGTCTCCAAGTACGGCAAACCTCCGATGAACGTGGCTCACGGCGGCGTATTCACCACTTTCACCGTGCCACGTGGAAGCGAAGATGACACGGCGTTGCGGGCCACCAATCACGATTTGATTGCCGCCCTTGGACTTCTGCGCGGCGTTTCGCATGCAGAATTCATTCGCGCCCATGCTGACGGACATTTCTATTTCCTCGAATGCGCCGCCCGGGTAGGTGGCGCCTACATCAACGAAATGGTCGAGACAGCAACCGGCATTAATCTTTGGCGAGAATGGGCGCGTATCGAAGTAGCAGGTGGCGATGGCTCTTACAAGTTGCCACCGATCCGCGAAGAATACGCCGGAGTGATTCTTTCGCTGGCGAAGCAAGAAGATCCTGACACTTCTGCCTACAACGACCCCGAAGTCTTCCTGCGAATCAAGAAGCATCACCACGCGGGGCTCATCCTGAAGTCAAGCGCGCCAGATCGTATTCCGACATTGTTAGAAAACTATGCGCAACGTTTCGCGCAAGAATTCATGGCAGTAGAGCCACCACGAGACAAACCCACTGCGTAGCAGTATGTGGCTCAGGCGCCCCCGCCCGCGAACTGCGTGTAGTGGAGATGCGCTCTGTCTCCGCGCATGCATTCGCATTCTGCTACCATTTGCGCATGCCCACCACGACAAACGGCCAGAGCACAATCACGGAACATCCCCCGCAGGAACGTCCGACGCCAGAGCGTAAAGAGCCCACCTATTTGTTCACGGAGAAATACGTCTCGGAGAAGAGCGAATTAGCGCGCAAGTTCCTGGACACGAGAGAGCGCCTGAACGCTAACGTCGACAAGGCCAGCAATTTCCTGGTAAAGCGGTTCTACAACATCGACCACAACACGTACCTCGAAGGCGCGTTGTCAGCAAAGACGAAAGAGTTGATGGGATTGGTCGCTTCCGCGGTTCTCCGCTGCGATGACTGCATCTTCTACCATGCGATCCAGGCGTACCGCCTCGGCGTACCTCGCCCGGAGCAGGAAGAAGCACTCAACGTAGCCATGGTCGTAGGCGGCAGCATCGTCATCCCGCATATGCGGCGAGCGTATGAACTGCTGGAAGAGTTGTACGGATAGGTTCGTGTAGGGGCGGACGCATTCGTCCGCCCCGCGGAAGCGAAGCGAGGCGTACCACAGCCGGTACCAAGTTGAAACCAAGGTTGAGCACAACCCTGATCTCTAGAACGCGTCAATCCCCGTAATACTCTGCCCGATGATCAGCGAATGTACGTCATGCGTGCCTTCGTAGGTTTTCACCGACTCCAGATTCATCAGGTGACGCATGATCGGATAATCGTCCGCGACGCCGTTCGCGCCGAGAATATCGCGCGAGAGGCGGGCACACTCCAGCGCCATCCAGACGTTATTTCGCTTTGCCATTGAAACGTGCTGCGGTTCCACCTTCCCCGCATCCTTCAAACGTCCCACTTGCAGTACGAGCAGTTGTGCCTTCGTGATCTCGCTGATCATCCACGTAAGCTTGTCCTGGACAAGCTGATGCGACGCAATCGGCTGGTCGCGCCACTGCTTCCGCAGCAGCGAATACTGCAAGGCGCAGTCGTAACACGACATCGCGGCGCCGATCGCTCCCCACGCGATGCCGTAACGCGCCTGGTTCAGGCACATCAGCGGAGACTTCAATCCACCGGTCTTCGGCAGCAGATTCGACTCGGGCACGTGTACGTCTTGCAGTGACAGCCCCGAAGTCACCGATGCCCGCAGTGACCACTTCCCGTGAATATCGTCGGCTTTGAATCCGGGACGGTCGGTCTCTACCAGAAACCCGCGAACGCGGTCGTTTTCGTTCTCGACCTTGGCCCAGATCACCGCAACATCGGCGATCGTTCCCGAGGTGATCCACATCTTCTCGCCGTTGATGACGTACTCGTTCCCGACTTTCTTTGCGCGCGTGCGCATGCCACCGGGATTCGATCCAAAATCCGGTTCGGTCAATCCGAAGCAGCCGAGCTTTTCGCCCTTCTGCATGGCTGGCAGCCATGTATTTTTCTGCTCATCGCTGCCGAACTCATAAATGGGATACATGCACAGTCCGGATTGTACGCTCACGAAACTGCGCACGCCCGAATCACCGCGCTCCAGTTCCTGCGTCATCAGTCCGTACTCGACGTTGCCCATTCCGGCGCAGCCATATCCCTTCAATGACGCGCCAAAGAATCCGAGCTCCGCCATCGGCTTGATCAGTTCCTTCGGAAACCGCCCAGCCCGATTGCATTCCTCGATGATGGGAATCAAATTGTCTTCGATAAATTGGCGCGTGGTGTCGCGCACCAGACGTTCTTCTTCGGTAAGTAGCGAATCGTATTGCAGAAAATCAACACCACGGAATTTGATGGCAGGCATGAAAATCTCCGTTCGAACGGCGCAGGGCAAACATATGACGGTAGCAGGGCGGGACGAAGCCGGTCAATGCGCCAAGGCGCACCTTGCGGTTTTCATTTCTGAAGCTGCCCCGGGTGTATGCTGTTTCGTGTTTTTTCTTAGTAATCAATCGTTTCAATAGAGCCCAGCCACTTCGGCGGGGAGAAGTAGGGAGGCATGTCGTCGATGCATAAGAAAATGCGCCCACTTGTGTCTGCCGCACTCATCAGCATCCTGTTCTTTGTAAACTCGGCCTTGGGACAAAAGGTGACGGTTGATGCCGACCCCGCCCACGTCGCCAACACATACAGTCCCGTGCATTCTCTCGGCGCCGCCATCGATCGCTTGCGCACGGGCAGTCCCGATCACTTGCTCAAAGACCCACTGCTCAAAGAAATCCTCAATGCTGGGTGGCAGACCGTCACCTATCGCCAGAACACCGAACTCATGGTCGAAGCCTGGCACTGGAATCCGAATGGCAAGTGGAGCAATGCCGACAAGCAGGAAGGTTATTTCGTCGGCACCGCGGAGCCGGGCGCCGAGATTCACAGTTCATGGGCGTACCCACTGCCGCATCGCGGATTCAGTCGAGGCGATGGCAACGGATGGTCGCGCCTCACCGACGGCGACATCCATTCCTATTGGAAGAGTAATCCGTATCTGACCAAGGCTTTTACCGGCGAAGACGATTCGCTTCATCCGCAGTGGGTGATGATCGACCTTGGCACCAAGATTGACGTCAACGCTATCCGCATCGCCTGGGCCGATCCTTATGCCAAGCACTATGCTGTTCAGTTCTGGACCGGCAAAATGGAGCCCTTCTACGACGGCACTATGAAGGGTACGTGGCAGACCTACCCGATGGGCAACATCACCGATGGCAAGGGTGGAACGGTTACCCTGAAACTCGTCGACTGGATGATACCCGTCCGCTATCTCCGCATCTGGATGACCGAGTCCTCAAATACCTGCGATACTCACGGCTCTGCCGATAAGCGCAACTGCATGGGCTTTGCCATCAATGAACTCTACGTCGGAGCGCTCTCCGCCGATGGCGCATTCAACGACTACGTCACGCACTTTCCCAGCCGCGACCAGACGATTACGTGGCCTTCTTCGGTGGACCCATGGCACGCGGCTTCCGATCTTGACTACAACCGCGGCGACCAGGTGCGATTCGATTTCTTTTTCAATTCCGGTATCACGCGTGGACTTCCGACGATGGTTCCGATCGCGATGCTCTACTCCACTCCGGAAGATGCCGCCAACGAAATCGCTTATCTCTACAAGCGGCACTACCCGATTTCCTACATCGAAATGGGGGAAGAAGCTGACGGACAGCACATGCTGCCGGAAGACTACGCAACTCTCTACCTTCAGTTCGCGACCGCGATTCACAAGCTTGTTCCCGAAGCTAAACTTGGAGGACCTCCCTTTGAAGGCACCTTCGGCGATGTCGAGGTTTGGCCCGACGCTAATGGCAAAGTTTCCTGGATCGGCCGCTTCGTCGACTATCTGAAATCCCACGGACGCCTCAACGACTTCACCTTCTTTTCCTTCGAGCACTACCCGTATCAGGATCGACCCAGCTACTCATGGGCCGATCTCTATCCTGAGCCGGAATACGTCCGCCACATCATGCAGGTCTGGAAGGACAACGGCGTACCGCCGAACATTCCGTTCTTTATGACCGAGGGCAACATCGGAGGAGGCGCCCCTCCGTCGAGCGTCAAGAGCGGCCTGTGGCTTGCCGACTACGTCGGCAGCATCATGGCCGAAGGTGCCAGCGGCACTTATTACTTCCACTACATGCCCTATCCCAATGGATACGGCGGCTTCGGAAATTTCCTGTGGATCGATCAGAACTACAACATGCTGGGATATCCGCCTCAATACATCGCAGCGCAGATGATCACCAAAGAATGGGTGCAACCGATCGACGCGCCGCACAAGCAATTCAAAGCCACAAGCGATGTAAGCGATGCCGCCGGAAATGTCCTGGTCACCGCGTACGCTGTCGAGCGCCCAGATGGTCAGTGGGCGTTGATGCTGGTCAACCGCGATCAGTCGAACGATCACACGGTCACGGTGGCATTCAATGGTGCTGGGAAGGTGGCATATTTCTCGGGCCAGGTCGATCGCATCACGTTCGGCTCGAACGAATATCAGTGGCACCCAGAACGTACTGGCGGCCACGCGGACCCCGACGGTCCGCCCGCTCGTTCGACGGTCCAGGGAAGCGCCGACGCCTTATATCTCGTCCCGAAAGCGTCGATCACGATCTTGCGCGGAAAGCTCGCGCAGTAACGAGGATTCTGTGTAGGAGCGGACGCATTTCGTCCGCCCCGCCGATGCGAAGCGAGGCGTGCCGAAAGCCAATGCCAAATTTGAATTCGAGTTCGGGCAGGAATTGGGAAGGGCACGAATTCATTCGTGCCGATCAACGGCCGAAACGAATTGCGTTTAGCGCCTGAGGTGAGTGGCTCGTTCACCTCTCCAAAATATCTCTGTAGTAATTCAACGCGACTTTCTTCGGTTGACTTGGTAGCAGTGTCTCCACCTCGCGCGTCTTGTTGCCCAGTACACCCACCTGTCCGACACGAACCATCCCTTTGCCAAAGTCGGCAAACACGGGCACCAGCATCACGAAATTATCATCCACATCGCTCTGCGCCACTGACATGTGCAGCTTGAACTTTCCTCCGTCCGCGGGAGACACCTGATATTCGAAGTGATACTTCGGCACCGCTGTGCCGTAGACCCACTCGCGGAAGAACCAATCCAGCCGCCCATTCCCCTGCAGGTCCATCAGCTTTGTCATGTGCTTTTCCGCGACGGCCTTGAATGACTCAGTCGACGCTGGCCGATCCTTATGGCTCTCGACGAAGTCATGCATCATATCGATGAACTGCTTGTCATCGTCGGTATACATGATCGAGCGCAGCATGTTCAGAACGTAGGCCCCCTTTGGATAAGTCACATTCTGATAGGCGTCGCCGCTCTTTGGTGAAATCAACCGCAAGCCCATCCAGAGCGGGCCGGCATCGTTAGGAGCCACGCCAAAGCCGTTCTTCTCGAGAATTCGCCGCTTCAGCCGATCCCAGAATTCCTGGTAATCCTTATGCCAGTTCCCGCCCATCGCGTGCTCCAGGAAGAGTCCGGCGGAGAATTCGGCGAATCCTTCCGACAGCCATTGATCGTGATACGACGCCCAGCCCACCGCATGTCCCCACCACTGGTGCGCCACTTCGTGAGGTGTTACTTCCTGCACGAATCCGGTGAAGCTGCTGTTGATATGGCCAAAGAGCATCCAGCGCTGCGTCGAATCGGTATAGGCAGAAATGGGCAAATAGACCAAATTTGGCCACGATTGCCCGAAATTGAAGTCCGGCTGCTCCGTGATGTAAATCTCCTGGTACGGACTCTTTCCGAAATAGTGCGAGCACAACTGCATCTGGGCTCGTGTCTGTTCGAGCGCGTATTTTGTCATCGGCGTAGGCGCCATGGATTTCAGTGCGGAGAAATTCGCCAGCCGGTCGGGTAACTCGGTCAGATAGAAGCCCGAGATCTTGTATCCGGTGATCTGGTCATCGATCGTGAGTTTCTTGTAGTCGCCGTAATTGAATCCGGCGACTGCCACCGGAGTCGGCGTGACCCAATGGCTCACGGCGCGCTCATCCTCAATTGCTTCCGACTGCAGTTCCCCAACACTGACCACTTTGTATTTCTTAGGCACCTGAAAGGTCAGGTCATACAGCGCATGCTCGCCAAAGCCGTTCAGGTTCGGATACCACGAAGTCCGTGCTAGAACGTAGTAGCCCCCGGCTCCGGCGTCTTCGAGAACATGGTCGCCCGCGTACTCCACAGTGATAGAAAACTTTTTGCCCATCTCGGTCGCGGTGGCCAAGATGACGTAAAATGACCCGTCTTCCTTCCGGCTCTCCTGCACAAAATAGAGATCCTGCCCCTGCGCATCGACGACTCGCGAAACCCGCAGGTTCGGCAGCAGGCTGAATTTCAGGACTCGTTCTCCCACAAGCAGAGGCTCGAACTCGATCGTGGCTGTGCTGAACAGATGCCCATTCTTCGCAATGACGGTCTCAATCTTGTATCGCCGCGTCGCAAATATCCGTCTGTCCTCCTGCGAACTGGCGGTGTGATTCGCATACTCCGATTTTGTGTGGGACAGATACCACACGCCATCATCCATCGCCATCCCTTCCGGGTTTACATTGATGAGTCCGACCTCCTCTGGCGAATCGATCTGGGGAAGAGCACCCACCCGGGCACGCACGAAATACCGCAGATCCTTGTGCTTCTTTCCGCGGACATAGGCGTTAAAGAACGGCGGATGCGCATGGTTGTAGATCGCTGCCAGAATATCGGCGTCTACGTTGTCCATGCTCTCGCCTTCGAGCAGATAGTCACTAAACCCGATCGCGCGTTCGCGCCGCTGCCGGACCTTCTCCCGCCAGCGCTTCAACACATTGTTGGCCTCGTCCGGCGTTTCGGTCTTTCCTTTCAGCCCGGACAGGATGTTCAACCTGGCCTCGGTCGTGAAGCGGAAGACCACTTCGGTGAAGTCTTCGTCCACGTCGTCGCTGCCGATTCGCCGGCTTAGTTCACGCACATCGAGTGCCGTCGCAGGCTTCAGGTTGAAATGGCCATCTCCAATGTAGATCGCTCCGGTCACCGCTCCGTTGACCGGACTGAGGAACGTCAATGTCCCTTTTCCTAAATGGAAGGTCGCGACATCCAAGACCAGCGTGAAATCCTCGACTTGAAAGCTGTCGCCTAATCCAACGTTGCGAAGCTGCCGGTACACCGGATCTGAGTTCGCGTAAGCCCCGGACTTCCCGGGCACTGAAATATTGGTCTGCACCCGAGCAATCTCGAGTGTCAACTGCAACTCAGTCGATCCTTGTAACTCCACACTTTGTTCCAGCGGATCGAATCCATCATGCGTGACGCGCAGCTGATACCTTCCCGGCGGCAAGTCTGGAGACTCGAATCGGCCCAAGCCGTCGGACGAGAGCACGATCGCCTGCGTCAGACTTCCACCGGTAATTTCGATGTGTGCCCCAGAAATCACAGCACCTGACGGATCTTTGACGATTCCCGAAATAGTGGCTGCGAACAATGCTACGGAGCCGATCGAGCAGAATGTGACAAGAGCAAGAACTCTCACGAGATGGGACAGACGGACACTAATAGAAAATCTCCCCCGGCGAATGATCTGCATTCAATGCGCCCTGCGAAGAGTCGACAGCATAGCAGGCTCAAGGAAGTATCGGAATGGCCGAAAGGTGGGTGCTATAGCCTGAACCTTGGTATCCAGCGAGGCACCCTCCGCCGGTATTCTTCATAAGAATTCCCAAATTGCCGCGTGAGCGTGGGTTCTTCATAGGTCAGCACAAACACATGCGCAATCAAAAGCATCGCTCCCGCATATATCACAAGGTGCAGGCTGCGAAAGATCGTGGCTTCTCCGAAAATCGCCAAGGCCACGCCGAGATACATCGGATTCCGCACATACTGGTGCAAGGCGGTGGTGACGAGATACTTCGTAGGCGCAATCGGCGCCGGTGTTCCCAGGCCCCGAACCGCAAACTCCCACGCACAACGAAAATAGATCGCCGCCCCGCACAAGAAGGTGATAATCCCCAGCCATGTCAGCGGACCGTTCTCCGGCCGGAAGAATCCGCCCAACAGCCACCGAGGAATGAGAATCGCTACCGTACCAGGGACGACGATTGTGAAGAGAATCGTGTTGAGAATCGCCCAGAATCTGCTGTGCATGTCGCAAGACAGCCGCCCCAACCTTACTGTAAAATCAAAAGCGGCGGAAGAGCACCGAGACGCAGCTGCAAAGTCTTCCCGAGTGGACCAGACAATCCCATCCACCTTTATCCGCGCCGTTGATACGCGGATTGCTGCGCACACATTCGAATCATCAGGAGAGATCAATCATGGCCGTAGGCGCCAAGATCGCAAAAACAGCTGACCGTAAGAAGGTCATGGACACCACCAAAAGCACCGATTGCCCCAAGTGCGGCAAGCCCACCCGTATCGTCAAGCGCGTGAAAGACCGCGAACGCGGCGTCCCCGGCGGGATTTATATCTCGTGCTCAGCGTGTGAGTTTTTCGAGAAATTGTAGAACAGGTAAAAATATGCTCACCCTTCTCTTGAAACCATGGGATAGCTGCGTCACGGTTGCTACCTGCAACGATTGCTAGTGTGGTTATTCAAGAGCTAGGGCGATTCGAAGTGCGTGATCTACTTCTTCCACCTTAACCTGCGACAGCGAGCCCACAAACTGAGTTAGATCGGCCTTTCGCATACTCCTCAAATTGTCGCAGACGATCCAGCTGTCGTGCCTCAGACCTTCACCCGTCCCCACAGCGACTTGCGTCGAAAGAGCATCTCCTTCGGTAAAGATTGGTGCGCAAATTACCGTTGAATACGCCGAGTCAATCAGGCGCTGCCTGCTTACGATGACGAAGCTGCGGTGACGTTTGGGATCGCCTTCTGGTCTGTGCACCCGATAGATGTCGCCGCGCCTCATGATGTTCTTACTCTTCCGGAAATTCACCTAATGGAGCCTGAAGGTCCAGGCCGTCCTCAGCATCCCGGTTCAGGCGCTTCGCGTTCCGGTTAATGATCTCGAAATCCCGGGCGTCGCGTTCAGCCCTTGCCCTCTCTCGCAAATGCTCACGCAGGACATTTTCGATAAAGGCCGAGCGCGATTGTTTCGATCCCGCCACGCGGTCAATCCCGGTGAGGATCTCATGTGAGAGTGTGATCGAGGTCTTCTCCTTCATAACACCATCATACTACCAATGGCGGTATCAAAGGAATACCCATTACTCTGTTCGCTGAATTGGAAGAGGGGACTGAAAATTGGCCGTGCGATCCTACCCGCTGATCTGCCCTAGAATCGCCCGCGCCTCAGCCGCAGGATCCGGCGCCTCAGTGATCGGACGCCCCACCACGATATAGCTGGCTCCGGCGGCAATCGCCTCCGCCGGCGTGACTACTCGTACCTGATCTCCTATGCTGCTCCCAGCTGGACGCACGCCCGGGGTCACGATCGCAAAGTTGTGCCCGAGTTCTGCCCTTAAAGTTGAGGCCTCGCGCGCCGAGGTCACTACTCCCTGACATCCATTTGCGAGCGCGATCGTCGCCAGCCGCACGACACTGTCTTCAACCGATCCGCGCACCCCGATCTTCTCCAGATCCTGCGCATCCATGCTGGTTAGCACTGTGACAGCGAGTACCATCAGATCGGGCCGCACCTTGGCGGCGTCAACGGCCGCGCGCAGCATCTTGCCGCTGCCAGCCGCATGCACGGTCAGCATGCTCACGCCAAGTTTCTCTGCCTCGGCTACGGCTGCCCCAACCGTATTCGGAATGTCGTGATACTTCAGGTCGAGAAACACCCGCCGGCCGGAGGCCACCAGGTCACGCACAACCTGCGGTCCTACAGAGGTATAGAGCTGCATCCCCACCTTATACGTCAAGGCAGAGTCGCCCACCGCCGCCACAATCTTCTGGGCGGCGGCGGCGGTCGAAACATCCAGCGCTACGATGAGCCGCTGACGCGGATCACCACTCGGATAGCCTTCGCTATCGTTCGGGATGCGGTTGGGCAGAGCAGCCGACATCCTGGCTAGTGTACGAGTTTTACGGGAGTTGCGCTACAGGGGGATGGTTATAGGCGACAGTCTGGTACGCCGGCTTAGGTTGGTTCGCCTTGGCGACGACGGTCTTTTCGACCAGATCAACACGTACACGTTGCAGCCCGCGCTGTCGGAATTGCAGCGCCTGAGCCGCCCCGTAAGACAGATCGATGATCCGGCCCGGAACGACTGGTCCTCGGTCGTTAATCCGCACGACGACAGCCTTTCCATTCCTCAGATTCGTGACCTTCACGTGGGTTCCCAGTGGCAAGGTCAGCGAGGCCGCGGTCAGGTCGTACATGTTGTACTTCTCACCGCTGGCTGTCTCTTTGCCTTGGAAATCTCTGCCGTACCAGGAGGCAGTCCCGACCTGGTAGGGCTTCTTCCTAACCTGTTTGCGGACTTCTGGTTGTTGGTGAACGGAACTACTTGGAGCCGATTTCGCCTCCGAGATGTTCGGTCCCTGAGCCGCTCCCAGGCAGGCGGTTGCCAAAGCAATCGCCAGTCCATGAGCTATACGTCTTTGCATTCAGTTCTCCTCGCATACTCAAAAGTGCCTTTGGCCTTAGGCTGGTATTTCCTGCAGTTCGTAAATGCTATCGGCGTGCCAAAAGGGTGTCAAGGCGTAATGGCCGGTCGGACGATGACCGCCTAGTAATATAGTTTTTACGTAACCCATTGATATTTTTGCTATATCAATAAAACCCTGTTTGTTTCTGTAACTTTACGCATTTATCAAAAGGTAAATAGCACCAAAGACGCGGTAGCGTAGAATTTACAAGCCAAGTGGAATCAATGCCTTACAGGGAATAATCTTGTAACCTGCGTAAAATCATGTATTTGCGGATTGTTTCTAGAGTGTTCTACTTGGAATTTTTTTCTACTACCCCGCTCCTAAAGTAACTTCCCACCGTAAGCCGATGTGTCATCGTGGGCCAAACTCGCGGTACTATCAAAGTTTTCGAGAACTGTAGTTCATGGCCGAAAAACCACCCGTAGTGCTCAGCGTCGCCGGTTTTGACCCATCTTCGGGAGCGGGCATCACCGCCGACATCAAAACCATAGCCGCGCACGGATGCTATGGAATCGCCTGCATCACCGCCATGACGGTCCAATCAACTGCTGGAGTTAAGAAGGTTGACCCCTCCGACCCTGCTCTGGTCACGGAAACTCTAGAAGAACTGACAGGGGACGTCGATATTGCTGCAGTCCGCATCGGCATGCTCGGCTCCGGAAAGGTGGCCAAAGCTGTCGCTGACTTCTTAGAGGGTTCCAAAAAGGGAGGATCAGCGAACCGGTCTGGAAAGTCTCGTCTGTCGAATATTGTTCTAGACCCGATCCTTAAGTCCTCTTCCAGTGCCGATCTCCTTGATGCTGCCGGAACCCGGATCATGATCGAGCGTCTCATTCCGCTTGCCGACGTGGTCACGCCGAATGTCGATGAAGCCTCAGCGATTACAGGGCTGAAAGTTCAAGAACTGGATGAAATGAAGGCTGCTGCAACCAGGCTCCACGAAATGGGCGCCGCCGCCGTCGTCATTACCGGAGGACATCTGGATAAGGCAATTGACTTATTGAGCTTCACCACGAAACGCGGAGTAGAGCAGGAGATCTTCAAAGCCGAGCGCCAGCGATCCAATTCCACTCACGGCACCGGCTGTGCCTTTGCGACCGCAATGGCATGTCATCTGGCCTTGGATCGCGGCCTGGCCGAAGCCGCCCTACTAGCCAAGACTTACGTCACGGCTGCAATCTCTTACGGACACCCCCTGGGAAAGGGAGTCGGACCAGTCCATCACTTATATCGGATGAGCCAGCAGAGAAGAGCCGCAGGAACAGGTGGGGGAGAGTCGAGCTAGTCGTGATCCTGTTTCTTCAGCAGAATACCCACCACAAAAGCAGCCGTCGCAGCCAGCAGCCACTCCACCCGGTACATCTGAATCGCCTGCCAGTCTATGAGAGTCTTCGCAGTCAGTAAACCCACGAGCAGAGCGCCAGCCACGCAGGCCATCCCGATCACAAAAGCAATAAAGGATGCGGTCGACAGGCCCACCCAGCTCTTGATTTCGTGGAACTGCAGATAGTGGAGCCAACTCGGTGCTCGCAGACTTCCGAGTGAAGGAAGTTTGAACTTCCTGAGGGAGGGTAGGTCGATTCCGGTCATCCCCGCTTGAATCCGGCGGATGCCTCGTTCCCAGACGTTTGCAATAGCGGCAGCATCCGCCTGGGTTGCCGGGCTGAGCGCCTCTGGCCGTCGCCCGCCGCAAGTGTGGCAGAACTTCGATCCCAGCAGGAACTC
>Ga0126381_100003308_pt1 | contig 17529 bp, 15 predicted proteins | sample PanSoiMetPlot_28_FD_96465 | JGI IMG/M metagenome (GOLD analysis project Ga0126381, IMG submission 96465) | Tropical forest soil microbial communities from Panama - MetaG Plot_28 | ecosystem: Environmental > Terrestrial > Soil > Tropical forest > Bulk soil | place: Panama | collected 2016-02-17 | reverse complement strand
TCGGTTATCTCGCGGACCGCTTCAGCCGCAAGTACACATACATCGGCTATCTGCTGGTAGCGGCGATGATGGTGCCAGTGTTTGCGTTCGTGGACAGTGCGAATGCGTTGCTGCTGATCGGCCCGCTGGTCGGTTTCTTCGGGAGCGGCTACTTTAGCGGCTTTAGTGTGATCACCAGTGAACTCTTCCCTACTGCACTGCGCGGGTCGGCGATGGGCTTTGTCTACAACTCGGGCCGCCTTGTCAGCGCAGCTGCTCCGTACTTCATCGGGCGCGTTTCGGAGAGCGCGGGATTAGGTTATGCGCTCTGCACCACGTCCGGCGCCTTTCTGATAGCAGCTTTGATTGCCTCTTCCTTGCGTCTTCCCAACGTCGTGGCACGATAGGTGATATGGGTATCGAGAAATTGGTGCTGGTGTTGGCAAAAGAGAATGATTCCCAACTCGCAATGCTGGAAAAGGTGCCTCATCTCGTCGGGAATCAGGCAACAGTATTCGAACATGCGGCGAGCAGAGCGACTGCAATTTTCAACTGGTCCGCGTCCAGGAATCTGCTGAGAACTGTATTCGCCATGTGCCCGAGCGTGAAGTGGGTTCACTCGCGGTCAGCTGGGCTGGATAACGTCCTATTCCCAGAGCTTGTGGAGAGCGAGGTCGTTTTGACCAACGGGCGCGGCGTCTTCAGCCCTTCGCTTGGAGAATTCGCTCTCGCCGCAATCCTGTATTTCGCCAAAGATTTTCGGCGGATGATACGCAATCAATCCGCAGGTGTATGGCGACCTTTCGACGTAGAGGAGATCGCAGAGAAGACGGTGGGAATTGTTGGCTACGGCGATATCGGACGTGCAGTTGCCACCCGCGTGCATGCGATGGGCATGCGAGTGCTGGCGACCAGGCGGCATATGCCTCCGGGAAAGGATCCGCTGATAGAACGCTACTATGCTTCCCATGAACTCCCCGAGATGCTGGCCCTGTGCGATTACGTTGTGGTCACGGCACCATTGACTGAGGAGACGCGACATATGATCGGCGAAGCCGAGTTCGCAGTCATGAAATCAAGCGCAGTCGTGATCAACGTCGGTCGCGGCCCGGTGATTGACCAGGAAGCTCTGGTGCAGGCATTAGTGTCCAAGAAAATCAACGGGGCGGGTTTGGATGTGTTTGAGCATGAGCCTCTCCCCGCCGGCCATCCTCTGTATCAGCTCGAGAATGTTCTTCTCTCTCCCCACTGTGCGGACAATACGCCGGATTGGAAGGATCGAGCAATGGCCTTCTTTTTGCACCAGTATGAGCGGTTTGCAAAGGACGAACCGCTCGAGAACGTGGTAAATAAACGGCTGGGATACTAGGGTTATAGGAGTCTCGGTAAGCGGTACGCACTGCAACTGCACGATCTATCCAGGAGTCATAGTTGAGCGATTTGAAGATCACCAACGTACGTGTCATCGATCTGAGGTTCCCGACTTCACGCGAGCAAATCGGCTCCGATGCAGTGAACAAGGATCCGGACTATTCCGCTGCATATTGCATTCTCGAAACCAATCATGGCGTAAGTGGCTACGGTCTGACGTTCACGCTGGGACGAGGAACAGAGCTATGCGTAGAGGCAGTCCACTATCTCTCGCGCCACGTAATCGGGCGAACAATGTCGTCGATCGCTGAAGACTTTGGCGCCTTCAGCCGCTGTCTAACAGATGACAGCCAGTTCCGCTGGCTTGGTCCGGAGAAGGGCGTGATTCATCTCGCCACGGCGGCTCTGATCAACGCCGCGTGGGATCTATATGCGCATGTAGACGGCAAACCCCTGTGGCTGCTCCTCGCGTCGATGGAGCCGGAGCAGATCGCGGCCGCGATCGACTTCCGCTACATCAGCGATGCACTGACTCGTGAGGAGGCGGTCGCTCTCCTACGGGACCGCCGCGCCGGGATCGACTCACGACTGACAAAACTAGAGGGTGACGGATATCCCGCATACACAACGTCGGTCGGATGGTTTGGCTTCAGCGACGAGAAGATCTCCCGGCTCTGTGATGAGGCGTTGGCAGAGGGCTGGACACATTTCAAGCTGAAAGTGGGTGGCGTCCCCGCGGAGGATGTACGACGAGCGCGACTGGTCCGGAACAAGATCGGATCGTCACGCAAGCTGATGATGGATGCCAATCAAAAGTGGGACGTCGAAGAAGCGATTGTGCGCACACGCGAACTCGCTGCGATGGACCCTTGGTGGATGGAAGAACCAACAAGCCCGGACGATATTCTGGGGCACGCACGCATCCGCCGTGAGGTTCCGAACGTGCGCATAGCGACTGGCGAGCATTGCCACAACCGAGTGATGTTCAAGCAATTGATGCAGGCTGGAGCTATTGACGTTTGCCAGATAGACAGCTGCCGGCTGGGAGGTGTGAACGAGAATCTGGCAGTGATTCTCCTTGCGTCAAAATTCGGAATCCCGATTTGCCCTCACGCAGGTGGCGTGGGACTCTGCGAATATGTCCAGCACCTCTCCGCTTTTGACTATCTTTGTGTTTCAACATCTCTGAAAGATCGCATCATTGAATTTGTCGATCATCTTCACGAGCATTTTGTTGATCCGGTCCGGATCAGGAATGGTCATTATCTTCTGCCGGAAAAGCCTGGGTACAGCATCGAAATGTATCCGGAGACGCTCAGGGATTACAGCTATCCAGATGGTAAGGTCTGGCGCAGCTAGCCATTTTGCAGGCTGGTTTGCGCGATGATGCAATTCACGTTTAAGGTGGTAACCACTCAGAGCCATGTCCCGCCGCATCGACGCGCATCATCATCTTTGGCGCTACTCAGCAGACGAATACGGCTGGATCGACGGCACGATGACTCCGCTGAAACGTGATTACCTGCCCAGCGATCTCTTAGAAGTCATGACAACCGCAGCAATCGACGGGACTATTGGCGTCCAGGCTCGGCAGGATCTGGGCGAGACCCACGATCTGATTTCACTCGCGGAGAAGAATCCGTTCATCGAGGCGGTGGTTGGATGGGCTCCAATTGCGAGCGATGAATTTGCCTCGTGTCTCGAACGTCTGAGTGCGTATTCAAAGTTAAAAGGATTACGCCATGTGATTCAGTCTGAGCCAAACGATGATTTCATCCTGGGAAGCGCCTTCAATCGCGGGATCACCGCGATGCTTTCATCGGGACTCGTTTACGAGATCCTGATTTACGAGCGCCACCTTCCGCAGGTGATAAAGTTCGTGGACGTACATCCCAATCAGATCTTCGTGCTGGACCACATCGCCAAACCCAGAATCCGCGAGCGCATGCTGTCTCCCTGGCGGGAACATATATTTGACCTGGCACAAAGGGACAACGTCTTTTGCAAGGTGTCCGGAATGGCTACCGAAGGTGACTGGCAGGCATGGACAGAAGACGATCTTCGTCCCTATCTGGACACCGTTTTCGACGCGTTTGGGCCAGCTCGATTGATGATGGGATCTGACTGGCCGGTGTGTATTCTGGCCGTCGAATATTCTCGATGGTTCACGTTGCTCGATGCCTACGCTACAAAGCTGAGCGACCAAGAACGCGAACAATTTTGTGGAGGAACGGCAATCCGGATATATGGACTGAACCAAACAGCTTCAGACAAGGCGGTCGCCTAATGAGAGCGTTGGTTTTGAAGCAACCGGGCAACGCCGCTGTCGAAGTCGTCCCCGACTTGGTACGGGTTTCCGATCACGTGCTGCTGAGGGTGCAACAAGTCGGGCTGTGCGGCACCGACCTCAATTCGTTTCGCGGTATGAATCCGTTAGTTACGTTTCCTCGTGTTCCCGGGCACGAGATCGCGGCTACAGTTGTCGAGGTGAACGGGTTGCGTGCGGACTTGGAGCGGGGAACCTGTGTAACAGTTTCTCCTTATGCGAGTTGCGGAAAATGTTCATCGTGCCGGAGGAATCGGCCAAACGCCTGCCAGTTTAACCAGACCATGGGAGTCCAGCGGGACGGCGCTCTCACGGAATATATTCAAGTGCCGCCGGAGAAAATATTTTCCGCGCATCTCTGCGTCACTGAACTCTCCATCGTTGAGCCGCTCAGCATCGGGTTTCACGCTGTTGAACGCGGGAAAGTCAGTGCCGTAGATAACGTGGCGGTCATTGGGTGCGGCGGAGTGGGACTTGGCGCCGTTGCCGGAGCGAGCGCCCGCGGAGCAACAGTCATTGCCATCGACGTAGACGATGGAAAGCTCGAAATCGCGCAAAAGGCCGGCGCGAACCACTTGATCAATACGAAATCGGAGCAACTACCGAACCGATTACGTGAACTCACGGCTGGATACGGACCTGACGTCATCATCGAGGCAGTTGGACGTCCTGAGACCTTTCGCGCCGCCGTGGAATTGGTCGCATATTCAGGGAGGGTGGTATACATCGGCTACGCAAAGGAAGACGTGGCCTACGAGACTCGACTCTTTGTACTGAAGGAGCTTGAGATTCTGGGATCACGCAACGCGGTGGCGGAGAACTTCCGCGAAGTGATTCGTTTCCTTGAGCAGAAACGATTTCCGATCGCAGATTACGTAAGCGAGGTTGTGCCACTCGATTCTGCCGCGGAGATGCTTCGTCGATGGAGTGCGCATCCCGGCGAATTTTCGAAAATTATCGTCCGTCTCGACTGAGGCAAAATATGGAGAACACTGGGAGATGCTAACGCCAGCAACAACCTCTTCAAAGGACACGGGCGCAGGAAGACCGGGGTCATCGTTATTCCCGATAGGCCAGATGCTGCCCTTCTCTCTGGTTACGATCCTCTTCTTTATGTGGGGAGTGCCGAACAATCTGAACGACGTGCTCATTCGGCAGTTCATGAAGTCATTCGCGATTACAAGGTTCGAAGCCGGCCTTGTGCAGTCCGCCTTCTATCTCGGGTATTTTTCGCTGGCTATGCCGGCGGCGATCCTGATGCGTCGGACAGGGTATAAGACCGGAATCGTCACTGGGCTCATTCTGTTTGGAACAGGAACCTTTTTGTTCTGGCCGGCAGCCATCGTCAACCGTTACGGCTTTTTCCTTTTTGCCCTGTTTGTCATCGCGAGCGGTCTCGCGTTTCTTGAGACGTGGTCAAATCCTTTTATTGCTGAACTTGGAGATCCAGACAGTTCGGAGCGCCGTCTCAATTTCTCCCAGGCATTCAACCCCATCGGATCCATCAGTGGGGTTGCCATTGGGACGGTATTCATCTTCTCTGGCGTGGAACTCGCTCCAGAGCAGGTCGCGGCACTCAAAACTACGCACCAATATGCCGCGTATCTGCAAGGCGAAACACTTCGTGTAGTCAAACCGTACTTGGCTCTCGGCGCGGTGGCCTTCGCGCTCGCCATCATCATTTCGAGAGTTGCATTTCCCGTAACACGGAGCAGTTCTGTTACCGCGGGGGCTAACAAAGGCGAGAACCACTTACTACATTTGCTGCGGCGCCCATTTTTCGCATTCTCCGTTGTGGCTCAATTTCTGTATGTGGGTGCGCAGGTAGGCACCTGGAGCTACTTCATCCAATACGTACAGGACTATGTGCACGCGCCAGAAAAGACAGCCGGCTACTTCTTAACCGGCTCATTGGTCGCGTTTGCCGTCGGGCGATTCGGGTCGGCGTGGCTGATGCGATTTGTCAGTCCCGGCCGGTTGATGGGGATCTACAGTGCCGCCAATGTCATCCTCGTGACGATAGGTGTTACCAGTCCTGGGTGGCTCGGCATGTGGAGCATCTTTCTCACAAGCTTCTTCATGTCGCTGATGTTTCCGACAATCTTTGCGATGGGCCTTCGTGGCCTGGGTGAGGATACAAAGTTAGGCGGGTCTCTTCTCGTCATGGCAATCGTAGGAGGGGCAGTTCTCACTCCCTTGATGGGACTGCTTTCAATCAGAAGCATCGCAACTGCTTATCTGGTCCCTCTGGGCTGCTATCTGTTCATCACGGCTTATTCTTTCGCCGGGGCAAGAGCCCTGCATAGTCCCCAACCCTGAGAAGGGCAAGGTTAGCTTTCATGTTGAAAAACGGCATCCTGAATCCTGCGATTAACTCATTGCTCAGCCGGGTTCGACATACGAATACCCTGGTCATCGCCGATCGCGGATTTCCCTTCTGGCCAGAAATTGAAACGGTCGACATCTCTCTGGTCGACGACATTCCGCGGGTGTTGGACGTGGTCAGCGCGATTCGCGAGCACTTCGTTATCGGCGCAGCATTTATGGCAGAGCAATTTCGCTCAGTGAACACGCCGGAAACTCAGTTGATGTTCGAACAGGCACTTTCAAACATCAGCCTGAGTTTTGAGCCTCACGTCGAATTCAAAAAGCGTGTGCCGCGAGCGATCGGGCTGATCCGAACCGGAGACACGACACAGTACGCGAACATCATCATTGAGTCCGCATAACATTCGATCCCTGGCCTACCGCAGCCGTGCCAGAGTCAGGAGAAGGTCATTCTTGTTACCGAGCGATAGTTGTTTCTTCAGGCTGTTCTCCATACCGGCATGGGTACGGGATGCCTTCCTCAAGAGCGATTGACCCTCTTTGGTGAGGAAGATGGCGTAACGACGGCGATCGTTTGGCTCGGCACGGCGCTCGACGAGATTACGGCGCTCAAGAATATCGAGTAGACCAACGAAATTTGCTTTCTCAATCCTGAGCGTTTCGCAGAGGTCTCTCTGCCTCACTCCGGGATTTGCCCCGATCAATACTAAGGTACTGAATTGCGCAGGGCGCAGCTGAAATGACCGCATGACCTTGTGGAAGCGCTGTGTAGCGTGGAAGCTCGCCATTCGAAGCGCGTATCCGATACTGTCTTCCAGAAGCCCAAGATCAAGTACTGGAGAAGCTGCCCTTTTGGTGCGCTGCTTCTTCGGAGGTTTGCTGGTGGATCCGCTTACTCTCATTCTTTATTGAGAATATTGGAAACTTCTCTGGGTGAGGAGAAATTTTGCTGGCTTGCCGCCACGCATATGCAAGATGGTCGGTAGTGAGGCCATGAGGCTGATCCATACAGAACATCCCACATCCACGCCTTTCGACAACGCAGCATAAGCTCGTCGCATGACCACCGTTATAAGTTGTTTTTTACAACAGTTATCATCATCAAAATTGAAGTGCATTCGATGAGTGTGCCCGAATATAATGCCCCCGCGAGTGGGCATATTCAGACGTAATAGGAAGTTGAACTCGCTGGAAGGCGGCCTGATGAACGAGGGCAAATATGGGGACCGGTGGCGCACTGTTCGCGCGGAGGTAAAGAACAGAATCGGGTGGGCGATTTTCAATCGACCGGAAAAGCGCAACGCGATGAGTCCTGCGCTCAACAACGAGATGCAGGAGTTACTCGATGCCTTCGAGGTGGACGATTCGGTTGGCGTTGTGATCCTGACCGGAGCAGGTGAGGCCTGGTCGTCGGGTATGGACCTGAAGGAGTACTTCCGGGAGGTAGATAGCGCCTCGGACATCATACAGGACAGGATTCGGAGGGACGCCTCTGCCTGGCAGTGGCGAATATTGCGAATGTATGCCAAACCGACCATCGCGATGGTAAACGGGTGGTGCTTTGGTGGAGCGTTCATTCCGCTGATAGCTTGTGATCTCGCTATCGCATCTGAGACAGCAATCTTCGGTCTTTCAGAGATAAACTGGGGAATCCCGCCGGGAAACCTTGTCAGCAAGGCGCTCGCGGATGTAATGGGATATCGAATGGCACTGGAATACATCATGACGGGAAAGACCTTCACCGGAGCTGAGGCGGCAGCAATGGGCTTGGTTAATAGATGTGTCCCGGCTGAGACGTTGCGCGAGGAGACGATTGAGCTCGCCAATGGCCTGCTTGAGAAGAATCCTATCGCGCTCCGTGCTGCCAAAGACGGCTTCAAGCGTTGCCGTGAACTCACATGGGAGCAGAGCGAAGATTATCTATACGCGAAGCTGGATCAAGCGCTGCTTCGGGACCCAGAGGGCGGCCGTGAGAAGGGATTGCAACAATTCCTGGATGAAAAGAGCATCAAGCCCGGACTCCAGGCGTACAAGAGATGACTGGTAATACCTCGGGTTTCGTTGAGCCTAATCGATGCTCCGATGCCGGCACAGAAACCACCAGACCAACGAGACGCCGCGCGCTCGATTCTCTGCTCAGGCCAAGATCCATTGCCATCTTGGGCGCATCGGCGACGCCCGGCTCTTTCGGAGCCAGCGTCCTCGAGAATCTTGAGACCGCAGGTTACACAGGCGATATTCATTTAGTAAATCCAAAGCAATCAGTGATCGGCGGGCGTAGCTGCCTTTCGTCGGCAGCTGATCTGCCCGATGGTCTGGATTGTGCTGTGCTGGCGATTCCGCGTCACGGCGTCGTAGGTTCGCTGAACGCATGCGCATCACGTGGAGTGCGAAGCGCGATTCTTTTCTCGGCCGGATTTGCTGAACTCGGCCAGGCTGGAAAAGCAGAACAGGAACAGATCTCCCAGATCGCCGCTGTTCACGGCATGGCTATTGAAGGACCGAACTGCCTGGGCTTGGTCAATTTTGTCGACTCCATACCGCTCACCTTCGTGACTGTTCCTGCTCCGAAACTCGCCCAGCCGAACGGAGTTGCAATTATCTCGCAGAGCGGGGCGATGGCTGCAGTTTTGGGAGTGAGCCTGAGGGCTCATGGTCTGGGTATCAGCTATCTGATTTCAACCGGCAATGAGGCAGATACTTCAGTTGAAGATTATCTCGACTACCTGATCGAGGACCCGCGCGCACCGGTATTTGTCTTGATCGTTGAGTTATTCCGCCAGCCAAAGAGGTTACTCGAACTCGCCTCGCATGCCCGTACGTGCGGAAAGCAGATCTTGCTGCTGCATCCGGGACGAAGCAACGCGGCGCGAGCCGCCGCACTGACACACACAGGGGCGTTGGCGGGCGACTATCAGGTTATGCAGGCATGTGTGGAACATGCCGGGGTCATTGTCGTTGAAACCACCGAAGAATTAGTGGATGTCTCGGCTATTCTCATGCGCTGTCCCTCACATACAGCTAAAGGGGCTTGCGTACTGACCGAATCTGGCGCGTTCAAAGCCCTGGCTCTTGACTTCTGCGATCGGGTCGGCCTGGAGTTGCCACCCCTTGCCAGTACAACACAGTCGGTCCTGCGGCAGGTGATGCCGGATTTTATTCAGCCCTCCAACCCATTGGATATTACCGCACATGCTCTGGTCGATCTCGATCTCTATCGACGGACGCTGCCCTTGCTGCTCACGGATGAGTCGATCGGCAGTGTAGTCCTTACCATCATTCTTACCGACAAGAGCACCGGAAATCGCAAGCTTCCTCCGATTCTCGATGCAATCCGCACTACCAAATCAACGAAACCCCTGCTTTTTGCGGCGCTCGACGAAGGGGCGGAAATCGATGCTCACTTTGTAGAGGAATTGCGCTCATTGGGCGTCCCCTTCTTCCCTTCTCCCGAACGCGCGTTGCGGGCGCTGGCGTCCATCACGCGAGCGGCGCACCAAATGGGCAAAAAGAAAGCCGGCCAGGATGCACCGGTTTCCATGTGCCTTGCGCTTGAATCAGGAGCACTGCCTGAATACAAGAGCAAGCAGATTCTTGCGGCGATCGGCATACGCACGCCAAAAGGCGCGCTTGCCAGGACAATTGACGATGCGCAGTGGATCGCTGCCGATATCGGGTTTCCCGTTGTGCTTAAAGCTCAATCCACCACCCTTTCGCACAAAAGCGAGGCCCGTGGATTGATTCTCAGTGTTTCTGACGCCAGTCACCTTGCCGAATCCTGGGAGACACTTCTAAGGAATGTGAAGAGCACTGTGCCGGATTTGGCTATCGAAGGTGTTCTAGTTGAGGTGATGTGTTCAACGGGGATGGAGCTTATTGCTGGAGTTCGCAATGATTCGCAATGGGGTCTTATGTTGCTCGTGGGATTTGGTGGTGTCTTCGCAGAGGTGCTCAAGGATGTGCGGCTGTTTCCGCCGGACCTGGATGTCGATGGCATCACTGCGGAGATTCTCTCTCTGAAATGCGCATCGCTGCTGCAAGGATTTCGGACTAATTCTGCTGCCGATGTCCGAGCCGTAGCGCAAATCCTGCGACGGCTTGGCGACTTGGCGCTCTCACATCCTGAGATTCAAGAGGCGGATATTAATCCGATCGTCGTTTACCCGGAAGGACAGGGAGCAACGGCGCTGGACGCGCTGCTGTTGGTTCGATGAGGACATCAGAGGGCGGTCCGTAGCAAATTGCTTCACCAAGTTCACGGAGGCAGTCGTTCGGATGGTGTCTACGCGGCCACGATGTGGTGCCTGACGGCATAGCGAACGAGTTCTGCATTGCTTTTGGCACCTAGGGCCTCCATCATCCGGTACTTATGAAACGCCACGGTTCGGGTCGTCATGTTCAGGATGTCGGCAATCTCCTTCATTACTTTGCCTTCGGCCAGCAGTTGCAGAACTTCGCGCTGCCTCTCGGTGAGGCGTTCATCCTCTTCAACAAGTTTCGCTTCCGTACGGCGCAGATAATTAACGTCATCCTTGCGGAGGCTCTTTGACATATAGGATCGGCCGCGCAGCACTTCATGCACCGCCATTACCAACTCTGAGGCCGCACAGGTCTTCAACAAGTAGCCGGAAGCTCCACGGCGAAACGCCTCGGCGGCAAGTTCGATGTCGTTGTTCATGGTGAGGAATATCAGCTTCACCGCAGGGGCTATCTCTTTCACCTGCTGACCGGCATCGAGGCCGTTGAGAATTGGCATTGCAACATCGACTACGATCGCGTCCGGCTTCAGATCTGCAGCCGCTCGTACCATGGCGCGCCCGTTGCTCACCGTGCCAACCACCTGGAACTCTGTTTCCAGTAGCTTCCTACATAGATCGGCCACCAAGGTATGGTCGTCCGCAATGACAATGCGTGGACGGCTCGAAAGCATCTAACACCTCCGGTCCTGCAAAGAAGCTCAATTATTTTCGCTTCTGGAAAACAAGTATGTGCTCTGCGTCACAAAATCAGGAATTTAATCACGCGTGGCAGTAGATGCCGGCAGTGCTAACCGCCTTGTTCCATCCCTACTCGGGGACATACAACAAGCTGCTGGAAACAAAGAACTTGTTAGCCAAAACGGCTTTGACCGCGGTAAGCAAGTCCGTGCTCAGATGCGACTTCACCACGTATGCGAGTGCTCCGGTGCCAATCGCCGCATTTACAAAATCGTAGTCCTCATGGACGGAAAGAAAAATAACCTTGGAATAGCAACCGCAATCACGGAGTTGCCTGGCGAGTTGAATACCGCTCACGTCTCCCAAGGAGATATCCAGCACAATCACATCAGGCTTTAGTCTCAGGCACTCACGAACTACTGCATGTCCATCCTTCTCCGCAGCGACGATCTCGTAGTCCTCCTCGAGCACTCTTGTTACCTGCTCCAAAATGGCAGAGTTATCGTCGGCGAGAAGAATCCTGATTTTGGACACAAATGCCCCTCGGGCTGAAAGGGAAATCCAGACGCTTAAGTCGCTGCACTGGTGCGAAGGGTTTCCTGCGGAGAAATCAGCTTGTGGGCGAGCTTAAGTGATCAGCCGACGCTCGCCTACTGTCAAAAATGACGGGGTTAGCAGAAAATTTCTGCTACTATCGGCGGCTATAGACTGCGGAAGACCCTGACGGTGGCTGGAACTCTGCCCTCGACCTGAGTGCCCAGCGAGGGTCGCGACCAGACGCGGAGTTGTCCACCGGCGGACCTCAATCGCTCATCCATACTAATCAGGCCAAGACCCTTGTTTGCGCCATCATTTCCCGGATGATTCGGGTCGAATCCTATACCGTCATCAGAAATTCGCAGTCTTATCTGTCCGGAATTGCGGGACAGCTCCACTCTTACATGGCGTGCGTGGCTGTGTTTTGCAACGTTACGCAAGGATTCCTGGATTGTACGAAATAGACTCAGCGACACCGTCTCATCGAGATCCTGCGGCAAATCCGAAACGTTGCACTCAACCTCAATGCTGTGTTGTCGCGAGAATTCGAGGCAGAGATCGCGAACTGCCGTGGAAAGACCCAGATAGTGCAGTTTTGAGGGATGCAGCCGATGAGACAGATGCTGGATATCACCGGCAATCTCATTCGTAAGCGTCCACAACTCACCGAGTTCCGCTTTCAACCGAGCATCAAGGTATTGCTTCCCGCTGTGGTTCAGGTTTTCCAACGCATTTGCGAGCAGGGCTAACCTCTGGTTGATATCGTCGTGCAATTCTCTGGCGATGCGCGCGCGTTCCTCTTCCTGGGCATGGATGAGCTTGCCACCAATCTCAGCACGTGCAGCCTTTGCTTCCACTTCGTCAGTGATGTCGACACAGCAGCCTATGTATCCCGCGAAGCTCTTGTCACCCATGAAACGGGGAACAGCGTTATTTCGCATCCAACGATGTTCGCCGTCACAACGCGCCATGCGATGTTCAACGGTGAAGCCTTGCCTGCTGTTCGCGGCGTTAGCATAGACAGTGAGAACCGATTGCAAGTCGTCAGAATGGATCGCCTGTTTCCAGCCCTCTCCAAGCTCTTCCTCTAACGTTCGCCCGGTAAATCTCAACCATTCCTTGTTCACGTCAGTGCAAAGTTGATCAGGATTTGTTAGCCACATGAGCACCGGTGCGGAGTCTGCCATCAGGCGAAATCGCTTCTCGCTCTCTATCAGCGCCTGCTCGGCGGTTTTGCGATCTGTGATATCGGCCGCAACAGCCAGAACGCAGGCTTCTTTTTCGATTTCGATTAGTTCCGCAGATGCCTGGGCAATGCGAACAGCGCCGTCCTTCCGGCGAAACTTAAATTCGACGTCTCGCAGGTGCCCGTCTGCCAAGAGCTGTTTGGCGAGCCCGACCCGCTCGTCCGGGTCGACCCAGAGCCCGGTTTCGAGCACGCTGCGTCCCAGGATCTCATCGCGGCAATACCCGGTCAGGCGCTCATACGTTTCATTCACATCGATGTAACGATGACTCTCGGCGGTGGTGAGGGTGAGAGCGAGAGGGCCCTGACGAAATGCCTTTGAAAACTTCTCTTCCGATTTCCGCAGCTCCTGGTCCTTAAGATGTAGAGCGGCCTCCACGGCTTTGCTCCTATACCAACTGCGAAGGAGCAGGACGATCAACAGCAGTTGAACGACTGCGACAGATATGAGCAGAAGAATCCTCGAGTGGTCGATCTGGTGCGGATCCGGGGGGCGTTGCGGAATCGCCGCAGCAACGCTCATCGATAGCGCAATGCTCAGCCCGAGAATGGACACCACGAAACGGCGCATCGTACTCCTCACAATACCGACATACTGAATCCGTTATGCTTCTTGACGTTAATGAGGAAACGAACTTTACAACCTATGACGTGAAAGGTTTATCCAGCCTAATTCAACTTTTCTTGTAATATTCTGGGCTGAGTCGAGTCCACACGCATGTGACGCAGCACACAAAACTGATGAATTTATTTGTGATGACCAACTTAAGGATGAAGAGGCACTTACCGGCAGGCTCGACCACGGTGTCTGGCTGACAGGTGCTCTCATTGGATCCAGGCATGCGCTTAAATTTGCGGCTGCTCTTGGCTGCGTACACAGCTTTCATTTCGCTGGTCCTGCATGGCCAGGATCTTTCTCCCCGCGCCTATCTGATCACACCGGTGCATTCCAATGCAGTGAATCTAACCTACTCGTTTCAGGATGGGGCGATCGTGCTGGGGAATGCTGTCCCCATTGATGGAGCTACCGGACGAATCGATCTTGAGATCTTCAGCCTTTATCATTCACTTCGTTTCTTCGGGCACTCGGCCAACTTTACATACATTCTTCCTTACGCGCTTGGTAACTTCGACGGACAGGTGGCAGACGCCGAAGCGCATGCTTATCGCTCGGGTCTACTGGATTCGATCTTCCGCATCTCCGTGAATCTCAAGGGCGGGCCGGCGATGACTTTGCCGGAATTCGCGAAATGGAGGCAGAAGACGCTAATCGGCGCCAGCCTGAAGGTCACCGTTCCGATGAGCCAGTACGATCCGACCAAGCTCATCAACCTGGGTAGTAACCGCTGGGCGTTCCAGCCTGAACTGGGCCTCTCGAGGCGTTGGGGACACTGGATCCTCGATACGTACGGTGGTGCATGGTTTTTTACGACGAACCCAGAGTTCTTCTCACGGAATCAATTCAATCCGGGAGTCACCGCACAATCAAAATCGCCAGTCGGCGAGTTTGAGGGCCATCTAAGCTATGACGTGAGATCTCGGCTGTGGCTATCACTCGATGGAAACTTCTGGTTGGGCGGAGGAACCAGCCTGAATGGCAAACCGACTCCGGATACATCTGCGAGAAATTCGCGTGTCGGCGGCACCTTCGCATTTCCCATCAGTAAGCATCAGTCGATCAAGATGAGCTACAGCAACGGAGCATACGTGCGATACGGCGGGAATTTTCAGAATGTAGCGATCGGATGGCAGTATTCCTGGGTGGGCAGGCCAAACTAGGCCGCCGGATCGATGGCTGGCGTCTGATTACGGCGGCGATTGATGCGGTTCGCGAATGCGCGGGCCAGCGAATATGGCATCCCGATCAGCACCGGGCCCAGGATCAGAGCGGCGCCCGGGTGAAGCTCGCGAAAAATCAGGTACTGCGAGATAAGATCCAGCAAGATCGCGACCGCGACCAGATTGCGAACAGATGACAAGCCACTGCGGAGAAACTGTGAGCGTAGATCCGGCCGGAAGATGACCCCCCAGATGAATGGACAAGCACCTGCACGGGCATCCTTGATGCCGTCACGCGCCCCGAGAATGATCGCGACGACGGGCTGCATGATGAACCGGAAGCGACCCGGCCCTGACAGGCGCGCTACCATGTCTTCAAAAAAGTCACGAGTGAACAGGTAGGGATTGCCGGTTTGAATGATCCGATGAATCGCACGCGGCGTCGCAGCCAGCAGGATCAGCAGAACAATCCCTGGCAGAATCCAACTGCGATAACTGGTCTTCATAAGCTCTCCCGGGCCGGATTGATTTACTGGCCGCTGGCAGGATTTGCAACGCGCGGCGTGGCGCCATTGTTCGCGGCTTCGGCCAAATTTACGCGAAATCCAGGCGCGACATAGCCAGGTTTGACATATTGTTCCGGAATTGCGATCGGGTTTCCATCTCGAATCGCCGAATAATGCGGAGAGCAAATCTCCACGCCTGCCTCGTTGAATTTGTCCTGGATATTCCGGTGCAGGTCGGAGTAAATGTTCAGAACCTCGCGCGGCTCATCAGTGTAGGAATTGAGCTCGTATGTCACGTAGAAGTCATCGATCGACCGCTGCAAAACGAACGGTGAGGGCTGACGTAGGACATGATCGGTGGCCAGCGCAGCATTGACGAGCAGTTCGTGCACTGTCCTCCAAGGCGCGTTAAAGCCGATGGAGACGGCGGTATAGAAGATAACTCCGGCATTCCTTGCTTCGGTGCTGTAGTTTTTAACAGCCCCGCTCATGACTGTGGAATTAGGAATGGTTACGACTTCGGCTTTGGGAGTCAGAAGCCGGGTGACCAGAAGCGTTCGCTCGACAACTTCTCCCATCGTGTCGCCAATCTGAATCCAGTCGCCGACGAGGAACGAGCGCATATAGGTGAGGATTACGCCTGCGATGGCATTGGCGACAGCCGACGACGAGCCCAAAGACAGCAGCACGCCGACAAATATCGATATTCCCTGAAAGGCGGGGCTCTTGGCCCCAGGCAGATAGGGAAACGCCACGACAAGCGCCAGCACTAGAACCATCAGCCTTATCAGCTTGTCAGTCGGCTCGGCCCAATCGGGGTAGAAACCGTGGATACTGATATCGCCCTTACGAATCTGTGCGAAGATCAGCTTGATGAGACGAAGAATGTAATAGGAAAACAAAATAATAACGGCAAGGACCAGAAGATTCGGCAGATAGTCCAAGCCGGATTTGGCCAGCGACTCAACCTGGGACAGTACCCAGTTGGTGGCGGATAGCGAGATGGCGCGAGTGGAGGAGTAGAAGCCCAGCGTGACCGTTACGTAGGTTTCGAGCAGACCAAGGATGAGGATCCAACGGAAGAAGGTCCCGATCGCGAGAACCATGGGCCCCAGGTAGCCGACGGAAACGTGCCATGCCGATTTCTTCTTTGCCATGGCACTGGCGGCAATCTGCTTTTGAATACGGCCTCGAGCAAAGAGCCTGAGACGCCTCACGAGCCAGAGAAGGACAAACAGAATGACCGTCACGACAGCCGTCTTGATGATGGCCCGCAGGATCATCCTCCAGCTGTGCTCCTCCCGGTAGGTCTGGATCGCGTGCCGGATACCCTCTGCATCGCTCTGCGCGAGGTCCTCACGCGTCTTTCCGGCGGATCTTGCGTCCGCATCGGTGACCGCCATGATCACGTTGTTCGCCGCCAGGATCTCGGTCCATGCTTCGCGAGACTGCAAGCGCACGGCTTCGGGGGCAATGTTGGTATCGCGGGCAATGGCGATGATGCGCATGGCGATACCCTCTGCACGCTCCTTTACCGTCAGGCTGGCGATGGGTTCGTAGACTGTCAGGATCAATCGGCCGTCAATTTGTACCCGGCCGGGCTCGATTTCTTCTTCAATGTTGTTTTCGGGAGCCGCCGGTGGGTTCTGCGCGGGAGGCACGGCGGGCGCTTGCTGAACCGCGTGCAGCGTGAGATTGGCCTGAAGCAGGCAGATAAAGCTGAGAACGCAATAGCGGATCGTCTTATTCATCGCGCATCTCTGGCGTGGCCTTGGGGGATGTGCCGACAAATTGAATCTAGATCGGCCTCATCCGGTGATCCAGCCTCGTCCGTTCGTGCCGCGCTTTTCCATCGAAGTCTATTGCTGCCAACCACCGCCGAGCGCGTTATACAGCTGCACAAGTGACAGTCGCTGGCCAAGTTCCGCCTGAGCAAGGCTGATCTGGGCATTAAAGTAGCGGGTATCACTGTCCAACACTTCGAGATAGCTTGTAACACCGCCTTCGTAGCGGATATTCGCAAGGCGAACTGTATCGCGTGCTGCGCCCGTCAGCAACTCCTGCTGTTCTGTAAACTCCTGGTCCTTCCTGTATCCCACCAATGAGTCTGACACCTCGCGGAAAGCCTGCTGGATCGACTGCTGATAAATCAACAGTGCTTCCTGCTCTTGCGCCTCGCTCAACCTGACATTGGCGCGGAGTTTTCCAGCGGTGAAGATGGGTTGAGTCAGCTGCCCGCCAAAGGTCCAGAAGCCCGCCGGTCCGGTAAAGAGGCTGGTGAGAGCCGAGCTTTGGAATCCGGCCACGGCGGTTAAGGAAATGTCGGGGAAGTATGCCGCTTTAGCAACTCCGATTTGAGCATTGGCGGCTACCAACTGTTGCTCAGCAGACTGCAAATCAGGACGCCGTTCTAATAACGAGGATGGCAGGCCGGCAGGAACCGTCGGCGGAAATTGTTCTTCAACCAGAGTTCTTCCGCGCGTAATCGGATGCGGATTCTCACCGAGAAGAATGCTGATG
>Ga0126381_100003307_pt1 | contig 17531 bp, 11 predicted proteins | sample PanSoiMetPlot_28_FD_96465 | JGI IMG/M metagenome (GOLD analysis project Ga0126381, IMG submission 96465) | Tropical forest soil microbial communities from Panama - MetaG Plot_28 | ecosystem: Environmental > Terrestrial > Soil > Tropical forest > Bulk soil | place: Panama | collected 2016-02-17 | reverse complement strand
TACGGGTGGAGAAGGTAGCAGCAGAAGCGAGGTAATGTAGGCCAGCAGAACCATGGGGAGAGGCCCGTGGTTCCTCATCTTGCTGAAGGGGTCGAACAGATAGAAGAGGAGTCCAAGCGTTGCGCCAACGAGAACGAGTGGGTGGAGACGGATGAGGCGGATGCGGAAGAATTGCGGGATGCTCATTCGCGTCCAACGGTCATCGTAGGCATAGGCGACAACGAAGCCGGAGAGTGCGAAGAAGAAATCGACTGCGAGATGAGCGTGTTTGACGATTGCATAGCGCCCGTGGAAACCGAATGAATAGTTAAACAGATGAAAGATCACAATGAGAAAGGCCGCGCTTCCTCTTAAGCCATCGAGCACTTCAAAGTGTTCTTTGCCGCTGCCCGTGCGGTCTAGACTAATCGCTGCGCTCTTCACAGCTGTGTTCATGGTCGAAATTTCTCCTAATTCCATCTTTTCCAAATCTGTTAGGTTACTGTTTCAGCTTGGCTAGCAGCTCGGGGACGAACACCTTCTGTGCACCTGGATCAAGGCGGCGAGCCTGGCTTAACGCCGTTTCCCATTCCGTGCGTGCTTCAACCTTGCGGCCGGATGCGGCAAGTGCATCGCCGAGCATCGAATGAGCCGTCAGCAATGTTGGATCAAGGGCAACAGCATCCTGCAAGGCCGGCAGTGCGGCGGCTGCCTTACCGCTCCACAGTGATCTTCTGGCGCCCTGTACACGTGCGAGTGCGGCGGCTTTCCTCGTATCGAAGCGACCGTGGTAGACAAAGACAGCATGATCGATGCTCTCTGCCGGCTTGATGGACTGGAAGGGAGCGTATGGATTCAGGCTGGCGGCAGGCCATTCGCAACCGGACAGATCGCCCGCACTCACCAGGATGTTGCCTTCAATCTCAGGCGGGACATCTCCCGGGACTCCTCTGAACGTATCCGCTGTTGGCAAAGGATGGCAGCTGATCCCGTAGGTTTGCGGGTCAAAGATCGGGTAGGCAAAGTAAACGAACCAACATGGCTCACCGGGATGCCGGTCTTGCCAGGCCTTAACTTGAAAGAGCTGTTGCGCCCAATCGACGTTGGCGTCAGAGAGTAGATTGTGAACGTTCTCCGGTCCGCCACTGGCTTCATTTGCATATGCCATGTAATTGGGAAATACGGATAGAGAGGAGACGACATGAGCTGCGAGCAGTGCCGAGCAGATAATGATCCATACGCGGCTCGATTGTGCCAGTGCCACCGCACCGGCCCCGGCAAGCACAAACAAGTACGTGTAGAAGGGCAGCAGATGACGCGCACCGATGTTCATCGTGGAGGCCATTGCGACTCCCAGGTAAACGGTCGCAGGGATGATCAGGAACGCAAGTTCACGGGCCCCTCTGAGTTTGCGCGTGACGATGGCAAAAATGGAAAGTGCCGTCAGTGCGAGTAGGCCGAGTGTAGTCTTGACTCCGATTACCACGGGGAAGTACCACCACACACCGTGCGCGTAATTCCTGCCGAGGACGAAGGTCGGGTAATACTCTGACGTCCGCTCTACGTCCACGAGACCGATCAAGTACGATTCGGGAAGCAGGTGTAGACGGCCGATCCCAGTAATCAAGTGCGCGACGTGTGGGCCGAGAGGTGCGGCGTAGTCGGCTAGTGCCACACTCATTGTCATTCCGGCTGGCCGTGCTGAATAGCGGAATCCGTAGAAACTCCACAGAACGATTCCGCCGATCACCACGATTGCGCAAAATGCACCAGTCAAGCGCATGGCCGTACGCGCTCGGGACCCCTTCTCCGCCGCCCAGACTTCGCGCGCGATGAGCAACAGGAGCATGGGAATGAGCAGAACTCCGGAATGCTTGGTTGCTTCGAGAAGACCAGCAACTGCCCCTGCGACAATCAGCCGTGTCCAGGTGGGATGCTTGGCGTAGCGATAGAAACACCACGTGCTCGACAGGAAGAAGAGCGATACGCCAATGTCGGTGGTCACGAGCGCAGAATGCGCCAGGATGTTAGGATCAAGCGCCACAAGTGCGAGTGCGGCAAGCGCGGCCCAATCACCGAAGAACTCCCGCGCAGCAAAGAAGACCACTAACGAGAGCGCAATGGCGAGCAGTCCAGTTGCGAGACGCATTTGGAAAACGATCTGGTTACGGTCGCCGTCATTGCGAGCTAAGAACGCTTGGCCGCCGGAGAACGCGTCGCCCTTGAAAAAACGTCCAGATAGCGGGGGCACCCAGAGCTGACGGCCCAGCAATGGCACGGCCGCGAGCAGCTTGACGAGTGGAGGGTGTTCCGGATTCAGACCATAGTCCCCCGCGTGCCACATCATGTAGGCGGCGAACATGTGATCGCCCTCGTCATAGGTGGGCGATTCTCGATGGACAACAAACACTGTCAAGATGATCTGGACGGCAATGATTGCAACGACAATCGTCCATAGAAGAACATTCGATAGTCTGGGCAACCCGTTCGTCGACGCTTTTGCAACAGTAGACCTTTTGGCAACGATCTCCATTTCAATCTCCAGGGCGCATTGCACGAATTGCCTGTTCAACGGTCAGAATCCATCGAAGGGGTGGATGCAAGAACTCAGCGTACTTGAAGGCTCGCTGACAGGGGCGTGTTATCCGAGGACGGTCCCACAAGAACCTCGTATTCGCCCTGTGCTAAATTCCAGAAGTCCTTTGCGTTGTCGATCCCGCTCACGAAGGTTTGCAGCACCCTGGTATCAACTGGAACTGTGACGGCTTTCGACTCGCCTGGGGCAAGCGTAACCCGCTTCCATCCAACCAGCCTTTTGAAGGGTTCGTCTGAGCCTTTGGGAAGCCTTGCGTATACCTCTGCGATCTCTGTGCCTGCCCGTTTTCCAATGTTCCTGACGGTGAAACGTACACTCTTCGCCTCGGAATCAACGCTCAGGCCGGAATATGCGTAGGTGGTGTAGGAGAGACCGAAGCCGAAAGCAAACAGCGGTTGCTTCTTTTGAGCCTCATACCACTTGTAGCCGACTTGCGGACCTTCATCGTAATGAACAGCGTAGCCGGTGTGAGCAGAAGCGCCTGATGTTGGAGCCCCGCTATCTGCTACATCTCCCGCGCGCGCCTCACTGCCAGCAGGAATCTGGGGGCGATCCGGATGCGGAAGGTCCGCTTCGCTCTTTGGGAAAGTCATTGGAAGTTTGCCCGTCGGATTGACATCCCCAACGAGTACGTTCGTCAATGCCTTCTGTCCCGAGCTGCCGGCGTACCAAGCCTCGACTACACCCGCCACTTTGTCGATCCACGGCATCGTGACAGCTGTACCGGTTTCGAGCACGACGATCGTGTGAGGGTTCGCTGCAGCTACTTGCTCGATCAACGCATCCTGATTTTCTGGGAGCGACAAGCTTGGCAGGTCCATGTCCTCGGATTCCCATTGAGAAGCAAAGACAATTGCTAGATCGGAGCTTTTTGCAAGACCTACAGCTGACTGCAGATCGGTCCCAGAATCAAAATGAATTTTTGTTTTCGGAAGTCTCGACTGAAGTGCCTTTAGCGGAGATGTTGGAAACCAGATGTGCTCCTGCCAGTGCGTTCCGCCTTTTCCCGGAGGCATGATGGCATTACCACCTGGTGGATCGACCTGCGCCGAACCTCCGCCGGAGATCATGCCAACATCCGCATGACCACCAATGATTGCTATGCTGTGGACCTTGGAAGGATCGATTGGGAGGTCTGCCGCATGATTTTTCAGAAGAACTATGCTCTTCTCTTCAATTCGTTGGGCAACTTCAAAACCCTTCTCAACGTCCACGACGCTCTTCTGCGGCGGATTGTCAACTACACCTGACAGAAACTCCGCATAGAGAACCCGCCGTGCGTGGTCGTCAATCTCGGAGAGAGGAACCTTTCCGGCATCTACTGCCGCTCTCAGCTTCGGACCGAAATACGCGGCCATCGGCTGTTCTTGATCCATGCCAGCTGCGGATGCCCTCTCGGTGCTATGAGTCCCGCCCCAATCCGACATCACGTAACCCTTAAAGCCCCAATCGTTCTTGAGAACATCCTGTAGCGTGTACGAGTTTTCACAACCGAAATCACCGTTAATCCGGTTGTATGAGCACATCACGGCCCCAGGGTTTGCTATCGAGAGCGCGATGTGAAAAGCCAGAAGATCAGATTCCTGCATGGCCCGCGGGGAGATCACAGCGTTGACGAAAAAGCGTCCAGTCTCCTGGTCGTTTAGCGCGTAGTGCTTAAGGTCGCCAATCACGTGCTGTGCCTGCTCGCACTTCATCATGTTCCCAACTGTGGTGCCGGCGAGCAGCGGATCCTCACCTGCGTATTCGAACGTACGGCCGTTTCTGGGTTCCCGGGTCAGATTCACTCCGCCGCCCAGAGTGACATCGAAGCCCTGAGCCCTGAGTTCGCTGCCGATCACCTCTCCATACGCACACGCTGCTTCGGGATCCCAGGCCGAGGCTGCTCCCAGATTTGAAGGCATAGCCGTCGAATACCGTCCGCTCTCCCCGCTGCTCCTGACCCCGTAAGCGGCGTCTGAGATCACCAGCGGCGGAATGCCGAGGCGTTTTACGCCTTCGACATACCCGGCGCCGCCGTTGGTGAGAGGTGTAAGGGGCATTGTCCACTGTGGGTTATTGGCCATTCCATTTCCGTGCAATAAAGCCAGCTTCTCGTCGAGAGTCAGTTGTTTCAGAACCAGATCGGCACGTTCCTCGGGAGAGAGATTGGTATTCATCCATGGCCGATCGGCGCTTTGCGCAGCAGCGGACGCGGCGGCGATAGCCAGGCCCGCGATGGTGAGGAAAAAGAGGTGAAAGCCAGACTTGCGATTGTGCATGTGCCTCCATGTGCAGTTCACGAGAGCGACGGAGATCATTTGGCCCCGTCTGTCTTGTTTTGAATGATGAACTTGGCGCTGTTCGTATGGAACTCCTGCAGGTAAGTGACTCCGTCCACGATGGAAGTGACCACACCTGTCCTACCCTGCTTTCCCTCGACTACCCGCGCGGGAACTTCAAAGGTCTTCTCATCTTCTGTTTTGAAGGTCAATTTCACCCGCGAGCCCGAAGGCGTGCTCCAACGCACTTCGCATATTCCGCGCGGCAGCTGCACGCTCCCTGCTCGGGCACCGGTGGCAAGATAGAACGTCTGGGAGTTCTGGGCCGCCATAAGGGCGACTGAGGACAGGAAGAATAAGAGAGCGATTCCAAAGACGCGCTTCATTAAACCTTCCTCCCGTTCATCGCGAAAATCGTCAGAACGTAGTCAGGCTAAGCGCGACTGATTAGATTTTTAAGCTTCATCCTGCATCAGACATCATGCAGTCCTAAGAAAATACCTTGCTTGCATAGAGATACAAGCATCACAGGAGTCCGGTTTGGAAGGACGTATGATACAGGATTTCGGCGGTTGAAACGGGGATTCACCACGTTTCGACGGCGACAACCGTTGGAGGGGCCGGATGACCCTCAATCACGTTCGCTTCGATTACTGCCTCCAAGTTGAGTCGGTCCCAGTTCTTCGGTGCCTTCTGCAGCACCGCGTCCAGGTATGCAGGGTTGGAGACAACTTCGCTTGCAGCCTCGGTTCCTTCCCCCAGAATGCCGCCCAAAATGATAACCGGCTGCCCGGTGACGTTGTCATGAAGCCGGGCCACGACAGCGTAGTCGCGCGCGACACTCTTGCCTGGAACTTGCCATTGGAGCGTCCACATTCTTTTGGAAGGGCCCTTGCGGTCTACTACCTTGCGAACGCGATTATCGTATTCAAATCCAATTGGCAGATCCTGTGTAATGCGCATGGTCCACGGATTGTCAAAAGCTCCGATCATCACGGATGGGCCTTCACGCAGCTGAGCAAATCCCGTGTCCGAACCAGCTAGAACACGAAATTGCCCGTTCTTAGGCACCAGAGGTGCAATGGAGCGCGCTAGCGTAATGACGTCGTAAACATTCAGATTGCCGTTCTCCCCAGCGGGAATCTCGGGGATAGTCCTACTTTGAAGGTCGACGGCTTCGGTTGGAACTCCCAGGCAGTATGTGATTCGGCTTGAAGTTGCGGTGATTGGCTCCCAAAAAAGCGCCATGTTCGAGGGTTCACTGGCACCTGTAGGTGAACTTGCGACTCTTACGCGACCAACGCCATATCCAATCAGGGCGGCGACGACCAATGCGACGGCAATCAGGGTCCAGCGGCGGGTCAGTTTTCGTGCCAGCGCAATTTCGGGATCCGTTTGCGAAGCGGAAACGGCCACATCGCTTGGGAGGTTTTCCGCCCTTTCGAGAGAAGGCTCTACTCCGAGGCCAGTTTGACGGGCGGCTGCCCGGAAACTAGGGATGTACGAGCCAAGCGGCAGTTCGATGACCAACTCTTCGGCATGATCAGGGTTGTAGTAGTACTGACTTAGCCTTTTCCGAACTTCTGCTGCTGTCGTGCGAACAATTGGATCAAGATTGACGTCGTAGTCGGGTTCGCGACCGAACGCTTCGACACCGATCGTGCGTTCCTTAAGTTCGCTCGCATTTCCAAGCAGCGTTTGCTCGACAGCGTACGTGAGCAATACCGGATACCGCTTGCTATTCGTGAATAGTGGGTGCGCAGCGAGGCGCCTCAATTGCGCACGAACTACTGCAGCACTGGGCTTTGATTCAGCCAGGTTCGTTTCTTTGTCGGATTGTGATGCTGTCGCCATCCTGTACTCTACTGCAGTCAGAATGAGCCGCCAGCCGACAGCTCAAGACCTTGACGCATTTCATTCCAGCAATCGCAGGCGCAGAAATCTGCGTCTCGATGACCTGGGCCCAGGGGCACTCGCTGGATCTCTCTCATCCTTTCATATTTTTGGAGCTATCGTAATGTGTCATAGAGCGCCTCGACCGTCAGGCTAATTCGTTAAACTGTTAAATAATAAGAACTTGCCGTCATATCGCGCAGACTCGAAATCCGTATCCGCCGGAAGAACTTTCTCGCCAGCCTATCCTGTTGCAGAATTACCGCGGCAGCTCGCCTCACCTGATGTATTTCGCATTTGACATGCTGATCCACCAAGAGCAAGGACGCTACCAGGCTGCCACTGTCTGATCGTCGCGCGCTACTCTGGTCGACGATGAAGCGCAGCAGTCACGTCCAGATTGCGGAGTGGACCGACAACCTCGAAGGCCTGGTACGCTTCGTTAGAGAACAGGGGCTCGAAGGAATTGTCGCCAAGCGAACTGACAGCTCCTACGTGAGCGGGGGACGATCGGGTGCATGGGTGAAGTTGCGCTTCGATCGCCGGCAGGAGTTTGTGATCGGCGGCTACACTCCGAGTTACCTCGCTCTCGACGCGGTCCTGGTCGGCTTCTACCGGGGGGGAAGGACCTGCGATTCGCAGGCAGCGCTCGAGCCGGATTCAATCCGCCGATGCGTCGCGAGGTGCACAATCAGATCAAGCATCTGGAAATCGCGCAGTGTCCCTTCGCCAACCTGCCCGTCAAACGCGCGGCGCATGGGGGTGACCTGAGCCCAGTCTTCCGCACAGAACCGAGTACGATTTTCGTATTCAGGGAGCGGAGCATGTCGAAGAGCAAGCACAGGGAGGCGCAGATGGCTGCTGCGCTGAGGCAGGTTGAGGCGTTGAGGCGGGTCGGACCGCGGAAGATGGAAGATGTGGTGAACCACGAGAAGGTGGAGCGCGCGTATCGCGAACCTGGGCTGGGCGTGAAGCGCACGCGGCGCAAGAGCCTCCGGCGGACTTTGCGTCAGGTCAACCTGTTGCGGAAATTGATTGGCGCTCCAGTCTGAACCGGGAGTTTTCAGACACAGTCACTGAAGTACTGCGAAACTTACGACAACCGTATGCGAAAGCGACCCACTCGTCGCTTGAACGGTGATCGTATAAGACTTGCTCGAGTGGCTTGAATTGCCTGCACCTGAACCTCCACATCCACTCAGGCAAGCGACGGCAAAGATGAGAACGGCGAAGAGCCATTGCTGAATCCGCGTTCTGCCGCGCTGACAAGGAACGCATACGAAGAAGAAAGCCAATTGGATAGTTGAGATCAAGAGCGGCACAGCAGGCCAGCCAACGGCTGCGATACTCGTCGGCGCGGTGATGGTCAGCGTCGTTGAACCGCTGCCGGCAACGGTGATTGGAGCAAAAGCGCAAGAGGCGCCAGCTGGTTGGCTAGAGCAGGCGAAGGAGACGTTCTGGGAGAATCCATTTGATGGCGTCACCGAGATCGTTGTTGTCGCGGATTGTCCCACGTTCAATGACAAAGAGGCCGGGGTGGCGGAGAGTGCGAAATCCGGTGGCAGCTGGTTGATCACATACGCCGCAGAAGCAACGGGGCTCGCGGAATCGCCGGGGGCAATGGCTATTGCTAGTATTGTTTCGCTTGCACTCACATTTATAGGAGACCCAGGCGCAAAGGGCGCGCTCGCCGCGCTTGGTGTGCTTCCGTCGGTCGTGTAGTATATCGCCGCGCCGCCCGTAGCAGAACTGAGTGTTACATTTTGAGCTGTGGCGTATGTTCCTCCGGCGGGCGAGAACGTCGGGGCTGCTGTTGCGCCCAGGGGCGTGATGTTCACCGTTACGGACCCCTGGCTGTTTTGATCGGGAGCGCCCACCCTTGCGCTGAACTCCGCAGCAATTGTTTGGGATCCGACGGGCAGAACGCCTCCTCGTCCGAGAGACCCGCTAGTCCAGGTCGCCTGCCCTGCGTTGTTGAGCGAAATGACACCAACTCCCACAAATAGGACTGACCCCTGCGCAGGTTTTCCCGATGAAGTTTCCACAACGGTAGCGGTGAAAGTAATGGGGGTCCCATATGGAGCCGAGGAGGTGCTGGCCGTAACCGTGGTTGTCGTAGCAATCTGATTCACGGTTTCAGTCATTGATCCCAGGCTCGGAGAATTGTTGGCGTCACCGAGATAGTAAGCCACCACTCCAATGGAGCCAGATGGAAGCGATGATGACGTGAATTCTGCAGCGCCAGTGCCATCTATGGCCACGTTGTTCCAGGGACCGAAGGCATAGGGAGTGCCATTGGCTAAGAGACCCTGATATGAAAACCCAACAGTTCCAGTTGGAGAGGCGCCTGAGGAAGACTTGACGGTCGCAGTGAATGTAATCGGCTGTCCGATGGTTTGTGGATCAGGGCTCGCAGTCAGGGTCGTCGTTGAGAGGGGAAGTTGCTGCATCTCCGCACTATCGAACCTTGTGACGAAAGCCGACCTTCCATTTTCACTCTCGTTTTGAACTGTTCCCATTGTTGTTGGAAAATCTGTTGAGACCGTGCGGCCGGCAACATAAACGTCTTGGGAATTATCAAGAGCAATGCTGGTAATGCAGTCACAACTTACTCCAGCCAGGTCGCCGGACTGGTCACCGGTCCCGGTCAGATAGGTCGAATAGAGAATTTTGGAGGCGGTTGGATCGATCTTCGCTACAAATGACGCCAAATCGCCAGAGACGAACTGCGTGATGTTCTGTGATTGAAGAGCGCCCGTCGTGACCGGAAAATCGACATCTTCTGTGCTGCCGGCTATGTACGCGTTTCCGCTGCTGTCCACCGCGATGCTCGTTCCCACGTCGCCGTAGGCACCGGGATTAAATGTTCGATTGCCGCCCAGAAATGTCGAATAGACTAGACCCGAACCAGAAGGATTCAGTTTTGTGACAAACACGTTCGACATTTCAGATGCAAGCTCAAGGGGAGTAAGAGCTAGAGCAGGCTGGAAGACTCCAGGCGTGGTAGGGAAATCCGGTGATGTAGCGAAACCCGTAACGTAGGCGTTGCCCTCTGCATCAACGGCGATTGCATTTGCCACATCCGTATTGCTTCCATCGAGATACGTAGAGTAAACGAGCGCTGATCCGGCAGGATTCAACTTGCTTACGAAGCTTCCACCCAGATAGTTAAAGACTGTTGCCTTATTGACTATCTGGAAGGCGCCCGGCGTAGTTGGAAAATCCGGAGACTGAGTTCCGCCCACAATGTACGCGTCTCCGCTTGCGTCAATGGCGATGCCATAGGGCAGGTCCCATTTGCTGCCGCCGATGTAGGTCGAATACAACAGTTTTTGACCGCCCGCAGCCAGCTTCGAGATGAAGCCTTTCCCTCCAATGATGGGATTTGCCAGGCTGGTGGTTTGGAAGGCACCTGGCGTTACTGGAAAGTCGAGATCGGCAGTGTATCCAGTAACGAACACGTTTCCCGAACTATCGAGTACCAGTCCGGTGATTGATGCCGATTGTGATCCGCCCAAAAAAGTGGAATAGACCAGACTGGAACCGGAGCTGTTTAGTTCAGTAATGAATCCCGTGCCATTCCTTGAGCCATGGTTTGATGTTTGAAAAGCACCTGCGGTCACTGGAAAGTCCGATGAGGCCGTCGCCCCGGCGACATAGGCGTTGCCAGCGGTGTCAACGGCAATTGCGTCGGCTGCGTCGTTTTCGGAGCCAGAGAGATAGGTGCAATAGACGAGAGCAGTACCCGTATTGTTCAATTTCGCGACAAATGCTGCCGTATCGAAATAGAGCGAGTCTCCTACGGGCGTAGGATCGCTTTTCCCGGTAGGAGGAAAGCTTGGTTGATAGCTGCCCGCAGTCGTTGGCATACCCGCCCAAGCGTAGCCTGCCACAAACGCTTCTCCGGCTGAATCTACTGCAATTGCTGTCGCGCCACTAGTGGTTCCTAAATATGTTGAGTAATCAAGGATCGGATCAATGATTAGAGGTAGCGTGTGGTCGTAATGCCCCAATGAGAATCCGGCGCTGCCGTCGGCGAAAATACGGAACTGACCCTCAATCGGCAGCCGTTTGTCCGACTTCAATTGATAGATCACCGGCTTGTGGAAGCTGATGCATCCATGCCTGGCTCTGACGATGAGATTGCCGCTCCGATCTACTTCAATTCTCCACGCACCCCTAAACCGAAGCCGAACGCGAGATGCGGATGCTCCGGGCGTCACCTGAAAATCAAACTCAAGTTTATTTGGGTTCCCATAGTAGACGAGATTGATACCCGGATAGACGTTGCCATACTGCACCTTCGAATATGTCGGGATTTGTGTATGCCAGTGTCTCGCGTCACTTCCAGAGAGGTAGTTGACGATGCCTGGCAAACGATCCATACCTAATGGTTGGGAGTCAGGACTGGCCCGCTCTAGCTCCATCCGGAGGACCTCAACGGACGAAATCCGGGCCGCTGGTGGAAGCTTTCGATAGGCAACACCGAGCAGATCGTTACTTAACGGAGTCCGTTCTCTCTTTGTTAGGATGAAGTCCACTTCGTGATCCCGGAAGAGAGTGGAATAATCCGCTCCGCGAGCGACGTAACGAACCGCCGGATGGGCTTGGCCCAGATTTAGCTCAAAGCTCGTTGGGAGGAGGCGAAATCTCTCACCGGAGGCGAGTTTCGTAACTGCCTGCCCGGAGTTGCCTCCGTATGCAAATGGCTGGTGAAGCCAAACCGAGAGGGCAATGAAAAAGATCAGTGCTTTTCGGTGGATGAATGACCAGTGCATAGCGAGAAGTCCATTGTCAGAGACGGAAGCGTGATCTTTGAGAATCTGCCTTTGGAATCTAGTTCGTTTGGACCTATGCGCGGAGCTTACCGCAGGTCGCAGAGTGCGGTCAAAAGCAAAGCCGAAGCCTTCACATTCTGACGTCACGATCGTCACATGCCGCCCACCTCGTGATGGCGCACCGCGCCCGAAATCAATTCGGATTCTGATCGGAGGCCTCAGTTCCGTCCAATCTGAACTGAATGCGATTTGAGTAATTCGAATGTAGTCGATTTCGTAGCGGTTAGAGCACTCGGGATCAACAGGAATCCAAACGGCTCAAAACAGCCATTATTCCAAACAAGTTGCGGAGCACTGGTTCAGCAGGATTTAGCGAATTCCGTGGAACTGGTTCGGGACCAGCGATCCGGGTTCCGGATTCAAGTCCCAAATCTTCCTCTCCCTTCCTTCCTGAGTGGAGCATTCATGATTCAAGCACGGTGCCAATGGGGGTGAACGACCCGCTGGTGATCAATGAAATCTGCGATTGGAAGTGGCACGTGGATTGAAGCCACAACTTTGAACACCGTTTGAATACCATTAAGAACCGAGAGAACGGAATCGTTGGAAACAGCTTGTACTCAATCGCCAGAGTGAGGCCAACAAAGCGCTGATGTTCTTTGTTTGCAATTCACAGTCTGTTTCCCAAGCTGAGTGTTAGAGCTTTTGTTTAGCTGCCGTTCCGGTCTTGCGGGCAATTGGCGACCCCCATGTGCAACTAAATTGACGAAGGCCGTGCGGCACAACGCCTCTGGGTGGCTTCATAATCTGTGCGACAGTAGATGACATGAATTCGCCGAAAACGGAAGCTTCGCCAAAGACAATTCTCCGGCTCGCAGGAGTGCTGAGGAGAACGGGACTCAGCCGATCCACCCTCTACAACAGAATTGCGAAGGGTGAATTTCCCAATCAGGTGTCACTCGGCGGTCGGGCGATCGGATGGCTCGAACCGGAAATAGACAATTGGATCAATGCGCGCAGTCGCGTTCGGCCGTTGTTGGTGACGGAAACGCCAGAGCGCGTAATGATCCAAGAAAATGAGAGCGTGAACTCGGGGCGCGGCAGAAGACCGGGAGCCGCGCCATTAACGGAGCGCATGGGCTGCATCGTTTCCGTAAAAGGCAATTCACCGGATCTCGGACAACTCACGTTAGTGGGCACGGCTGTTTACTTCGACAAAAACAGCGGCAGCTTTTGGCTCAAGCTTGTCGCAGAAGATTCGAGCGATCAGAAGCGGTAAAAAAAGTGGCTTGATAGCCGTTGCGATCTACGCACCAAAAGGTCGTTTCGGAACCTCAATTCCGTCGACTGCTGCGCCCCAGAGACCTCTTCCGTTGACCTCTTCTTTCAGGCGGCTTTTGGGTTCGATTAGGGTGCTGAAGCCTGTTTTTGCAACATTTTGTGCGCTTTCTGAGCCATCAGTGCGCTTTAGATTGAATGAGTTACGGTTGAAGGGGCTGGTTGACACGGAAGAGGTCGTTGGTTCGAATCCAATCGTATTCCAAATCAACAACTTACCTAGTAATCGATCCAGTCGCCTTTTTCCTCGTGCGGGAAGCGGTCACTATGACGGCATTCATAAAATTGAATGGATTCCGTCCCGCAACTATTGCGGTCACGTGGATCAGCTGGTGATTAGCCGACATAACGGGAGTGATCCGGTTCGACTTGGGCAGCGGAGATACGTTTCGACGTCATGTTACGAGCTTAGGACGTCTTGTTACGAGCCTAATACGAATAGCAGGCATTCGTGGACTGGCCGGGGAAACCACAAGGGCTCGGTTCAACATATCCTATAAAACTGCCGCAAAGTCAGGCTCGATTAATCCCGGAGCAGGATCGACGAGATATTACAACTTCGGACCCTTTAGCAGGATGCGATCCATCGGAATCGACTTGAATTGACGAAGGCTTCGCGCGCCAATTCGGCCATGCTTTCTTGGTTGCACGACGGAGGTAGCTCGCATTGCGGTTTGGTTCGACTCCGGAAATGGCTGCGTGTATTGTGCCGCCACGGGGAGGCTGCTGAGATCCGTGAAGGAGACACCGGTTGAGGTTATCGCTGCCAGCGTATTTTGACCCGGGCCAACTACCAGGGGATCATATACAGCGGCGAGCGTTGCGGGAATCTGAATCCGAAAGAGCAGGCGTCCGGTATTGCGCGCGATCAAATCCACTCCGTCGCTGAGAGGCTGGAACAGGATACTTCCGTCGTGATTGAGTTTTTGGCCATTCAAACCGGTTGGGACCCAGGCTTCCCAATCGATATAGGCCGGAGTTATTTCGATGCCGAGTGTCGGATCGGCGATATAATCGGCGAAAGCACCGTTGATACTTGTTGTGGAACCATCACCCGATACTGATAACTCTGGATAGTACCCTTCGCCTTGATTAAATGCCGGCGCATTTCCACCTGGTCGGTGGCAGTCTGAAGTCGGAAGCCAATATCATCGATGTTTCCGTAGACCTGACTGCCGTCCTGACTGAGCAGAATACGAGTAAATTGACCAGAGTCAGTCTGGGGGGCGGCAGAATTCCCAGCGACTCTACAACGCCGGTTGATGAATCGAGTTTGTGGAATGAGGACGCCGGAGCCGCATCATCTGCTTCAAAGTAGATCGACCCGTCGTTGGTGACGGCAAGTCCGGACGGCGCCAATCTGTTTGCGAAAATTGGATGAGGGGCATGGAGAAGCGCTGCGCGGCCGCGGGATTATCGGGATCGAGTAGGTAGATAGCGTTTCCCCCAAAATCGGACACGGCCATTCGGGAGCCATCTGGCGACTCTGCAATCGCGAGCAGTCGGGTTGTGCCGACTACACCGGGCAAAGGAATCGGCACAAGCCACTTGCCTGCACTCCTCGAGAGCACCTGGATTTGAGCGGTATCGGTGAAGTAGAAGAGATCTCTTTTAGGATCGTAGATACCGGCCTGCAAAGAAGCACTGAGCGGGTAAGACTCAGCAGCTGCGGTGTAGTGGAATGCACCTGAAGCGGAAGTGGTCCCGGAAGCAGTGGTCACGGTGACGTCAACCGCTGTCCCAGCGGTTCCGGCGGGTATGGTGAACTGCACCGCATCCACGGGATAGGGGTAGGGAGTCACGATCGGATGCGCGTAAACTGCTGTGATCGGGGCAGATTTTCCACCCACCGTCACAGTCGTGCCGGTTCCGAATCCATAGCTGATGAGAGTTCCGGTCTGGCCGCCATCTGCTGTGGCAGCATTTGGAACCACTTCGAGAATGGAAGGCCCATAGCTGAATCCTTCCGGAGAAATGACGGTTTGCCGATCATACGAAAACTGAACTGGAGTTACTAGGCCCCGCAGGGATGGACAGGCAAAAGGATCGGCGGCAAGCAGCAGAATAAATCTGTGCAGTAGGCCGCTCCCGTGCCATAATGCTTCAACATTTCCATCTATACGGCGCAGGTCCACCACGTAGTCAGGTGACGAACACCCACTCAAATGAATGCGGGGAAAGGCTAGAAATGGATGATTCAACCAACGCGACGATCGCGGAGACAGTTGATTCTGGGATTCCCCCCAACGAGCGAGAAGAGCTCGAGCGAGAGAAGCTTCGTCTTGAGATCCGGAATCTGAATAGATCCACTTGGTTTCAGCCAGGCACTGTCATTCCACTTGTTGCCACACTGGTGACGCTGGGACTCTCGTGGGTTTACGGCGTATTTGACGTTCGACGCGACCGTATTCAGGTGGAGAGTGACCGCCTGGAGGTCCGGCGTCTGCAACTCACCGAACAAGTTAGTGGGTTGAACAGCAACAGAGACGCGCTCCAAAAGAGAATAGAAGACTTGAACAAGATCGTTGAAGACAAAGAGCGTCATATAGGCGACGAAGGCCGCGAGTTATCTCATGTCAAGAATGTGCTGGCCAAACCGATTCTTCAGATCGATTCCGCAATTGACGAGCCCGATAACGTAGCGATCGCTCTCCATAACACGGGTCAGGGAACGGCAGACGTACAGGTAATGCGCGCATTCGTGTCGGGCAACCGAATTCAGCAAGGAACTCCCCCGAAGACGGGAGAGCCTATCGTCGAGGCCCTGAATCTCAATGACTCTGTGTACTGGGACTGGTACATGGGTAAAGTGGCGGCTAAACAGTCGATACCCCTTTGGTACATCAAGCCGAAAGACGCGAGTCCTGAAAATGTTAGGGCCTTCAAGAATGCGATTCCTAAGCTTGGCATCGAGGTTTGCTATTGCTCCCTACTAGATAGCGAGAACAGCGCGAAACAGTGCTACTGGGCAACATTCAACCGACCCGAAATTAAGTCAAGTTCCTGCAAGTGATCTTCGAGGACACGGTCTTCGCCGCTTCGGTAGATGTAAATGTAGATCGAAATGCGAGCACTTCACCTGTGCTCGGCTCTCAAAGCACGAGCCACGATTTCGCCACTTGCCTCCCAGATGAGAGGGGTTCGTGGCCTGGTGTTTGCCGTCTACCGTTGAGCGGCGGAATAAAACCTGAAATTGAAAAATCACCTCCCTGGGACGGGCCCTCCTATTGCAAGAGCTAACCCTCTGACGAAAGCCTTTTCTCTGCGGTTCTGCGAACGAAAGTACAATACCGACAGAAACCGTCAATGCACAATAAGGCTGGCAAGGAGGTCTGATGGCGCATCGGAGAGCAACACCTCGCTGGAATTTCCTCAAGAAGCACGCTCGGTCCGTGTCAATTATCGGACCGCTAATTGTGTTGGCCACTTTTATTGCTAAAGACGCGGTTCGCGATCACGTTAAAGAGACAGTAGACACTCTTAGTTCTGCTGAATCCGTTTTCGCAATTCGGAACGAAGCGCAACATACATACGACGAACTCCGAAGTCTCTCTACGCATATCGACATGATTTGGGATACGACTCCGGGAAGGCGCAGACTCCTCGCCAGTGACGAAAAAGCCTCTTTCGCAAACGATTATACGGAGCAGCGAGCCGTTGACGATCAGATCGGATTCACCCTCGAAAACGCTGTTGAACTCGTCAGTAAGATGCCCAATCCAGACCCGGGTCTTTTAAAGGAGCGAGATGACGTGCAAAAACAGTACACAAAGCTAAGGAAAGACGAGGAAGACTTCGATAAGATGCTTGTGGATCGGAAGGTTTCCTACGACGACACCTTTGATGCATTCGCGAACGTTGGACCAGAGGGCGAGGATGTCCAAGGTGCAATTAGTGATTTTTCAGATCTTGTTCTCGCTCGCTTTCACGAGATCAGGGACCGAGAAGAGACTTTGTACCGAAGGGTCACTTGGGTTAGTTACGGCTTGTACACAATCGGCTCTTTGATCACTATCGGCGGAAGGATGTGGGGTATCGATGAACTAACTGGTACTGAATAGAAACCAGGGCTGGGCTTCGAAGCTGGAACGGCACTCGACATTTGCCCTACTCCGATGCAGAGATCGCAGAATCGATGGGAACGGCGGCAGCTCTGACCGTCAAAAACCTTGCGGATGCGCCTTCTAGGGATGAGCAAAAGCGATCTTCGAGATGTTTTTTGGCGAGAGCCGCCTGGTAGAGTTCGGAACGACCGACGGCAGCGGTTCGAACGGCTTTGTCGAACTTTCGGTCTTACGTGATGCGCTTCGCCCTGACATGAAGTCTCTGCTGAACTCAGAGTACGTGACCTTTCCTGATGACTTTTATGACCTCTTCAGGATTATCTACAACCCGAGACTTATGTTCCCCTTCGTTCGACAGGTGATTCCAGCCCAGGTCGCAAACCGGAGGCCGTTGATTCTTTTCAATCCGGCGCGACTGAGTACGTTTGGAAATCCTTAGTGGCATGCCCTTACCTACCGCACATAACGAAGCGATATCTGGACCTCATTCCATTTGAAAGGTAAGCGTGGCGTTCTGGCCGTCTTCTATTTGAGGGCCAGGTGTGCAGTTGAGTGACTTGGTTGTGTCCACGATACCGGGTAGTGGACACGACTAGTATGTAATGGTCGATTCCGATATAGG